>Ga0187892_10005006_pt1 | contig 21415 bp, 24 predicted proteins | sample MA1701073metaG_FD_139345 | JGI IMG/M metagenome (GOLD analysis project Ga0187892, IMG submission 139345) | Bio-ooze microbial communities from a basaltic lava cave in the Kipuka Kanohina Cave System on the Island of Hawaii, USA - MA170107-3 metaG ... | reverse complement strand
TAGTCGTAGATTTCGGTGATCGTTCCGACCGTCGATCGGGGCCCGCCAACTGCACTCTTTTGATCAATCGAAATGGCCGGCGAAAGTCCTTGAATCTCGTCGACGTCGGGCTTTTCCATGACACCCAAAAACTGCCGTGCATACGAAGAAAGTGACTCCACGTAGCGCCGCTGCCCCTCAGCATAGATCGTGTCAAAAGCCAACGACGACTTCCCTGACCCCGATAGTCCGGTAATGACGATGAGTTCGTTTCTCGGAAGCTCAATCGTAATATTTTTGAGGTTGTGCTCGCGGGCACCCTTCACAACGATCTTTTCCTGCATTCGATAACTCCTTGCTGGCAAAAAGAAAATCCGATCCATTATACATGAGAAAGCGCAGCTGATGCAAGGGTCTTGATCCTCAGGGCTCGGAGCTCCAATTGGCAAGTCGATCATCTTTTCGCCATCCGCATCGCCTTGATCTTCATCATCAGACCCTTGGCAAGCGCTCGTTTTCTTTGTACGGTGTGAGAACAAAAAGGAGAGTCCGCTATGGCCACGTTCGGCAAGACAGAGGGAGAAGGGACGGTAATCGGGACGCACGTGAAACTCACGGGGATCTTACAGGATCCAAATGACATTACGGTGCTGGGGAAACTGGAGGGGGAAGTCCACTCCGATCACACCGTCACCGTCGGTGAACACGCCCAAGTGAAAGGACCGGTCTCGGCTGCTCGGGCGATCATTGCGGGATCGGTCAAGGGCAATATCCACACCAAGGATCGATTGGAGATTCTCCCGCGAGGGAGTGTCGTCGGGAACATCGAGACCCGAGACCTTGTCATTCACTCCGGAGCAACCTTCAACGGCCGGTGTGAGATTAGCGGTGGTGAAGTCCATGCCATGGAAGAAGCGGAGACCCCGATTCCGCCGGCGGAGAGGGGGAAGACGGAAGAGCAACCTCGCCGTCTGTGGCCGCCGATTCGTCTAGCCAGACAGGCGAATGTCCCCAAGCCCACCGAGCCGAAGCGGGCCGAGGAACAACAACCTCCAGATCAGGCGCAAGACGAGAAGCCGACCTACGAAGTTGAATAGTGTAGAACATGGGGTGACGGACGTCCCCTGTAGCGATGTACTACTATCTGTTTGAGCCGAACTCGCCAAGCAAAGAATCAAACTTTTCTCGTGTGAAAAGTTTAGTCTCCCTCCATGGGATTGTCGGGGAGATGGCCACCCCCTCACCCAGCCGTCCGCTTGAGGATCTGGTGACCTATGCCGCAGAGAAGGGGTACAACACGGTCGTTGCGGTGGGGGGCGGTGGATTCCTGACGAGTGTGGCCAAGCTCTTGGCAAAATCGGACCTCGCCGTAGGTTGCATACCCATCGGGGCGTCGCCGGAGTTGCAAGATCTTTTGGGCGTCAAAACACTCGACCAGGCCGTACTCTCCTTAAAACAGCGAAAGGTAAGTGAAACCGGGCTCGGGGTTATTGCGCCAGGGCGAGTCTTTCTTCTTTCGGCACACATCCACACCAAAACGCCCAGCCCCGTCATCATCGAGTCAAAGACGTTTCGGGTGGAAGGATCTTTTACTCAACTCACGATCGAGCGAAAAGATACGGTGACCATTCGATTTTCGGACCGATCAGCTGGACATTCCGTTGTGCGAAAATTTGCCAGCTGGCTGATCGGCCGCTCCGCTTCCGATCCCACAGAGACTGCGCTCCGATCGTCGACCCTTTCCGTTGCGACCCCGCACCCGCTTGATATACTGGTTGAGGATGCGCCGTTTGCCAAAACTCCTTGCAAGATTCGAGTTTCCCCCCGTGCCTTGAAATTAATCCAAGCCCGTACTACAATAGCCAGCGACCAACCATAAGCTAAAGGCAACACAATCGAACCGAATTTGCGGAAAAATCAGGAAATACAGGCTCGTGACGTCGTTTTGATCGACGAAACAGGCAGGAATCTTGGGGTCACCTCTCGAGAACAAGCGCTCCTTATTGCGCACGAAAAAGAGCTCGACCTGGTGGAGGTCAGCCCTTCTGCGTCTCCGCCGGTGACCAAGCTCGTCAACTGGGGGAAGCTCAAGTACCAACTGGAAAAAAAGGATCGCAAAGGCAAGGCCAGGGGTGGCGGTGGGCTAAAAGAAGTCAAACTGTCGCTGAAAATCGGCCGGCACGATCTGGAAACCAAAGCCAAGCGAGCCAAAGAATTCCTTGAGGATGGCAATAAAGTCGGCGTCTTTATGCAACTCTATGGTCGCGAGCAAATGTTTGCGCCAAAGGCGATGGAGCTGCTTCGCTCCTTTAGAGACATGATCGGCGGCGAGTTTGAGGAATCAATCGAACGGATGGGGAACCGGCTCTCGGTGCAGATTGTACGAAAAAAATAGATCTCTGCGATCGACTCTGACACAAATCCGCCAGTCGGACTCTTGAGTTTTTTGATCTTTTAGTATAGATTACTAATTCGTACGGAACGCATATGAAACTCAAAACCTCGAAGACGGCCAGGAAGCGGATCACCCGGATCACCAAAACGGGTAAGTTCCTGCGGAGAAAAATGTCGGCCCAGCATCTCGTCCGCAATAAGTCTCGACGAGTCAAGCAGGCGGCTGGTCGGAAATTGGCGGTCTCCCATTCGGACATGGAAAAATTGCGAAACCTTCTCCCCTATTGGAGGTACTAATGCCTCGAGTCAAACGCGGCACGCTCGTCAAAAAACGCCATAAGAAACTCCTTCGGCAGACCAAGGGGTACAAGCATGGTCGCAAAAAGCTCTTTAAGCGCGCCAAAGAAGCCTGGCTCAAGGCCGGTCAGCATGCCTACCGCGATCGTCGGCAAAAAAAAAGAGAGTTTCGCGGCCTTTGGATCCAACAAATCAATGCGGCCGTTCGGACCCGCGATTTGACCTATGGTGATTTCGTGCATGGCCTGGCCAAGACAAAAATCACCCTGAACCGGAAAGTGCTCGCCCAGCTTGCGCAAGAATCTCCCGATGAGTTCGAAAAGATTGTCGACAAGGTCAAAACAGCGCTGAAAAAATAAGTACGCTTACTTGCGCCAGGTCCATGGTTGCCACCATCGACGTTGGGCGGCATCCCTTTTGTCAAGCTCACGTTGATGCCGCACGCAGAGTGTGGCCGCAGGGAAGGCTTTCAGGCGTTCCTCTTCAATCTGTTCGGGACCCGTTGCACACTTCCCATAGGTCCCGTTCTCAATTTTCCCCAGCGCCCCATTCACCTCGACAAGAAGATTCTTAAAACTCGCTGAGGCGGAAAGGTTTTTCTCGTAGGTTGCCACTTCGAGCGCGCTATCATCCTCACTGTCTCCGTACTCTTCAAATTGTTTCCGCTTGTCGAGTTCTCGCTCGAGACGTTCTTTCTCCTTGAGAAGATCGCGCTTCCGAGCGGTGATGAAACGTGCGTTAAGCATCCTACCCTCCTTCGTTCCTCGCCATCGTACCACAGGAAAGTGACCAGTCCAGGCCTCACGTCGGATTGCTTCCCGCGAGTCTCGCTTGGTGTTTTTCCTTCAGACGTTTGATGCGATCGGAAAACTTCGCATCGGTAACGATATCGGCGATGTGCTCGCCAGAAACAAAGTGGGGAAGGAGAACGTAATCTGCGCCGAGCCGGTAGAACTCCTTTGCTTCGTGCAGGTCCTGCGCGGTCACCAACACTTTTGCCCTGGTTCTCTTCCGCTTCAGTTCGGTCAATAGACTGGTGGTGTCGGCCGGGTCCGTCACCGTTGAAATAACCAGTCTCGCCGCAAACATGCCCGCTTGCTCTTGAATATCAGGATCGGAAATATCACCAAAGAGGACCGGTATCCCATCGCTTTTCAGTCGCTCGACGACGGCCGGGTCAAAGTCAACGACCAAGAGGTTTGTCTCTCGCTGCTCGAGCGCCTTCAAGACATTCTCTGCCGTTCGGTGTCCGCCGATGATGAGCGTGTGGTTTGTCGGCGGCCCGGGAAGGTCGAGCTTCCCTTCAACGGTTTGCTTACGCTGAAATGCAATCAGTATTGGTCGCCACAGCTGGTACACCCGGTCCCCTTCTAGTACAAGGTACGCAGACAAGGTCATGGTGATGATGGCCACCAAGGTCATGAGGGTAATGATTTCTGGCGGCAAGTGGCCGAGCTTGATACCGAGCGCGATAAGAATCAAAGAAAATTCCGAGATTTGGGCCACGGTGAGCCCGGCCAAGAATGCCGTGCGGGTGCGGAACCGCAAGAGCGCCATAAGGATAAAGACAATCAGCGGGTTACCAATGAGGACGACGAGGGAGAAGAGGACTGCCGGCTGCCATACCTGACCGATCGAACCAAACCCCAATTGCATCCCTAAAAGGACAAAGAAGAGGACGATAAAGAAGTCACGGAGCGGTCGGATCCGTGCGGCAATCTGCACATGCTCAATCGAGTTCGCCAGGGCCAGTCCGGCCAGAAAACCACCGATCTCCACCGAAAATCCGATCAGGGGGCTCGCCGTGAAGGCAGCGACGGCAAACGCCCAGGCAATGCTGGTGATAAAAAGAAGTTCCGGGGAGCGAGCGAGGCGATCGGTAAGATAGGGGATGAGTGTTTGCGAGAGGACCAAAACCGACGAGAAAAGGACGGCACCCTTGGCCAAAACCAGAACGACCTCCGAAGGATTGAGACTAATCCCGTGCGACGTGCTAAAACCGGACAAGAGCACCAATGCAACGATCGCCACAAAATCTTGGATCAAAAGAAATCCAACCGCTATCTTGCCGTAGAGAGAGTCCAAATCATGCTTCTGGGAAAGAAGGTTGACGATAATAATCGTCGAGGAAAAAGACAGCGCGAGGGCAATGTAGAGGGCAGGGACAAGGGAAAAACCGAGCTGCAACGCGATCAGCGTGCCGATCGTTGTAGTAAACAATATTTGTCCGAGGCCGGTGGCGAGCGAGGCGACGCCGACAGATTTAAGATCCCTGACGTTCATTTCCAACCCAACCATAAACAAGAGCAGTGCTATCCCGATGTCAGCCAGGGATTCGAAGACAATCTGTTCTCCTCTGCCCAAAATACCCACGGAGGCAAGGAGGATGCCGGTTGCAATGTATCCTAAAATCGGCGGCTGCCGAAGAAGGTGCATGATGAGCCCAAACCCGGCAGCCAGACTCAAGAGAACGGTGAGATCAAGGAAAAGCCCCTCCATGTTCCCTCATTATCTATAGCGTTGAGCCGATCCGTCAAATCTGATACAATGTGCGCGTCTCCAGACCATCGGAAGGGCGTTTAGCTCAGCGGTAGAGCGCTTCGTTCACATCGAAGAGGCCGCTGGTTCAAATCCAGCAACGCCCACCACATACGAACAAATGTTCGCTTACTCCAGATTCGGGGGTTCAAAGATTCGGCCGTGCGCAGCGGTCGATTTTTTGTTGTGCGTGATACTCCTGGTAGTAGAGGTTCGATGTTCAATAAGCTCCTGAGCTACTGGCTAATCTGATCATCGATTCATCGTTTTTTGTTATGAAGAAGGCCCCAGTGACAAATCGGCACCAGGGCCCAGGACTAACCGACGTGAATTCGTCGGATCTGAGCTGCTCTCCATCCATAAATTTCACGGAGCTCATGTTCGAGCTGATCCTGGAATGTCTTTTGGAAAGAAAGGCGTTGCTGAGCAATTGCCTTTGAAGCTTTCAGGTGGAGGTGAGTGGAGAGGTCCTGATACCACCCATTGAGATGGGTTGTGTAGCTCGTCCCTAACTCCCATCCATGTAGCACGCGTCGGTCGAGGAGGGCTTCAAAGGGAACGATCGGCCCTTTGAGATAGGCTGTGAAGTAAGCCAACCTGACAAGCCCCAGGACACCGAGCACCGTAAGCGTGTCAGCGTCCTTAACACAGAGCACCTCGGGGACATCGGGTGTTCCCCCGGTTCCCTCAGGTTTCCGATCGTCGTGATGTTTGATGACCTGAAGTACAGCGGGTATCTTGTGCTTTGGGAATTTCACGTCTGGGAGCGCTTTTTCGGCGTAGACGATCCCCCGAGCAACATGCTTTTTATCCGGACCGAGTGCATACCCGACGTCGTGAACCAATGCGGCAGCTCGGATGACCTCTTCATCAGCCTTCAGGTGCTCCTTTCGTCTGAGAAGAACTGCAAGGGATTCCACGGCCAGGTGGTGGTCAAGGCCATGGTTCAAGTCGGGTCCGGTACTGAACCGCGCAGTCACACCAAGCAGGACATTCGATACTTCACGAATCAGTCTCTCTCGCCAAGGAAATCGCTTCATAAGGTCCTCCCCCGAATGAGCTGGAATAGGTGAAGCTATCAGAATAGCTAATGATCGTCAATGCGATAGTAGTTAGCTGCAAGAATGCTTGATGGACAAGGAGTGGCTAACCTGAGAATCGATTGGTCTCCTTGACAACTCGCTCGAGCTCGGCGAGTTTCCATCGATGTACTCACACGAAGAAGCGCTGACCCGGATATTTTTCGGTCGCGTAGCCGGCCGAAAGCTGAGTGATAGTGAGGTGAAAGCGATTGTGAGCGATGTGAAGCGGATCGCGGAGATCATTAGAAGAACCCCGTGGTTGCGGAGAGCGCTCCGCGAGGGTGTGCGCAGGCAACCTACGCAGCGTCGGCACGGGCCGTCTGCTTGAAAAGCCTGACCAACGGGAGTATGATGCCCGCTGAAGCGGGAGGAGCTGGTCGAGTCTACTCGCCAGGGAGGCCCGTTTTTTGTAAAGGGCTAGGAGCAAAAGCATGCCATCGTTTCTGGAACGGTATCTCAAAAAAGAGAGAGCCGAGGACATTACTTACAGCGATTTGGAACTGCTACTTAGGCAGAGGGTCGACGAGCATCAGACCCTTGAATATAAGCCGCGAGGTTTACTTGTCAAACAAGACGACACGGTCATTAAGGAGTCTGATCCGAAGCAGGTTCTCGGGTTTACCGCACTAGCAAAGTCTGTTGCCGGATTTGCTAACGCTGAAGGCGGGTTACTGATTCTTGGTGTCAAGGAAAAGGAGCAAAAACACAAGGGCACCGTACTCAAGATCAAGCCAGGCAAGGTCCATCCGTTACCCCTCAACATAACTCGCGAGATGATAGAGAACCAGCTGGCCGCACACATCCAGTTTCCCATTGAAGGCGTGACGATAGTCCCGTTGCGTAAGTCCTCAAGAAGTAAGGGTGTCGTTTATCTTCTTGACGTGCCACAGAGTCTGAGGGCGCCTCATCGGGTCAATGAACTGTACTATTTTCAGAGGTACAACTTTTCCACAGTAGAAATGAAGCATTATCAGGTAGCCGACCTTTTTGGTAAGAGGCTCGCCCCAAGCCTGGAGGTAGAAACCTCACAGGCGAAAGGGATGAACGAAGATAAGGGCCACTTCACGATCCGACCCTTGATTCATAATCATGGAAGGGCGGTTGCAAAATTTGTGACCTGCCTTTGCAGGGTGGCAGGCGGACACTACAAGATCGTTCAAAGCCAGTGGCATGTTGCAGACGATCACCTAGGGTGTCAGTACGCGACTGGCTTTAACTCTGTGATCTATCCTGACATCCCGACAGACACCGGTTATATCGAATTTCAACCTGGCGATGAGATGGACAAGGAATCCAAGGAACCGCTGATACTACAGTTTACTCTTCTGGCCGAAGGGATGACTGGGAAGCAGGTGGCCTTGACCATTCAACCGGAGCGCGGGGGTGACTTAGCGCCAATTGTGTGATCCGGTCGGTCGCGCCGCCGGCAGGGTTCTTGACTGCCCCCGTGGAGATGGGATCCTTGGGAGAGCGCTTGACACAAGTCAGCGTCAACCGGCGGCATGGACCAAACGTATGTTCGCTATGCCCCCTCTCCCAGCAACTGCCGGAGCAGGATCACATCCAGGGGGTGCTGCTTCAGGGAGGTTCGAAGATCGTTGATCAAGGTCCACCACCCTATCTTTCTCTCGAAGACTACGCTACAATCTTTCAAGTATGCGGTCATTTTTGCTGGCCGTCCTAGATCTTCTCAAGCTTTTGACGATCGTTGTGATCGTCGCTTTCGTTTTGCGCTACTTCGTGATGCAACCCTTTGTGGTGGAAGGAAACAGCATGGAACCGAACTTCCACGACAACGAACTCTTGATTGTCGAGAAGCTCTCCTACCTTGCCAAAAGTCCCCAACGCGGAGAGGTAATCGTTTTTCGATTCCCAGGTAGCCCCAATCTGAACTACATCAAGCGGATTGTTGGGGTATCCGGCGATCGGGTGGCGATCCATGACGGGGCGGTCTTTGTGAACAACCGTCAACTAGACGAGCCCTACCTCAACGGGATTGAGACGTTTTCCTCCTCGTTCAGTCTCGTCGAAGAAACCGAGCTCGGTCCCAATGAATTCTTTGTCCTGGGAGATAACCGCGCCCACAGCTCCGACTCCCGCGAGTGGGGGGTAGTCCCGAAAATCAACATTGTCGGACGAGCTTTTCTGGCGATTCTCCCGGTTACCGACTTTGGACTGGTCCCCCACGGACCGGGAACACTATCCTTCCTGCCGTTTGCGTTACTTTACTCCCGATAGAATCTTCGTTACCTCTTCGTCGGAAATCTGCGGGAACTCTCGGTAAAACTGCCCGACAGCGGCAAAATAGATCGGAATATCGAGCACAACGACTTCGTCGGCAATTGCGCGTATCTTTTCTACCGTCTCACTCGGGGCAACCGGCACGGCCACGATGACTTGCTTGGCCGCCTTCCCCCTCGCTTCGTTCACGGCAGAGAGCATGGTCATGCCGGTCGCCAGGCCGTCGTCGACCAAAATAGCTGTTTTGCCTATCAGATCCGGTTCCCTATTCCCATGAAACACGACATTCCGACGGGCTGCTTCTTTCCGAGCCTCCTGTTCCATTGCTTTCCTGTCGCGATCGGAAAATAATCCGGCTCCCGCCTCGTTCCACACCGCCTCTCCCGATTCGCCGACTGCCCCGAGGGCAAATTCCGGGTTTTCCGGCGTCGTTATTTTTCGAGTCACGATACTACCGAGAGGCAGGTGAAGTTCCCTCGCCAGCTCTGCTGCCGTCACGACTCCTCCGCGCGGGATCCCGAGGACAACTGCATCAGGGAATGCGGCGAGCTTTTTTAGCTCTGGAGTCTTCGCAAGGCTTTTGGCTGCCTGTGTACGGTTGCTAAACATAAGCCCCATTCTACCAGTCAGGTGTAGAATGACGCCATGCAGTACGCTGAAGTCATGGTTGACGTCCCGGCTGCCCGCCGGGCCTTTCACTACAGCATTCCACCGGCATTGCTCCCTCATCTTGCGCGGGGCAGCTTCGTCAGGGTCCCGTTTCGAAACAAGGTCGTCGACGGCATTGTTGTTGACGTCGCCGCACGGCTGCCTGGGGGGTTGGTGGCGAATAAACTCCGTCCGATCCACCGAATCGTGGTTGCCTCGAGTCAGTTGCCAACCGGCCTATTACGCCTGGCGTCCTGGATGTCCGAACAGTACTTCTGTTCGCTGGCTGATGCCTTGTTTACCATGCTGCCTCCCTTCCCCCAAAAGCGGCAGTTGGATCTCAAGGTTTCTGAAAGGCCACGCACGCAACCGGGAAAACAATACTTTGTGAACGGGCGTGAGGAAAGAAGATGGGCAACTTATGTAAAAACTGTTCAGCAATCGATCAGCCACGGAAAATCTGCGCTGATAATCTTTCCGACGATGGAACGTGCTGAACGCTTCACCCGCTCCCTCCATTCACACCATCTAAACTCCTTTCTGTACTCAGCGAACCTACCGCGCGCCCACCGATTCCGAACCTGGGAGCGCATTGCCCGCGGAGACTTTGACTGTATCGTCGGGACGCGCCTCGCCGTCTTTTCCCCGCTGCCACATATCGATCTCATCATCGTTGATGATGAATCGCATCCTGGTCACGTCGATGACCAGCAACCCCGTTACCGCGCGCCAGTGGTTGCCGAGGCACGCGTCCGACTCGAGGGGGGAACACTTGTTACCGGCGGGGAGATCCCCAGTATCGCTGTATTTGACGGTATAGAAAAAGGATGGATTCGATCGATTGATCGACCCGCCCCTGAAACGCCGACGACACTCACTGATCTTCAAAGCCGCCATCCAATCCTCGCTGCAACCATCGAAGAGGCTCTGGGAAAATATGGTCGAGGAGTCATTGTCACCACCCGGCTCGGGGCCGGCGGGGCAACCAGGTGCCAAGATTGCGGTCACCTCTTTTCCTGCCCGAACTGCGAATTACCCCTCACCCTGCATGAGAGAGGAGAGCTGCGTTGCCACCACTGCGGCCATCGGGAAGCATTGCCTTCTTCCTGCCCGGACTGCCGCGGAAACAACATCCGCCCGGTGGGGGTCGGCGCCGAACGACTGGAAGAGTATCTTCTCGGACGGTTTCCCGGCCAACGGATCGGGCGGCTCCAAGCCGACCGTCGCCCGGAAACCCGGTGGGATATCCTGGTCGCGACCGTCAAAGTGTTAGATACCGATCTTTCTGCACCGATCGTCGCGGTGCATTCCCTCGACTCGATTCTCGAGCTCCCTGATCCCTTTGCCGTCGAGCGGGCAGCGCAACTGCTGGTGCAATTACGTTCGAGAGCAACGGAACATTTTTTTGTCCAAACCCGACTACCGGACCACCGCGTCTTTCGGGTCCTTACGCAACCTGACGAGTTCCTGAAGCAAGAGTTATCGCTGCGGGTCAGCAAGCGGTACCCGCCAGCCGTCACCCTCGTCCGACTGCTCCTTGCAGGGTCGGATCGGGTCAAAATCGCCACCCGCCTCACCAATGTCGCGAGTAAACTAAAAGAGACGCTCAACCCCGCTGCGGCGACCGTGTTAGGACCGGGTCCAGCGTTTTATGAAAAGTTGAAAGGCCAGTACCGCTGGCACCTCTTGGTCAAACTGCTCTCTGACGATCGAAAAGTGCGTGAGCAACTCAAGTCCTTAATCCCCGATGATATTCAGATCACCGTTAACCCGAATGATTCGCTCTGAAGACTTGTGGACTACAGCTACCAAGGGATTGGCAGTACACTGAAAGAAGTCGTATGGCTGCACTCAACGTCGGTATTTTCACCGAAGTCTACCACCCGACCATCAATGGCGTGGTCGTTTCCATAGATACGTTCAAACAAGAACTCACCTCCCTCGGCGTTGACTGCACCGTCTTTGCTCCCACCGGCCGGGGAGCTCAACAAGAATCCGGCGTGATCCGCCTTCCGTCCTTCCCCATTCACCCCGACTATCCCCTGCCCCTGCCCTGGTTTTCTGAAAGCTACCGGGGCATCTCCCAATTCGACTTTAACCTTATCCACACTCAGCATCCCTTTGTCATGGGCAGACTCGGCGTTCGGATCGCCCGCCGGCTCGGTATTCCCGCCATCACCACGTATCACACACTCATTGTGGAATATGCTAAAACGCATGCGAAATTTTTACCCTTTGGCCCAAATCTCATGCGCTGGATTTCCAGGGACTATTGCAACAGCGTGGACCTTGTCATCACCCCGTCACCCTCCATGCGACGTGAACTACAGCGCTATGGGGTAACGAGTCGAATCGAGGTCAACCAAACCGGCATTTACCTCGATCGGTTTCTACAGCCACACAAAAACCTTCGAGAAGAGTTTGGCATTCCGCGGGAGCGCAAGGTCCTCTTCTACGTCGGTCGGTTAGCCGAGGAGAAAAACGTCTCCATGCTCTTAACCGCCCTGGGGACAATGCTGCAAGAAACACCGCATGTGCACCTGCTCATGGTTGGCGGCGGACCCCAAGAGAACGAGTATCGACGACTCACTGATCGGACAGGAATCGCCGGTCACGTCACCTTTGCCGGCTTCCTGCCCAAGGAAAAAACGGAGTCTCTGTTTGGGGCGGCCGATATTTTTGTGTTTCCCTCCACGACCGACACCCAGGGCATTGTCATTATGGAGGCGATGGCCGCTGGGACGCCGATTGTAGCCGTCGACGCGCTCGGCCCGGGCGACATTATCGAAGACGGCAAGACAGGACTTTTAACTACCAACAACGCCGCGGAGTTTGCCATTGCAATTTTAGAGGTTTTGCGAAGCAGTGATCTCGCCCATCACCTGAGCGCCAATGCAAAGCGGGAAGCGCAAAAATACAGTGCCCAAGAAACCGCGAAGCGACAGCTTTCTTTGTACCGATCGGTTTTGGAGGAGAAATCGCGGATCTAACTGGGTTGTCCGGGTTGACAGAGTACGCCCCATCTGGTAGATTCCTTCCGTACTATCATGCTGCAAATCCGCCTCCACCGAACCGGTAGAACCAAACGACCACATTTTCGTGTTGTCGTCGCGGAGCACCGCCGCGCTGCCCAAGGACCGTACGTCTCGGCCCTTGGTATTTGGGATCCGATTGCCGGCAAACTCAACATCGATGAAAAAGCACTCACGACCTGGATGGATCGCGGCGCCAAACCGTCGGATCGTATTTCTCGATTATTGAAAAAGCACGGGATGAAGCATAAACACATCCGGATTCATGAGCGACCGGCAAGAGGACCCAAGAAGCTGGAACCAAAGCCCGAGCCCGCTGAGAAGGTCGCCAGCTCTGAGCAAGCCAACGTCGAAGTTGAAACCCCGAAGGAAACGGTAGAGGTCGCAGCAGGAGAAAAACCGGCTGCTCCAGTAGCAGAGCCAGAAGTAGGTAACGAACCAAAGACGACCAAGGAGCAAGCCAAAACCTCTGCAAGCGAGGCACAAGCTGAACCTGTCGATTCAGCTAAACCTGAAGCAAATACCGCTCAAGCGGAAGGGGAGGAACGAGCAAAGTCGCCAACCGGCGACCAGGCTTAGCCTGGCGAGCGGTTGGGACAGGGGAAACGCCGTGTCCCCTCCCAGAAAGGAAAGTATGCCAGAAGCAGATCAAGAGTTTGTCGAGTACATCGTCAAGAATATTGTCGATAATCCAGACGACGTCAAAACCGAACGAAAAATTGACGAAATGGGAGTCCTCATCTCCCTCACTGTCAACCCGGCCGATATGGGGAAGGTCATCGGCAAAGAGGGCCGGACCGCCAAAGCCGTCAGAACACTTCTGCGCGTGCTCGGCGCCCGACACAATTCTCGGGTCAACATGAAGATTCTCGAACCAGGCGGCAAAGAAGTGGAAGTTCGAGGCCGTGCAGAAGGTGGCCCGGAGGCTGCCCCAAGTAAAGGCCGTGGACGGGGACGCGCACGAAAGACTGAAACAGCTCCTGCGGAAACACCGGCTCCTCGCCAGCAAGAAACACCTTCCCCCGCCGAAGAAAAAGCGACCGAAATCCTCTAAACGTACTAGATTGAATCTGAAAAAGGCCGCCAGGCCTTTTTCAGTACGACGAACAGAGATAGGCTTTACATTATGCGAATCGATATTTTGACCCTCTTCCCCGATATGTTTGCGCCGCTCACGGTGAGCATGATGCAGCGTGCACAGACCAAGGGTGTTGTGGAGATTAAAACCCACCAACTCCGGCAGTGGGGTGTTGATAAACATGGAAACGTGGACGACTCCCCTTACGGCGGCGGGCCGGGGATGGTAATGCGGGTGGATGTGGCGGATAGAGCAATTGGGGCCATGCAGTCGGAAGCAGGAGGCAAGTCGCGAGTAATTCTCCCGACGGCCGACGGCAAACCGTTTACCCAAAAGGACGCCGAGCGATTAGCCAAATACGATCGGCTGATCATTCTTTGCCCGCATTACGAAGGTATTGATGAGCGAATTCGTGATCTAATCGACGAGGAGCTATCCATCGGCGACTACGTGGTCACCGGCGGCGAACTACCGGCCATGGTATTAACTGATGCGATTGTCCGGTTGTTACCCGGGGCACTCGGCAAAGAGGAGTCAACCCACGAAGAATCCTTTCGATTGGTAGAGACGAGTCACGGTAAAAGGAGACTGCTAGAGTACCCCCACTACACGCGACCGGAGGAATATAGGGGAAAACGGGTTCCCAAAATTTTGCTCTCCGGCCACCACGGCGAGGTAGCTAAATGGCGACAGGAGCAAGCTCTCAAGCGAACGAAAAAGAGGCGGCCCGAACTTCTATAAATAAGTGAAGGGCGCCGCACCGCGTGGTGGGCGCCCCGTGTTCGTCGCATCAGCACTACTGATGGGCAGGCTCGTCTCGAGCGACCAGGGCAATAAAGACCCCAAAACAGGTAAACCCGAGCCCAAGACCCACCCAAGCACTCCAGCAAATCTGCGAGATTCGATTGGCTTCACTGATCTCCCAGATCGCTGGACCTCCGAGCAGCACCGCGAGAACAAAAATAATACCAACTGGAAGTCGCATACTGATTCCTCCTAAGTTGCGAATTGCCCGCCTTGCGGCGAGCGGAGTAGGATTAATCTGCGACAGTTGCAGCGACGAACGCGAGGCAGTATACCATACATTTCCCGAAAAGTCAACCATCTCAATCCTCACCGTTGACCTTGACAGACAGAATGTTTGAGATAGAATTACTCAATGACGACCAAGACCGACTTGGCGGAGGAGGGAACATGGAAGATCAGCATTACAAAGAGATTTTGAAACAAGCACAGCAGATTCTGTACTGCACCACTTGCGGACGCACCTATCAGCTCGACGAGATTCGGTTGCGGGGATTCCTGGATCAAACGGTGATCTTGCAAACCATCTGCAGCAACCATCACGCACCGGTGGTGACCTTTTACTTGACCAATGCCACCCCCGAAAAAGCCGAGAAGCCCGCGGTCATCACGAGTCCGGTACCCAAACAAACGATTCGGAGAGTGACCAAAGACGATGTCTTGGATCTACACGAGGGGCTCAAAGGGTTCGATGGAGACTTTAAGAAACTATGGGACATAATGTAGTGCTGCCGGCAACCACCCGAACGGTGGTCGGCAAGAAGGTTCGTCACGTACGGAAGCAAGGAGCGCTTCCGATTATTTTGTATGGACACGGGATTAACCCGACAATCCTTTCCGTTCCGCTCAAGGACTTCCGGCAAGCGTATCGGGTGGCCGGACAAGCCACTCTCGTGGATGTGAAAGTCGATAACAAAGAACCGGTTAAGGCTTTAATCCACGATATACAGACCGATCCGGTGAGCGACCAGGTTATTCATGCCGATCTCTACCAGGTTAAGATGACCGAAAAGGTCAAAACCGAGGTCCCGCTAAAATTCGTCGGCGACGCACCGGCCGTCAAGGAACTGGAGGGAAGCCTCATCACTCAAAAAGATCACCTCACGATCGAAGCCTTGCCGGCGGACCTGATCCCGGAAATTGAAGTTGACGTATCGTCCTTGCAAACCTTTGAGGACACCATTAAAGTTGCTACTATTAAAGCGCGCATCCCCTCGGCGGTCACGATTCTGGATGAGGATGAAGATATCGTTGCCTTAGTCACCCCGCCGCGCTCGGAAGAAGAGCTGGCCGCCCTGGAAGCACCGACGACCACGGAAGAGGAACAGGTCGCTGCCCTGGAGCAGAAGCTGGAGGAAGAGAAAGCAGCCAAGGAAGCGGAGAAAGCGACCCCAGAAGAAAGCCCTGAAGGAACGGCCAAGCCGGGTGAAGCAGCCCCACAACCAGAACAAAACAAAGAGTAGTCCTCCACAAAACCCGCTCTTTGACACAAAGGTCAGCTAGATCTCTAGGTGATCTTTTGTGAAAGAGGGGGATTTGCCCTTTGACAAGGTGTTGCTCCCGAGGAAAGAGGTACCTCCTGGTAGGATCGTAAGACATTCTGACGGGAAGGGGGTGATGGCAGTGGGCGTTGTAATGATGGAACAGCCCTGGAGAGAGTTGGTCGCTGAACTCAGACAGCGACCGCAAGACCGAACGCTCCGCTCGGCCTTCAAGCTACGGTACGGTCAACTTGACAAGAAGCGAAGGGACCCAGATGACCCTGCAGGGGCTGAGCGAGCCAGGCTCGATATCCGGTTCGCCTACGAGCAGCTTCGTTCCGTGTTCGACGAACTCACTTCTGCTTCCACCTGAGAGGAGCTGATCATGCAATGTACACCCGCACGTCGCCACGAACGTAGCACCTCGTACCAAGCCGGCCGAGACCAATATCTCACCGGCGCTAGACGGGCGGCCAGACAAAATGCAAGACTGGCCGTCCGTATTTTATTCTGTTTATTTTCGAGACCGAATTTCTTCTACTATTTCGCACGTAAATTTCTTTAAATCAAATGCTCCCAAGTCGCCCTTGCCCCGCTGCCGGACGGCCACTTTCTTCTCTTTTTCTTCCCTTTCACCGACGACAAGGATATAAGGAACTTTTTGCAACTCTGCTTCGCGGATTTTTTTGCCGACGCTTTCATTCCGATCATCCACTTCGGATCTAACATTCTTCATTCTCAATTCTTCATTCACTTTTTGAGCGTACTTCACGTGCCGATCGGCAATTGGGGCAACAACCACTTGGACAGGCGAGAGCCAGGTGGGGAATGCTCCCGCCGTGTGTTCGATGAAAATCCCGATAAACCGCTCCAACGATCCGTAGATCACTCGGTGAATCACGGCCGGTGTCTTTTCTTTGCCATCTTTGTCCGCGTATGTGAGCCCAAATCGCCGCGGCATCTGGAAATCAAGCTGGATGGTTCCGGTCTGCCACTCTCGGCCGAGTGAATCCTGCATCAAAATATCAATTTTCGGTCCGTAAAAAGCTCCGTCGCCGTCGAGCACGGCGTACTTTTTCCCACTTTTTTCAAGGATTTCTTTCAGTTCTTTCTCTGCTCGATCCCACAGTTTCACGTCACCCATGAACTCTGCCGGCCTGGTCCCCAATCGTAAATAGTACTCGATGCCAAAAACGGCGTAGAATCGTTCGGCAATGGCAAGAATTGCCCGATATTCATCTTTAATCTGGTCTTCGGTGACAAAGTTGTGCGAGTCATCCTGGGCAAATTCACGGGCACGCAACAGGCCATTGAGGGTTCCTGATCGTTCAAAGCGATGGAGGGTGTCGGTATCGGAAAGTCTAAGCGGCAGGTCGCGGTAGCTTCGGGGCTTATTCCCGAACACGACCATTGCGTTTGGGCAGTTCATCGGCTTCAGGGCATACACGCCCTCTTCTTTGAGATCGGCAATAAACATATCCTCGCGGAAGTGCTCCCAATGGCCGGAGGTTTCGTAGAGTTCTTTTTTGTTGATGAGCGGAGATTTAATTTCGTGGTAACCAGCCGCGGCGTGCTCGGCACGCCAGAAGTTGATCAACTCGTTCAACACGATAACGCCCTTGGGCAGCCAGTACGGCATGCCGGGGGCGGTTTCGTCGAACATGAAAAGACCGAGTTGCGGTCCGAGCTTCCGGTGGTCGCGCTTTTCTGTTTCTTCCCGACGTTTGAGAAATTCATCAAGTTCTTTTTGGCCTTCAAATGCCGTGCCGTAAATTCTGGTCAGCATGCGGTTTTTCTCACTCCCCTTCCAGTAGGCCCCGGCCAGGGTCAACAGCTTCACCGACCCGATTTTTGCAGTGGAGGAAACATGCGGGCCGATGCAAAGGTCGATGAAGTCGCCGGATTTGTAAAAGGAAACCGGGTCGTCGGGAATGTCGGCCAAAAGCTCAAGTTTGTATGGCTGATCTTTGAGGGTCTGCTCGGCTTCCTTGCGAGAGAGCTTGACTTGCTCGAACGTGTAATCGTCTTTGATAACCTCGCGCATCAGTGACTCGAGTTTTGGCAAATCGTCATTGGTCAAAGGTTCGGTTAAATCAAAATCGTAGTAAAAACCATCGTCGATCGCCGGTCCGATTCCGAGTTTGGCCCCGGGGTGAAGTTTTAACACAGCCATCGCCAAAACATGCGACGCCGAGTGCCGCATTTTTTGTAAAGTCGACCACTCTGCTTTTGGGGTTACTTTCTTGGCCCGGGAAACTTTGGGCATGCCCCAATTCTAACCTGATTGACTAACCCGGGCAAGGTAGGGTTTGACGATTTTCAACACTTCCTTGGCCACGAGTTGAATAGGCGCTTCCGCATCCACCATCCGCACTCGATCGTAGTGGCTGGCAATCCAGTCGTAGTTGGCCAAAATTTTTCGCCGCTTCTCGGTCTCTTCAAACAATTCGAATTGGAACCGAGCGCCCTTGATCCGGCGGGCTGCCTCTTGAGGAGAAAGGCGCAGAATGACCGTTATGTCGGGCACGATAAAACGTCCATTAATAGCCAAAAGCCACTCCTTTGGTAGTTCGATGGCGCCATACGCGACGCTGGAAAAGAGATACCTGTCCGAGATCACGATGCGCTTGTTTTTGAGCGCAGGGACTACTTCTCTTTCTAGGTGGTGAGCTCGATCCGCAGCAAACAAAAGTTGCAAGGCAGCCATTCCAGTTTTCCAGTCACCAGTGAGTTGCCCACGAATCAGACCACCAATAATGTTGTTTGTTGGTTCTTTTGTAAGCAGCGTTTTGTATCCCTCGGCACGCAGTTGATCAGACAAAAATCTAGCTTGGGTAGAAATCCCCGCGCCATCCAAACCCTCGAGCGCAATAAAAAGCCCGGGATATTTGTGACGTTCCATCCGACTCATTCTAGCAAAACAATCACCGCCCGACGCAAATTGCACGCCGGGCGGCAGTGCCCCTAACTCTCACCCCTTTCTATCGCTTGAAGATATTCATGACACCTGGATCCGTTGCGCGGATGTGACGGCCAAGGCTGGGGAACTCGGTTCGGATCTGCTCCACCTCGTCGTAGACGATCTCGCGGTAGACTTGATCCCCCTGTTCTGCAGTACGGAGCTCCCCGACGTACAGTGCCTGCCAGAAGTCTTTCTTCGACAGGCCCCGACGGGCGAAGGCCATGGGCAGGACATACTCTTGGAGGTCTTCCCGAGCGAGCAATGGGTCTGCGGTCATTTGTCGGATGGCTTCGATCTCGGCGATGTACCGCTCACGAATTTGGCCCGTAAGTCGCGTCGGTACCAAGTACGGCATCTGCCAGTGTCGAGGCTGGTAGAATTTCCGTTCGTTGCGGTGTCGGCGGAGATCACGGTTCTGCGCTTCCGGAACCACGCGCTCGACGATGATCTTGTATCCGCTCCTGACCTCGGGAATGGGTAGATCAAACTTGCCCCGGTATAGGAAGGCAAGATCGGTAATCGCCTGCAGCTCCAGGGCTGAGACGTAGCGGAGCCGCTCCAGAATTGCGCGATAGGAGACATCGCTCACTGTGAAGAGAAGTGAGCATGCCGTCTCCATCTTGAGCGAGTGAGGCGGCATGAGCCTTGCACCGATGGCCGCCTCAAAGGGGATCCCTTTCAGAACCTCGCGGGCCTTGTCACGGAGGGCGGTATAGGTCTTCTCTTCGTACCCGGTCGGCTCAGTGTGCTTGACAAGCGTCGGCAGAAGCGGTTCCTCAAAGAGGATGTTCGGCCTAAGACGCGCGATCGATTCGGCAACCTGCCCAGCGATATCTGAGTAGGGCTGGGCAAGAGCGTGGATCTTTTGCAGTTCCTGTTCGATCCACTTATGTCTAGGGTTGAAGGGCGGTTCCTTGGTGTAGGCAGTAAGGAGTGCCTCGCCAACCGCCCGCGCCTCCTCCCAAGGATGGCTCCGGAGCATGCGGATCTGCTGCTGCGCCTGTCGCGAGTTGATCCATGCTCCGAGCGAGCTCAATGTTGCGCCGGGCAAGCAAGCACGAGCGATATCGAGCGCCCTGGCCCTCGTCTTCTCCTGGTATTCTTTGTCGTCCATGCCCGCCGGCTTCGTGTACTCCGAACGCATCTCGCGAAGCGCCCAGCGGAACACCTCATCAAAGAGGTTAAAACATCGGACGAGTATTGCTCGGTAGAGATTCTCAATCGGTGTCCCGATAATGGAAGGTGGGATGTAGACCTTCCGCGCCTGGAAGCGGCGCTGCTGGAACCGGGTGGACGAGACTTGGGGAAAGTAAAGCTCAAGGGAGATCAGGATTTCCTGGACGACCATGGAGAAGTTCTCCATAGCCTTGGTGACGAAGGCCTCATCTCGAATCGACTCGTGCCCGTACTCGTTGGAGAACTCATCGAGTGCTTTTACGGTGTTGCCAGCCTCGATGATAGCCACCGAGCGCTCCTTGAAGGTGAGCGGCGATCGGCTCCGGCCAGCGATAGCGTAGGCAGCCTCTTCCGGTTTGAGCCCAGTAACGGTAAAGACATCTAGTGCTTCCGTCTGCAGTTCGCCAGGCACTCAACTCACCTCCTTGTCACCGGGTAGATGAATGCTTTGCTCCCCTCCCGAGTCATGATCCGGAAAGGGATAGACACCGTCTGAGCGGGAAATCGCGGTGGCCCATCTTCGGTAGCAGTTCCATCAGGAACGACCTCCTCGTGAATAACGGTATCACCATAGACGTACTTGATAGTCTCGGGCATTTTTTCACCTCTTGGAAAGGTTTCATTCGCAACAAAAATCGGTCTGGTTGACCAAATCTTGTTACGCGATACTTGTCAAACTATCGGCCTTTGTTCGGGGTGTCAAATGGTGCATAAATTGAAAAATTTCTCGTCAAAGTAGGGGATTGGATTTATTTTTTTGGGAGAGGACCCAATAAATCATGAATTAAGACTTGTTCACAAAGGAGTACGAAGACATTAGTCGTAAAATGACTATTGTTCCAGTCTCCCCCAAATCGAAGCTCTCCCCTTCTCTAATAAATATTTTTGAACCTGGTGGGTATTAGTTATTTTTTTTCGAACAAGTTCCGCGGGTCTCCTTCGACCGGTTTCCGTTGTTTTGAGTAGAGCGATTTCTTGCGCTTGTTGTAGGGAACTTGGGCCGGACTAGTCATTGTCTGCACCGCCATCTGACAAATGTACATGCCCGGATACAGAGCCACCGCAAGATTGCCTTGGTTACTAATTTCCAGGGTTGCCGTACCTTCGAACCCCGGGTCAAAATACCCTGCCGAATGGACAAGGATACCCATACGAGCAAGGGTAGACTTTCCCTCCATGCGAATCACTAGATTGTCCGGAAGGACCAGATATTCACGGGTAGCAGCAAGCACAAAATGGTGCGGGTGGAGAATGAATGGCTCCCCCTTTTGCATCGTATAACTCTCTGTGAAGTCTGCCGGGAGTCCTCTTTTGAGGTCCAGGAGTGTATGGCGTCGGGTCTTGAAAACTTTGAACGTTGGACCGAGCTTCAGGTCAATAGAGGCGGGTCCGATTTGATCATTGGATAGCCGAGGTCGAAACGTAAGCCAGCCATCCGCGATCGCCTGTTTGATGTCCCGATCAGATAGAATCATATGAATACCTCCTGTAGGATATAACAACACGATGCCCAAGATAATTGCAACTAACCGCCGTGCCCGTTTTGATTATGAAATCCTCGACACCTTTGAGGCCGGCTTGGTGTTGACTGGATCAGAAATCAAGGGAATTCGGACTGGGCAGGTGCAGTTACAAGGATCCTACGGTCGGGCCTTGAATGACGAACTATTTTGGATCGGTGGCCACATCAAGGTTGCCGACGG
>Ga0187892_10005005_pt1 | contig 21423 bp, 18 predicted proteins | sample MA1701073metaG_FD_139345 | JGI IMG/M metagenome (GOLD analysis project Ga0187892, IMG submission 139345) | Bio-ooze microbial communities from a basaltic lava cave in the Kipuka Kanohina Cave System on the Island of Hawaii, USA - MA170107-3 metaG ... | reverse complement strand
CTGTGAATCCCATAATTAGAAGCTATGGGGAGTTGGTTCGCGTCCCCAACGTCCTGACCGCCGTGGCCGATATCGCCGCCGGCTTCCTCTATGTTGGCTGCGGCACGAAGGACGGCGCGGCGCTCGTTTGGCTCGCGTGTGCCTCGGCTTGCATGTACAGCGGTGGCATGGCGCTCAATGATGCGTGCGACGTCGTCCGCGATCAATGTGAGCGACCGGGTCGACCCATTCCTTCGGGCCGCGTATCGAGATCGGCCGCCCACCGGCTTTCCGCCCTGCTTCTGCTTCTTGGCCCTATCCTGGCGGCGGGCGCTTCCATCGCCTCCGCGCTCGTTGCCACCCTACTCGTCGTCGTCATCATTCTTTACGACGCCGTGCTGAAAAGCACCGCCTTGGCGCCGGGCCTAATGGGATTGTGTCGGGCGCTGAACTTAGTGCTGGGAATGAGCGCCGCCCCGCTGGCGTTGACGGCCGTCGCGATCGTCCCTTGCGTCCTCATGTGGCTCTATGTCGCGTCCGTCACGGTGTTCGCTCGGTTCGAGGCCCGGCAGAGCTCCCGGACGCGGCTAGGCATAGGGTTGCTTGGTATCGGCGCCGCCGTCACGGGTCTGGCGACTCTGCCGTTGATTCACGGCTCCGGCCCGCGCGACTATTTGGCCGGCGTGGTGGCGCTGTTTTTCTTTGTCGCAGCGACGGGGTGGAGAGCGATCCAAGACCCGCAGCTCACCGCGATGCAGCGGGCCGTAAAGACGTTCGTAATCGGCATCATCGTGTTCGACGCGGCCCTAGTTTGGGCTACGCGCGACGAACTCGCCGCGCTCGGGGTCGCCGCGTTGATCCTGCCGGCTCTGGTGCTAGCCCGAACGTTTCGCGTGACCTGACGGGCCGGGGCGCGCCATATTCACATCGGCCCCATCGCTGATACCAACACTCCCGGAGACGATCCACGGATGAACCGCGCTGTTCGACCGCATTGGTCCTCGTAGGCCCGAACCGCGGAATCCAGCGATGATCGCGCACAATCCGTGGCTCGCATCAGCACGGCCACCACGCCGCCGCACCCGCGCGAGGTGACCTTCGCACCGAGAATGTCCGACTCCCGCCCGTGCGACCGAATCAACTGAACGAGCAGGTCCGTCTCGAGGCTCCCCAATCCGCATCGGTGTCCATAGCTCCAGTGCGACGCGTACATCAATCCGCCCGCCTCGGTCAGGTCCGCGCGCCGCGATCGGGAAAGGCATTCGACAAAGCGGCAGGACCGGGCGTGCTCATAAACGCAGTGTTCAGTCCGCGCCCGAACCTTGTAGACGACATCCGGTTCGATGGGCGCCCCGGGGTCGTCCGATTGACCGAAACGGCTTAGAAACTCGCTTCCCTTGATCTTCGCCGGAAGGCGGTCCCGAAAGCGCTCAACGTAATCGATTACCGAAAGGCGGGCCAATTGCCCGTTCCAGCGGGCATACCGCGGGCCCTCATGTTGGACGATCCGATCAACAAGAACGCGACCCATGTGGGCGCTGGTTCGGGCCTGCCGGTTCCGCTCGCAGGTATCCGGGTGCGTAGCGCCTGAGTCTACGCCAAGCAGGATCAATTCGTCGGGTAGCCGTGTCGCTCCTACGGGCGCAGCGGGGTCCCCGTGTACCTGGGTCAAGGTCCCAGGCCGGCCCAGAAGGGCGCACACTGCGTCGGCACGCGACGCTGGCAACGACAACCAGTCGCTCTCAACGCGCTGACAAATCCCGGTCACCAGGGCCGGATCGAGCCTCATCCCGCGTACGCCGGCCGCCGCGGCCATCGTCGCCGCCGCGACCGCCGCATTTCGACCGACGTCCGACAAACCGTCCAGTTTCGACCCAACCACAATGGATAACCCGCCGTCCCAATCCGAAACGAGCCGGGCGCGAAGCATCTCCACCAGGACGCCGACAACGCCAACAACCGGCGCCGCCAATGTCCCTCCGCCCAGCCGCCGCCCGCACTCCGGAACGATTGGGCGGCCATCCGCGGCGTGCAACTCTCTGAGGGCCACGGTTGTCGGCTTCGCGCCGTGCGCGTCGCTGCCGCAAGACAGCGAAATGGTCACCGTGCGGTCCGTGCGAGGCTGGGCTGCCACGCATACGTGATCCGCGATTGGCACATTGAGCACCAGCGCGCCGGCGTACTCTGCAATACCCCCCATCACGTCCAGCCGGCCGGGAGCCGAAGCAACGAATCGATCCGGCGAGGGTGGCAACTGCCCAAGCGTCTCCGCGGCCAGGGGCGAAGCGACCGCCTCGGCAACGGACGAAGCGACGTGGCCCACGTCCTCACCCAATGCATAAGAAACGGTGATGTCCGGAGGTATATTCATGCGGTTTCACCCGCCTGTGAGAATCAACACACTTCTTGCAGGACGGATTCGTCCACGAAGATGGGCGCCTCCGTTCCCGCGCCGATCGCGATCGCGTCGGACGGCCGGGCATCGACCTCGATCAACTCGCCATTCCGCCGAAGCACCAGCTTCGCAAAAAAAGTGGATTCGCGCAATTCGTTAATCACGACATGTTCCAACTGACAGTCGAGTTGGTCAATCATACGCTCGATCAGGTCGTGCGTCAGGGGACGCTGTACGACGATTCCGTTGGTGCGCCGCTGGATCGCATAGGCCTCGTGAATGCCGATCAGGATCGGAAACGCACGTTCGCCTTCCAACTCACGCAGGACGATCATCGACATCTTCTCCTCATCCGAGTCGACGATGACGATCCGCGCAAGGTTCATTCGAACCAGCATCCCAGATCTCCCGAAGCAGCTCCTCGCATCGAGCCATGCCCAAGAATCGCCGATGTACAATAGCGTCCGCCAGACAGCAACGATTGTACGCCAACCGCCTCCACGCGCCCATTCTAGGACGGCCGTGCCAAGGCGCGACGGAACTCCTCCAATTCAATGGGGTCCATCGAGACACTGTTGCCCGGCGCCGGAAAAGTCCCCTCCGCTACCTCTTGTGCATAGGCCCGAAACGCGCCCATGATCTCATCGTGCAGATGAGCGTACTGTTTCACGGACCGCGGCGGATGTCCGCCACCATAACCGAGCATGTCGTGAAGCACAACGACCTGCCCGTCGCACTGCGGTCCCGCAACGATACCGACGACCGGGAGCTCGGTCGACTCCGCAACGACCGCGGCCACCTCCGTCGGCACCGCCTCCAGCAGCAAGGCGACGGCCCCGGCATCCTCCATGATCTTGGCGTCTTCAATGATCCGCAGAGCCTTCGCGGCGCGCTTGCCTTGCACCTTGTATCCGCCAAAGCTGTGGATCGATTGCGGGGTCAGCCCCAAGTGGGCCATCACCGGAATGGTTGCCGTCGCCATCGCCGCGACTGTCCCGGCAAGACGCCGGTCCACCTCTACCTTGACGCAATCACAACCCCCCTCCGCCATAAACCGACCGGCGCTGCGAATCGCATCTTCCGGGCAGACCTGATAGCTTAGATAGGGCATGTCGCCGACCAAGTAGGCCGAAGGCGCGCCCCGCCGCACGGCCTCGGCCAGCGTGACCATGTGATCCAACGTCACCCGAAGCGTACTCGGATATCCCAGGCATACCTCGCCGTAAGTATCGCCCACCAATAGGCTGTCGACCCCCGCCGCCTCCATTAACCGCGCGGTGACATAGTCGTAGCAGGTCAGCATCGAGAACTTCTGTTGCTCGCGCTTTTTTGCTCGGAGGGTGCTGATCGTCACTTTCGGCCGCGACGTCATGACTACGGAGGATACCCGGGCTCCGCCGCATTGACAAGAAAGCCCCAGCCAATCTCCGACGATTCGCTGATCAACTAGTGCGGCCAGGAGCAGGGCTTCGCGATCATTTAGGCCGGTGCGGCGGACGTTGCTGGTGCGCGCGCTCACCGGTGCGAGATTTCTATCTGCACCGAAAGAATCAGAGCGTTCCCGAGCCGGAGGCTCGCGGGAAGGGTAAAGGATGCGAGGAATTCCGGCGCGCCGCGCCGGGATTCCTCATAGTTCCTCAGGAGTGACGCGTGGCTCTCCTCGTGCCCCTATGGGCACTGCGAAGCTCTCTCGACGCAGCGTCCGTCCCAGCCTTCCAGGCAGCAGAACGGATCCTGACGGCAGACCGATTCGCAGCAGGTCGGGTTGTTGCAGCCGGGTGCGCTGTCGCTTGCAGTGCCGCACGCGTTGGTGCTGCCTGCACATGCCTCGAATGCGCCGGAGCACAGCCCCCCGGCCTCGCGCGAGCAGTAGTCGTCCCATTCTACATCGCAGCAGAACGGGTCCGTCTCACAAACCGTTTGGCAGCAGTTGCTGTTGTCGCAGCCGGCGTTGTCATGACCGCTGAAGCAATCTCCGCTGCCGGCATTGCACGCCGTCCCAATCGTGCCCGTCTCATCCCCGCATTGGATCGTCACGTTTCCCGTACCCTGGCCGTTGGCGCTGGCGTAACCACCCACCCGGACCATATAGGCCTGGCCGGAGACCACTGCGAAGGTAAGTCGTGAGTCCAGTCCGAAGGGGCCGCAGTCGTCGTCGCTGCACGCAATCGCCGGGGCCGACGGACATCCACAGCCGTTGTAAACGGCCAGAGTGGTATCATATTGACTGCCGCACAAACTCACCGTGGTGAACCCCGTGCAGGCCGCCGTGTAACAGAACCAGATGTCTGCCGTAATGTCGAACGTGCCGCACGCGCCGCCCTCGTCAGGACCATCCGTGGTTGCTTCCAGCGTGCTGAAGGGCGTCGAACCCGCGGCGATCGCCTGCGGCGACGCACAAGCGTCATTCCCCAGGTCTGAACCACCGCACAGCCGGGCGGCGCTCTGGGCGCAAAGCGTGTCCCACTGGTCGTCACAGCAGAAAACGTCCTCGGAGCAGACCAGACCGCAACAAGTCGCTTCGTTGCAGCCAGGCGTGGGGTTGGCGCGGAAGCAACCACCGGCGCTGCGCTCGCAAACGCCAGCCGGCGGCTCGGGGTTACCACCACCGCCGGGCGGCGAATCCGCGACGGGGCAGCCGTTCGCATCGACCAACCGACCGGAAGCCGTGTTGGCGCATTGATCCCGATCATCATTAACGCCGTCGCCGTCGCTGTCTCGCTCGGTGGCTGCGCAGCCATTGGAATCCACCGCCGCGCCGTCGGGCGTGGCCGTACACAGATCCAGTAGATTGCTGACTCCGTCGTCGTCGGCATCAAGCTGGCTCGCGGTGCATCCGTCCATGTCAACCTCGGCCGCGGCCGGTGTACCTGCACACCGGTCATCGGCGTTCAGTACGCCGTCGCCGTCGCTGTCGGGATCGTCGGAAGGGCAGCCGTTCGAATCGACCGTCGCGTCGTCGGGCGTGTCCGGGCAGTCGTCGGCCTCGTCATTCACGCCGTCCGAGTCAGCATCCGCCTGAGACGGCGAGCACCCTTGCTCGTCGACGCTCGCGCCGGTCGGAGTGCCGGGGCACTGGTCGTTCTCGTCGTCCACCGTATCTCCGTCGCTGTCGACCTGGTCGCGACCGCAACCCTGAGCATCCACTTCGCTGCCGGAGGGCGTGGCTCGGCAGATATCGCGATTATCGGGTACGCCATCACCGTCACCGTCCGCAAGCGAACCGCCGTCAACGTCCGGCACAAACCTCGCATGAAGAGTCATCGATACGGTGGCGGTGAGAATCAGCGGGTTGTCGTTTTCGTTTTCGTCGGAAACTGCGCTACCGGTCCAAATGTCGAACCGCCAGCCGTCTTCGGGTGTGGCGGTGAGAGTCACGCGCGAACCGTCCGAAGTCTGGCTGACGTTGCCTTGTCCCTCCATCGTCACGACGATCTCGACGCTTTGACCGGGCGGAGGATCGTTTCCCGCGCCGTTGTCGTTGCCGCCCGATCCGGGCTGGCCGGTGCAACCGATCTCGAACAGTCCTACGAACACTAGGACTGCCGCAAAGGTAGTCTGTAGATAGAAACGACGAGACCAGCGAGCCTGCATGTTGCCTCCCTCCAGAAGAATTCCTACAGGAGCCGAAAGCAGCGCCGCCGGGGTGGCAGCGCCACTTAAGGCCCCAATGAACAAGCGTAGGCCCACTCAGGTGTCCAAGGCAAGCCCCATCTCCGATCCGCACTTATCGGAGGCGCCGTCGGCGCCCGCCCCAAACGGGCCCGGGCATTAGAATAGGCTCTTGAAAGAAACAATGGCAACCCTTAGCGTATGGCAGCTCGAGGACCTTCATGGACTGAAGCCTCGACTGAAGGCGAGGGTTCGGCTTGGCCGAGGCGATTCGTGTGGGCATCGGATATGACATCCACCGGCTCGCAGACGGCCATCGATTGGTTCTCGGGGGCGTTGAGATTCCGCATGGCGTAGGACTTATCGGACACAGCGACGCCGACGTGGTGCTCCATGCCGTCACCGATGCGCTCCTGGGCGCGGCGGGTCTGCCTGACATCGGGGAACTGTTTCCCGACACTGACCCGGCGTTTCGGAATGCCGACAGCCGGCGGTTGCTCACCGACGTGCGGGAGCGGGTGCGCGCCAAAGGCTTCGTGGCCGGCAATGTCGATGTGATTGTCCATGCCGAAGCCCCAAGACTTTCGCCGTTCAAGGAGCGGATTGCGAAATCGATTTCCGCCCTTTTGGCAATCTCGCCGGCCCAGGTGAGCATCAAAGCCAAGACCAACGAAGGCGTGGGGCCGGTCGGGCGCGCGGAAGCCATCGCCTGTACGGCGATTGTCACCGCGTTGCCGTGCGAGCCGGTGTAGCAGCAGCGTTGCCGATGGGAATGGTTGTTTACAACACATTGACGCGCGAGAAGGAGCCGTTCGAGCCGGTCGTCCCCGGCAGAGTCGGCATCTATTTGTGCGGGCCGACGGTGTATAAGCCGAGTCACATCGGCCACGCCGTGGGACCAATCATCTTCGATGCCATCAAACGGTACCTGATCCACCGCGGGTATCAGGTCACATGGCTCGTCAATGTCACTGACGTTGATGACAAATTGATCGCCGAAGCGGCCCGGCAGAACTGCTCCACGCTTGAACTCGCCGACCGCGTCACCCAAGACTATCTACGGGCGATGGCCGCCCTACACGTCGACGGCATTGACCGAATGCCCAAAGCCTCCGAGCACATCCCCGATATCGTCAACTTCATCGCCAGGCTCATTTCTCGTGGGTTCGCCTATGAGGCGGCGGGCGATGTCTACTTCGATGTCAGCAATGATGACGATTACGGCAAGTTGTCCAACCGCCGCGTCGAGGATCAGGAGGGCCAACGGGATTTGCAAAGCGGATCGAAGCGAAACGCCGGCGACTTTGCGCTTTGGAAGGCCGCCAAACCGCAGGAGCCGGACGGGGTCAAGTACGATTCGCCCTGGGGGAAGGGCCGCCCCGGCTGGCACATCGAATGCTCGGCCATGGCCATGCGTTACCTTGGCGAGACCTTTGACATTCACGGCGGCGGCATGGATTTGATTTTCCCACACCACGAGAACGAGATCGCCCAATCGGAAAGCGGGACGGGCAAACCCTTCGCGAAGTATTGGATGCACAACGGGCTGACCCGATTCAACACAAAAAAGGTCGCCAAATCCGACGCCGATCCGGAAATGCAGGCGGCTCTTGCTCGGATGACGCTGCACACTCTTCTGGCGGCCTATCCAGGGGAACTGATCCGCTTCTTCATCCTGAGCACACATTACCGCCGCCCGATCGAGTACTCGGAGGCGGAACTTGAGAGCAAGCGAAAAGGGCTCGATACGTTCTTCCGGTTGTTTGAGCGGGTGTCTGATTTGGCCGGGCGGTCTCCATACGAGATCGCGGACTTGAATGCCCGGGTAGCATCGCAGGACTTGGCCGCGACTTGTGATCGCGGCGCGGCTGATTTCCACCGGGCGATGGATGACGACTTCAATTCCGCCGGCGGCATCGCCGCGCTGTTTGACCTTGCCTCGGCGATCAACAGATTCATCGACCAGATGCGGCTTGAGTCGTCGGCAGCCGACACGGCCAAGCAAGACATCCTCTCGGCGGTGGGGCGTTTGATCGCCTTGGGGCGCTTGATCGGCCTGTTTCTCGATCCGCCTGCAAGTCGCGCTGCCGATCAGGACGGCCTGGCCGATCGAGTGATGCAGGTTGTGATCGAAATCCGACGGCATCTCCGTCAGAAAAAGGACTTTCAGACTGCTGATCTGATCCGTAGTTTGTTAAGCGACCGCAAAATCACGCTGGAAGATCGCCCGGATGGCACGCGGTGGCGGGCGGAATAGCGATGGCTGCCACAGATATCTGTCTCGGAGAGTGTTTCAGAGTTGTGCCATTGGCAGCTTGCTGCCAGTGCTCGATCTTGAGATTCCCGCGCGTGGTGCGGGAGTGTATGAGGAAATGACGATGATGGAGAATCGAGTGTTTGATAGTCTGAGGCGGCCGGTCTGTGCCCTGGTCGCGGTGCTGGCGACGAGCGTCGTGCTGACCGGATCGGCCTGGGCCGAGGACGAGAAAACGCAGCCGCCGATGCCCGCGCCCGAGCCGGTCCCCGTCGAGAAGCCTGACCCGAAACAAACCCCGACCGACGGGCTGAAGGAAGTCAAGACCGAGTCCGGCCTGAAGTATTGGGACATCAAGGTCGGCGAGGGCCCCATGCCCGAGCCGACGTCGAAAGTAAGCGTCCATTACTCCGGCTGGTTCATAGATGGAAAACTCTTCGCCAGTTCGGTGAAGAGCGGCGAGCCGATGACGCTCAGATTGAATCAATTCATCAAGGGATGGGGCGAGGGCGTAAGCACAATGAAGGTCGGCGGCAAGCGCCGGCTGGAGATTCCGTACGAGCTTGCCTACGGTGAAAAAGGCAAACCACCGACCATTCCACCCAAGGCGCCGCTCATCTTCGAGGTCGAGTTGCTCAGCATCGTGCCGCCGCCCAAGCAGACTTCCATTGAAGGCATCCAACCGGTGACGACGCCGTCGGGCCTGAAGTATTGGGACATTAAGGTCGGCGACGGCGCCATTCCACAGCCCACGTCCCAGGTAACCGTTCATTACTCCGGCTGGCTCACCGACGGCACGCTCTTTGACAGCTCGGTGCAGAACGGCCAGCCGCTGACGCTCGGATTGAATCGATTCGTCACAGGGTGGAGCGAGGGCGTAGGCACGATGAAAGTCGGCGGCAAGCGGCGATTGGAAGTCCCCTACGAACTCGCGTACGGCGAAGCCGGCCGTCCACCGACGATTCCGCCCAAAGCCGCGCTGATCTTTGAGGTCGAGTTGCTCGCGATCAAGTAGACCTCCGGCCTGGTGCAGAGTGTCCGGGTATTCGCATCTGATCCGATCGGCGAGTCTTCCGAACCGCGACCGCGAGGCAGCGGAACGGTGGCTCCGACGGCTCGAAATGGGTGACTCCGCATGACCGCCACGGCAGAGCAAAGCTACGTACTCGGCACGAACGATGACGAGCTTCAACGGCTCGGCTTTCAAAACCGCCTCTGGGCCAGGGAGGCCTCCGCGCTTTGGGAGCGGGCGGGCTTCGCGCCGGGTCAGACGATTCTCGACGTCGGCTGCGGGCCGGGCTACGCGACGCTGGACCTGGCCGCGCTGGTCGCGCCGGATGGCCGGGTTATCGGTGTGGATGAGTCGCCTCGCTTCGTCGATCATTTGCGTGCGCAACTACGAGCGCTAAGGGTCGCCCATGTCGACGCCCGCGTCGGCGATGTGCAGCGGCTCGATCTGCCTGCCGCGAGCCTCGACGGCGCCTACGCTCGCTGGGTGCTCTGCTTCGTAAAAAACCCGCAAGCAGTCGTCGCCGGCGTCGCACGGGCGCTGCGCCCGGGCGGCGTTTTCGCCGTTCAGGACTACCTCAACTATCGGGCGCTTGGCGTCTCTCCGAAGAGTCAGGCCATGGCACGCGTCGCCGATGCCGTTTATGAGAGTTGGCGGGTGCGCGGCGGCGAGCCGGACGTAGCTTCGATCTTGCCCCGAATGATGACCGACTGCGGGCTTGTCGTGCGGGAAGTCTATCCGATCGTCCGGGTCGCCTCGCCGGGCTCGGCTTTATGGCAGTGGCCGACGACATTTTTCCGAAACTACCTGCCCACGCTGGTTGACATGGCGTTGTTGTCGCAACGTGAGCGGGAGCAATTCGAGTCCGACTGGGCGCAGCGCTCCGCCGACCCCACCGCTTTGTTCTGTTCGCCCATTATGCTCGACATCATCGCCGTGAAGGCGTAGGCGGATTTCACGAATCGCTCCGGCTCCGCGCAGTCCGTACGTTTGCTCCCGACATGTACTTGTTTGTGCCGGAAGTTTTGGTAGATGGTGGCATCCGCCCTGCAACGGATATGGTTGCTCAAGTGAGCGGAGTTGCCATGCGCGAGGTCTTTTGGAGGGAACACATGTCTACGAACGATGACGGCCTGTTCTGCAACGGCACGGACACGTGCGCCGGCGGAAGCTGCATCGTTGACTCCGGTGACCCCTGCCCAGGCGGGTCGTGTAATGAGATTACTGACGCATGTTTGTACGGCGACGTGACCGGCGACGGCGTGGTTGACCTCAATGACATTCTTTGCGTGCTGGATGACTTCGGGAACCCCAACGCCTGCACAGGTGACGGCGATATCTTCCCCTGTGGTGGAGGCGACGGCACGATTGACCTGAACGATATCCTCGCTATCTTGGATGCCTTCGGCGGCAACTTCGCCTGCTAGTCGGGTGGTGAAACCCGCTGGTGCGAATTTCCCAACTCGCACCCAATGGTCATCGGAATCCCTTCCGAGCCGGAAGGTCGCGGGAAGGGATTCCTGCGGACGGGGGGTGCGAGTAAGGATTCTTGCACCAGCGACGCGCGGCCCAACCCTACAATCCGGCGAGTCTCCCGCTACAATCCCCGGCGTGGCTCAGATTGAAGTCCAAAAGCTAACCAAGACCTTCAAAGTCTCCGAGCGCGAAGGCGGTTTTTCCGCGGCGTTGGGCAGCGTCTTTCGCCGCCGATACAAACAGGTTCACGCCGTCGAGCAGATTGATGCCGTGATCGAAAAGGGCGAGATCGTCGGCTTCCTGGGCCCCAACGGCGCGGGCAAGACCACGACGCTCAAGATGCTGACCGGCCTGCTGCATCCCACCAGCGGCGCCGCCACCGTCCTCGGACACACCCCCTGGCGGCGCGATCCCGATTACCTCCGACAAATCAGCATGGTCATGGGCCAGCGAAGTCAGCTGCACTGGGACCTGCCCGCGATGGACTCGTTTATCCTGCACCTGGCCGTCTACCGTGTCGACAAGGCCCGCGGCCGCGCCACGCTCGACGAGCTGATCGGGCTCCTCGATCTGGCCGGGGTCATCAAAAAGCAGGTGCGAACCCTTTCACTCGGCGAGCGCATGAAATGCGAACTGGCCGTCTCTCTTCTGCACAATCCTGCGGTCCTCTTTCTCGATGAGCCGACCCTCGGCGTCGACATCACCATGCAGGCCCGCATCCGCCAGTTCATCGCCGAGTACAACCGGCGATACGGCGCGACCATCATCCTTACGTCCCACTACATGGCCGATGTCACCGCCCTCTGCAAACGCGTCATTGTGATCGACCGCGGACACATTCTGTTTGACGGTCCTCTCGCCGGATTAAGCACTCGCGTCGCCCCCTTTAAGGTCATCAACATCGATCTCAGTCGCGACGTGGACGGCTACGATTTCGCTCGGGCGGGTGATGTTGTGGCCCAGGAGAGCCGAAAGGTCACCCTTCGAGTCGCCAAAGAACGCGCCGCCGAAGCCACGACCCGCCTGCTGGCCGACTTGCCCGTGCTGGATTTGACCATCGAGGATCCACCGATCGAGGACGTAATCGCCCAAGTCTTCGCTCGCGGTACGGGACCGGACTAATGCGAACCGTGCTTGCGGTCATGCCTGCGTTCATGCGCGTTTCCCTGGCCACGATGTTTCAGTATCGGGCGGAAATCGTCTTGTGGGCGGTCTGGGGCGTGGTCTATCCCGCGGTCGCGTTGGCCATGTGGGGCGCGGCCGTCGCCGGAACCGGCGGGACGGACATCAAAGGCTTCGCTCCCTCCGACTTCGCCGCATATTTCCTGCTGACGATGGTAATCGGTCACCTCGGCACCGCCTGGGACGTCTACGAAATGGGCTACATGGTTCGCAGCGGTCGCATGTCCACGCGCCTCCTTCGGCCCCTCCTGCCGATCTGGAGCAGCGTAGCCGACAATGTTGCATACAAGTTGCTGACGCTGACGATTCTGATCCCCGTCTGGATGATCGTCGTATGGGTCACCCGGCCTACCTTCAACATTGGCTGGGCCCAGCTCGTTTACGGCCTGCCCGCCGTCTTGCTCGCATCCGTGCTCAGTTATCTTTGGGGCTACATCTTGGCCCTTGTGGCATTCTGGACTACCAAGACGGAGGGTGTTGGCGAGGTCTGGTTCGGAATGAGTCTCTTCTTCGGTGGGCGGTTGGCGCCCCTGACAATCATGCCGCCGATCCTACAGTGGATTGCCGCCTTTCTGCCGGCCAAGTGGATCGTCTGGTTTCCTGCCGCGGCCCTGATGGGTCGGTTGTCCATTCCGGAAATGACATGGGGTCTTCTCATGCAGGCCTTCTGGCTAGTAGGCGGCCTGGTCGTCTTCCGATTCACTTGGCGCGCCGCCGTGAAACGCTACACAGCGGTTGGGATATGATGAACGAACTGCGGTCGCCGGTCATTCGGGATGTGCGTAAACGACCTTACCCCCCACGATCGTCTGCCACACCTTGACATCGCCAACTCGCTCGATCGGCAGCGTGAACGGATCGGCGGCGAGGATCACGATATCCGCCAGCTTGCCCACTTCCAACGTCCCCAACTTGTGCTCTCGGTGGATTGCCCGCGCCGCGTTGGCCGTGTACGCCCGAAGTGCCTCCGTGAGCGTAAGCGAATGGGACGGAAGCCAGACCTCCCCCGCGAGCGTCTTGGCATTAACTGCGGCATCAATCCCCGCAAACGGATTCATAGTCACGACCGGAAAATCGCTCCCAAAACACACCAATGCCCCGGCGTCCACAAGCTGCCGAAAGGCATAGGAGCCCGCAAGCCGCTCCTTCCCCAGCGCCCTTTCCGCATAACGCCCGTCGTCGGCCTTATGGAACGGCTGCATCGATGCGACTACGCCCAGTGCGGCAAACCGCGGAAAATCCTCGACGAGCAGATGCTGCGCATGTTCGATCCGATGTCGCCTGTCGCCAACCCGGTTGCGCGCGAAGGCCGCCGCATACGCTTCCAACAACAAATGATTCGCCTGATCCCCGATCGCGTGGACCGCGAGCTGTAGACCAGCAGCATCCGCTTGAACCACGCGAGATGAGAACGACTCCGGCGGGTCGGCCATCGCGTTAAGTTGCCCGCGTGGGTGTAAGGCTTGCGACCCCGCGTCGCTATAGGGCTCACGCATAAAGGCCGTTCGACTTCCCAGCGAGCCGTCCATATAGCCCTTGAACCCAGCGACGCGGTACATGTCGTCGCGAACGGCGTACTTGGCTACCACTTCCATGTGCGAAGACCAATCGCTGACGCTCAGGTAAGCGGTAATGCGTACCGTAAGCGCCCCCGCCTCGTACGCCTTCCGAAAGACCTCCAGGTCCTCCCGCTCCGACATATCGTGCACCGACGTGATGCCCAACGAGTTGGCATGGTTCATCCCCCGACGCAGGGCCTCGTACCGCTCGGCAAGCGACGGCGCTGGGATGTGTCGCCGCACCAACTCCATGGCCGATTCCTTGAGAATGCCGGTCGGTTCTTTCGTCGCCGGATCACGCTCAATTTCTCCGCCCGGCGGATCGGCGGGGCCGCTCGCGTCGATCCCCGCTGCGCGTAGCGCCGCGGAGTTGACCAGCGCCTGGTGCCCATCCATGCGGCTAAGGAAAACCGGTACGTCGCGCGTGGTCGCATCCAGCCAAGTCTTGCTGGGCTTAGGCGCGTCGGCCCAGCTCTCCACGCTCCATCGGCCCCCTACCACCCACTGCCCTGCTCGTTTGTCCTCGGCCGCCGCTTCTACGGCGCGCACAAATTCCGCCTGATTACGCACGTCCCGTAGAGCCAGTTGAGTCAGGCCCAGCCCCCCCGAAACAATGTGGGTGTGGCTGTCGGTGATGCCGGGGATGATCCGTTTGCCGCGCGCATCGATGACTCTCGTACTCGGCCCGATCAAGGCACGCATCGAGCCGTCGTCTCCTACCGCGACGATCTTCTGGTCCGCGACCGCGAGCGCCGTGGGCCCAGCGGCGCCGCCGCCCGCCGAATCCCGGCCGGGCACCGGAGGATCCGCACCGGTCCAGATTCGGGCATTCACAATCGCAACGTCCGCCTGCATCGAGTGCGGATCTCCCGCCTCCACACCGAGATTCTCAGCGTGCGCCGCACCGGCAACGATCCAAACCGCGACCATAGAGATGGTCATGGGGCAATTTCCTTTCCAAAGGCTCCCACCCATTACCGCACTGTCCCAACGGTGGACGGGCGGTTGTTCAATCCGCTATAGTACCCCCAGTACTCGTTCGCACCTAAGGTTTCGGGTCGATGTGTGCCACTGCTCTCAAGCAGTGGCCCCCCGAGCCGCGGAGGGACCCCAAGGAATCCAGGTGTAATACAGCACTGGGCGCCCCCCGGACGCCGCCGTCACGCCGGCCGGGTGCAGGCGCCGAGAAGGCGCCATCCTGATCACAACCAAACAGTACGACGCTGTGCGAATCTTCAACGGCCGCATCGTTGATCCTATGACCGGCCGGGATGAGGTCGCCGATCTCGCAATTCTTGACGGCCGAATTGCATCATCGGCGCCGCCTGACGCCAAGACCATCGACGCCGCCGGCTGGATCATCTGCCCCGGCCTCATGGACATTCATGTTCACCTCCGCGAGCCCGGACAGACCCACAAGGAAACCATCCAGACCGGCACAGCCGCAGCGGCCGCGGGCGGCTTCACCTATGTCGCGTGTATGCCCAACACGAATCCAGCCATCGATGAACCCGGCACCGTGCGCCTTGTCCTGGAAAAGGCCAATGCCGCCGGCAATTGCCGGGTCGGCCCAGTAGCGGCCATCACGCACGGCCGGGCAGGCACGCATCTCACAGACTTCCGTGCCCTCCTACAGGCCGGCGCCGTGGCTTTCAGCGATGACGGCGTCGGGGTGGAGTCCGACGCCGTCATGTTCGCCGCATTTCAACAGGCCAAGTTGCTGGACGCCCTACTAATTCAACACTGCGAATACAAGTCGATCTCCGCAGGAGGAGTGATGCACAAAGGCGACGTTTCCGTCCGTCTAGGACTTCCCGGGCTCGATCCGCGCTCCGAAGAGGCAATGATCGAACGAGACCTTGAACTATGCCGCCGGACCGGCGGGCGATACCATGTCGCGCACATCTCAACGGCCTGCGCTGTTCAACTCGTCCGCAATGCCAAAGCCGAAGGTCTGCCGGTGACCGCGGAAGTATGCACGCATCATTTGGCCCTCACGGACAAAGCCTGCTTCGCCGCCGACCCAAACACTAAGATGCACCCGCCCTTGCGGCCCGAGTCGGATCTGGAGGCCTGCCGCCTCGGCCTACTGGATGGCACGATAGACTGCATTGTGACCGATCATGCCCCCCACACGGAGACCGAAAAGGCTGCCGGCTTCCTGGACGCCCCCGCCGGCATCGTAGGGCTCGAAACTGCCGTCGGCCTGGCCGCCCATGCGCTGATCCGGACCGGCCGGGCCGATTGGCCACAGGTCATCGCTCGGTTTACCATCGGCCCCGCACGAGTCCTTGGTCTGTCCCGACCACCCATCCTGACAGGCCAACTGGCTGATCTCACCTTCCTCGACCCCAAGACTGCTTGGACTGTCGACGCAGAACAATTCACAAGCCGGGGTCGGAATACCGCTTTTCGGGGCTGGAATCTGGTTGGGCGGGCTGTAGGGACCGTTCAGGGGCGGCGTCTGAACCTTTTAGCCGGGCATGCCGCCTGCCGATTCTAATGAGCGTACCTTTATCGGTGCCGGCTAGGCCAGGCTAAAGAACCTGGGGATAAAATGGCCGTCGGGAGCCACATTTGTCTCTTGACATTCCCGCAACGGTTGATAGAGTGTCGGCCGTTGGAGTGGGTCGCTTGCGGCTGAAGGCGCCGATCGGTCGTGGAAGTTTCGCCGTGTTGTGCCACGACGCCGGGAATCACTTCGCAGGGGGAATGAGGCGACCAGGAGACCCACCAACGGGAGTGACCCATGTCTACCTTACTTGAGACCGAATCAGGGAAGACGATGTTCGAGACCGGCGGGTCAGCCGGTATTAACTCTTTGGAAGAGCGACGCTTCTCCCGGCGCTTGCGTGAGAGTCTCACGGCAAAGCTAATCGGCCTTGGCGCTAGTGACGTGATCTCAGGCGACGCGCTGGACGTCAGCGAAGGCGGAGTATTCGTCCACCTTCCCTACGACTCCGGCGTGCGCGTGGGGCAGCGCTACGAAGTGATGCTCTCTTGCTGCGGCGCCACCGGTCGGAGCTCCGACCTCGCCAACTGCCTCGGTGAATCCTGTTACGCGACCGTTGTCCGTACTGAACTGTTGCTCAAGAGCGCCAGCCCCGGACTCGGTGCCGGTATGCGCTTCGACCAGCCGTTGTTTTTTTAGCATTCGTTCATGCCCATTCTGCGCTTCGCTTTCCCCCTGGCCGGATGCGCTCTGTACTTGGTCGGTTGTGCATCATCAGGCCTTTCGGCTCGCAACTACAGCGTCCATAGCACGACGATCAAAGATCGCAATGTGCTTCTCGATGCCGCACAGACCGCACTCATCGCCGAGGGTTATCGCATCGACCGGGTTGATTTGCGTAATGGCTTAGTCAGCACGGAACCGATCGAGACTGTCCTTCAGCGCCACGAGAGACTTAGCTCGCGTACCCGCTCTCGTCGTCATGCCCAGGTGCGCGTCGAACCCGGGCCGGAATTCCTGAACATTTATTGCAAGGTCGCCCTTCAGGAACAGATGACGGAGGCACATCGCATGTTTGAAAGCCAGCAAAACCGCCTGGATACCCCCGGCCAGACTCCCATCGATCGCGACGCCGCCACGACCAATGAACAAAACACGGTCTGGCGAACGACCGGTCGCGACAAAGTCGCCGAGCGCCGAATCCTCGATATCATCCGCGCCTCGATTCACCACCTGTCGCCCTCCGTCCCAATGGGCGCGCCATAAGTCCAAATCCTGGATTCGGAAGTTGCTTGCACCCTCTATCGTAATGACGCAGCGCTGAGGAGTCTGGAACCCCAGCCCGTAACCGGCGATTTGGCAAGGCCGCCATGACAGGATGGCCATTGGGGAAGCTCCCGCAACCCCCACACCCTCCCCAATCGAGCTTGGCACGAGGTTTGCTGACGACTTTCCGGGGTAACCACCGGCGGCCGGGTGGACCGGTTCGCCCAGGATCCAGGGATCGAACGCGGCCTTGGGGACTGCCGCGGGAAAGCAGGAAGAAAAATGAACAAGAACGCACGGGGACCGTAACTGAGGAAGCGTCGCGCAAAGCCTAAGCATCCAATAAGGCGACCCGCGGGCGCTCGTCCTTGACACGCGGACTCTCGCGTTGGAAAAACTCGCCGACAAAAGGCCGGCCGCTCGCGCAGCCGGTGTGGCAAAAACTGGTTACGGCACGATCAGAATCGTATCCGTTTCCTCGGCCAGCATGCCCGCCTGGGCGGTGACCTGAACGATGATCGTGATGGTCCGGCCCACTCCAGCGGTGACCGTCAGAACGCCGGTCGGTTGGTCAATATCCAGCGCGACGTCGGCCGGAAGCGGATCTTGTGCAAAGTAGAACACTTCCGCTGCGGCCGGCGCGCCGGTCACCGTCGTGCTCTGGTCGAGGTCGAGCGGCCTGTTCAGCCGGATTTGGTTCGGCAAGTTGAATGTCAAGTTGGCGACTTGGATCGGAACCGTCTGCGATCCGGTCTGCGCCCCAGCCGAGCAATTCGCCGCCGGAATGTTGACCGTAAACCGCAGGCTCGTTGTGGTGGCAACCGCCGGGGCCGTAAAGGAAGCGCAGCCCTCGCCCAATGAAGCGCACGCTAGTCCGCCATCCGTCAGGGTCACCTGCACCGGGTCGGCCGGGTTTTGCGTCCACACGGCCGCGATCTCGCACGACGTTCCCGGGAGATCCTCATTCAAGCTCAACGTCACGACCTCGCCAGGTTGGGCGGCGCCGCTGCTCTTGGTCGCCACCATCTGGCAACCGTTGTCGCACCCATCATTCGGAGTGGCATTGCCGTCGTCACACTCCTCGGTTCCCTCTCGCACGCCATTGCCGCATACCGGCGCGCCCCCGCCGCCGGTAGTGTTGTCGTTGCTATTCCCATTGCCATTCGCGTTGCCGTTAGCATTCGCGTTGGCATTGCCATTTAAGTTCCCGTTCTGATTGGAATTGGAGACGGCGTTGTCATTGGTGTTGGCCGCGCCGTTGTCATTTCCCCCACCACCGACGTTGTCGTTTCGGTTTTGGTTCTGATTTGCGTTCCCGTTGGCCGTGCCAGTGTTGTCATTGTCGGTATTGTCGTTCTCTGGCTCGTTGTCGTTACCGAGATCGCCGTTGTCGTTGTCCGCGATGTTGTCGTTACCGGTCGGTTCGTTGTCGTTCGTCGACGGGCCGCCGTTGCAGCCCGCGCCGAGGTTCCCGCAGCCGATCAGCACGCACAGGCACAAACAAGCTGCGGCGGCCAGGAGGCGAACCACGAGAACGGAAGTAGCGAATCGATTCTGATCGTTGGTCATAGACCACCTCCTACAGAGTCACGTATACGAACCAATACCAAGCCGGACGTTTTCAGCCCGCGACGAGTCGCCCCAAACCGAAATCGCGTGGGCCCGCCAACCGCTCCGCGACGTGCGACTGACGGATTATGTATCGGCGGCAACCGGACTTCAAGTGCTGGAAATGTGGCCTGAATGGAATCGAACCAGGGGTTGCATGACTTTCAAAAGGTTCTATACTTTCAGAATATTCTGAAAGGAATGAAAAATGTCAGAAACACGATTAGAGGCGGCCAAGAACCTCTTTATCCGTCGTTGGGGCGAAATGGCTGCCGGTTGGGGTGTCAGCCGCACAATGGCTGAAATTCACGCTCTGCTTTATCTGACCTCAAGACCGCTCTGTGCAGACGACGTGATCGAGCAACTTGCAGTCTCGCGAGGGAGTGCCAGTACGAACCTGAGGGAACTGGTCAACTGGGGTCTGATTGAGCGGACCCATCAGCGGGGTGACCGGAAGGAGTATTTTGAGGCCCAAAAGGACCTTTGGGAGATGTTCGAGACTATCGCCCGCGAACGCCGGCGACGGGAAGTGCAGCCAATCGTCGAGACGATCGAACGGTGCCTGGAGATGGTGGATGAGGATCGGTCAGCCATGACGGAGCAAACGAGGAAGCAGGCGGACGGATATCGCAAGCGTTTCGCGGATATTCTGGATTTTTGTGATGGAATGAACAAGATGTTCAACGTCCTGATCCAGGCGGCGCGGGCGGGGCTGGCCCCGGTCGGCCCGGCGGAAAAGACCATCACGAAGGCCGCGGCTACGCGGTCAGCCCGCGCCGGACAGGGCTAACCGGCGGCAATGGCAAATATTCGCGGCCGGGGGCCGAATCCGTATGTGTAGCAATCAGTCCGGCCTTGAAAAACGGCGGCCGGTTTGGGAAAATGGGAGCAGCGTTTCAGGAGACTTACCAATGAACGGCCAGGCGCGAATGTCGCCCTTGACGGCGTTGTTTACGGGAATTTGGGTTCTGGGTGTGGTGATCATCGGGGCCGCGACGACGATCACGTTGTACGCCATGCGGATGGTGGACGGCAAGGTGTCCGCGATTTCGACGCTGGCCGGGAAAACCATCGAGGATCTGCCGGAACTGGTGGACTCGCTCCAGCCGGCGCTGGATTCCTTTGCCGGGAGGCGTGCCCCGGAATATCTGAAATACGTCAAGGTTGATGTCGACCTGGTCAAGGATGAACGAACTTCAGGACGGCGGGCAGTGTTGAGCATTACCAACGACGGCGATGACGTGATCTCGATGCTCGCGGTCCGCGTGGCGGCGTTGGACGGGGCGGGCAGCGCCGTTCACGAGTGGACGGAAGTTGTGGCCACGCCATTGGCGATCGACGACGACTGGCGCGGCGTTCTGATGCCGCACGCGACGCGGCACATCGTCCTACACCCCTGCCGTTGGTCGACTACGGAAGTCGCCGGCGAACCGTCAGCGGTTCACGAGATTTCCGAGATTCGCGTCTCACAAAAAGGCGGGCTGATAGAGCGCACGGTTTCGGTGCCGTAGGATCAGTGACCAGTGGCCGACCTTCCTCACGTGTCTCAAACGACACGGCGTCCAACACGACGAACGATACATCTGGTCATAAATGGATCACCGGTCTTTGTGCCTTATCTACCGCCCCCTTCGGGGGCGGCTCACTCTGTCGCCTAGTGGCCGGAGCGGAACACCTTCTGGGCCTCCCGACCGCTTCATCCGGCCCGGATACTCGCCAAGAAATCTAGGATGCACCCGCCACGGGTTCGGCGTCGGCGGGCTGCCTCCGCTCCACCCTCGGCTACAGTCCATCGCCCCGTCCGGGGGAGGACTCACCGGCCGAAGCTGTCGCGGACCCAGTGCCAAACGCCACACGGATTTTTGTAGGCGCGTCCGATAAATCTTGGTATCATCGTTCACCTTCAGCGGAAAGTACGACGGGGATCTGTTCGGATCACGTCGTTGCGTGCCCCATAAAACCGAAACTGCGAAATTGGGAACCGCGATTGGTGAAAGGAACCTAAAATGAGGGCATCTCTGGGATTTGCATTCGTTTGGTGTGCTTTTGTCGCAACAGCAGGCACGCAGGTTGCGCGTGGCGACACGGTGACGATCGGGCCGAGCAAGGACAACACTCTGTTTGAGGACGGAACGGGTTCGGTCAGCGACGGCGCCGGACCGTACGTTCGGGCAGGTACTGCCGGCGCCTCGAGTCAGCGGCGCGGGGTAATGGCCTTTGATATTTCCGGGAACATTCCCGCAGGCGCTACCATCACGAGCGTGCAACTGGAACTCAATATTCGGCAGATCAGTGCGCAGTGGCCGGGCCCCACCGATGTGTCCCTGCACCGGCTGAACGCCGATTGGGGTGAGGGTACCTCCGATGCCGGCGGTGTTGGAAGCGGCGCCCCGTCCACTACAAACGACGCCACGTGGATCCACCGCTTCTTTAACACAACGCTTTGGGCGGCCGCAGGAGGAGACTTCGTGGCGGCGCCGAGCGCTACGGCCACGGTTCCCGGTGTAAGTCTCGTTACCTGGGGATCCACGGCCGGAATGGTGGCCGATGTGCAGGCGTGGCTGGATACGCCGGCGAGCAACTTCGGGTGGATTGTAATTGGGGACGAGGGGCAGCCGCGCACGGCGTTCT
>Ga0187892_10005004_pt1 | contig 21424 bp, 21 predicted proteins | sample MA1701073metaG_FD_139345 | JGI IMG/M metagenome (GOLD analysis project Ga0187892, IMG submission 139345) | Bio-ooze microbial communities from a basaltic lava cave in the Kipuka Kanohina Cave System on the Island of Hawaii, USA - MA170107-3 metaG ... | reverse complement strand
TGTTGCGGACCGAAAAAACCTGCAAGGTCGGCGTGAAGGGAAAACGGCTCAAGGCGGCCCTCGATGACGCCTACCTGCTCAAGGTCATCAGCGGCGGCCGAAATTAGATGCGATAGCCCTGGTCCGCTCCGCCAGTTCCGCCGGCGTTGCCGATCGTCGCGCGGCGGGTGCAAGCCCCGGACGCGCTTGGGTTGGACGCGCACGCATCGCTCGGCGCACCGGTCGACCGCTGCGCCGTTGCGTCGGTGATCTGCGGCCTGACGGCATTCGTGCCCGTCTTATCGCAGGTGGCCAGCATCGTACTCGGCGTGATCGCGCTGCGGCGCATCCGTCGTGATCAGCGGCTCGGCGTGGTGACGCGCGGCCGCCGGCTGGCTGCGATCGGCATCGCGAGTGGAGTCCTGGCGCTGCTCGGCTGGGTCAGTATGGCCGCCGGGCTGCTGATCCTCCGTGACAAGATCAGCCAGTCCACCGGCGCGCTGCAGCAGGTCAAGCGCGCGATCGACGGACCGAACTGACATCAGTTTGCCAGGCATCGCGGCGCCACCGGCCCCGGTGCCTCACAATCACGGCTGCCAAAATGGCAGCCGTTCGGCTGGAAGCCCGGCGCCAAAATCGATGGCGAGCCGATTCGACGTAACCATCTTATTTTCAATAGCTTATGCGCTAAGCGAGCAACTTGTCAGAACCTGCCAATCTTCGTTGACACCCCCCGAACCCTGTGATATAGTCCCGCGCGTTCGGACGTTTGGCCAGCAGAACGCAGCGTGAATCAGGCACTTGATATGCGGCTTTGCAAGCCGTGGCGCACTTCCGGGATTGGATTCTAGCGTCCGATCCCGGAAGTTTTTTTGTCGACGTCCGAGCTACGCCTTCCTGTTGCTCATCAGCCATTCACGGCACACCTCGTCGAGTTGCGTTGCGACGTCGTCCGACTCGCCGAATCGAACGATGCGGACCGCCCGGCCCAGTGGACGCCAGACGCGCGGGTCGGTCGGTCCAAACAGCGCGACGGTTGGCGTGGCCAGCGCGGCCGCCAGATGCGTAACTCCGGCGTCGTTGCCGACGTACACGGCAGCGGCCGCAACCCAGGCGGCGACGCGGGCCAGATCGTCGCTCATCAAGATCGGGGCCGTGCCTTCCAGCCGCTGAGCAAGTTCGCGGCCGTCGCGCTCGATCTCGACCGGACCGATCATCCAGGCGGCGGCGCATCCGAAACGCTCCAACCGCGTGACGAACTGCTCGAGCGGTTCGAGCGGGCAGCACTTGCGCCGGCCGCCGCTGCCGGGATGGACGATGACGCAGCGGCCCGGCGGCGCGCCGCAACGATCCGCCAACTCGGCCCGCGCAGCCGTCAGCTCATCCCGACTCGGCTTTACGCTTAGCGACTCCGTCGCCTCGAGTGGTAGCCCGGCTGCAGCCAGCGAGTCGAGCCACTGCCGCGTAATGTGCCGGCCGTGCTGCATAGTGTCCGAGGTCGGCGCGGGATCGATGCAGTGGCAGGTGTGCGTCAGGGCGCTGAGCCGTTGACTGTGCGGCGCGGCCGCATCACCCAGAAAGCTCACGACGCGCCCGCAGCGGCGCAGCAGAGCAGAGAAGCCGGCCGGCACCGGTCCGTCGAAGTAGAGCGTGTGCGTCGGGAGCGACTCGAGCGCCAGCGCTTCATCGATCACTCCGTGAGACGCAGCCCAAGCTGCCAGCGGCGAGCGGGCGGCAACAACGATGCGGTGGCCGGGAAACCGGCGTCGATAACCGGCCACGACGTGAAGCGTCAGAAGGACATCGCCCAGCGCACCGGCATGGAGAAAAAGCGCACATGCGTCGCGCTCGGTTCCGGCCGGCCGGGTCGACATCTCGCCCTCATGTGTCAGTGACATCCACCTCGCGGAGACCGAGCGCTGCAACCATGGCGACCGGCGAGTCGAACTGCTCGGTGAATCCGCTGACCTGGGACAGCGCGGCCGCCAGTGCCTCGCTGTCCTGGCGTGACTCGAACGACGTCAACCGCCCGAGGTTGTGCATCGTCTGGCTGGCGATTCGGTCGTCGGCTGGATCGAGCTCGCCATTGTCAGGAACCTGCAGCATGGCCTCGGTCATCATTTCGACGGCGTCGGCCAGGCGCGGGTGGGGCCGGATGCCGCGCGACAAGCACCACTGCCGCACGGCGTCGAGCATCCGATCGCGGAAGTCTCCGGCGGCCTTCTCAACCTCGGCATCGGCCTGCCGATCTTCGTCATCGTCGAAAGCGTCGAGGTCGCCGTCGTCGAAGCTCACTTCTGTCGGTTCGAGGTCCTTCATCTCCGCGTCGAGCCGTGTGCGGAATTCGGGCGGCGCCTCTTGGGCCGGCATGCCCATAATGTAGTGCACGCCCGGCTGGTGCAGAAACTCCTCGACCGTGCCGCTGATCAGCCGGCTGCGAAGGTCGGCCTCTTTGCCGACGTAGCGCAGGCCGCCGTCGACGCCCAAGTCGCTGGTGTCGGCCGTGCGCCAGTCACCGACGCCGCCCAGCAGCGCCACCCAGCGTTCGTAGCGGGCCGGCAGACGGAAGCCATTCGCGTGCGAGAAGCGGATAGCGGCGGCCACCATGCGGCGGGCCGCTTCGGGCTCGATGCGCTCCATCGCCGTGTGCTCCCGCGCGCGCCCGAGCATTCTATTGAACGCCTCAACCGCGACATCGAGCCGGCCCCATGCATCTTTCAGGCCGATGCACCAGCGGTCGATGAGAAACGCCGCCAACGCGTGCCCGCCGCCCGGTGCCCGCCGCAGGACGAGCAGCGACGCCATACCCTCTTCGTCGAAGTCCCGATTGACGTAGCAGGCCATCGGCTGATCCGATTCGCCAATGCGCCGGTAGGGGCTGCCGGACGATGCCCGGCGGGCATCCCGCTTCTTCTCGGCACGCTTCTGACGCTGACGCGCGGCGCGACTGGCTCGATTCGACATGTGTCACTCCTTGACCAGAGTCCAGCGTTGCTCCTGCGCCGGCCATTCTATCGGCGACCGAGCGAGGTGAAAGAGGGGCTGCGTCGATTTCGCGATCGAAGTGGCAACGACGGTTCGGTCTTGGACCACCGTTCGCAATGTTGCTGAATGCGCGCGAGCATCATCGGATTCCGTCGGCCCGTGCGCAGCTTCGGCCGCAACGACGGAAACGGACTATGGGCTGTCGCCAGCGGGCGACGGTAAGATGCTGCGTCGATGACGATTCCGCCGTTGCCGCATCGCTGGCCGCGGACGCCTCGGGCGGCCATCCGGCTCCAAGTCCGAATGGCGGAGCGCATAATACGCGTCGGAACGGTGAGCCGGCCGCGCCGAGTGGCCGGCTGTGATTTGGCGTTCGGTCACAGCGGACAGACCTGCGTCGCTGGCGTTGTCGTGTGGGACTCGCATCGGTGCGAGATCGCCGAGAGGGTCTCCGCTGTACGGACGGTCCGCTTTCCATACGTCCCGGGGCTGCTCACGTTCCGCGAGGCGCCGGCGCTCTTGGCGGCGATACGCAAGCTTGCATGTGAGCCCGACGTATTCATCTTCGACGGGCAAGGCATCTCGCACCCCAGACGATTCGGCCTGGCAGCCCACATGGGCCTCTTGCTCGACCGGCCGAGCATTGGCTGTGCGAAGAGTCGCCTGATCGGAAGACACGACGAGCCGAAACGCGCCTTCGGCGCATCGACGCCACTGCTCGACGGGGACGAACTGGTCGGCCGCGTGCTCCGCACCCGCGCGGACGCCAAGCCGGTATACGTCAGTATCGGGCACAAGATCGCCTTAGCTGCGGCCTGCCGAGTCGTGCTGACCTGCTGTACCGGCTTCCGAGTGCCCGAGCCGACGCGGCTGGCCGACATCTGGGTCGGGCAACTCGCTCGCGCCGCGGAGCGACCATCCGATGAGAACGAGCCACGGATTCACACGGATAAACACGAATTAGCGGCGAATGATGTTGGTCGTGGCACGGGCATCTCGCCCGTGACCCGTCCCACGGCCTTCCAGGCCGTGGAAAGGTGACGGTTTGGCTTCGGGCGAGTGCAGGGCCTGGAAGCCCCTGCGACCGATCACGGGCTGGAAGCCCGTGCCACGGCCTCGCCGGCCGCGAAGACGAGGTGAATAACAGGTTGCCGACCACCGCTACCGCCATCCAATCCGACAGCACCGCACCGATCGGCCACGCGCGTCGCGTGCTCGAGTCGCGTGGCCTCACGGTGCGCCTCTCGGCCCACCATCAGCTTGCCGCCATTTCACTGGCGATTGCACCCGGCGAGAGCGTCGTGATGGTGGGCGAGAGTGGTGTCGGCAAGTCGACGTTGCTCGAGGCCCTGTGCGGGCTGCGCCGGCCTTCCAGCGGCACGGTCAGCGTGGCCGGGAATCTGGCGGTCGTCTTCCAGGAGACGCCGGTCTTCCCCGAACTCAGCGTGGCCGAGAACATCCGCCTTTCCGACTTCGGTACAACGCGAGCCCAGGCGCCCATCGAGCCCGAAATCGCCGCCACTCTCGGCGACCGACTCACGAAGCGTTGGCGCCATCAGGCGATTGGGCTCTCGGGCGGCGAACGGCGCGTGCTTGCCCTTTGCCGCGCCGTACAGAGCCGGCCGGACCTGCTCATCATCGATGAGCCGACGGCCGGACTCGACCCGGCCCGTGCCGCCCGCTTCACGCAACAACTGCTCGCGCTTCAGGCGACCTATGGGTTCGCAATGCTGGTCGCGACGCATGATTACGAGCTGGCCGCACGCGTCGGCACGCGGCTGCTGCTGTTGACGGCCGAGCCGCCGCACCTCCGCGAGCTTGCGGCCGAGATCGTCCCGCCGCGCCAGCGTGACGAGCCGGCGATCGAACGCCTTACGGCCACGATTCACGCTGCGGCCCGCACGCCGCTCGAACTGCCGGGCGCCGTCGAACCGAACGGCGACGGCCCAAACTCGCGACGTGATGGTATGAACGGCCACGCCCCAGTCGGCGCGATCCCCATCCTGCGGCACTTCGAGTTGCCGCCGCTCAGCCTGCTGCCCGACGCGCTCCTGGGCACGATGAAGATACTGGCGCTGGCATTGGCTCCCGTCGGCCTATTGCTCGGTATCTTCGGAGGGTTGCGCATGCTGGCCGCCACACGGCAGCTCGACATGGTCTACATGGCGCCGCGGCTGTTCGGGCGGCTCCTGCAGGGCGGCGGCGGCAGCACCTTCGTCGGCGCGCTGTTCGGCGGCACGATGGCCGCGGCTTTGGCCTCACGCCTCGGTCAGTATCGCCTCCAGCGCCATCGCGACACGATCGTGCTGGCCGGGCACTCGCCCGTCGTCTTCTGGTGCATCCCGGCCATGCTGGCCCAGGCCCTGTGTTTTCCGGTCTTCGCGACGGGCGCCGTGCTGATCGGAGCGCTGACCGCCTGGTGGCCGATGCAGCAGGTCGGCGTCAGCGGCACGGCCTACATCCACCGCCTGACGAGCGGATTCGACGCGCGGGCGGCGACATTCTCGGCGGCCGTGCTAGCATTACACGGGGCATTGGTCGCGTTGGCCGCGTTTGTCATGGGACTTCGCCGAAAGAACGACCACGCCGACGTCGGCCGCGACACCACCGCCGCGGTGCTGCTGGCCATCAGCGCCGTCATCGGCGCCGAGGCGCTCCTGCGTGGAGGCTGGCCGTCATGAGACTCAAACGGACGCTGGCATTGATTCTGCTTCTGGTCCTGATCGGCCTGGCCTATCTGGCCGGCTCGGTGGGCGTCGGCCGGGCGCTGCTGCCCAAGCGCAGCGAGGGCATCGCCCTCAATCTGCGCTTCCCGCAAATCCAGACGCTCGACGTGGGCACGTCGGTCCGTTTCCGCGGCGTCGTGATCGGCAAGGTCAGCGAAGCTCCGTACATCGACGGCGAAGAGGTCGTCGTGCCCATCCGGATCGTGGGCGACCATTGGCCGCGGCTCAACGGCTCGTCGCTCTTCGAGCTCACCACGCGCAACTATCTCACCCAAGAACAGACCATCATGGTCAGCACGCCCGCTGCCGATGCCCCGCCGCTCGATCCGGGCGCGACGGTCCGCGGCAAGCAGGCCGGCCTGCAGGACTCGCTCCGCGAAGCGCTGGCGGCCGTGCCGCGTGAGTTCACGCTCAAGCACTCGCTGTTCGACAACGGCCTGCCGGCCCAGGTGTCGGCACAACCCAACGTGGGCGCCTCGCCGCTCCGCAAACTGGCCGTCACCCGCGCCCGCATCAAGACCACCAGCGCCGACGGCAAGCCCTGGGACGCGCGGCTGGCCTACAAAGAGCCGGATGTTTACGTCGTGATCAAGAAGCACGGCGTCCAACTGGCCCGCACGCCCGTCGCGGCAGACACCTATGAGCCGCGCTGGCCCGTGCCGCTTTCGCTCGAGCCGCCGCTCGACGCCACCGACGAAGACTGGCTGCACGTCGAAGTCTGGGACGACGACGCCCTTACCGAGCGCGACCCGATCGCCAACTTCTCCGTCCCGCACGACCAGCAAAAGGCCCTGGCCGAAGGCCGCGAGATCACGCTCCGCGGCCAATGCGCGCTCGAGCTCGTCCTGCGCGGCATCATCGACTGACACTCTGCGCCGCGAGCATTGCAAGCGGCACTCATGGTGGGCCGACGTCGTCGTGCCCGCGGGTCGGAACGCGGCCGGCCAGCGTCTCGACGCTGGAGATGTCGGATGGCGGGCCGTACGGTGGCCGGCAGGTACAATCGTCGACGTGGACACCACCCAGTCAACGTGTTGGACGATGATCCGCGGCGCGGCCGAGGGGGGTGCCGACGAGCGCACCGCGTTTGCCGCGCGCTACCTGCCGGTGGTCCGCTCGTATATTGCGGCCCGCTGGCGGTCGTCGCCGCTGGCCCAGGACGTCGACGACGCGGTGCACGAGGTCTTCGTCGAGTGTTTTCGCGAGGGCGGCGCATTGGCCCGCGTAGCGCCCGAGCGGCCCGGCGGATTCCGAGCGTTTCTGTATGGCGTGGCCCGCAACGTGGCCTTGCGCTTCGAATCGCGGCAGGCCAGACACCGCGAGCAGCAGCCTTCGCCGAGTTTCTCGCCCGATCAGCTGGCTAACGGAGACGATGCGCTGTCGCAGGTCTTCGACCGCGCGTGGGCACGGGCGATCATGAGGGAGGCCGCGGTCCGGCAGGCCCAGTGGGCATCAACCGCGGGCGACGATGCCGTCCGGCGGGTTGAACTGCTGCGGCTGCGCTTCTACGAAGACCTGCCCATTCGCGAGATCGCCGAGCGCTGGCAGGCCGATCCGGCCCAGGTCCACCGCTGGTACGCCCGCGCCCGTGAGGAGTTCAAGCAGGCCCTGCTCGAAGTGATCGCCTTTCACCATCCCGACGCGCCCGGCGTGGCCGAAAGCGAATGCGCGCGCCTGTTGAGCATGTTGGCCTGACCATCGGCCTGTTTTGCGGTTCGCCACATGCGTCCTATACTTATCTGGGGTCTGGTGCTGTGTGCCGGACACTTGGGCGCGGGTCAAATGCTCGTTCGCTCGTGTCGATGTTGAACGTGGAGGCGGTCAGCGTATCCGCGCCGCTTGATGACATGATCCTGTTCCAACCACCCTTGCCGCCGCGCTACGCCGACCTGTCGGCCGAGGAGATGTCCGAGCGCATCCGCGCGCACAAGGCGTCGTTCGGCAAGCGGGTGGTCATCCTCGGGCATCACTACCAGCAGGACGAGGTGATCGAGTTCGCCGACTTCACCGGCGACAGCCTGAAGCTGTCGCAGATCGCCGCCCGGCAGGAGGGCTGCGAGTTCGTCGTCTTCTGCGGCGTACACTTCATGGCCGAGTCGGCCGACATCCTGACCGACGATGCGGTCAAGCTCATCCTGCCCGACCTGTCGGCCGGCTGCAGCATGGCCGACATGGCCGCCATCGACGACCTGGAGGACGCCTGGGAATTCCTGACCGAACACACCGATGCCCGCATCATCCCGATCACATACGTCAACAGCGCCGCCACCATCAAGGCCTTCTGCGGCGAGCACGGCGGCGCGTGCTGCACCAGCAGCAACGCCCGGTTGATCCTCGAATGGGCCCTTGACACGCCGCGTGCCGCTTCGCGGCACGGCTCGCGAGGCGAGCGGGCTTCGCCTGCGGCGCGTCAAGGGTCGGAAGGTCAGAAGGTCATCTTCCTGCCCGACCAGCACCTCGGCCGCAACACCGCCTACGCCCTCGGCCACGCGCTCGATTCGATGGCGCTCTACGACCCGCGCAAGCCGAACGGCGGCCTGACGCCTGAGCAAGTCGACGACGCCACATTCTTCCTATGGAAGGGTCACTGCAGCGTGCACGGCCTGTTCACCGCCGCCCAGTGCGACGAGATTCGCCGACTCGACCCGGCCTACAAGATCCTGGTGCACCCCGAGTGCCCCTGGGAAGTCGTGCAGAAGGCCGATCTGTCCGGCAGCACCGAGTACATCATTAAGACCGTCCGCGAAGCCCCACCCGGCAGCAAGTGGGCCATCGGCACCGAGATCCACCTGGTCAACCGCCTCGTCACCACCTATCCCGACAAGGCCGTTCGCTCGCTGGCCGGCATCCAGTGCCTGTGTACCACCATGTACCGCATCGACCTCAAGCACCTGTGCTGGTGCCTGGACGAATTGGCGGCGGGCCGCATCGTCAACCAGATCCGCGTCCCGCCCGAAACGCGCCGCTGGGCCGTCGTCGCCCTCGAACGCATGCTCGAAAACGTCAGCGCGCAGCCAGTTTCCGCCAAGTGAGCCGAAGGTTAGACGGTTATGCAACCGCAAACTCACGGCTGAACGCCGCGACCGTGACGATACGGGGCAGGACCGACAACACCAGGTCGAAACCTGGCATCGTGCCTAGGCTGCTGTTTTTCGGCGCTTCCCCCGCGGGATGTTGAAGACGGGTGCAAAGCGCCAGACAAGCGATCGAACGACGCCGAATCGGTAGTCGCTGCTCGAGTCGGGCATCTGAACATAGCGCCATGACAACTGCTCGGGGTCCGGTCGCCAGAGCTCGGGCGGAAAGAGGGGCACCTCTGCAATCCGGCGATGTGCGCCTATGCTCTCCTCAATGTCCTCAGTGGCGGCGACGAACAAACACGTTCGGCGTTCAAAGAGCGTATAGACACCTTCGTCGGGTGGAAGGGCTTGGGCCTCGAAAGCGAGCCGGTCGCTCCACTCGAGGCGCTGAATCACCTTGCCCTTCACCTTCACGTTTGAACCCTTCTTGCGCATGTTGAGCGCCGCCCAGCGATACTCAAAGGGCGAATAACCTGGCGAGATTGATGACGCCAGGTGGTCGAACTCTCTGACCAAGTTGGGGTGGGCCAACGTCGTGTCGACCGACGCGCCATAGCGATAGTGCATGATCCGGGCTGCAATTTCGCTGGCAACTGCGTAACGCCACTGTTCCCGAACCACGCTCGACCTGGACTTGAACTTGAGCTTGCTGTGCTTTCGCAGGCCAATCAGGGCAAGGTTTAGGTGGAAGACGCTGTCATCAAGTCCAAGGTCTCTGCAGGTCTTGATGAAGGCTGCGTTGATTGCCGGATCGGCCAGCACGCGGTCGGACGAGAAGCCCTGCCGGACGTGCAGAAACGCGCGCGTCACAGCCTTCTCGTATTGTTGGGTCAGACTGTCCTGCGGCGTCAATTCGTCGATGTACTCGCTGCGTCGGCGCAGCAAGGTTGATAGCGTGGCTGCCATCTGGGACGAGCCGATCTGTCCGTGCAGAACTGCGGCCTTCGGGCCAAGCGTGCTGCCCATTGCGGCGCTGACCGCGAAGTGATTGAGGGCAGCCATTGCGTGCCTCAGCCAAAATGCGAGAAGGTGTGAAAGACTCCGTCGAAGACCAACGCCACTTCGCCCTGCCTCATGTCCTTGCCCATCCTGCGGCAGAATGCTCCAAGCTTGGCCAGAGGTACGCAAACTTGGCCTATGGTGGCGCGTCGAACCCGGGTACAGGCTCTTCGTGTTCAAGCATTTCGACGGCGTAGGAAACTCGCTCTTGCTTCACGAAACTGCGTCCATCGTCGAGAAAGTAGACATAGCCACTTGGATCAGTACCACCCAACGGGTGTAGGAAGATCATCCACCCATTGGGCTGACGCTCGATCTGCACGTCGGGCTTCGACATGTCTTCGAAGTCGTGCGTCCCGAGGACAATCCGCACGCCTCCGGCTTCGCGCACCAGCACGGCTGCGCGAGGGTCGCCGAACTCCGGTTTGGCTCCCTGATCGACGTCGTCCGCAAACAGGTCGTTGTTGTATGTTGGCACCGACAGCTTGAGCTCCAGCACGAAACACCTCCATACCTGGCGTACCGATTTTGGGAGCAGTGTACATCGCTCCCATCATAGAAGCAATGCGAAAATCGGTTCATACAGCGGAGTACGCGTTGCTTCGAGCTGAGCTTCAAACTTCCAGATCGGATGCGGGCCTTTCCCAACGACAGCTTGCGGCGCGCCTCAAAGTCCCGCATAGCTGGGTGGCGAAGGTGGAAAGTGGCGAGCGCCGTATCGACGTCGTGGAATGCGGCTGGTTCCTTGCTGCCTGCGGCGTTGATCCGTGGCCAGTGCTGCGGCGCGTGATGCAGCACGTCGTCATCTCTCTGACTGGGCGGGCGTCGAAGAGGAGGCGCTAATTCATGTCGCTCGCCCCCGATGACCACCGTCGGAAGGTTCTGGCGGCCGCCTTTCAAATGCCGTCCGTACAGACCATGATGTCGCGGAAGTCCAGCATTACGAATGCGTTCGTTAGCGCGATTATCCCCGTAATAACCCCGAAGCACGACGAGATCGAAGAGGCACTACGCATACTTGGAATGGAGCCACCTGACGTGTATTGCGCGTATTGCGGCGATCGGGCAAGTGAGTCGGATCACCTTCGGCCGCTGGTGCTGCAGCGTCGTCCCACTGGTTACGTTTCGGAGATCGCGAACCTCGTCCCGGCGTGCGGCAAATGCAACCAGAGCAAGGGCAACAAGAACTGGCGCGAATGGATGATGAGCGCTGCGAGGCTGTCCCCGACGGGCAGAAAGCTGAGGGATATTGCAGAGCGAATTGCGCGGTTGGAGTCTTACGAGCGCTGGCGCTCGCCCACACGTGTCGACTTCGAGACCGTTCTCGGCCGTGATGGGTGGGAGCACTACTGGGCGCTGTGTGAAGCCGTAATCGAACAACTGCGCGAATGCCAGAAGGTAGCGGATACGATTCGCGCGGAAGTCGGAAAGGCACTTGACAAGCCGGTCCCTCCTGTTGGTTGAGAACCGTTGGCGGCATGCGCGAGGACCGCCGTCCGCAAGATGGCGGCGCTCACGCGATACGACGCCTGAGCTGACCGTGCGGCGGTTGGTGCACCGGCTCGGGTTTCGCTTTCGACTGCATGGGCGGGACTTGCCCGGCACGCCGGACATTGTTCTGCCGAGGCATCGCAAGATCATCAGCATTCACGGCTGTTTCTGGCATCTGCACACATGCCGACACGCGCGGCGCGAGCCTGTCAACAACGCGGCGTACTGGCGAACCAAACGGGAAGGCAATGCGGCTCGTGATGAACGGAACGTCGCGAGACTTCGGCGGCTTGGGTGGACGGTATTGACGGTGTGGGAGTGTCAGACCCGCGACATTGAGGGCCTACATGCCCGGCTGGCCCGTTTTCTCCGCGCCCCGCGCGATGGGAGTGCGCCGGGTGCGAGGCGCGGGCGGTGATGTCATGCAGGTGCGTTGCGCCGAGGTCGCGGCCCGGATACACGAGCGTGGCGTACTCGTTGACGACTTGGCCATCAGCGGTCGTGCGGACCATCGCGATCTCGACAACTGTGGCCTAACCTGTCACGGACCCGAAGCTGAAGCTGCCGGCCGAGCGGCGTGGCCTTTGGGCGACTGGCCGATACAATCTCTGAGCAGTTGGACATCGTACACGGGACATTTCGAAACGGTCGGGTGGAGCTCGACGAACCCGTCGACTGGCCGGATGGCTCGCGCGTCGAGGTGAGCGCCGAGAGCGAATCGATCGGCATGCGCGAGGAAGACTGGCCGCAGACGCCGGAGGGCATCGCGGCCTTGGTCGCCAGGATGGAAGCGTTTGAACCGCTGGAGTTCACGCCCGAAGAGGAGGCCGAGATCGCTGCGGCACGCCAGGCCGTCCGCGAAGTTACGATCGCGGCCGTCCGCAAGAAGATGGGGCTTGATCCGTGAGGCGGTATCTGCTTGACACCGGCACTGCGGGAGACCACCTGGATCAACGGCACGGTGTGCATGTGAGCGTTCAACAGGCGACCCGTCGCGGTGACCGGGTCGGGCTGTGCGTACCGGTCGTGGGCGAGTTGTTTGCAGGTATCCAGTTCAGCGCGAGTCGCGATCGCAATGAAAAGCGCCTCCGGCGAGTGCTCTCGGCGTTGGTCGTGTGGCCGTTCGATCTTGCCGCCGCGGCGGAGTTCGGCCGCATCGTTGCCATGCTGCGTCGTCGTGGCCGCCCGATGCAGCAGATCGACATCCAGATTGCAGCGGTCGCCAAGACGCTGGGCAACTGTACCGTGGTCACTTCGGACACCGACTTCGATGCGATCCCGGGCTTGAAAGTTGAGAATTGGCGCGAGTGAGGTATGGGGTCACGGCGATACCGCGGGCAATGCCTGGCCGCGGATGTCGATCGCCAACATCGAGGGCGTGGCGGCTGCTTTCGAACGACCCCGAACGAGCGTGCCGGCGGGCCATCGGCACCGGACTCACCCGGTGAACCGCCTGGCCACCACCTATACCGACAAGGCCGTCCGCTCGCTGGCCGGCATCCAGTGCCTGTGTACCACCAAGTACCGCATCGACCTCAAGCATCTGTGCTGGTGTTTCGACGAGCTGGCGGCCGGTCGCATCGTCAACCAAATCTGCGTCCCGCCCGAAACGCGCCGCTGGGCGGTCGTCGTCCTTGAGCGGATGCTTGAAAACGTTAGCGCGCAGCCGGTGTCCGCCAAGCGATTGGGACGCTGCGGCGCTGAGGGGAAGAGGCGGATGGCACTCTGCGCAGGTGTTCAGCGCTTTTCCAGCGACCCGGTGACAGCCGCCATCTGCTTGCCATGAGGACGTCTTGCGCGGGTGGCGTGAACCGACAGCGGTGCGGGCGAGGACGCCCGCGCTCCGTGTCGGCGGGGACGCGCGCTCCACGCGGGCAGGGACGGCCTCGCTCCATGCGGGCGAGGACGCCCGCGCTCCACGCGCGCGGGGACGGGCGCGCTCTATGCGGGCGAGGACGCGCGCGCTGCAGGGCGGGCTCACTCGGACTCGGCGACGAGGCCCTCGGCTTGTGTGATGCGGACGAGCTCGGCCGGGGTGGTCAGGCCGCGCAGGATCTTGAGCTTGCCATCTTCGAGCAGCGAGCGCATGCCGGAGGCGCGGGCGGCGCGGCGGAGCTGGTTGGCGGGGGCGCGGTTGAAGGCCAGCTCGCGCAGCTCGCTGTTCATCACCAGCATTTCGAAGATGCCCTTGCGGCCGCGGTAGCCCGTCCCGGCGCAGCGCTTGCAACCCACGCCTTTCCAGATCATGCGGCCCTCCAGTTCCTCCGGCGTGAAGCCCAGCATCTTCAATACTCGAGAGTCTGGATTGGGATCTTCGGTCTTGCACTCCTCGCAGATGATGCGGATCAGCCGCTGGGCCATGATGGCCTGGATGGAGCTGGCCACCAGGAACGGCTTGATGCCCATGTCGATCAGACGGGTGATGGCCGACGGCGCGTCGTTGGTGTGCAGCGTGCTGAAGACCAGGTGGCCGGTGAGCGCCGCCTGGATGGCCACGTCGCCCACCTCGCGATCGCGGATCTCGCCCACCAGGATGATGTTGGGCGCCTGCCGCAGCATGGCCCGCAGAATGCGGGCGAAGCCCAGCCCGATCTCCTCTTTCACTTGGCACTGGTTCATGCCGGTGAAGTTGTATTCGACCGGGTCTTCGGCGGTGATGATCTTCTTGTCGGGGCGGTTCAGCTCCTGCAGCGCGGCGTACAGCGTGGTGGTCTTGCCGGAACCGGTCGGGCCGGTGACCAGGAAGATGCCGTTGGGCCGGCGGATGACCTTCTGGAACAGTTCGTAGTTGTCTTCCTCGAAACCCAGCGCGTTGATGCCGACCTGCACCGACTCGGGCCGCAGAATACGCAGCACGATGCTCTCGCCGTGGTAGCTGGGCAGGGCGCTGACGCGGAAGTCGACGTCCTTGCTGCCGAAGCGCATCTTGATGCGCCCGTCCTGCGGCAGGCGCTTCTCGGCGATGTCGATGCCCGACATGATCTTGAGGCGCGTAGTACACCCGGCCTGCATGTTCTTGGGGATGTCGTCGCGGATCTGGCAGACGCCGTCGATGCGGTAGCGGACGCGCACGCGGTTGGCCATCGGCTCGACGTGGATGTCGCTGGCCCGCGTGCGGACCGCCTCGCCAATCAGCATGTTGATCAGCCGGATCAGCGGCGCATCGCCCTCTTCCTCGGTGCCCAACCGGGCGGCACTCTCCTTCTCCTCGGGCGCCTCCTGGTCGATGCTGGCCATGGTCTTGGACAGCTCGTCGCGGCCCTTGTCCAGGAACGTCTCGATGTAGCGTTTCACCTTGCCGCGCGGCGCCAGCGTGACCACCAGCTCCTTGCCCAGCCGGAAGCGCAGCACGTCGAGCGTCTCGAGGTCGAGCGGGTCGGTCACCACCACGCGCAGCCGGCTGGCGTCCTGGCTGAGCGGCAGGACCATGTGCTTGCGGATCAGATCGTGCGGGATCAGGTCGGCCGCCACCGCCTCGACCGGGTTCTTGTCGAGGTCGACGTACTCGAGATTGAACTGCGTCGCCAGCGCCTTGGTGACGTCGTCTTCGCTGCACAACTCCAGCTCGACCAGTGCCTCGCCAATCCGCTTGTGATGTTCCTGGGCGTATTTGAGCGCGTCCTCCAGGGCCTTCGGGGTCAGCAGACCCCAGCCTACGAGGATTTCACCGGTTCTCTTTCGTGCGCGAGCCATGTGTGAGGGTTCAGGCGTTAGGGTTCAGGGTTCAGGCTTCAGGCTTCAGCCCTTGGTTTTCGGTTCTCGGCTTTCGGTTTTCTTCCAACGGAGCGGGAGGGATTCGAACCCTCGGTGCCGTTGCCAGCACACCGCATTTCCAGTGCGGTCCCTTCAGCCACTCGGACACCGCTCCGGGCGTCGCGAGAGTATATGCGGCCCCGCGTCACATGGCCAAGCGCGGCCGTGGCGTGGCGTCCGCGGCCTCGCCGGGGATGGGTGTCAGGTTCACGTGTCGCGGCGCGCCGCCTGGGCTGACCAATCGGTTTCGTACACCAAGTGGCCCGACGGAACCAGCCCAAGCTGTCGGTACGTGCGTTGGGCCCGCTGGTTGGCCGATTCGACGTACAAGCGAATGCCCGCCACATCCGGCTCGCGGCGGGCTAATTCCAAAACGTGCCGATAGAGCGCTCGGAAGACGCCTCGCCGCCGGTGGTCGGGGTGGACGTAGACGCTTTGAATCCACCAGAACCAACCGTCGCGCCAGTCGCTCCATTCGTATGTGACCATCGTCTGACCGCCGATCCGGGACACGCGCGCTCCGCTAGCGAGTCCCGGACCGGCCGAACCGTCAATTTCGGCGACGAAGTAGGCACACCGGCCGGGGTCGGCGATGGCCTTAACGACGCCGGCCCGCAGCACAGCCGCGTCAAGCGTCTTATGCTCAGTTTCCAGGGCGAGGGCGGCGTTGTAGGCTACAATGGTGTCGAGGTCGTCCGGTTGGGCCGGGCGGACTCGAATCAGCTGGCTCGACGCGGGATCAACTTCAGGTCCGTTCATGCTGAGGTTTCCTGGTGGGGCCAAGAGGACACAGAGGCGCAGAGGCCGCTGAGGAAGTGGGGGCAGGGTTAGCATAAGCTACGTGCCTCCGCCCGCTCTGATGGAATGCGATCGCCACTCGGTCAGTTTAGCGGGTGTCGCGTGACTCGGCGATGTGCAGCTGTGGCATGCCCGAGCGAAGCGCGGGCATGGTGTAACCGCTGCCGACTGCCTGTAACCCCGCGCGGGCCCGCTGCATCGAAGCGCTAGACCGCGAACGAACGCATGGCACACATTCACTTGCGAAAACCCTGGCACGCACGCGGCCTGCAGCCGACGCCCGAGTCGGTGTACCTTGGCCGGCGCGAGTTTCTGGCTGGGACCGTGGCGGGGCTGGGCGGGCTGGCGATCGGCGGATGTCAGCCCGATGCGACGGCCCAGACCAGCCCGAGCGCCGACCGTGCCGACCAGGGCCGCGCCCTCACCAGCGAAACGGCCGATCTGTATCCAGCCCGGCGCAATCCGAAGTACACGCTCGACCGCCCCATCACCGATCAAACCGCGGTCGAACGCTACAACAACTTCTACGAGTTCACCGAGCAGAAGGACCGCGTCTGGAAGCTGGTCGACAAGTTCCAGACGCGCCCGTGGACAGTCGAGGTGGCCGGCCTCGTCGCCAAGCCGCGGACGTACGACATCGATGACCTGATCCGCAAGCTGCCGCTCGAGGAGCGCCTCTACCGCCACCGCTGTGTCGAGACCTGGGCCATGGCCGTGCCCTGGACCGGCTTCCCGCTGAAGGCGCTGATCGACGCGGTCGAACCCGACTCAAGCACCAAGTTCGTCCGCTTCGTCTCGTTCAAACGGCCCGACGAGGCCCCGAACCAGAAGGGCGAGTCGTGGTACCCGTGGCCATACTTCGAGGCCCTGCGGATGGACGAAGCCGTCAACGAGCTGACCCTGATCGCCACGGGGCTCTACGGCCGCGAGCTGCCCAAGCAGAACGGCGCACCGATCCGCCTGGTCACCCCCTGGAAGTACGGCTTTAAGAGCATCAAGTCGATCCTGCGGATCGAGTTTACCGCCGACCAGCCGCCGACGTTTTGGAATCAGCTCGTGCCGAACGAGTACGACTTCCTGGCCAACGTGAATCCCGAGGTCCCGCACCCGCGCTGGTCGCAGGCGTCTGAGTGGATGATCGACGGTACTCAGCTCGACCGCCGCCCGACGCAGCTGTACAACGGATACGGCGACTACGTCGCTTCGCTCTACTCGGCTTAGCGCGAAACGGGCGACTCGTTGATGCTGGCGGCGGACAGCTCGCGCCCGAAGATGCCGCGGACCGCGGCCAACGAGCAGGCGGGCATGCTGTCGAAGGCATGGCCGTGCTGGCGCTTGGCCGAGCCAGACGGGCGCTTGGGCATGCCAGGTCATGCCACGCTTGCGCTTGGAGAAAATTCTGATGAACGATCTTCACGCCGTACACTACGTGCCGATCGCGACCACCGTGCTCTCGGCCGCCTTTTGCGCGATCCTGCTGCGCCGCTACGCACGCCGCGGCTCGGGCGCGCACCTGCTCTGGTGGGCGCTCGGCATCGCCTGCTACGGACTAGGCACGGCGCTCGAGAGTGCCGTGACGCTGGCCGGCAACTCGCCGGCGCTCAACAAAGCCTGGTACATCGCCGGCGCGATCCTGGGCGGATACCCGCTCGCACAAGGAACGGTGTATCTGCTTCTTTCCCGACGGATGGCTAACCGCCTATCGGCGCTGACGCTGCCGGTCATCGTCATCCTGGCAGCGCTCGTGATCCTGTCACCAACCGAAATAAGCCGTCTCGAGCCGCATCGCCCCGGCGGCGCTGCGCTCGTGTGGCAATGGCTGCGAGCCTTGACGCCCATCGTGAACCTGTACGCCGCCAGCTTCCTGATCGGCGGCGCCGTGCTCAGCGCGATCCGCTACGCGCGCGAGTCCGCGACGCGTCATCGGGCCGTCGGCAATGCTCTGATCGCGTTGGGCGCCCTGCTGCCCGGCATCGGCGGCGCGATGGCAAAGACCGGCCGGGTCGAAGTGCTGTACATCGGCGAGTTCGTCGGCCTCATCCTGATCTGGGCGGGTTACGCCGCGTGTGTGCGGACACCTTCGCCGCGGCCCGCCAACCGGGCATCCGAATCACCGGCCGTCGAGGACCCGGTCACGGCCTGACGTAGAGTTCTCGACGGACTTATCGGCGCACATTGTTCCCGCGGCGCGGCGATTCAGCCCAAACCTGCGACCCTTGCGTTTACACTGCCGGCTTCAGCCGGCCGCTGATCAACTCCGTTGACCAGATCGGTCAACGCAGAAGACGCACTTGCTTCAGACTTCAGGTCTTCGAAGCACTGGGCCACTTTGTGGGCGAAGTCTGGCAGGATTTGTCGGCCGCGGATGACCTGCGCTTCCGTGCGCTTCACCGGCTCGGCGGGCAGACGGCCGGACACTTCTGGCTCTCTGCGCGCTCGGCGTCTCAGCGTCCGTAATCCGTTCAGGACACTCGACTCTCTCGCAACACGCTTGCCTGCCCGAGAAGTCTATCGAGGGTTGACCTTCAGCAGCACCTTGATGACGCCCGGCTGCTGCGCTGCGGCGAACGCTTCGACGCCCCGCTCGATGCGGTAGGTTCGCGAGACCATGCCGGACACATCGATCTGTTTGCGGGCCAGAGCGTTGATCGCCTCGCCGAAGGGTCCACACCGGCTTCCGAGCAGCGTGACCTCGTTCACCACAGCGGCGGACAGATTGACGCCGTCCTGGCCGGCGTGCGTGCTCTTGAGCACGATCGTGCCGCGCGGACGAACCAGCCTCATCGCCACCTCCAGCCCGGCCGGCGCTCCGGTGCACTCGACCACGACGTCCTGGTCTTGCCGCGCCACGAGGTCGCCTACTGCCACGGCTTGTATCTGCTTCTTCTCACAGAACAGCATCGTGTCGGGGTTTCGGCCGACCACGATGAGCTTACAGCCCGTGGCGTTCAGAACTTGTGCCACGAGCAGGCCGAGCTTGCCGCTGCCGACCACCGCCACGCTCATGCGACGCTCGATGGGGCACTGCTTCACGACCTGATAGGCCGCAGCCAGCGGCTCGACGAAGACGCCTTCTTCGTCGCTGACCGCAGCCGGCAGCTCGTGCAGATTGAGCTCGGGCGCCGTCACGAAGTCCGCGAAGCAGCCGTCGTGCCCGGCGATGCCAAGGACGGTGCGCTTGCGGCAATGCGTCGACAGGCCGGCTTGACACAGGTCGCAGCGCCGGCAAACACGGTTGATCTCGCAAACGACGCGCTTGCCGCGCCACGCCTTCGAGCCGCTGACCACCGTGGCGACGAATTCGTGACCCAGCACGCCCCGGAAGTTCATGTAGCCGCGCGTGATCTGAACGTCGGTCGAACAGATGCCCGCCAGGTGTACCTTCAGCAGCGCCTCGTCGGCGCCCGGCTGCGGATCGCGATAGCTCTCGGAGTAAGAGAGCGCCTTGTCGAAGACGATCGCACGCATTCAGCGATTATCGGCCATCGGCCGCGTCGGCTCCTGAGCTGTTTCGGGTCGGACTCGCGGACGCCCCCGACAGGATCGGGCTTGCAGGGTACGTGGCACGGGCAGCTTGCCCGTGATTTGTCCCACGGCCTTCTAGGCCGTGGCCAAGCCCCCATCGCGGAGGCGACTGCAGCGGCTGGAAGCCCCGGCGACGCTTCACGGGCTGGAAGGGGACTCCAAGCCCCTGCCACGCGCGGTCATGCAGCCGCTGCTACAGGTCCTCTTTCGGGCCAAATCGCGAGAGCGTCCGTCTCACCGAACCGGCCGTTTGCGACCACCAGTCCTGCGGCGGCTCGCGGAGCCGATCGTCCAGCCGGCCGCGCTGCGCGAACGGCTCCTGCGTCTGCTGCAGCCACACATTCCAGGCGACCGGATCGTGGTCGAAGTCCTGGCCGGTCAGGGCCATCAGCGAGCGGTCGGCCTCGTACACCACGCCGAAGTCGCGCTGGCGCAGCGCCTCGACCAGAGCGGGCAGCACGCCATCGCGCGGCAGGTGACCGAGCACCCGAGCCGCCGCGATGCGCACGTCGCGCGACGGGTTGGTGCGCAGCAGCCGCAGGGCCGACTCGGTCAGGTCGGCCTGTTGGGCTTCGTCCAACGTGCCGGAGCGGGTCAGGGGCAGGAGCGAGTCGAGCGCATCCCAGCGAATGGCGTCGTCGGGCGGCAGGCAGTCGCGCTGGTCGGGATGCTCGCAGATCAGCGCACACAGCGGCTCGGCCACGGCCACGGTGCCGGCCACCCCCAGCGCCCGCACGGCCGCACAGCGCACCGCCGAGCTGCCATCGGTGCGGGCAATCGTGGAAAGGGCGGCGATGACCGTATCGCGGCGCACGAACCGTGTCTGGGCAATCTGCACGATCGCCGCCCGCCGGTCGTCCGGCGCCTCCGCTTCCAGCGCCTGCGTCACATACCGGCGTGTGTCGGCCTCGGTCACGAAAGCCGGGTTCTTGTAGACCTTCCACGTCCGCGCACATCCGCCCGCCGCTGTCAGCACCAGCCACAGTGTCACCGCGACGGCGCACGCGTGCCGAACCCGGTTCTGCTCGGCGATGTTCAGTTGCATAAACGAGTTCCGTCAACGGCAGGGCCGCGCTGAGCCCTGCACCGCGCCGCGAACATCGTAGGGGAATCCCGCCCCAACTCAAGTGGTCGCGTGTCGTCGTCCAGTAGGAGCGGTCTGTGACCGCGACCGGCGCGGTGAGCACCCGCATCGGTGCCGAAGCTAAGGCGCCGATCGCGCGACCGGCCAGCGGATCGTGACGGTTGTGCCGGCGCCGCGTACGAGCGATTTGCCGCCCTGGTCGGGCTACTGGCTGAGGACCAGAGCGACTGCCTGTGCGTCTGGCGTACCCATGGCGAAACTGGCTTGCAGTTCGGCCAGTTCAGACGGCGTGAGATGGGCCTCGAGCCAGCCGGCCAACTCTTCTGGCGTCGCGGCGAGCGGCGGCTCGGCCGGCGGTGCCACTCCAGGGCCGCCCAGCGGCTCCGCCAATGCTCCCCCCGAACCGGCGCCTCCGCCCAGCGCCATCGCACCGCCCTGTTCGCCGCCCATCGCCATCATCCCACCGCCACCGCCGGCGCTCTCCATACAGGTGCTGCTCCACGGGCACACGTCCGCGCACGAGAGTGCCCACGGGCAGGGTTCCGCACACGGGCATGGCGTCCCCGGAGGGTCATCGGCGCATTGATCGTTGACTTGTTGGCAGGGGAAAGAATAGACGTCGCACGGGCATCGCAATCCGGGGACCTCGGGGCACGGTTGACCAAAGCAGTTCTGGGCGCAGTCTTCCGGATTCTTGTGCAACGGTCCGCCGCAAACAATGACTGCCAATGACTTGTGCGGCGCTTGGGTTGCGGGCGGAACATCGCACACGCGGTAGACTTCGGTCCCTGGTTCCACGGGTTGGTCGGTCCACCACCGGTCGAACATGACTTCGAATTCCTCAAAATCGACATCGCAATCGGCCTCGCGAACGTTTGTGAGTCAGGGCTATCGCATCTAAACCGCGGTTAGTCTTGCCGGACGGTCGCGTTCGGGTTACACTGGCAAACTGAGCGTGTGAGGCCTCACGGAGTTTCTTGAACAAACCCGTGTACGGAGGGGCT
>Ga0187892_10005003_pt1 | contig 21425 bp, 26 predicted proteins | sample MA1701073metaG_FD_139345 | JGI IMG/M metagenome (GOLD analysis project Ga0187892, IMG submission 139345) | Bio-ooze microbial communities from a basaltic lava cave in the Kipuka Kanohina Cave System on the Island of Hawaii, USA - MA170107-3 metaG ... | reverse complement strand
GGCCTCATCCAGCACGGCCTTGTCGCCTCCGGCTTCGCCGCCACCCATACCCGATCAGCCAAGCGCGTATCCGCTACTTGCCCAACACGCTTGAGAACTCAAAAATTATGGGGAAACCTCAGGCCCTGACCCCGAATTATGAGTTCGATCTTAATACCCGAGCACGAGATCGAGATCGCCGCCGTGCGCGCGCAGGGCGCCGGCGGGCAGAACGTGAACAAGGTGTCGAACGCGGTGCACCTGCGCTTCGACATCCGCGCCTCGTCGCTGCCGGAGCACGTGAAGGAGCGGCTGCTGCGCGCCGGCGACCAGCGCGTGACGCGCACCGGCGTGGTGGTGATCAAGGCGCAGCAGCACCGCAGCCTCGAGCGCAACCGCGCGGAGGCGATCGCGCGGCTGCAGTCGCTGGTGGCCGCGGCCGCGCACCTGCCGAAGAGGCGCAAGCCCACCAGGCCCACCTTCGGCTCGAAGCAGAAGCGCCTGGAGAGCAAGAAGAGGCACTCGCGCCTGAAGGCGCTGCGCTCGCGGGTCATCGATTAAAGTATGAAGATGGTGCTCCTCATGAGCGCCGCGCTGCTCGCGGCACCGTTGCAGGCCCAGGAGGATCCGGAGGCGCTGGTCGCGATGCTGCGCGCGGGGAGCTACGCCGAGCTCGACGCGCGCGTCGGCCGCTACCAGGCGGCCTACGAGAAAAACGCCGACGCCGAGTGGCCGCTCATCACCGTGATCGGCGCGTTCGGGCGCGTCGAGCCCGACCTCGAAAGACACCACGACGCCTGGATCGAGTCGCACCCGAACTCCTACGTCGCGCGGCTCGCGCGCGCGGCGTACTGGTCCCAGCGGGGCTGGTCCTCGCGCGGCGGCCGCTTCGCCGGCGAGACCGCCAAGCGCCGCCTGCAAGCGATGCGGCGCGCCTTCGAGCAGGCCGCGCGCGACCTCGACGCCTCGCTCGCGCTGAGCCCGCGGCCGCAGCTCAGCCACCGCTACCTGATCAGCATCGCGATGGCGCGCGGCGAGCGCGCCAAGGCCGGCGAGTGGTACGCCGCGTCGCTGAAGAGCGACCCGCACAACTACGCCTCGCGCCGCGCCGCCCTGAACGCGCTGCGCCCGGAATGGGGCGGGAGCCTCGCCGACATGTCGCGCGTGATCGCCGAGGCCGAGGCCGCGCCGCAGACCCGCAAGCAGCGCCTGGTGGTGCGGCATTTGAAGGCCGCGTTCGCCGGCTACCGCGCGCTCGAGGCCGAGCGCGCCAGGGACATCGCCGGCGCGCTCGCCCTCTACGACAAGGCGCTCGCCGAGACCGCGGACCCGGTGCTGCTCGAGAACCGCGGCCGGCTGCTGGTGCAGCAGAAGCGCCTCGACGACGCCTTGCGCGACTTCAACCGCGCGCTCGCGCTCGACCCGAACTCCGCCGACGCGCTCCAGCGCCGCGGCAACCTCCACGAGCAGCGCGGCGAGATCAAGGAAACGGTGCGCGACTACGCGCGCGCCGCGAGCTACGGCAGCACCTACGCGATGCGCCGGCTCGGCATGCTGCAGCTCGAGCAGGGCAACGACCGCGAGGCGCTGCGCTGGCTCGGCCTCGGCGCGGAGTTCGGCGACGACAACGCGCAGATGGCGCTCGGCTACCTGTACTCGGCGGCGCGCGGCGTGCCGCAGGACCCGAGGAAGGCGTACGACCTCTGGAAGCTGTCGGCGGCGCAGGGCAACAAGCAGGCGAAGAAGTATCTCGACGACCTGCCCTGGTGGTGGAAGGCGCGTTTCGCGGTGGAGGATTGGTACAGCCGCTGAGCGCCGAGCTCCTCGCGGCCGTGGTCGCCGCGGTCGAGGCCGAGGGCGAGCGCCTCGCCGCCGAGTTCCTGCGCCCGGAAGGGCCGCGCGGCCGGCGCGGCTCGGCGCCGATCGACCGCGAAATGGAGGAGCGCCTGCGCGAGCGGCTGCAGGCCCTGCTCGCCTGCGGCTTCGTCGGCGAGGAAACCGGGGTCACCCCGGGGAAGATCCAGGACTGCGTGTGGCTGATCGACCCGCACGACGGCACCTACGAGTTCACCAGCGGCAAGCGCGGTTCGGCCATTTCAGTTGCTTTACTCCGTAGTTCCATTCCAGTCCTCGGCGTGGTCCATAGCCCCCTGTCCCCCGACCGCGGCAGGGACACCATCGCGTGGGCCGAGGGCGCCGGGCCGATCCGGCGCAACGGACGACCGTCGAGCGTCGACCTCTCGCGGCGCCTGCTCGCCGCCGGCGAGTTCGTGTTCGCCACCGGCTCCTCGAGCCTGCGCCCCGGCGCCTGGGCGCGCGCGGTCGCGCCCGCGCGCTACATCGCGATGCCGAGCATCGCCTACCGCCTCGCGCGCGTCGCCGCGGGCGACGGCGCCGCCACCGTCTCGATCCACCCGGTGAACGAGTACGACATCGCGGCGGGCATCGCGCTGATCCGGGCGGCGGGGGGTGTCGCGCTCGACGCCGAGGGCAAGAACATAGTCCTGGAAGGAAAAGGCGAACGGCGCCTCTCCGGCTGCTTCGCCGGCGCGCCGGCGGCGGCCGCGCAGCTCGCGCGCCACGACTGGAAGTCGCTCGAGAACGAGCCGCCGCAGAAAGCGCGCGTGGCGCTCGGCTTCCCGCGCAAGGCGCCGGAGGGGCGGGTGGACCGCGCGCAGGCCTGCCTGCTCGGCCAGGTGATCGGCGACAGCCTCGGCTCGCTGGTCGAGCTCAAGCCCGCGGCCGAGATCGCGCGCCTCTTCCCGCAGGGCGTGCGCGAGCTCGCCGACGGCGGGGTCTACCACACCATCGCCGGGCAGCCGACCGACGACAGCGAGATGGCGCTGGCGCTTGCGCGTTCGCTGATCGCCAACAAGGGTTTCGTCCCGGAAAAAACCCTGGATGCGTACCGCGAGTGGATGACCACGCGCCCGGTGGACATCGGCACCACCACCGAGCGCGGGCTGCTCGGGTTGCACACCACCGAGAGCGAGTCGAACGGCTCGCTGATGCGCGTCTCGCCGCTCGGGGTGTGGGCCGCGGGCGACCCGGCGCGCGCGGCCGGGAGCGCGCGCGGGGATTCGAGGCTGACGCACCCCAACCCGGTGTGCGTCGAGGCCTGCGCCGCGTACGTCGCCGCGATCGCCGCCGGCGTCGCCGGCGGCAGCCGCAAGGCGATGCGCGAGGCGGCGCTGGCGAACTGCACCGGCCCGGCGCGCGACGCGATCGGGCGCGGCCGGGCGCCCGACGACTTCTTCGGCCGCATGGGCTGGGTGCTCATCGCCCTGCAGAACGCCTTCTTCCACCTGGGCGAATCCGGCTTCGAGGAAGCCCTGGTCGCCACCGTCGCCGCGGGCGGCGACACCGACACCAACGCCGCGGTGTGCGGCGCGCTGCTCGGCGCCGCGCTCGGGCGCGAGGCGATCCCCTCGCGCTGGATCCTGCCGGTGCTCGCCTGCCGCTCGACCGTCGACGCCGGCGCACCCCGCCCGCGCCCGGCGATCTACTGGCCGGACGACATCCTCGAGCTCGCCGAGGCGCTCCTGCAGCCGTGAGATGGTTTCTGATTCCAATTCTCTTCCTGGCCTCCCAGGTGGAGGGTCGGATCCTCGACTTCCACAGCGACATCCGCGTTTCGAAGAGCGGCGAGCTCACGGTCACCGAGCGCATCACGCTCGAGGCGAGCGAGGGTGCCCCGGGCCTCGAGCGCGAGCTGCCCGGCGCGCCGAGGATCGTGGACGTGATCCGCAACGGCCATCCCGAGCCCTGGGTGCTCGACGGCAACCGCCTGCGCATCGGCCGCAAGCCCCTCGCCAGGGGCCGGCACCTCTACCAGATCGTTTACCGCAGCACGCGCCAGGTCGCGTTCCTCGACTTCCACGACGAGCTGGCGTGGCGCATCGGCGGGCTCGCGGTCGAGCGCACCACCGCGGAGGTGACGCTGCCGGGGATGGTGCCGCGCCGCGACATCCGCGTGATGAGCGAGCACCAGAGCTTCGTGCGCGACGGGCGCGCCGCCTTCCGCTCGCTGCGGCCGCTCGCGGCAAATGAGGCGATGAGCTTCGCGGTGCGCTTCCCCAAGGACGTAGTCGCCGCCCCCGGCTTCGGACAGCGCGCGCGCTGGTTCTGGGACGACTACAAGGGGGTGCTGGGGGTGGTTTTGCTGTTGTTAGGCAATGCCGCAGTATTGGTCAGGCTGAACCAGAAAACATAATTCGGGGCCAGGGCCGCCATAATTCGGGGCCAGGGCCGCAACTCGCTTTCACGTACGCAAAAACGAATTGTGGCCCTGGCCCCGAATTCAGAAACCCTTAGGCCAGAGGGTGACCCAAAAACCGAGGGTATTGATGTCGTTGACGCCGCCCAGCTTCGGGGAGTACATCAGGTTCAGGCTCACTGCGCGCCACTCGTAGGCCGCGAGCGGCAGCGGCGCGATGAAGGCGGCGCTGCGGTTGTAGGTGTCGCTGTGGAATATGGCGAGCGCCAGGCCGAGCCTCAGGCGCCCGGTGGGCTTCCAGAAGGCGCCGCCGCCGGCGTACAGCGCGGTGTTGCGCCCGGAGTCGTGGTACGCGCCGCCGTCGAGAAACCAGTCGAAGCCCTGGCGCGGCATGCGCAGCCGCACGCCGAGGCCCGGGTTCACCTGGTTGTCCTGGCCGACCTCCTTCGCCCGCTCGCGGTCGAGGTGGTACGAGAGCCCGTAGACGTTGATCCCGAGCTCGCGCTGCTGGGCCCAGCAAGGGCCCGCTGCGAAGAGAGCTACGAGCGCGAGTCGCGCGACGTGGCGGATAGGCCCTGGTCTTGCGCGGAGCGCTCGGCGGCCGCGTAGCCGGCCGAGAGGATCACGATGAAGATCACGGCAATCAAGGCGGTCGCCCGGGAGAGCTGCATGGTCTGGCCTGTGGTGTCTCTTGGTTGCCCCTACAGCCGCCATTCTGACGAGCCTGGTTCGAAGCATCTAGCGCAATCGGTCACGTTTCGCATCAATAATTGAGCCATGGAGATCAGCCGGTTCTGGGACGAGGCAATAGTCCCCGCGCTCGTCGACTACATAACGATCCCCGCCAAGTCGCCGCATTTCGACAAGGCGTGGCGCAACAACGGACACATCGAGGCCGCGGTCGAGCTCGCCGCGGCCTGGTGCCGCAAGCACGCGGTGCCGGGCATGAAGCTCGAGGTGATCCGCCTCGAGGGGCGCACGCCGGTGCTGTTCATCGACGTCCCGGCGTTCCAGTCGGCCGCGGGCAAGACCGTGCTCATGTACGGCCACCTCGACAAGCAGCCCGAGATGACCGGCTGGCGCGAGGGCACCGGGCCGTGGGTGCCGGTGCTCGCCGACGGCAAGCTCTACGGCCGCGGCGGGGCCGACGACGGCTATGCGGTTTTTTGCTCTTTGGCCGCAATCAAATCTCTCCGGGACGAGAAGCGCCCCCATGGCCGCATCGTCGTCCTCATCGAGTGCTGCGAGGAGAGCGGCAGCTACGATCTCCCGGCGTATCTGGAAGTTCTTTCGGAACGAATCAAGAATCCGGACCTGGTCGTGGGCCTGGACTCCGGCTGCGGCAACTACGAGCAGCTCTGGGGCACGACCTCGCTGCGCGGCCTGGTCAACGGCGTGCTCACCGTGGAGGTGCTCGCCGAGGGCGTGCATTCGGGCGACGCGAGCGGCGTGGTGGCCTCGAGCTTCCGCATCGCGCGCACGCTGCTCGAGCGCATCGACGCCGCCGACACCGGGATCGTGAAGCACGCCGCGTTCCACGCCCAAGTGCCGCCCGAGCGCGCCGCGCAGGCGAAGCGCGCCGCCGAGGTGCTCGGCGAGGAGATCTGGCGCAAGTTCCCGTTCGTGCCGCAGATGCAGCCGATGCTGCCGGAGCCTGCCGACCTGGTGCTGAACCGCACCTGGCGGCCGTTCCTCGCGGTCACCGGCGCCGACGGCCTGCCGCCGCCGGCAAGCGCCGGCAACGTGCTCAGGCCCAGGACCGATCTGGTGCTCTCGCTGCGCCTGCCGCCGACCGTCAAGGCCGAGAGCGCCGTACAGCAGCTCAAGGCGATCCTCGAGGCCGACCCGCCGTACGGCGCGCGCGTGCGCTTCGAGGCCGGCCACGCGGCCACCGGCTGGCATGCGCCGAAGACGGCGGGTTGGCTGTTGCAGGCAATGGATGGCTCCTCGATGCGCCATTTCGGCAAGCCCGCCATGTGGATGGGCGAGGGCGGCACCATCCCCTTCATGGCGATGCTCGGCGAGCAGTACCCGCAGGCGCAGTTCCTGATCACCGGCGTGCTCGGGCCGCACTCCAACGCCCACGGCCCGAACGAGTTCCTGCACCTGGACTACGCGAAGAAGCTCACCGCCTGCGTGGCGGACGTGGTCGCAGCACACGCAATTCGGGGTCAGGGCACTAATACGGCAACCTAATTCGGGGTCAGGGTCACAAATCGTTTTTGCGTACGCGAAAACAATTTGTGACCCTGACCCCGAATTACGTTGACGAGTCGTGGCCCTGACCCCGAATTGCTACTCCACGCTGAACTGGATCCCTTCCTGCGCGGCGACGAGCGGCGTGCCGAGCGTGATCGCGCCGCTCTTCCGGAGCACGAACTCCTCGTGCTCGAGCAGCACTTCCTTCTCGCCCTCGACCGTGACGTAGGTGCCGTTGGTGCTGACGTCGACCAGCACGAACTTGTCCTTGCGCCGCTCGATGGTGCAGTGGTGGCGCGAGGACTGCTCGTCGGCCACCACCAGGCCGCAGTCCTCGCCGCGGCCGATGGTGATGACCTCCTTCTCGCGCCGGCGCTCGAGCGTCCGCCCGCGGTAGGTGAGGCGCAGCACCGAGAGGTTCTGCCGCTCCTCGGGCTGCCAGCGCGCGAACGCGGTGGCGTTGTCGTCGGCGCGCCAGACGAGCTCGCACAGCCCGGTCTCCTCCGAGCGGCCCTTGAGCTGCGCCTTGTCGAGGTTCCTGAGCCAGCCGCGGTAGAGCGGCGAGAGCAGCTTCGCGGTCCACTCGGTGAGGAGGATCTGGCCGCTGCCCGCGTTCTCGCACAGGCGCGAGGCGAGCACCACGGTGTCGCCGAACACCTCGTCGCCCTTCTGGATCACCGGCCCGAAGTGGAAGCCGATGCCGGCCGCGAGCTTGACCTCCGCGGTCTTGGGCAGCTTCTCCATCGCGAGGTGCATGGCCGAGGCGGCGTCGGCCGCCGCGTCCGGGGTCGCGGAGAGCACCATCACCTTGTCGGGGGTGCTCTTCGCCAGGCGTCCGCCGCAGGAGGCCGCCGCCTGCCCGAGCCTGAACTGGCAGCGCTCCATCGCCTCGTGCGCGGTCTTGTCGCCCGCCTTGTCGCGCAGCTCGTTGGCGCCGATCACGGCGGCGAACAGGACGGTGGTCTCGCGGCTCTGCTCCATGGGCTCCGGGAACGCTAGCCGAAGCCGCCCGCGGCGGCAATCGGGGTTTTCGGCAATAAGCGACAATTTCTCCCGTGAAACCCGCGGAATGGCTGGTCAAATTTGGCGGCGCCCTGGAACGGGGCGACATCAATGCCGCCGCCGGCATGTTCGAGCCCGAGGGCTTCTGGCGCGACCTGGTGTCCTTCACCTGGAACCTCAAGACCTGCGAGGGCCGCGCCGAGATCAAGGCGATGCTCGCCGCCGCGCTTGCCGGCGCCCAACCCAGGAATTTCGTGCTGAAGGACGCGGAAGGCTGGTTCACCTTCGACACCGCGCTCGGCCGCGGCATCGGCCACCTGCGCCTGCGCGGCAAGCATTGCTGGACGCTTCTCACGACGCTCCAGGAATTGAAAGGGTTCGAGGAAAAACGCGACACCGGCTTGGCCGCCCCGGCGCGCGAGCCCTACGTGGTGATCGTCGGCGGCGGGCAGGGCGGCATCGCGCTCGCCGCACGCCTCAAGCGGCTGAATGTCCCCGCGATCGTGGTCGAGCAGAACGAGCGCGCCGGCGACTCCTGGCGCAAGCGCTACAAGTCGCTCTGCCTGCACGACCCGGTGTGGTACGACCACATGCCCTACCTGCCTTTCCCCGAGCACTGGCCGGTGTTCTCGCCGAAGGACCGGATGGGCGACTGGCTCGAGATGTACGCGAAAGTGATGGGGCTCGACTACTGGACCTCCACGCCTTGCATCAAAGCTGGTTTTGACCAGGAAAAACAGTTGTGGGAAGTGAACGTGGTCCGCAACGGTCAACCCCTCACGCTTCGCCCCACACACCTCGTCCTCGCCACCGGCATGTCCGGCTTCCCGAGCATGCCGAGGATTAGTGGCGCGGAGAAGTTCGAAGGCACGATCGAGCATTCGAGCACGCACAAGGGCGGCGAGGCGTGGAAGGGCAAGCACTGCGTGGTGCTCGGCTCGGGCACCTCGGCGCACGACATCTGCCAGGACCTCGTCGAGCGCGGCGCCGCGCAGGTCACCATGATCCAGCGCGCGCCCACCATCGTGGCGAAATCCGAGACCCTGATGGACCTCGCCTGGGGACCGCTCTACTCCGAGCAGGCGCTCGCGCGCGGCATCAGCACCGAGATTGCGGATTTGACTGTCGCTTCCATTCCATTTCGGGTGTTGCCTCAGTTGCAACAACCCATCTACAAGACGATCCGCGAGCGCGACGCCGAGCTCTACGCGGGGCTCGAGAAGGTCGGCTTCCAGTACACCTTCGGCGAGGACGGCTCGGGCATCCACGCGCTGTACCTGCGCCGCGGCGCCGGCTATTACATCGAGACCGGCGCCGCGAAGATGCTCATCGACGGCGCGATCCGCCTGCGGAGCGGCGTCACCATCGACTGGATCAACGAACGCACGGTGCACCTCTCCGACGGCAACGAGCTGCCCGCCGACCTCGTGGTGTGCGCCACCGGCTACGGCTCGATGAACCAGTGGGCCGCCTCGCTCATCAGCGGCGAGGTCGCGAACAGGGTCGGCAGGGTGTGGGGCCTCGGCTCCGACACCAGGCAGGACCCCGGTCCCTGGGTCGGCGAGCTGCGCAACATGTGGAAGCCGACGCAGCAGCCGAACCTGTGGTTCCACGGCGGCAACCTGATGCAGTCGCGGCATTACTCGCTCTACCTCGCGCTGCAGCTCAAGGCGCGCATGGAGAGCCTCCCGGTCAGCGTGTACTACCTCGAGCCGGTGCACCACCTTTCATAGCCCGAGCTCCCGGAACCGCAGGTAGAGCTCCCTGCACGCCCACGCATCCGTCGCCGCGTAGACGATCTGCTGCTCGGTGAGCTTCGAGCGCGCCCAATTCGTGGTCTTGGTGCCCTTGGGGATGCGAAAGCCGAGGAGGAGGCCCGCGAGGTTCCGCACCCCGGTCTGCTTGAGCCCGTGGCGCGACGCCACCGTGCCGAGATCGACCACCGACTTCTCGCCGAACTCGATCACCTTCTTCAGCGCCTTCAGGTCGTACGCGAGGCCCACGCCCGCCTTGACGATGCGCTCCTCGGCGAGCACCTGTGCCACCGCCGCGGCGACCTCGCGGTGGCGCAGCTGGAAGATGTATGCGGCGCGCGCGGTGGCGACCTGCGCGAGGCTCGGCGGGTAGCTCTCGCCCGGCCTGAAGGCGGGCCGGGTTTCGGTGTCGAAGCCGATCGCCGTCTCCCGCAGGATGTCCGCCAGCGCTTGGGCGAGCCCGTGCCCGTGCGACACCACGCGCACCTCGCCCTCGTAGCGCCGGATCGGCAGCGCGTTGATCTCCTCGCGCGAGACGTGGCGCAATAGCTCGGACGGCAGCGTCATACGGGTCCAAGCGTAGTTCGAACGGGGATTGACTGCCTGCAGAATCGGCGTAGATTGGAACCGGGCCCGCAGCAGGCCGCCGCCAACACGGCAGCAGCGATGGGATTCCCGGCGACCTGTCGGGATACCTGGCCGGCTCGGACTCGCCACGGCTTCATCGCCGCGACAGGTACCAGGCGCCCAGCTAGGCGCCGCCCGAGATTTCGGGCAACCCCAAGGCCCCGCCCCCGTGCGGGGCCTTTCACTTTCCGTTCATGGGGTCAGGGCTGGAATTCTGTTGTGGCGTCAGCTACAACGAATTCCGGCCCTGACCCCGAATTTCCCGTGCCCAAGAAAAAGCACCATCACAACGTCTATGTAGTCGAGCTCGACCCCGCGATCTGCAACAGCGCGCGCTTCCGCCGCGCCAACCCCGGCTGCGACATCACCAAGCCCTGCGTCTACGTCGGCTGCACCGGCCTCACGCCCGAGGAGCGCTTCGCCAGGCACAAGGCCGGCATCCGCGCGAACCGGTACGTGCAGCGCTTCGGCCTGCGCCTGCTCCCCAAGCTGTATGCCTACGCCAACCCGATGCCCTACCAGGCCGCGCGCGAGATGGAAGTCGAGCTGGCGATCGCCCTGCGCGAGCAGGGCTACGCAGTGTGGCAGGCGTAGATGGAATTCGGGGTCAGGGCCACGAATCGTTTTTACGTACGTGAAAACAATTCGTGGCCCTGACCCCGAATTCAGTCGTCGCAGATGAATTCGACTGACTCCCCGCCCTCCGCCTTCGACCTGCCGAACGAGATCCAGCCGTTCCTGCGCAGCGCGAGCTCGTCGCGCTGCAGGCGGAATTCCTCCTCGCCCTCGATCGTGACGTAGGTGCCGTTGGTGCTGCGGTCGGCGATCACGAAGTGGTTGCTGCGCCGCTGGATCACGCAGTGCTGGCGCGACGCGTGCTCCTCGTCGACCACCAGGCCGCAGCTCCCGTCGCGCCCGATTGTCAGCGACTCGTTCGCGCGCTTGAGCACGAGCTTGGCGCCGCGGTACCGGAGCTTGAGCTTCGCGTCGAGGTTCACCGCCGGCGCGGCGAGCGGGTAGAAGGTCGCCGGCTCGTCCGCGCGCCACACCAGCTCGCACAGCGCGAGCTCCTTGTGGCCCTTCACCGGCATCGAGTAGAGGCGCCGCACCGAGCCGCGGTAGAGCGGGCTCAGGTCCCCCGCGGTCTCGGCGGCGAGCAGGATCTGGCCGCTCGCCGCCTTCTCGACCAGGCGCGCCGCGACGTTGACCGCGTCGCCGAAGACGTCGGCGTTGTCCTGGATCACCGGGCCGTAGTGCAGGCCGACGCCGAGCGCGAAGGCGCCGGTGTCGGCCGCGGGCAGGTTGCGCGCCGCGACCTGCATGGCGACCGCGGCGCGGGCCCCGCCGTCCGCGCTCGCCGCGACCAGCATCAGCCTCCCGCCGATGCGCTTGACGACGCGCGCGCCGCTCGCCGCCGCGGCCTCGCCGAGCTTCTGCGCGCAGCCCGCGATCGCCTCGTGCGCCGCGCCGGCGCCGGCGCGCGCCGACAGCTCGGCCGCGCCGATCAGCTCTGCGAAGATGACCGCGGTCTCCCGACCCGGCTCCATGCTCCCTCCGGACGCTATGATAAGTCTTTAGGGAGCCCGCCCGTATGGTCCATGTCCTCGCGGTCATCACCGCCAAGCCCGGCAAGCGCGAAGAAGTCCTCGGGCACTTTCGCGCCAACGTCCCCGCCGTGCGCGCGGAGCAAGGCTGCATCGAGTACGGCGCCGCGGTCGACGCCGATCCCGCGCTGCCGGTCCAGGCCAGGTACGGCCCGGACACCTTCGTCGTGGTCGAGAAGTGGGAGAGCATCGACGCGCTCAAGGCGCACGCCGCGGCGCCGCACATGGCGGCCTACGGCGCGAAGACGAAGGAGCTGCTCGCGAGCCGCGTCATTCATATCCTCTCGCCGGCCTGAGGCGCCGCGCCGCCGCCGAAATGCCTTGACGCGGACGATACCGACCGGTATCGTGGCGCGTGTTCCGGAAGTAACCTGTCCTGACCGCCGCTCGCGGCGACCCTTCAGCACCTCTCCCGCTACGCAGAACCAAGCCTTGCCCGCCCTGCGGCGGGACCGGACGTCAACGCAAACGCGAAGGAAGCACCATGAACTGGAGCAACATCGAAAGCGGCTGGAACGACTTCAAAGCGCCGGGCGAAAAAAATCGGGGTCTGATGGCGGCGCGCTCCCCCGCAAGAGAGGCGACGCGCTCGCCAAGGGACTTGCGCGGCACGCCCGCGAGCTCCGGCGTCAGCATGACCAGCCTGCGCCCGCCGACGTCGAGCTCGGATTGCGATAGACACCGAACTGCGCCATCAGAAGGAGCGCAGGCCCTCGCTGAACACGCCGTGCTTCTCCACGTGCTCGTTGTAGGCGTCGAGCGCGGCGCGGTTGCGCCTCAGCCACGCCCCGGCGCCGCTCCGCCAGGAATGGACAGTCCCCTCCTACCAGATCACGCGCAGCCCGGGCACGCGCCGCAGGCGCTTGTCGGCGCTCACCAGCGGCGCGCCGTGCGCGATCGCCGTCGCGCCGATGATGCGGTCCGCGGGGTCCCGGTGCCCGAACGCCTGGGACTGCGCGAGCACCGCGATCTTCGGCGTGATGGGCAGCACCTCGATGCTTCGCGCCGCCACGACGTCCTCGATGAATTGCGCCGCATCGGTGCCCGGATCGATCCGGCCCCGCGCGATCAGCATGGCGATCTCCCACAGCGTCATGTCGCTCACGGCGAGCGGTCCGTCTTCGCCTCCCAGCGCCCGCCGCGCGCGGCTCGAGATCCGGCGGGGCTCGATGACGTCGTGGACCAGGACGTGCGTGTCAATAACGACCAAGCTCGGCGTCCCAGATCTCGCCCGAGGGAGCCATGATGTCGCCGGTGATGCGCGCCTTGCCGCGCAACGCCTTGAGGCGCTTGCGCGCGGCGGCCTGGCGGTCTTCCTCCGGCACGATGCGCGCGATCACGCGTCCGCGCACGGTGACCTCCACCGCCTCGCCTGCGCGCACGCGCGCCAGGTAGGCCGGAAGATTCTGCCGCAGCTCTGTTACCTTTACCTTGGCCATGGGATATTCCTTCTGTACAGATGAATTGTACACCGGGAATCCCGCGTCAGGGCCCTCGGGGTCAGGCCTGAAGCTTCCCGGCCGCGTGATCCATCTCCTTTCGCCCGCGTGTCCTGAGGCGTAAAACAGGCGGCATGGGAAGGGAGCTTTTCGCCGCCGTCATCGTCGCGGATTGAAAATGGGGACAGACCCCATTTTTCTCGATCTCCACCCGGTACCCTGAGCTGAGAGCGGACGCGAAGGAGCGCACGCTCAAGGTGAGGCTTGCCATGGAGGTAAACCGCATCCTCGCGGAGCGCGCGCTCGCGCAGGACCGCGTCGCGCGCCTGCTCGGCATCCGCCAGCCGCACGTCTCCGACCTGGTGCGCTACCGGCTCGACCGCTTCTCGGTGGAGCGCTTGATGGAGTTCCTGACCCGGCTTGGCCGCGATGTCGAGATCCGCATCTCGCCGCGCCGCTCCGGACGCAGCCGTTCACCCGTGCAAGTGCGGCACTCGGCCTAGGAAATCGGGCTCCGTCCCCGGTTTTTTGCTTCTTGTATCGCCGCCCACACCCTTGGCGCGCTCGCCGGCATGTCGAAGTGCGTGATGCCGAGCTCCGAGAGCGCGTCCACCACCGCGTTCATCACCGAGGTCATCGAGCCCGCGCAGCCCGCCTCGCCGCAGCCCTTCGCGCCGAGCGGGTTGGTGGTCGCCGGCACCGGGTGGCTGTGCCAGGCCGGCTGCGCCTCGAAGTCGCTCGCGCGCGGCAGCGCGTAGTCCATGAACGAGCCGGTGAGGAGCTGGCCGGTCTCGTCGTAGCGCACGCTCTCCATGAAGCACTGGCCCATGCCCTGCACCACGCCGCCGTGGATCTGGCCCTCGACCATCAGCGGGTTCACCACCGTGCCGAAGTCGTTCACCGAGCTGTAGCGCACAACTTCAACTTGGCCGGTGTCCGGGTCGATCTCGACCTCGCACACGTGGCAGCCGTTGGGGAAGGCGGACGGGATGACCTCGGTCACGTGCATCGTGTCGAGCTTCCCCGGATGCATTTTCGCCAGATCGAGAATGCCGACCGCCTTGTCCGTCCCCGCCACCACGAACTTCCCGTCGCGGAATTCGATGTCCGCCTCGGCCGCCTCCAGCTCCTCGGCCGCGAGCGCTTTGCCCTTCCTGATCACCAAGTCCGCCGCCTCGATCGCCGCCGAGCCGCCCATCATCGCCGAGCGCGAGCCGCCGGTGCCCGCGCCGAAGAGCAGCCGGTCGGAGTCGCTCTGCAGCAGGCGGATGCTCTCGAACGGCACGCCGAGGCGCGAGGAAAGGATCTGCGCGAACGGCGAGGCGTGGCCCTGGCCGTAGTCGAGCGTGCCGGTGATGAAGGTGATGTGCGGGTCGCCCGACCCGCTCGCGCCGAACTCGATCCCGCCCATCTCCTTGTTCGGCGGCGCGGTCACCTCCATGTAGCTCCCCACGCCCAGGCCGCGCAGCCTGCCTCTTGCTTTTGACTCCAGTTTTCTCCTCGGAAAATTTTCGACGTCCCCGGCTTTCAGCGCCTTCTCGAACACCGCCCCGAAATCGCCGCTGTCGACCGTCATCTGCGCCGCGTTCTTGTACGGGATCTCGGAGGGCTTCAGGTGATTCCGGCGCCGCAGCTCGAAGCGGTCGATCCCCATCTGGCGCGCCGCCTCGTCGACCAGGCGCTCCATGTACATGTTCGCCTCCGGCCGCCCCGCGCCGCGGTACGCGCTCACCGGCGAGGTGTTGGTGAAGCACACCTTGGTCGAGACCTCGAGGAGCGGGATCTTGTACACGCCACAAACATTGCGCACCACGTTCATCGACGGCGGCTGCGGCGCCACCGTGGAGAGGTACGCGCCGACGTTGCCGTACCCCGTAATTCTCAAGGCCAAGAATTTTCCTTCTGCGCTTAGCGCCAGCTCGGCCGTCATCTCGTGGTCGCGGCCGTGATGGTCCGAGAGAAACGACCCCGAGCGCTCGTCGGTCCACTTCACCGGCCGCCCGAGCGCGCGCGCCGCGTGCGCGAGGCAGACGTACTCCGGGTAGATCGGCGCCTTCATCCCGAACGAGCCGCCGACGTGGTAGCTGCGGATTCGCACCTTGTCCGGCGTCACGCCCAGGATGTCGACGAGCTGCCCCTTCTGCCCCCACACCCCCTGGCCCGGCACCGTCAGCGTCCACTTTTGGTTTTGCTTATCGTAAGAACATAGTCCTGCCCGCGGCTCCATGGCCGCCACCACCACCCGGGTGTTCCTCAAGGATAGTTTCACGACATGCGCCGCCCCCGCGAAGGCGGGGGCCACTTTTTCTGGCTCACCCCACAGGAAATCGAGCGCCACGTTGTTCGGCACATCTTCATAGATCTGCGGCGCCCCAGCCTTCGCCGCCTCGCTCGCCGTCGCCACGGCCGGCAGCGGCTCGATGTCCAGCTCCACCGCCTCGGCTGCGTCCTTCGCCTGGTTGTACGTCTCCGCCACCACGCACGCCACCGGGTCGCCCACGAAGCGCACCTTGTCCTGGGTCAGGGATTTGCGGATCGGCTTCTTCATCGGGGTGCCGTCGCGCTGCTTGAAGTCGAGGGCGCACTTGTGGGGGCCGTACGCCGCCAGGTCGGGCGCCGTATAGACAGCGAGCACCCCGGGCATGCCTTTCGCCGTTTCAACAGAAACGCCCTTCAGCAGGCCATGCGCGTGGGGACTTCTCACTATGTATGCATAGGCTTGGCCCGGCTCGTTCAGGTCGTCGGTATAGCGGCCTTCGCCGCGGAGGAGGCTGGGGTCTTCGGTGCGGCGGACGGGTTCGCCAATCATTCCCGGATAATAAATGGGGACCGATGGATCGCCTCGAGCGGTTTTACAAGATCGACCAGCTCCTGAAGGAGCGCAAGGTCGTCTCGTTCGCGGTCTTCAAGGAAAAGCTCGGCATGTCGCGCGCCAGCGTGAAGCGCGACCTCGAGTACATGCGTACCCGCTTTCACGCGCCGATCGAGTACGACCGGGAGCTGAACGGCTATCGATTCGGCAAGCCGGGCACTGGCCCGCGCTACGAGCTGCCGGGCCTGTGGTTCAACGCGACCGAGATCCTCTCGCTCATGACCACGCTGCAGCTTCTCGCGAACCTGCAGCCGCGGCTCCTCGATCGCCAGCTCGCTCCGGTGGTCGAGCGGCTGCGGGCGATCCTCGGCAGCGGCGACCACTCCTGGGAGGAGGTGGTGAAGCGCATCCGCATCTTCCAGCCCGAGCGCCGCGAGGGCCGCGCGGAGCACTTCAGCGTCGTCGCGGCCGCGCTCCTGAAGCGCATGCGCCTCTGGATCAAGCATTACAACCGCAAAGACGACCGCGAGACCGTGCGCGAGATCTCGCCGCAGCGGCTGGTCCACTACCGCGACAACTGGTACCTCGATGCCTGGTGCCATTTGCGCAACGATTTGCGCAGCTTCGCCGTGGACGCGATCCGCGAGGCAGTAGTAAAGGAGACTCCTGCCAAGGAGGTGCGCGACGCCGAGCTCGACGAATACCTCGGCAGCGGCTACGGCATCTTTGCCGGCAAAAAGGTGGAGTGGGCGACGCTCAAGTTCACGCCCGAAGCCGCGCGCTGGGTGTCGGCGCAGAACTGGCATCCCAGGCAGCGCGCGCGGGTAGAGAAGGACGGCAGCTACGTGCTCGAAGTGCCGTACGCCGAGGACCGGGAACTGGTGATGGAGATTCTTAAGTACGGCGCCGATGTCGAGGTGATCGGGCCGGCGGCGCTTCGCGGGCGCCTTGCGCAAGCGCTGCACGCGGCGGCGCGCCGATACGAGCCTCCTCGATGAGCCCGGACGCTTCGGCGATTCCCGCCGAAACACGCGCCGAAATCAGCCGTCGCCTCGCGGATGTACAAGCAGCGGAAGGCGTGCGCATCCTGCTCGCCGTCGAGTCGGGCAGCCGGGCGTGGGGATTCCCGTCGCCGGACAGCGATTTCGACGTCCGCTTCATCTATTGCCGGCCGGAGGACTGGTACTTCTCGGTCGACGTGGAAGAAAAGCGCGACGTCCTCGAATACGACATCACGGACGACATCGACCTCAACGGATGGGATCTGCGCAAGGCGTTGCGGCTCCTCGCGCGATCGAACCCGACGATCGTGGAGTGGCTTCAATCGCCGATCCAGTACCTCGCGCGCGGCCGCTTTCGCGGGGCGGCGCTGGAGCTCCTCGCCGGCGCGTACGCGCCGGCGAACGGCATCCACCACTACCGCAGCATGGCGAAGACGAACTATCGCGGCTACCTGAAGGCCGAGCTCGTGCCGCTGAAGAAGTATTTCTACGCGCTGCGGCCGCTTCTCGCCATACGGTGGATCGAGCATAACCAGGCGCCGCCGCCGATCGAATTCCGGCGCCTTCTCGCCGTGCTGGAGGACAGGCCGGAGCTCATGGCGGACGTCGCGGCGCTCCTCGAAAAGAAAAAGGCGGCCGCGGAAATGGAGCTCGCGCCCGCGCTGCACGCACTGAACGAATACATCGAATCCGAGCTCGACCGGCTGGAGGGATTCACCCGGGAGGCGCCGGCAGTGCGGGCGAGGCTCGATGCCGCGAGCGCGCTCTTTCGCTCCCTCGTGCGGGAGGCGTGGCCCGCCGGGCGATGAGCCGTTACTCAGCTCAGCCTTGAGCTGCCTTGCGGCGGCGAGCCTTTCGAGGTTGGCGGAGGTCATCTTCGGCGCCGATGATGAATACCTTGGGCTGGCTCAGCACGCGCGACACGAAGTCGTTTCCCGCTGCGAGCTTCTTGCGCCATTCGGCGGCTGCGTACACCGTCGGGTTGAGCTTGCGGCCGAGGCGCCGCTCGGCCTCCGACACGAGGCCGAAGAGATCGGCATAGGCGACGTCGTCGCCGATCACCATCAGGTCGATATCGCTCGCGGCGGTGTCCTCGCCTTTTGCGATCGATCCATAGATGAACGCCGTGCGTATCCGCGCCGCGAGCGGCGCGAGCGCCTCGCGCACGAGGTCCACCACCCCGAAAGTCTTGGTGACGATCCCGCGCAGCTCCTCGAAAATCGGCGCCGCGCGGTTCGCCTGGTAATGCTTCTGGTTCCCGACCGGCCGCACCGTGACGAGGCCCGATTGCTCCAGCCGGTCGAGCTCGCGCTGCAGCGCGCCGCTGAAAAGCGCGTCTCCAAGCCTGACCCGAGGCCCCACATCCGGGATCACAGGCCCCAATGTGGGGCCGAGAACGAAGCCTTTCGTAGAGAGCAGTAACACGGCTGCCTGAACGCGCGACCGAGTGTTCGCGATGACATCGTGGCTCACCGACTGAGCCACCGCCGGCGCTAGCCTGCCGGCATGATCCCGTTCGACCTCCTGGTCGCCCTCGCGCCGACCATCCTTCTCTTCTGCCTTTGGATACTCGAGTAGTCGCGCACAGGCTCACACCCTGAGCCACTACCCGGCGCAGACTGGGGTCAGGGCTGGAATTCTGTTTTCGCGTGAGCGACAACGAATTCCGGCCCTGACCCCGAATTTTTTCTTGGAGGTTGATATGGCCCGCCCAATCATCATCCAAGCCGGCGAGCAGGTCGCCTGCCCCAAGTGCAGCCACCGCTTCCAGCTCTCCGAAGGCATCTCGCGCCAGGCGATCGAGCGCCACGCGGGCGAGCTCGAGCGCTCGCTCGCCGAGCACAAGAAAAAGCTCGAGGCCCAGCTCGCGGCGGACGCCAAGGCGGAGTTCGACACGCAGCGCAAGGCCATGAACGAGACCTTGAGCGCGAAAGAGAACGCGCTCGACAGATTCCGCGCCGACGAGCTTGCCTTGCGCAAGCAGCTCCGCGAAGCCGAGGATGCCCGCAAGAACCAGGACCTCGAGTACCAGCGCAAGCTCGACGCCGAGCGCAAGAAGATCGAAGAGCAGGCGCGTTCTGCCGTCGGCGAGGAGATCGGGCGGCGCGAAGCGCAATGGAAGGCGCAGCTCGAGTCCGCGCAACGGGAAGCGGCAGACCTCAAGCGCAAGCTCGAGCAGGGCTCGCAGCAGCTCCAGGGCGAGGCGCTCGAGCTCTCGCTCGAATCGATGCTGAAGAGCGCCTTCCCGCTCGACGAGATCCTGCCGGTGCCGAAGGGCGTGAACGGCGCCGACCTCGTCCAGCGCGTGCGCTCGCCCACGGGCCTCGTCTGCGGGACGATCCTCTGGGAAGCGAAGCAGACCAAGGCATGGCAGAGCGCGTGGCTCCGCAAGCTCAAGGACGAACAGCAGGAGATCGGCGCGGAGCTCGCGGTCATCGTCACCGCGGCGATGCCGAAGGACACCCGTGAGCCTTTCTTGCGCGAGTCCGACGTGTGGGTGACGCGCTTCGATGCCGCGCGCCCGCTCGCCGAGGCGCTGCGCGCGATGCTGGTGGAAGTGCACCGGAGCCGCGAGGCCAACCTCGGCCGCAGCGAGAAGGCCGAGCTTCTCTACAACTACCTCTGCAGCCCGCAGTTCGCCCAGCGCGTAAGAGCGGTGGCCGACGGCATCGCCGCGATGCGCCAGGACCTGGATGCCGAAAGAGCCGCCATGGCGCGCATCTGGAAGAAGCGCGAGGCGCAGCTCGGCCGCATGCAGGACGGCGTGCTCGCGGTGGTGGGCGACCTGCAGGGGCTCTCCGGGTCCGCGCTCCCCGAGCTCGACGCGGTCGCCGCGCTGCCGGCGCCGGGATCAGAGCCCGAATTAACGACAGCTACGCGTCAATAGGTTCGGGGCTCTGACCCCGAATTTTCCAGGAGGGGGGATTGCCTGGTGATATCGTATATGCAATCATCGACGGTGCCGCGCATCGTCGTCGACACCGACGTGCTGGTCGCCGCGATGCTGGGCGCGGGCGCGGCCAACCGCATGGTCGCCGAGGCGCTCGAAGGACGCTTCGAGCCCCTCATGGGTGCTGCCCTGTACGCGGAGCACGAGGCGGCGCTGGCGCGCGAGGGGCTGTTCTCGCGCTGCCGGCTCTCGGCGGCCGAGCGCGGCGAGCTGTTCGATATCTGTCTCGCCCGCTGCCGCTGGACGAGGATCTACTTTCTCTGGCGGCCGAACCTGCGCGACGAGGCCGACAATCACCTCGTCGAGCTGGCAGTGGCAGGCGGCGCGCAGGCGATTGTCACGCGCAACAAGCGCGACTTTCGCGGCATGCAGCTGAGATTCGATGACCTGGCGGTGCTGACCCCCGCCGAATGCTTGAGGAGAACGACATGGCAGCGTTGATCATCCGCCTCCCGGAGGGCAAGCGTGAGCGCCTGAAGGACCTGGCGCGCGCGCGCAAGCAGAGCATGGCCAAGCTCTTCGACGAGATGGCCACCGTGATGCTGGCCGAGTACGACACCGAGACGCGATTCCGCGTCCGTGCATCGCGCGGCGCGGGCAAGACCGCACGGGGGCTTCGGCTGCTCGCCAAGGCTCGCGGCGAGGGCGGGCAGCGCCGCTCCCGCTGAGTTTCGGCGCCTGCGCTCGCCTTATTTGCACAAGGGCCTGCCGCGGGCGGCCCTGAGCGGCGAATTGACGTTAAAGTGACCAGGCGCTGAACGAGGCCCGTTCGGCGAGGCCCTGAAGCAACGCGACGGCGCTTCATCCAGCAAGACATGGAAATGGGGGTGGCGCTTTTGCGGCACTTCTCCCGTCAGCAATGCTTGAACGAGCTCCTCCGGCGCCAGGGTTTCCCGGTGGCTCACGCTCGCGGTGGTGGACGCCATGAGGATGAAATCCGGAGGCCGCTTTGGCATGTATCGCGCCAGTGCCGGCTATTCGAACAACTCGGAATGCGTCCCCGTTCGGACGAACACGACTTCCTCGCACTCGGCAGTCTGGTTGATGCGATAGATCAATACCCAGTCGCCGCGCACGTGGCAGTCCCGGCAGTCGCGCCACTCGCCCTTGAGGGGATGATCCAGATATTCCGGAGGCAGCGGCCCGCGATTCTCGACGAGAAGTCGCATCACCTCCTTCAACTCTGCCATCGGGTAGCGGCCGCTTCGCTCCAGCCGCCTCCAGTCTTTAACGAACTGCTTTGTGAGCCCGCTTTTTCGTGGGGCGCTTGGTCTTGAGACCATCGAACAGGTCCTTCGCGGTGTCGTAGCGAGCGCGGACCTGCCGTGCTTCGAGGATCGCGGACTGGGTGGTGGCGTTCGGGGTTTCCCGGACCTCGAACGGCAAGCCCTTGACCGCGACCACCTGGCGAAGGAACAGACGGATCGCGTCGCTGATGTTGAGCCCAACCCGGCTGAGAACGTCCTGCGCCTCGTCCTTCAGCTCGGGCTCGATTCGGGAACGGATTTCGGAAGTCAGCATATGGAATGTCGGCGGTTAGCGAGCGTCTGAAATAGGGATAGCAAAATTGAAGGTAAGCAATATGTAGCTACATTGTAGCGTCGGCGACGCTACACGTCAAAGGGTTGCTCGAGCCACCGGACCTGCGAGCGCGGCCTGTTGACCGGCCAGGCTCACCGCCTGAGCCACCATCCGCCGCACACTGCTTCCACCTTTACGGAGGTAGTCGTGCAGCTCATCTCAGACACCATCGCTACCCTGCGCTTCGGCGCGCCGCAGGTGCACCTCAACCTCGCGCTCTTCCCGCTCATCGCGGAGTTCGACCGCGCGCCGGGCTACCTC
>Ga0187892_10005001_pt1 | contig 21430 bp, 18 predicted proteins | sample MA1701073metaG_FD_139345 | JGI IMG/M metagenome (GOLD analysis project Ga0187892, IMG submission 139345) | Bio-ooze microbial communities from a basaltic lava cave in the Kipuka Kanohina Cave System on the Island of Hawaii, USA - MA170107-3 metaG ... | reverse complement strand
GTAGGGCTCCTCTTCCTTGTTCTGGACGGCCTGGCGGATCGTCTCCATCGACGCCGTGTCCTTGAGCCGGGCCAGCGCCAGGAATGCGTTCCCGCGGAGCGCGAACGGCTGCTCCTTCACGGCCTCCCGCAGGATGGGGAGCGCCTCGGGGTTCCCCAGCTGACCCAGCACGGTCGCCGCGGTCTCGCGCCAGCTCTGCGTGGCCTGGGGATAGTGGGCGATGATCGGTGCCGCGCCTCCCGGGTCCTTGAGGCGGCCGAGCGCCTCCATCGCGGCCAGCGCCGGCTTCTCGCTCGCGTCGGAGACCAGCGGGTAGAGCGGCTTGGGGTCCTGCTTGGGCTTCTGCGAATAGAGCTCGGCGGCCCTCGAGCGGACCAGCGGGCTCTCGTCCTTGAGGCCGGCGAGGAAGAGCTCGATCTGCACTTCCTCGGGCATCGCCGTGAGCGATTCGAGGACCTTGATCCGCGCCTTGGGGAGCGGGTCCTGGAAGGCCTGCCGGAGGATCGGCACCGCGTCCGGATTCCCCCAGCTCCCCAGGCCCTCAACGGCGTCGTTGCGGATCTGGATGCTCGGATGCTTCAGGGCCGTCTCGGCGAACTCCTTGATCGAGGGGTCGCGTAGCTGGCCCAACGCCTTGAAGGCCGCGCCCCGGACGTAGCCCTGGGGGTTCTTGGCGAGCTTCTTGAGGAAGGCGATCGCCTCGGCCCCGCCGAGCTGGCCGAGCGCGTTGATGAGCTGCTGGTGGACGCCCTGATCCTCCTCGCGGTCGTAGACCTCGATGAGCAGCGGGCAGAAGGACCGGTCCCGCGTCAGACCGAAGGAGCGCGCGGCGAAGTAACGGGGAGCCACTGGGCGCGCGGCGAGACCTTCGGTCAGCTTCGCTGCGAAGGCTTCCCGGCCCACGGCGGGCTTGGACTCCTGGGCCGCCGGGGGAGCCTGAGGATCGCGCGCCGGCTCATCGCAGCCGGCCGCCATGACTCCCAGAACGACGAACAGTGCTGCGAGGAACGCTGAGGCGTGTTCCTTCCGAGACATGGCGATCTCCCCGGCGGAATTCGGGAACCGAGAGGCACGCCCGGCCGCCCTCCGGACGTCTCCAGGATCGACTGCATGGGGCCGCGCGGGGGCGGCCCTACGAGTCCCCTATCGGAACCGGGGGACGGGGACTTGAACCGGGTGGGGCTACAATCCGCACCCTCTTGGCGATCCTCTTCCGCTCCGCGGTCCCGGCGGCGCTCCTGGCCGGCGTCGTGTACCTCGCCCGCACGGGAGGCTCGGGCTTCGTCTCGGACGACTTCCCGGCCGTGGCGTGGGCCTCGCGCGGCGGGTTCCGGGCGGCGGTGCGCGACCTGGTCACCCCCTACCTCGGCGAATCGGTTCAGTTCTACCGGCCGCTCGCGTCCCTCTCGTACCGTCTCGACTTCGCGCTCTTCGGTGCGTGGCCGCCGGCGTTCCACCTGACCAGCGTGCTGCTCCACCTCCTCAACTCCGGCCTCCTCGCCGCCGTGGTGAACCGGCTGCCGGGAACGCGCCGGGGGGCCGGGACCCTGGCCGGCGCGCTCCTGGCGCTCGGCGCGCTCCATCCGGAGAGCGTGGTCTGGATCGCCTCGCGGTCCGTGCTCCTCTGCGCATTCTTCTCGCTGGCCGCCGCGGCCCTCCTCCTCCGCGGGCTCGCGCGGGGCCGCTTCTCGTGGGGCTCGTTGCTCGCGGCCGGCGCGGCGCTGGGTTCGAAGGAGGACGCGGTGGCGCTCCCGCCGCTCCTCCTCCTCCTGGCGGCCGCCGCGTCCGGGCGCCCGGGTCGCGCGCTCGGCGCGGCCGGGCCGCACCTCCTCCTGCTCCTGGTCTACCTCGCCTGGCGCGGGGTCGTGCTGGGGAACACGCTCCCCTCCAGCCTGCCGGCCGCCGTGCAGGCGGGAGGCACGCCGCTCTCCGGACTCCTCCCGTCGCTGGGACGCAAGCTGGACCTGCTGGCTGCTCCGGTGAGCCGCGAGGCGGTGGCACCGGTGGCCGCCGGCGCGCTCCGGATCGCGCTCTGGGGCGCGACCGGCGTCGCGTTCCTGGCCGGTCTGGCGCGCGGACGGCGGATGCTCGCGGTGGCGGCCGGCGCGCTGGGGATGGCGCTCCTCCCGACGCTCTTCTTCGAGGTGAGCCCTGGGGACCTCCAGAACGCGCGGCTCCTCTACCTCCCGGCCGTCGTGCTCGCCGGGGCCCAGGGGCTCCTGCTCACGGGCGGGCCGCGGACGCGTGCCGTCGCTGCGCTCGCCGTGGCTGCCTCCGCGGTGGCGCTGACCGCCAACCTCGGACCCTGGCGCCGGGCCGCAGCCCAGGCCGAGACGCTCCGGACGGGACTGTCCCGGTTCCTCGATGCGGAGCACGGGGCGGCGCTCCCGGTCCTGTTCCTCGACGCGCCCGACCAGCTCGAGGGCGCCCAGGTGTTCCGGAACGGGCTCGCGCAGGCCCTGGCGCCCCCGTTCCGCGGCGACCGCGTCCCGGTGCTCGGGGTCTCGACCACGGTGGCGGGCGTGCTCGCGGAGAGCGGGGAGCTGCGCGGGAAGTTCCCCGAGGGCTTCGTCTTCGCCCGCTGGGACGGTGCGGTCCGGGCGGTGGCGGTGCCCGCGGAAGCGCTCCGGTTGCCGGCGGCGCTGGAGGGGGGGCTCAGGGAGCACACGGGACGGCTGGCAACGGGAGGGGTGGCGGCGCTGCGGCTCCGCTTCCGCGGGCTCTTCCCCCCGGCCCGGGCCCGGGTGACCTGGGATTCTCCCGCCGGCTCCGGCTCCCTGGAACTCCCCTGCGACGCGGTCCCCGCCGAGGAGGGCGCCGAGGCGCTCCTCCCGCTCATTCTCTCGGACGCGTGGCTCAACGCCGGGGTCGTGACGCGGCTGGCGGTCGAACCTCCCGGCGGCTGCGAGCTCACGGCTGTCGAGTTCCTGGCCACGCTGCCGGCGCTTCGGGCGTTGGAGCCCGGGGAGGCCGCGACCCTGGACAGCTCGTCGCGCGAGGTCCTCTTCGTCTTCGGCGCGGAGCCGGCGAGCCCGTTCTATCGACTCTGCCTGCTCTACGGAGACCGCCTGCTCGCCGCGCTCCCGGTCGCCCGAGGAGCGCTCCTCGAGACGACCCGCGGAGGGGAACGGGTGCTGCTCCTCCAGGGACGGCTTCCGGTGCAGCGGCTGCGGGACCAGCGGCTCCTCGGGCGGACCTTCTACTGGATCGTGGAGGGGACCACCCGACCGGACGACCCGCTGGCGACCCGGAGCCGGACGCCGCTCCGCTCGGTGCGCATCCGATGAGGGGAGGCCGGTTCCTCGCGCTCGGCCTGCCCGCCGCCGTCGCGTTCTGCGCCTGCGCGCGCTCGCTGGGGGGCGGGTTCGCGTCGGACGACTACCTGCTGGGCACCTACTACGCCGGGCTCCGGGTCTCCGACGTGCCGGGACTCTTCACCCAGCCGTGGATCGGTTCCCGGGACATGATCTTCTATCGCCCCCTGGTGTCGCTCCTCGGGTGGCTGGACCACGTCGTCTGGGGCCTCGAGCCGGCCGGATGGCACCTGACCAACCTGCTCCTCCACGCCGGGACCGCGAGCTTGGTCGCGGCGCTCGGCCTCCGGCTCGCGGGTCCGTTCGCCGCGCTCGCGGCCGGGGTCCTGTTCGCGCTGCACCCGCTCCACGCCGAGTGCGTGGCGTGGGTCTCGGGCCGGACCGACGGCCTCGCGGCCTCGCTCGTACTGGTCTCGACCGGCTTCTTCCTGCACGCTCGGACCGGCGCTTCGTGCGCGACCTACGCGCTGGCGCTCGCGGCGAAGGAGGCGGCCGCGCCGCTCCCGCTCGCACTCCTCGTGCTGGACCTGGCGCTGCACCGCCGGGCCCGGCGCGCCCTCCGGGTGCTCCCGCACGCGCTGGTGCTGGGCGGTTACCTGTTGCTGCGTCTGGCGGTGCTCGGCCGGCTGGCGCCGGGGAAGGCCGGCATCCTCGAGTACGTCACCGAGCCGGCGCTCCGGGCGCTGGTCTTCTCCAACGTGGTCACGGACCTCGGGCTCCTGGTCGCGTCGGTCAGCCCGGCGGTCTTCGCTACCCCCATCCGCCTGACGCTGGCAGCGACGCTCACGGTAGCGACGGCGGCCGCGGTGCTCCTGGCGCTCCGCTCCGGCGCCCGCAGGACCGCGGGGATCGTCGGGCTCACGCTCCTCGTCACGCTGATCCTGGGATCGCCGATCCTGCCGGTGGCCGTGGCCACGGGGACGCTGCAGAACGGAAGGCTCCTGCTCGTCCCTTCGGCGGCTTTCGCCGTGGGGCTCGGGATGGTGCTGGCCCGGGCCGGGCGGGCCGGCCGGTGGCTCGGGCTCGCGTTGGCGGTGCTCTCGGCGGCCGCGCTGCTGCCTCTGGTGGAGGACTGGCGAACGGCCGGTCGATCCGCCGACTCGATCGCGCGCCAGACGCTCGAGGCCTGGCGTCGCGACGGAGGGCGGCTCCCGATCCTGTTCGTGGATCCGCCCGATTCGTATCGCGGAGCGTATCTGTTCCGGAACGGACTCGAGGAAGCCCTGAACCCGCCGTTCGCTCCCGACCGTGTCGAGGTGCGAACCACGCGTTGGGAGGCGGTGCGCGAGTTGATCGGGTTCCTTCGCGAGTCGCTCGAGGACTCGCCCGTGCTCGTGGCTCGCGTCGTTGGCGAGACCGTGAGGGCGCGGCGGCTGGGAGGCCGCCGGACGAGGGCCGTACTCCCTTCCTGGGCGCCACCGGCGGGGCGGCTGCGCCTGCCGGCGGAGCTGTCGTCCCCCCGCCTGGAGCTGAGCGGGCTCGAGGCGGAGGGGCTCGAGGTGCGCTTCGAGTCCGCGGAGCCGGGCGAGATCCGGGGGGTCTGTGAGTGGGCCGGAGACGAGGTCGGGGCCTACCGGTTCGGGGGCTCCGTCGAGGAGACGCTCGTGCTGCCGCTCCTGGAGCGTCCCGACTGGCTGCTGGCCGGCTGGCTCCAGCAGGTCGTGCTCCGTCTCGAGACCGGGCCGCCGGTCGCGATCGCCTCACTGCGGTTCGTGGAGCGGCTCCCCACCGTTGAGGTGGTCGAGCCCGACGACCGGGAGACGCGCCGCTACGCGGACCGGGAGCCGACGTTCCGCTTCCGGCCGCCCCGAGGCATCGGCGCGCGCCTCTATCGCATCCGCTTCTACTTCATGTTCCGCGAGATCCATCGGTTCGAGGGTCCCTTGTCCGCACTGGCGGAGTCCGACGGCACTCGAATCTTCCGCCTCTCCGGCGCAACGCCAATGGTGGAGTTCCGGCGCCTGCGCTGGCTGCTGGGCGTACCGGCGGACCTCCTCTATCAGGTCGAGGTCCTGGCTCCCGGGCCGGAAGGGCCCCGGCTGGTGGCCCGAAGTCCCGTCCGCGCGCTTCGCCTGGTCGACTGACTCAGGCGCTGCGGGAGAGGCGGACCGGGGGCCCGGCGAGTCCGTGCTCGACGAAGTCGATGATGCGGGAAAAGACGGTCGGCACGAAGACCACCGAGGTGTAGTGCCCGGCCGGGAGCTCCAGCCGGGTCGGGCGGCCCAGCACCTGGTGGAGCCGGTTGCCCGCCGGGCGCGGAATGCTCTGGTCGTAGCGCGCCTGGACCATGAGGATGCGGGCGGGGTCGAGCACTCCCGGAATCAGCAGCGGGTCGGCGTGGAAATCCCTGCGGTACTCGTCAAGCACCGCTCGTTCGTCGGTTCCGAGGAAGCGCGCTCGACGTTCCAGGTAGCGCCGGATCAGGCCCTCCTTGGTCTCGGCCATGATGCGCGGCACGTCCGCGCCTCCCAGCACGGGGACCAGGCTGGTGATGCGCGGCTCCGCCGCCGCCAGCAGCGGGGCCACGACCGCGCCCATGCTCATGCCGACGCAGCCGGCGGCACCGGCAGCGATCTCGCCCGACCGGGTCAGGCACTCGAGGATCGCGCGCGCGTGAAGAACTCCCTCTCGGCACAGCAGGTCGAGATCGCGCGCTGAGCGTTCCGGCACGAGCACCCGGCCCGGGCGCCTGATGTAGAAGGTGGCGATGTCCCTGCGGGCGAAAGCGCTCGCGAGGACCCTGACCTCGAGGTAGTTCCCTCCGAGCGTCGGTAGGAGGACCACCACCGGCCGTCCGCGGGAACGGCGGCTGAACACGAACCCTGCGACCGTGGAGCCGTCGCAGTGCAGCGTCCCGTCGAAGAGATGGAGGTCCTCCTCGGTGGAACGCAGCGTCAGCCGCACGGAGTGAAAGCCGGGGGGCGCTTCCAGCGAGCGGAGGAGACCGAAGTCGTCTGCGGCCACGGTGGAGGCCAGGCAGAGCAGGGCCGTCCGGAGGCAGCTGAGGCGCATGGCTTGTCTCAGAAGCGGCGTTCGTACGCGAGGAACGCGAAGGCCCGATCGCCGGTGATCTCGAAAACGTCCAGGGCATCCGGCCCGCTCGGCTGGCTCCCCGATGAGCCGCCGCCCACGATCCGGACCCGGGCCTTGTCCCCGACCGGACGCTCGAGCTCGATCCCGTGGCGCAAGCGCCCCGAGTACCGCAGGCTGCTGAAGACGTCCGCGTTCCAACCCAGTACCGGGCGGCCACAGGATACCCGAGTCCGACCTGGAGTCACGATGACGCGGAGGTCCTGCGTACGGTAGACGAGCTGCAGCAGGTCGTCGTTCCCCTCGAAGCCGGTCAGGTTTCCGCGCAGCGTCAGGCGGCCGGCCTGGAAGGGTCGGAATCCGGTGTCGCCCCGGGCTCCTTCGCGGCGGATCTCCTCTTCGAGCGTCTCACCGCGGGCGGGGACACGCGGCGAGCGAACTTCCTCCCGGGCGGAGTAGCCGCCGTAGGACCAGGACCATCGCAGCCACTTGCTTTCGACGTCCTGGAGCCAATCGACGATCGACTCGTAGGCCGGCAGGTCCCGAAGCGCAAAGGCGACCGAGTGCATGGCCGCCCGCTCCTGACGAGACTCAAGAAAGCGGGCCAGCCGGTCCTCGCGAGCGCCGCGGATCGGTTCGTTGGCCGGGAAGAGCAGGCTCAGATCGGCCAGCTCGATCTCCACCGAAGTCCGATTGCGGGAGAGCGACTGCTGGCTCTCCTCGACGAACCGCCGGCTGAAACGCTCGGCCATGGTGGTCAGGCTTCGTGGGGAGCGCTCCGTCGACTCGATGGCGCGGATCAACCGTTCCTCGCCGTCAGGCGCCGGCAACCCCTCGTTCCCCTTGCTGCTCCGAGTGAAGGCCGGTGGTGGATCGACCGGCGAGTGCCCGTAGAAGAGGGGCTGCTCCGGATAGTACCGACGGAGGATCTCGAGGTCGGACGTAGAGGGAACGGACTCGTCAACCGGGGTCTCGTCCTTCAGTCCCTCGCGGTCCCGGCTGCATGGAAGGCCCAGGTCGGGCATGGCGGGCCGGTGCAGGTGTCGCCGACCCCGGAAGAGGAACGGGCCGGAGGGCTCCGCGTGACCGAGGGGGAGAAGGGACTCGAAGTGCGGGCGATGGATCGGTTCAGGGTCGGGGTTCCTGGCGGCGAGGGGTGGTGCTGCTAGACCAACCATCACGCATGCAGCCAGCGGCAGTCGTCGTTCCATGAGAGCACGCGGGAGTGATCGGGAAACGGTTTCCAGCGATTGCGGCTCTTCGAGCGACGTGCGGAGGGAAGCGCGGAACCTGAGAGAGGGAGGCCTCGCCGACGGAGCCGGGCCCCATCAGCCGAGCAAGCTCAACGGTCCGTACTCACCAACGCTGCGCCCCCCGCGGAGCCGAACTTCGTTCCGGGCAGGCGAGTGTTGGTCCATCATCCATTTCTGTCTGGGCGTCGAAGGGCCGACCCGGGAGTCGTGCTCGCAGCCGGGATCTGGATAGCTCAAGTCGGCCCGAACGTCCGGTCGAATCCTCCAAGACGGGCTTGGGATGTCTGATCCCGGGTTGCCAGGATGGTCTCGGGCAACCGGCTCTTTCCTCACGATCGGTTCCCTGGCGCAGATCTTGAGCTTCTCCAATGGATCAGATCGATCCACAAGGGCAAGGCATGAACCAGCTTGCATGACACTTGAAATTTTCCAGTTTTTTTCTTCTTGATCCTGCCGATATATAGCATAGAGTGCACCGCAATTCGGCGGTTGTGCACGCCTTCTCCCGGAAGAAGTGTTAGTGCTGGTTGCGGGTGCCCACTCGGGGAACTGTGGTAGCCCGAGGCTCAAGATGCTGGGTGTCTTCTTGAGCCGGCCAGCAGCTTCTGAAGGCGGAGCGGTTGGTCGATCGGGAATGAACGGAAGAGGAAACATAACTGAGAATCAAATAGCCGAGGGATTCCCCCAAAAAATGTCCCCTAAAATCTCCTTTTCTATCTACAATTCCTCGGCTATTTAGCGACCGCAACGGGAGTCTGACTCCCGAGCGCATATCGTGGGCACCCTCCAGAGGGTGCCCACTCTTTTATTGCATCCGCAGGCCCAGGAAGACTGGAGGCATATGCCACGCGGCCGCCCCAGGCCTTCATGTGTCTCGATTCTGTCATGTCACGCCAAGCCTCGACCTCATCCGGCTCCCTGCGCCAACGCCGCCGTTGTTCCCCTGAGTCGGCCGACGCCCGAAGTCAGCCCCATGGACTCGCGGAAACTGGCCAGCTCGTCGTCCCGCAGGATGAAGACCCGGCTGCCGCACCGGCAGCAATACGACCCCTCCAGACTCTGGAGGTAGTTCACGTACTTCCTGCAGTCTCGGCACCACTTGACCTCGCGGTAGTAGTCCATGGCGCGCCCTTCCTTTCTCTTTTGGCCTCTTCGAGGTTTCTGGTGAGCAAGGGTCGCGCCACAAGAGAGGAATCTGCATTGCTATCCCAGAAGTGCTTGTTTCTCAATGACTTAAAGTGGGTGCCGATGAGCGATAGCGGAGGTCCATCAGGAGAAACGGCGTCTCAAGGAGGGTCCTGCGACCCGGAATCGCCTCGAAAGGTCAGAGCAGACGGAATCGCTTGAGAGGCCAGAAGATCATGAAGGGCGCGCCGACGAGCTTCTTCCGGCTGACGTCTCCCCAGGCGCGGCTGTCCCGGCTGTCTCGCGAGTTGTCTCCAAGCAGGAAGTAGCTGTCGTCTTCGACGGTGTGGACGGTTTCGACCCCCAGCCGCCCGGTCTCCGTGTAGTAGATGTCCCGCTCGAGGCGCAGCCTCTTCAGGAGTACGCCCGGTCCCTCGAAGACGATCTCCACATCGTTCGCCCGCTGACCGCGCGTCCGCCCACCGTGATAGTCCGCCTTGAGGGCTGACCCCGCTCCTTCGAGGGTCATCCGATCGTCGTAGTTGGACAGGACCAAGGTGTGCGCTGTGTCCGGTCGGATGCCCGCCTCGGATCGCAGCAGGACCCGCCCGTTCAGCGTTCCGATTGCCTCGCTCGAATCCAGGCGCCATTCCAGGTGGTCGCCCTCCTCTCGCATGCGCACGATCACCCGGCTCCCCGGCGCGGGAACCAGTTCCAGCGTAAGCCTCAGGTCTCCCACGCTCTTCGTCCCGGAGACTGTCCCATGCTCGTCCACGTAGGCATCCTGCACTTCGCCTTTGAGCTGCAGTCGCGCCGGAGCCTCGCCCCGTTCCCGGATGACCAGGCCGGCGGCTCCCTGCTGGACCTGGCAGGAGATGTTCCAGCGGCGTTCCAGTTCGGCGAGCGTGGCGGCCTCGCAGACCGGGACGCTCAGCTCCCGGATGACCTCCTCCGACTTGCGAAGGATCTCCCCGTTCACATAGACATCGCCGTTGCGGATGAGGATCGTCTCTCTCGGCATCCCGACGATCCTCTTGATGTAGTTGGTCTCCTCTCCGTCCCTCATGAAGACGGCCACCTGGAACCGCCTCGGCTCGCCCATGACGAAGGCCAGCTTGTTCACGAACACCCGATCCCCGCTCTCCTCGTCCCCCATCAGCGTGGGTTCCATGGAGGGGGTGGGGATGTGGCAGGCCTCGACCACCTTCTCCCGGAGGAGATAGGTTCCGCAGGCCACGCCCAGGCAGAGGAAAACCAGAGTAACGAGGTTCGCCCGAGGCAATCGGAGGCGCCGGCGGCCCGCTTCTTTCATGAGGTTCCACAGTATAAGCCCTCACCCCGGACCCCGCCGGCCCGGGGGGCCCCAGGCGGAGACCTCCCAAGGGCGTCACAGCCGGAGGCTGAGGCCAGGTCTCACGATGCGACGCCCGCCGCCGGCGGTTGTCGGCTCCGGACACCGGCCGTATGATCCCCTTGAGAAACGAAGCACAGGAGGGGCGAGAATCGCTCCCCCGAGTCCGGATTCTGCCACTCGGGAGTTGTCTGGATGGAAACCCGCCGAGTCCTCCCGCCCGCCGAGCACCTCAAGCGGCTGTTGGACCTCTGTGACCGCATGGAAGGCCTGAGGGATCGAATCCGCAGTCTGTCCATCGGGCGCGAGTTCATGGAAGCGACGATCGAGCTCGAGCGGTCCCGCCGCGAGATGCGGGACGCGCTTCGGGAGGCTGGCTCTGCGCAGGGTCCGATGGCCGAGCTGGCGCGCCGGCACCACCTCAACCAGATGGAACTCCTGGCGACCGTGTTCCTGCTCCGTCACCGCATCCTCCACCGCTCGTCGAGCCTGAGCGGCCGGCGCATCCTCTCGTCCATCTTCCAGGGGACGTTCTCCGTCCTGAGCGGGACCCGACTCCTCGGCCAGGACTCCCGCCTGCTCAAATCCGGGATGGTTGTGATCCAGACCCGGAGCCCCCGAGGGGACGTCCTCAACACGAGGTACAAGCTGGCCAACTCGGTCTATCGGTCGGTAGTGGAAGAGTTTGCCGCGACTCCGGGCAGCGGGTCCTCCGACGGCCTGCAGGAGGCCACCGGCTATCCAGCGAGCCTCGATCTCCTCCTGGACCTGTATCGGCTGGCCAACCTCTGTCAGCGGCGCGGCACCATCCTTTTCGACTTCGAGGCGCCCAATCAGCGCCGCCGCACCGAGCTGCCCGGGGTGCGCCGTCGCATAGCGTCGTTCCGCCAGCGGATCGCCCGGCGGCTGGAGACCTCGGTGAAGACGAACCTGCCCTGGGTGGAGCGCTTCTTCAACGAACAGGGCATCGAGGAGCCGGAGCGGCTGGTGGTGGCCGTGCTCTTCTTCCAGGAGGTCTTCTACGGCACCCCCGCCCTCCCGATCGTCGAGCTGGTCCGGATGATGAGCGATTCGCCCCGCACGTTCCTGGCGAACCGCTCCCGCCTGAGCCGCGAGGGCCGGTTGGTGCGCCAGGGCCTGGCCCAGATCGAATCCGAGGAGAGCGAGCGGGACGGGATCGGCGAGATCGGCCTGGCCCCCTGGTTCTCCCGGCAGGTCTTCGCCGAGTCGGGCGGCGCCCCACCCATCGATCCCGGTTCGCGCGAGAAGTTCCGCCGCTACCTGGACGGGCTCCAGGATTCCTCCCAGTTCTTCAGCGATCTCGACCGCGGCTGAGCCTGAGCCGGCCCGGCCCCGCCCCGCTCAGCCGAGCAGCATCCGGTGGAGCTTCCGGACGGAGCGCACAAGGTCCCGCTCCTCGACCAGGAAGCTGACGTTGATCCGGGAGGCGCCCAGCGAGATCATCCGGACGGACACGCCCTCCTCCGCCACCGCGCCGAACACGCGCGCCGGCAGCGCCGGGTCCTCGGGGATGCGATCCCCCACGACGCTGACGATTCCCTTCCCCCCCTCCACGGCAACCTCCGCGAAGCTGGAGAGCTCCCGCCGGGCCTCGTCCAGGGGCTTCCGCGAGTCGGTCGTGACCGACACGCTGATCTCGGAGGTGGCCACCATGTCGACCACGGTCCGGTGACGGGCGAACACCTCGAAGATGCGCGCCAGGAAGCCGTAGCTGAGCAGCATCCGGCTCGACACGATGTGGATGAGCGTGATGCCTTCCTTGTAGGCCACCGCCCGCACCGGTCCGCCGGCCGGCCGCGCCCGGTTGAGGATCAGCGTCCCCGGATGCTCGGGCCGGTTGGTGTTGAGCACGCGTACCGGGATCCCCTTCTGCATCGCCGGCAGGATCGTGGCCGGATGCAGGACCCGCGCTCCGTAGTAGGCCAGTTCCCCCGCCTCCTGGAAGGACATCTCCGGGATCGACCGCGCTTCCGGGACCACCGTCGGATCGGCGGTCATCACGCCGTCCACGTCGGTCCAGATCTGGATCTCCCGCGCCTCCAGCGCGGCGCCCACGAGCGCCCCGGAGTAGTCGCCGCCGTTCCGTCCGAGCGTCGTGACCCGTCCCTCCCGGTCCCGGCCCACGAAGCCCGTGATCACCGGCACGGCCCGCCGTCCGGAGAGCGACTCGCGGAGGCGCGCGGCGTGCTCGGGGAGCGGCCGGGCCTCGCCGAACTCGGAGTCGGTCAGCATGCCGGCCTCGCCCGCCTCGACTGGCTCGGCCGGCAGCCCCTGCGCCGTGAACCAGGCCGCCACGATCTTCACCGACATCCGCTCGCCGAAGCCCATGATGCAGTCGAGCGTGCTCCGGCTGAGCTCGCGCACCAGCGACGTCCCCTGGAGCAGGTCGGCCAGCTCCTTGAGCTCCGGCTCGAGGAGGCCCTCGGGGAGCCCCAGCTCGCGGACCACCTTCAAGTGCTGCGTCCGCACCTCCTCGAGGTCGGGCTTTCCCGAGAGCGCGAGCTGCGCGACGTGGATCAGGAGGTCGGTGACGCCGCGGAGCGCCGAGACAATCAGGACCGGCCGGTCGGCCAGCCGATCCCGGACGATGCCGTGGACCTTGCGGATCTTCTCGGCGGTGGCCACGGACGAGCCACCGAACTTCATCACGATCATGGGGCCCAAGGGCGTTCGGGTGGAGGAACGCGGGGAAAGGCGCTGGGATTCAATCACGGCCCCCCGTCCCGCTCAACCCCCTTGCCGGACCTCGGGCCGGGTGTTTGGATCCGCCCGGCGGGAAGGGGTGTGTGACCGGCTGAGAAACGGAGGCGAGCTTGGACGCGTCCAGGACCGGCGAGCTGATCTACGACTGGAACCGCGAGATTCCGCAGAACGGGCGAGCGGTCGAGTTCGACGACGAGACGCTCCGCGACGGGCTCCAGTCCCCGTCGGTCCGGAACCCGCCGGTCGAGGAGAAGCTGCGCCTCCTCCACCTGATGGAGGAGCTGCGCATCGACTGCGCGGACCTCGGGCTCCCCGGCGCGGGCCCGCGCGCGCGCGCCGACGTCCTCGCGCTGGCCACCGAGATCGCCCGGAACCGCATGCGCATCCTGCCCGACTGCGCCGCCCGCACGCACATCCCCGACATCCTCCCGGTCGCGGAGGTCTCGCAGGCGGCCGGGATCCCCATCGAGGTCTCGCTCTTCATCGGCTCGAGCCAGATCCGCCGGGTCGCGGAGGACTGGGACCTGGCCGACATGCTGAAGCGCTCGACCGAGGCGATCCGGTTCGCGAAGCAGCACCGGCTGCCTGTCATGTACGTGACCGAGGACACGACCCGCGCGCACCCCGACGTGCTCGAGGCGCTCTACGGCGCCGCCATCGCCGAGGGGGTCGAGCGCGTCTGCCTCGCGGACACCACGGGGCACGCGACCCCCGAGGGCGCCCGCCGCCTGACGACCTTCATCCGCGAGCTGGTCCGGCGCTCGGGCCGGGACGTGAAGATCGACTGGCACGGCCACATGGACCGCGGCCTCGGCGTGCTCAACTCGATCGCCGCCTGGGACGCCGGCGCCGACCGCCTCCACGGGACCGCGCTCGGGGTCGGCGAGCGCGTCGGCAACACGCCGATCGACCTCCTGCTCGTGAACTTCCGGCTCATGGGCGTGATCACCCACAGCCTGCTCAAGCTGACCGACTACGTGAACCTCGTCTCGCGCGCGGTGGGGATCCCGATCCCGATCAACTACCCGGTGTTCGGCAAGGATGCCTTCGAGACCGCCACGGGGGTCCACGCCTCCGCGGTGGTGAAGGCGCTCAAGAAGGGGGACCTCTGGCTCGCGAACCGCGTCTACTCGGCCGTGCCCGCCGACGAGTTCGGCCGCAGCCAGGTGATCTCGGTCGGCCCCATGAGCGGCCGCTCGAACGTGACCTGGTGGCTCGAATCCCGCGCACTCGAGGCGACCGAGGACCGGGTGAAGCGGATCCTCGAAGCGTCGAAGCGCTCCGATCACATCCTCAGCGAGCAGGAGATCAGGGCCCTCGTCTGACCAGCTCCCGCTCGCGCGGCGCCGGCTCCCCGTTCACGGGAACCGCCTGCCGGCGGTTCAGGCACCGCGGGCACTTGTGATAGAACTCGGCCTGCCGCTGAAGGCAGAGGGACCGCGGGATGATCTGGACGATCAGGCTCCCCTCGTTGTAGGCCTTCTTGGGACATTGGACGAATCCGTCGTCCATCGGCACCCTCCCTGGTTCGGGGGTCCGCGGGGCGCGGCGGCGGCTCGCGACCCCTCGGCGAGCCCAGACCTTAACCCTCCCTAAGCCCTTTCTTCAAGCGGCTTCTCGCCGCCCGTCTCAGGAAGCGGATCGACTCCTCGGCGGCCAGGGGCGCCCGATGCCCGTCCCTGGGCAGCTCCACGGCCACGAGGCCTCCGTAGCTCTGCTCCCGGAGCGCGCGCAGCAGCGGGGGGAACTCCATCTCCCCTTCCCCGAACGGGAGGTGCTCGTGGACCGGCCGGCGCATGTCCTCGATGTGAACATGGAGGACCCGCCCCACCGCCGCCCGCACGTGCCGCTCGAGCGGCGGGCTCTCCGTGAGCAGGAGGTGGCCCAGGTCGAGCGTGAGGCCGAGCGAGCGCTCCCCGACCCGTTCCACCACGTCGAGCGCCTCCGCCAGCCCCTCCACGAACATGCTGGGCTCGGGCTCGAGCCCCAGGCCAACCCCCTCGCGCTCCGCGTATCGCGCCAGCCGGCCCAGCGCCTGGCAGAGCAGATCGCGCGAGGCCCGCTGCGGACGGCGCGGGTCGGCGGCTCCGGACCAGAGCGATACGACCGGCGCGCCCAGCGCCGCGGCCACCTCGACGGCGCGCCGCAGGAACCGCTCGCGCCGCTCGCGCCCGCCGGCGCTGAGGAGCGTCGGCCAGTGCTTGCGGGCGGGGTCGAGCAGGAAGCGCCCGCCGGTCTCGACGGCCACGCGGAGCCCGAGCCGATCGAGGAGCCGCCGCACCCGCTGCCACTCCTCGGGCCCGGTCCGGAACGGGTCGAGGTGGTGGACGTCGAGCGTGAGCGCCACGCCCTCGTAGCCCAGCCGCGCCAGGAGGCGGAGCGCGTCCTCCAGACGATGGTGCGCGAACCCGTTGGTGTTGTAGGCCCAGGCCAGTCCGGCCACGCTCGGCTCCGCTCCGCTCCCCCGATCGGGCCGCGGATTATACTCACGCCCCCTCGAGCCCATGCGCTACCGATTGTTCGTCCCGGGTCCCACGGCCGTCGCCCCCGAGGTGCTGGCCGAGATGGCCCGTCCCCCGATCAGCCACCGGAGCGAGGAGTTCAAGGCGATCGTCCGCGAGGTGCTCGCGGGCCTGCGCCCCGTGCTCCGCACCCAGGGCGCGGTCTTCGTCACGACCTCGCCGGGGACCGCCGTGATGGAGGCCGCGATCCGGAACTGCGTCCGGCGGCGCTCGCTGCACCTCGTCTCGGGCGCGTTCGGCGACCGCTGGCACAAGATCGCGCTGGCCTGCGGCAAGGAGGCGGACGCGCTCGCGGTCGAGTGGGGCCGGCCGATCCGGCCCGACGACGTCGAGCGCAAGCTCAGGACCGGCGACTACGACGCGGTCTGCGTCACCCACAGCGAGACCTCGACCGGCGTCTTGAACCCGCTCCGCGAGATCGCCGCGGTCGTGCGCGCGCGCCCGGACACGCTGCTGCTCGCGGACACGGTCAGCTCGCTCGGCGGCGTGCCCGTCGAGGTGGACGCCTGGGGGCTGGACGTCTGTCTCGCCTCGGTGCAGAAGGCGCTCGCGCTCCCGCCCGGGCTCGCGGTCGTGTCGGTGAGCGAACGCGCGCTGGAGCGCGCCCGCGGCCTCCCGGGCCGCGGCTACATCCTCGACTTCCTCGCGCTCCGCGACGAGGCGGCCGAGGGCCAGACGGTCGCGACGCCCGCCGTGAGTCTCTTCTTCGCGCTCCGGCTCCAGCTCCGGCGGATCGCCGCCGAGGGGCTGGAGGCGCGCTGGCGCCGCCATGCCGAGATGTCGCGGTTCTGCCTCGACTGGGCGCGGCGTCGTTTCGCGGTCTACCCGGAGCCGGACTTCGAGTGCCCCACGCTCACCGTGATCCGGAACGACGGCCCGCACGACACGGCCCGGCTGATCAAGGCGGTGAAGGCCCGCGGAGCGGTGATCGCTTCCGGCTACGGCCCGCTCAAGGGGAAGACCTTCCGGATCGCCCACATGGGCGAGATCGGGATGGAGGACCTCGCCGGGCTGCTCGCGCTCATCGACGAGGAGACACGACCGCCGCCCGCCGCGCCTCCATCCGTCGCTCCTTCTCCTTCGCCATCCCCGATCCGCCCGTGAGGGCGCCGAGCGCCCGCCACTCGCGGCGGGCCTCCTCGAAGAGCTGCCGCCGCACGAGCAGGTTCCCCGCGAAGTAGTGCCGCGCCAGCTCGCCGGGATGGCGTTTCCGGAGCGCCTCGAGGTCGCGCGCGAGCGCCTGCGCCTCTTCGGCCGAGAGGATCGTGGCGCCTCCGGCCCCGCCCCCGGTGGCCGGCGCGGCTTGGGACGTCCCCTCCCCGAAGTCCAGCTCGTCCCCCTCCGGCAGCTCGTCCCCGGTCTGGCCACGACGCGCGGCCTCGACCAGCAGGAAGTCCCCGCCGATGAGCTCCCCCATGTGGATCCGCTGGGTTCCCTCGTACTCCAGCGTCGCGGGCAGCAGCCGCCCGTCCGCACGGATGCGCGAGATCAGCGCCTTCCGCGCCGCCGGCCCGCTTCGGCTCCATTCCTCCGCGTAGAGCTGGTGCCAGAGCACCAGCATCGGATACGCGGGCTCCCGCTCCAGGGCCCGTTCGACGAGCGCGCGCGCCTCGGCGAAGCGCCCCCACGAGACGTGGTGCTCGACCTCGAAAGCGAGCCCGGGCCGCCGGGCCCGGAGCGCCACAACGGCGATCCCCACCAGGAGCGCTGCCGCCGCCGCCATCACCGGGAGAGGCGCGCGCCGCTCCGAGGGTTGCATTTCCACGCGCCTGATTCTATCGGTGGAGGGCCATGACCCCTCGACACCCGCTCTGGATCAGCGGCGCGCCCCGGGAGGCGTCGCGCTCCGTCGCGATCCGCGACCCATGGGACGGCTCGGTCGCGGCGGAGGTCGCGCTCGGCTCCGCCCGCGACCTGGACGAGGCGCTGGCCGCCGCGGCCCGGGCCTTCGAGACCGTGCGCCGCGCCTCCTCGCGCGAGCGCTCGGGCTGGCTCGCCGGGATGGCGCGCGGGATCGCCGCGCGCCGCGAGCCGCTGGCGCAAGAGATCCGCGCGCAGGCGGGCAAGCCGATCGCGCTCGCCCGCGCGGAGGTGGACCGGGCGGTGCTCACCTTCGAGACGGGCGCGGAGGAGGCGCGCCGGGTCGGCGGCGAGGTGCTGCCCCTCGACCTGACCGTCACGGCCCGCGGGCGCTTCGGGATCACGCGCCGCTTCCCGCGCGGCGTGGTCTCGGGCATCGTGCCCTTCAACTTCCCGGTCAACCTCGCGGCCCACAAGATCGCGCCCGCGCTCGCCTGCGGCGCGACCATCGTGGTCAAGCCGCCGCACCAGGCGCCGGGGCCCACGCGCCGCCTCGCCGGGCTCGCGGCGGAGGCCGGCGTGCCGGCCGGGGCCGTGAACGTGCTCCTGGTCCCCGTCGAGGACGCGGCGCCGCTGGCCGAGGACCCGCGGGTCGCGGTGCTCTCGTTCACCGGGAGCGCGCGGGTCGGCTGGGAGCTGAAGGCGCGCGCGCCGCGGAAGCAGGTGCTGCTCGAGCTGGGTGGGAACGCGGCCGTGGTGGTGGACCGGACGGCAGACCTCGCGCACGCCGCCGAGCGCTGCGCGGTGGCGGGCTTCGCCTACGCGGGCCAGGTCTGCATCAAGGCCCAGCGTCTGCTCGTGGAGCGCCCGGTGTACGCCGCGTTCCGCGAGCGGCTGCTCGCCGCCGTGCGCGAGAGGGTGGTCATGGGCGACCCCAAGCGCGACGACGTGCTCGCCGGCCCGCTCATCAACGACGCCGCCGCCGAGCGGGTCGCGGCCTGGATCGACGAGGCGCTGGGTCGCGGCGCGCGCGCGCTCCTCGGTCCGGGCCGCGAGGGGCGGGTCCTCCTGCCGACGATCCTCGAGGGCGCGCCGCCCGACACGAAGGTCTGGTGCGAGGAGGTCTTCGGCCCGGTGGTGACGCTCGACCCCTTCGACGACCTCGAGGAGGCGCTGGCGCGCGTGAACGCCACGCGCTACGGCCTCCAGGCCGGCGTCTTCACGCAGGACCTCGGACGGGCGCTCCGCGCGTTCGAGGCGATCGAGGCGGGGGCGGTGATCCTGAACGAGGCGCCGATGCTCAGGGTCGACCCGATGCCCTACGGCGGGGTGAAGGGTTCGGGCTTCGGTCGCGAGGGTCTCCGCTGGGCGATCGAGGAGATGACCGAGCTCCGGCTGCTGGTGCTGCCCGCGGTGTAGAATCCCGCGCCCTCATGAAGATCGTCTGCGGGATCGACCTGACCGAATCGTCCGCCGTGGTCGGCGGATTCGCCGCCCGGCTTGCGGGATACCTGCGCGACCAGGTCGTGCTGGTCCATGCCGTCACCGACGTGGCCGCGCCGGCCGACGTGACCGCGAGCGCCAAGGCCGTGGAGCGGGCGCTGCACGAGAAGGCGCGTCGCGAGCTCGAGGCCCTGGCCGCGAAGCTGCGCGGCCCCGACCTCCAGGTCGGGACGCGGGTGGTGGAGGGGAACGTCCCCGAAGTCCTGATCGCGGCCGCCCGCGAGACCGCCGCGAGGCTGATCGTGGTGGGCGTGCGCCCCCACACGCATCTCCCCTGGTCGCTCGGGAACTCGGCGGAGCGGACGCTGCACGACGCCGACCGCCCGGTGCTGGTCGTCCACGAGCGACCTCCGCGGTTCGAGGAGTGGGAGGGACGCCGCCGGCGGCTGCGGCTGGCGGTGAGCGTCGACTACAGCGAGGCGTCCGACCGGTTGATCGCCTGGGTGCGCGAATTGCGCCGCGACGTCCCTTGCGACGTGGCGTGGATCCACATCTATTGGCCGCCCGGCGAGATGAGCCGGCTCGGGTTGAGCGGCCCGATGGACCTGGTGGCGCCGGCCGCGGAGGTGCAGTCCGCGGTCGAGCGCGACCTGGCGCGGCGCGTCGGCGAGCTGCCCGGAGAGGGAGACCAGCGCATCCTCGCGCGGCCGAGCTGGGGGCGTACGGCGGACGCGCTGGCGCTCCGGGCCGAGGAGGAGGGGGTCGATCTCATCGTGGTCGGCACCCACGGCCGGCGCGGTCTCGATCTCCTGCGCGAGGGCTCGTTCGCGGTGCAGGAGCTGCATCGCACGAAGCTCCCGGTGCTCGCGATCCCGCCGGACGCCGCGCGCGCGGCGCTGGCGCCCGAGGAGCTCCCGATCTTCCGTCACGTGCTCGTGGCCACGGACCTGTCGGAGAACGGGAACCGCGCGCTGGCGCTCGCCTACGGGGTCGTCCGCGGCACCGGCGGGACGGTCGAGGTGTTCCACGTGCTCGAGAAAGGCGCCTCCGAGGACGAGGCGCGGCGCGAGCTGCTCGGCCTGGTTCCGGAGGCAGCGGCCGCGCTCGGGATCGCGACCCACTTCACGGTCGTGAAGGACGCGGAACCCGCCGCGGCGATCCTGCAAGCCGCCGAGCGCCTCGGCGTCCACGCGATCGTGGTCGGCTCGCACGGGCGGAGCGGTCTCGAGCGCATGCTGGTGGGCTCAGTGGCGGAGAAGGTCCTCCGCGGCGCCGGCCGCCCCGTCCTGATCGCGCCGCGCCGGCGCTGAGCGTTCCGAGCTACCGGCCGCTCTTGAGCTTCGCTTTCTCGAACGCCTCCTGATACCGGTCCCTCCAGCCGGCGGCCGTCCGGGCCCGTCGCTCGGCCTCGTCGACGCGACCGGCCTGGACCATCAGCTCCATGTAGAGCGCGAGGACCTCTCCCCGACGGTCGCCGCCGATCCTCACGTCCTCCCTCGGGAGTGCCGCCTCGAGCGTCTCCAGGGCCCGGTCCACCTGTCCCAACCGGAACCGGCAGCGAGCGATTTCGAGCGGCCGGAAGATCCAGCTCGCGGCCATGGCGCTTCCGCCGATGCAGCCCTGATCCCAGGCCTCGTAGGCGTCGACGGCCTTTTGCCACTCTTCGCGCCGCTCGAGCTCGGCCCCCAGCCACCTCTGGGCCCGGTCTCGTAGACAGGCCATGGGCTCGCGAAGGGGGGCGGCGGGAAGTGGCGCCTCCTCGATCGTTTCACGTACTCTCGATCGCAGCGCCTCGTTGTCCAGCGCCTGCTGGCTGAGTGCGGCTGCGACAGTTCCGCGGACCAGGGGAGGCCTCGTCTCCTAGCTAGTGCCGAATAACGCCTTCAGGCCCTCCGCCCCCGTGGTTCCCAGGACCTGCGCGGTCCGCGGGTCCGCGGCCCATGCGCTCGGGAGTCTGGGACCGATGGCGCACACCGCGATACGGGCGTTGGAGAAGCTGCGGCGGGATGGGGCTGACCGCGTCCGGGAGAAGGCCCTGGTGGCCCTGGCGCGGATGGCCGCCCGGCGAACCTTGGGATCGGCGTCCTTGAGTGCCCGGATCATCTGGGGCAGCGCCTGGCGGATCGGAAGCTGACCGACCGCCCGCACGGCCGCCTCACGGACCCGTGGAGCCGGATCCTCGAGTGCCTGGATCAGCTCGGCCGCTGCCAGGTTGAGGACCGAAGACCGCGGGACCGTCCCTGGGACGACCTCCTCGAAGTCCCCCAGCGCCTCGCATACGGCACGCCGGGCCGGCTGGTCTCCGTGTTCGAGCGCATCGCGCAAGCTCCGGTGGCCTTCCTCTCCGAGGAAACGAAGGGCCCAAGCCGCGCCGTACCGGCCCGGCTTCTCCAGCATCGCGGTCAGCGTCGGCCGCCTCGCGGAGGCCAGCGTTCTCGTTCCGACGCGCCGCCACGAGAGAGGACACCGCGGCGTCGCTCATGCGTCCGGTTCAGGGCCGCGGTTCCCAGGAATCGTGGGTCCATGTGCAGCTCCCAGGTGTCCTCGCCCGCGGGTTCCGGCCAGGACGCGGGTTCCGGACCGGCCGGCACCGGCTCCGCGCGCCCGAGTGCCTCGAGGAGCGCGGGCACCGCCGGCGCGGCGGCCGAGCCGATCTGCCTCAGGGCGGAAACCGCATCGCTGCGGGAGGCCGGGTCGGGCGCCCGGAGCCCGGCGATCCAGACGCTGAGCGGCTGTCCGCGAAAGTCGGCTCTTCAGCAGAATCTGTGGGCGAACTCTGGTTCGGGTAGCTGCCCCAGCGTGTGATAGAGCGCCACTTCCGCCTTGCGGAAGCTGCGGAACCCGTAGGCTTTTCTCATGGTGATTTTG
>Ga0187892_10004997_pt1 | contig 21448 bp, 15 predicted proteins | sample MA1701073metaG_FD_139345 | JGI IMG/M metagenome (GOLD analysis project Ga0187892, IMG submission 139345) | Bio-ooze microbial communities from a basaltic lava cave in the Kipuka Kanohina Cave System on the Island of Hawaii, USA - MA170107-3 metaG ... | reverse complement strand
GACAAATCTGCACGCACTCGCTCCCTGTGGCTGGCGGCGGCGATCCTTGTGGTCCTGCTCGCGATGAACCCGTGGGCCGGTTTCGGCGATGAGACTTCTCGCCCGGCAGATATCCGGCCAGGCCCCAGAGGTGCGCTGACGTTGGCCGGTTGGGGCTCGGGTTTGCTGTTGGCGCCGCTACTGGCGGGCAACCTTCGAACGATCGTTACGGCCGAGGAAGGTGAAGTGTTCGCGGGAACATTGATCGGACCAGCGCTGGGCCTTGCGACCGTCACCACACTGTTTGGCGGTCTACGCCGTGGGCGTGATCAAAAGGATGCCCACGGTTTTCGGACCGCGGCGACGGGTTTCGCCGTCGCGGTAGTTGTCGTTTTGGCGATGCGGCTACTTGTCGTGCACCAATACGGCTCAGCGCTCACTTGGGCGCGCTTTGTTCTCTTGGTGCTGCTGATGACCATCGCGTTACCGACCTTCGCTCTCCTCCATCGGGCATTGGGTAACCTCAGCCCCCTACTCGAAGCCGCTTGCATCGTCGCCATCGCGGCAGCGACCGCTTTCGCGTCCACGCAACTCTATGAACGGATGTCGATCGCCCCTGGCGTTGTTCTCGCCGCTGCCCTCGTGCTGTGCGCCGCGTTCAGGGTTGGATTTCCGGCGTTGCCAATCACCGGCCGCGTCGCGTTCGGTTCGTTGATCGTCGGCTGGCTGGGGGCAGTTGCATGCGCCTTGCATTGATAGGGAGTCGCTACTCACTTCGCCTCCGGCACGTGTTCGCCGGCGTCGCATTCGTCATGCTCGCTGCTCATGCCAGCTTCGCCACGCAACCCGAGCAGGCGGCTCCGACTCTCGGCTCGTGCTCGCGGCAAGCAATCTCCGTCCACCTCGATGACGACCGCAAACCGGTCGTGCCGACACCGCAGCAGATTGAGCCGAGGCAACCCGATGAGCGGGATCAAGGATCAGGCGCAGTGCAACCAACAGATGAACAGCTCCCGATGCCCCAATTCCAGCCGGCTCCCGGGGGCGGCGAGATGCTGTTACTCGACCAACGCTTCCGGCACGACATGCGCGCCACCCGCCGCAGTTCAGACTCGGTCGCGGTCGAGTGTACACAGCCGCCTTCGAAAACGAGCGCGGAATGAGACGAAGCGCGCGCTCTCTCTGCCTCCGCCTCGTTGTTCTTTGCGCATCAACGGCTCTTCTAGGGGCGCCCGCGCTCGGCGTTTCGATCTCCATCGAGTACGGCGACAGCGAGACCGAGGGCTTCTTCGCGCCCGACAGCGGCGCCGCACGCCGCGCCGCCCTCGAATACGCCGTCGCCCGGTGGCAAACCGCCCTCGGCGGAACAACACCGATCACCTTGCACGTCGCCTTCGACCCGCTCGGCGGCGACGGCGCGTCCGCGCTTCTGGCTTCGACCGCGCCGGTTACCGTCCACCGGAACTTTCCACACGCACCGCTCGCCGACACCCTCTACAGCGCCGCCCTCGCCAACCAGCTCGCCGAAGACGATCTCAACGGACCCGACCTCGCCGAAATCGACATCATCTTCAACGCCGACGTCGACGGCCTCGTCACCCTCGGCTCCGTGGGCTGGTACTACGGCACGGACGGTGAGCCCGGCAGCGATATCGATTTCGTCACCATCGCCATGCACGAGATCGGCCACGGCCTCGGCTTCTCTAACCAGATCGCTGCCGCGCTTGGACGGTTTGCTTTCAACGTCCCCGGTATCTTCGACATTCATACCGCCCGTCCGCGCGTCGGCCGTCTGGCCGAGCTGCTGCCCGCCGAGCGCCGCGTCGCCTGGCTCTCAAATCAACTGATCTGGGACGGTCCGTATGTGTTCGCGGCAAATAACGGCGCCGCGGAGCTGTACGCCCCCGATCCGTTCATCAACGGCAGCAGCGTCTCGCACTGGGATGCGTCGCTGCACGAGCTGATGGCGCCGTTCTATCTGGGACCGAACCATGCCCCCGGCCTTCTGCTGCCGGCCTTGATCGACATGGGTTGGCAACTTCCCCAAGGGACGGCGGCGCCGCCGAGCGCACCGCCCACGGCAACCCCGACGCCGAAGCCGACGGCCACGCCGTCAGGGATCGTCGAGCGACCGCGGCAGATCGTCTTCGTTTCGAACTTCGACGACGACACGGTCTCGGTCCTCGACCACTTGGCCGCCGAGAGGATCGGGCTGATTGCGGTCGGCGACGGGCCGATTGGAATCGCCGCGGATACCTCCGCGGGCCGGATTCTGGTCGCCAACTTTCGTGACGGCTCGTTGTCCGTGATCGACGCCGAGAGCCGCGCCGTCACGCATGTGATCGAAACCGGCGGGTCGCCCAACGCCATCGCTCTCGTGCCGGCGAAGGCCTACGTCAGCGACACTGCGGGCAATCGCGTGCTGGTCATTGACAGCGACAAGGCCGAGCTGATCTCGTCCATTACCGTCGGGCGGCAGCCCGCGGGCGTTACGGCGAGCGTCGACGGCAGCCGCGTCTTCGTCGCGCACTTCGGCGAACCCAACGTCGACGTGATCGACACCGAGACCGATCTCGTGCGGGCCCAAATCGCTTTCGAGGCGAGCAGCGCGCGCGGTCTGCAAAGCATCGCCTTCGCACCCGACGGGCAAGAGGGCTACATCACGGCCTTCCACAGCCGCATCGTTCTCTTCCTCAACCCGCTAACGCTGATCGGCGGCGGCAACCTCGGTGTGACGCTCGACTCATTCGATTTCCCGGAGGCGATCCTCGTCGGACCCGGCAGCCGGTTCGTGTACACCGCGGTGCATGTGCCTGAAACCGGTGCGGGGAAGATCCGTATCATCGACCTCGATGATCAAAACGCTACGCCTGCCACGATCCCGGTAGGTTTCACCCCCGAAGCCATGGCTCTGACACCCGACGGCAGCATCATTTATGTCGCCAATACCGGCAGCAACTCGGTGACCCAAATCGGCACGGCGACAAATCGGCGTGGAGCGAGTTTTTCGGTCGGGAGCACCCCAATGGGCGTTGCTGCAATCGCATTGCCGCCAGCCTGCGCCGGCGACTGCGACGGCAGTCGCCTTACGACGATCGACGAGATCCTCACCGGCATTGGAATCGCGCTGGGCGACCGCCCGCTGGCGGTCTGCCGCGCGTTTGATCGGGACGGCAACGGCCACGTCGCGATCAACGACATCGTCGCGGCGATACGCGCGGCGCTCGACGGCTGCGCGCGCGTCAAGTGACAGGCGCCCACTCCCGAGGACGGCCCGTTGATGCCGTCGACGGAGATGCAGGGCACGGCGCCGAAAGTACCGCCACAGACGGCGCAGTTGTGATCTCGGACTCGTTCACTCGCCCGCAGGGCGATCGGTCGTTGAGGCGTGACCAAGCCGACAGGCCTTGGTGGCTCAGTACCGGGGATGCCCAGTGCACCTCACCTTCGCGGCTTGTGGGTCCGGCAACGAGATCGCGTGGTGGGCAGGCGCAGAACTTGGGCGTGACGGTGATCGCGCCAAGCCGTATTAGCTGGACTACGACTCCGTGTACTCCGGCGCCCGCTTCTGCAGGAACGCCGCGATGCCCTCGCGGAAATCCGCGGTCTGCGCGCACAGGATCTGGTTGCGGTCCTCCATCGCGATCACCTGCTCGAGGCTGCCGGCGTCGATGCTGGCGTTGAGGCATTCCTTGGTCAGGCGCAGGCCGATCGGCGAGGTGCGCAGCATGTCGTCGAGCAGGCGCCTGGCGGCGGCCTCCATCTGATCGTCGGCGACGACCTCGGAGACCAGTCCTGTCGCCAGAGCGCGTTTGGCGTCGATGAAACGGCCGGTGAGCAGCAGCTCGGAAGCCACCGACACGCCGACGAGGCGCGGCAGGAAGTAGCTGACGCCGACGTCGCAGGCAGACAGGCCGATGCGGATGAATGCCGCGTTCATGCGCGCCGACTCGCCGGCGATTCGCACATCCGAGGACAGCGCCAGCGCGAAGCCGCCGCCGCAGGCGGGCCCTTGTACGCAGGCGATGAACGGCTGCGGCGCGCGCCGCATGAGCATGACCAGCTCGCTGATGTTACGCTGACTGCGCAGACCACCTTGTACGGTCCCCATGCCGTCGTCGGGGCCTTCCTTCAGGTCCAGCCCGGCACAGAAGGCGCGGCCGGCGCCGCGCAGGACGACGACGCGAGTGTCGCGATCGGCGGGCAAGCGGCCGAAGTAGTCGCGTAGCTCGTCGACCATGGCGCGGTTGAGCGCGTTGAGCGAATCAGGCCGGTCCAGCGTCAGCCAGCTGACCGGTCCTTCCTGTGTGACTGCAAGCGTGGTGTAAGCCATCGATCCAACTCCCCTGGCGCAGCGATTGTTCGCACGCGTTCTACCGCGGCGTTCAAACGATAGCCAAAGGGGGGGATCGGGTGGTCCTTGGCGCTCCGGTTCAGCGCGTCGGTTTTGGACCCGACTCGACCTCGGCCAGCAGCGCGCCGAGGGCGCCGAGGCACTTCTTGGTCACCAGCCGCTTCTCGTGGATCGACACGTCGAAGGAGATGACGTTCGAGTTCTCGCGAGACAACCGCAAGATGTCCACGAGGATCCGTTGATACTCGCCCCACGATTGGGACGCGACCGCGATCAGCTCGGCCGGCGAACCGGTGCGGACACGCGAAAGATTGCCGTCGACCTGCTCACCCAAGGCGGCAATCTGCTGCTCCAGGCGTTTCATCTCGGCATCTTCTGCAGCTGGAATGTGCAGTGCGAGCAGGGTCTGCACGCGCAAAGCCGCAACCGACGTGCCCGACAGGATTCGAATCGTGTCGGCTTCCCCGGTCGCGCGCTGGATCTCGGCCAACGTATCGACGAAGCGGTTGAGGATGGCCAGGCCCTCGCGCGCCGACAAGCGCGCCGCCTTGAGATTGGTATTCGCCACCGCCAGCTCCAGAAGCCGCTTGTCCACGTCCTCGAACTCCGCCCAAGCGGCGTCGAACGCCTTGAGCTTCTCGATCTCGCCCGGTCGCTCATCGGCGACAATGAGCCCCTCGAGCTCAGCGCGCAGCGCATCGATCCTGGCGGTCGATTCTTGCGCTTCAACGGCCAGCTTCAGCGACTCCTCGTCGGTCGTCGCGAGCACCGCGCTCTTCTCGGCTTCCACCGACTCGAGGAGCGCGACCTGGATGTTGTTGACCAGCTTCTGCTTGCGCACCTTGCGCAAGAGGAACGATTCCGAGCTGCAACCCGCGACTGAAAGCAGCGCGAGTCCCAAAGCGATCGATTTGCGGTTCATCGTCTACTCCGACTTGGTCGAGTGCATGGCGCCCAGAAGGGATTCACTTCCAAGGTTCGTTCCGCCCGGCGGACCATCGAACCGACTGGGGGGCACGCGTCCGGATGGCAGACGAGTTTTGCGAAACGCAAGGGCAAGCTTCCGGAATCATGGAAAATGCACGACTGCCGGCACCGCCGCAGGGCCGGCCCTTTGGCGGATATACCTCGGTCGCGGGTGGCACGGTTTCTGCGATTCGATCGAAGCAGCCTCAGGAGAGGAGCATCGATGCTGCTCGTGGAAATGGTTGTGCTCGGCCTCGCGGCGTTTGCCGCCATCGCCGGCTTCATCGCCTTTTGTGAATGGGTGTAACCGATGAACTTGTTTCTGCTGCTGCTGAGCCTGATTGTCGGCGGGTATCTGTTCTACGCCATGATCCGGCCGGAGCACTTCTAAAGGAACGTCCGCGTGGGAACCGAGATTCTGGCAGTTGTCTTGACGGTCGCGATCACCATAGCGACCAGCATCCCGATCGGCCGTTACATGGCGCGCGTGTTCAGCGGCGTTTCGACGTGGCTCGATCCAGTCTTCGTTCCGATCGAACGCCTGGTGCTGCGCCTGGCGCTGGTCGATCCCAATGAACAGCAGGACTGGAAATCGTATTCCGTGTCGTTGCTGGTCTCGAACGTCTTCACGTGGCTGGCGACGTTCGCGGTGGTCACGCTCCAGGGCGTCTTGTTCCTGAACCCCGACGGCATCGGCGCGATGGAGCCGACGTTGGCGTTCAACACCATCTCGAGCTTCACGACCAACACCAACCTGCAGCACTACAGCGGCGAGACCGGACTGTCGTATCTGTCGCAGATGATCGCGATCACCTTCCTGCAATTCGTCACCGCGGCAACCGGCATGGCGGTGCTGGTTGCCATCATCCGCGCGCTCGGCGGCAACCGGCTGACGAAGCTCGGCAACTTCTATACTGACCTGACGCGTGCCGCCGTCCGCGTGCTGCTGCCGTTGGCGATCTTCGTCGCCGTGATCCTGATGTGGCAGGGCACGCCGATGACCCTCACCGGCGCCGTCAAGGCGATCACGGTGGAAGGACGGGAGCAGATGATCGCGCACGGCCCGGTCGCGGCGATGGTGGCGATCAAACAGCTCGGCACCAACGGTGGCGGCTTTTTCGGCCCCAACTCGGCGCACCCGTACGAGAACCCGACACCGATCTCCAATCTGGTGGAGATGTGGTCGATCCTCATTGTCCCGATGGCGACGGTCTGGGCGCTGGGCGAGATGATTCGCCGGCGGCGCCTGTCGGTGGTGATCTTCCTGACGATGCTGGCGCTCTATGTGCCGCTGGTCGGGTTCGCCGTTTGGCAGGAAAGCGGCGGCAACCCGGCGATCGCGGTCATGGGCGTCGATCAATCGACCGGCTCGATGGAAGGAAAGGAAGTGCGCTTCGGCGCGGCTCTGTCGGCGCTGTGGGCTGCGTCGACGACGGTCACCTCGAATGGCTCGGTCAACAGCATGCACGACTCGATGACGCCGCTGGGCGGCCTCGTGCCGATGGTCGGCATGTGGCTCAACAACATATTCGGCGGTGTCGGCGTCGGCTTCATCAACATGCTCGTGTTCGTTGTCGTCACCGTGTTCGTGGCTGGGATGATGATTGGCCGTACGCCGGAGTTTCTCGGCAAGAAGGTCGAGGGCAAGGAGATGAAGCTTGCCAGCCTGGCGTTGCTGCTTCACCCGTTGCTCGTCCTCGGCGGTACGGCGATCGCCTGTTACGCCTGGACGACGACGGCCGACCCGAATACGGCGCTGGCGTGGCTGAAGAGCCCCGGGCCGCACGGGTTCTCCGAGATGCTGTACGAGTTCAGCTCGGCGGCGGCCAACAACGGCTCGGGTTTCGAAGGGCTGGGTGACAACACGCCTTTCTGGAACATCTCCACCGGCCTGGTCATGCTGTTCGGGCGCTACATCCCGATGATCGCGCCGCTGGCGCTCGCCGCCTCGCTCGCCGCCAAGCCGGCGGTACCGGAGACGGCGGGGTCGCTGCAGGCCGACACGGCGACGTTCGGCTTTGCGCTCTGGGCGATCGTGGTGATTCTCGGTCTGCTGATGTTCATGCCGCTTGCGGTGCTCGGCCCGATCGCCGAATACCTGGCGATGCCATAAGGAGCTCACGAAATGTTCTCGAATCTCAAAACCGAGCTGGCTCGCGGCGCTCTTTACACCGCCGTGACCATGGTGCTCTTCGGCGGCCTCTATCACGCCTTCCTGTGGGGCGTCGGCCGCGTCGTCTTTCCGGCGCAGGCCGACGGCAGCCTCGTCCGGCGCGCCGACGGCAGCGTTGTCGGCTCGTCCTTGATCGCGCAGGCGTTCAAACGACCCGAATACTTCCAGCCGCGTCCCTCGGGCGTAGATTACAACGCCGCCTCCACCGGCGGCACCAACTACGGACCGTCGAACGCCGATCATCTGAAAGCCGTGCGCGACCGGCTCGACGCCGTCGTCGTGCAAGAGGGCGTCGTCGCCGCGAGCGTGCCGTCGGAGATGGTGACGGCGAGCGGTGCCGGCCTCGATCCGCACATCCCGCCGGCTGCCGCGGAGATTCAAGTCGCTCGCGTCGCTCGAACCCGAAGCGTCGAACCCGATCGCATCCGTAATCTCGTCATCGCGCACACGTACGGTCCGGCATTCGGCGTCTTCGGTCGAAACCGCGTCAACGTCCTGGAGCTGAACCTCGCGCTCGACGAGGCTTTCGGCCAGGCACAGAGGTGAGCGAACATCCATGGCTGCCAAGGCTCGTCAGATTTCGTTGTGGGACGGCGCCATCCTGAAACGTGCCGTTGCCGATTCCTTCGCCAAGCTCGATCCGCGGATCCAGATCAAGAATCCGGTGATGTTCATCGTCGGGATCGGCAGCTTGGTGACCACCGAAGTTTTCTTCCAGCAGCTCTTCTCCGGCACCGGCGATCCGCTGTTCACTGGACAGGTGGCCTTCTGGCTGTGGTTCACGGTGATCTTCGCCAACTTCGCCGAAGCGGTGGCGGAGGGGCGCGGCAAGGCGCAGGCCGACACCTTGCGCAAGACGCGCACCCAGACGATCGCCAACCGCGTCGGCAGCAGCGGCAAGCTGGAGAAGGTCCCGGCGGCCGAGCTGCACAAGGGCGACGTCGTCGTGGTTCACGCCGGCGAGGTCATCGCGGCCGACGGCGAAATCACCGAAGGCATCGCCTCGGTCGACGAATCGGCGATCACCGGCGAATCGGCGCCCGTCATCCGTGAATCGGGCGGCGACCGGTCGGCCGTCACCGGCGGCACGCGCGTGCTCTCCGATTGGATCAAGGTGCGCGTCACGTCAGATCCGGGACACAGTTTTCTGGACCGGATGATCGCCCTGGTCGAAGGCGCCGAGCGCCAGAAAACGCCGAACGAGATCGCGCTCGGCATCCTGCTGGCGGTGCTGACGCTGATCTTCCTGATGGTCGTCGTAACGTTGCAGCCGTTCGCCTGGTACAGCGGCACCGAGATTGCCGTGGCGGTTCTCGTTTCCCTGCTGGTCTGCTTGATTCCGACGACCATCGGCGGGTTGATCTCGGCCATTGGCATCGCCGGCATGGATCGGCTGATCCAGCACAACGTCCTGGCGATGTCGGGTCGTGCCGTCGAGGCCGCCGGCGACGTCGACACCCTGCTGCTCGACAAGACCGGTACGATCACGCTCGGCAATCGGCAGGCCGCCGAGCTGATCCCGGTTGCCGGCGTGACGGAAGGCGAGCTCGCCGACGCCGCGCAGCTCGCCAGCCTGGCCGACGAAACGCCCGAAGGGCGCTCGATCGTCGTGCTCGTCAAGGAGAAGTACAAGCTGCGCGCCCGCGAGATCCACGAGATCGGCGCGACCTTCATCCCCTTCTCCGCCAACACCAGGATGAGCGGCTGCGACCTCGACGGCCGCAGCATCCGCAAAGGCGCGGTCGACGCCGTCGCCGCTCATGTGCGGACACTGGGGGGTTCTTCTCCCGACGGACTGCAGCCGATCGTCAATCGGATCTCCGACGGCGGCGGCACGCCGCTGGCGGTTGCCGACGGGGCGCGCCTGCTCGGCATCATTCATCTCAAGGACGTGGTCAAAGGCGGCATCCGCGACCGTTTCGAGCGTTTCCGCGCCATGGGCATCCGCACGGTGATGATCACCGGCGACAACCCGCGCACGGCCGCTGCCATCGCCGCCGAGGCCGGCGTCGACGACTTCCTCGCTGAAGCCACGCCGGAAACCAAGATGCGGCTCATCAAGGAGGAGCAGGCCAAGGGCAAGCTCGTCGCCATGACCGGCGACGGCACCAACGACGCTCCGGCGCTGGCCCAGGCCGACGTCGGCGTGGCGATGAACACCGGCACGCAGGTCGCCAAGGAAGCGGGCAACATGGTCGACCTCGACTCCAACCCGACGAAGCTCTTGGAGGTGGTCGAGGTCGGCAAGCAGCTGTTGATGACGCGCGGCTGCCTGACGACGTTTTCGATTGCCAACGACGTCGCCAAGTATTTCGCCATCGTGCCGGCGATGTTCATCGCCGCCTACCCGGCGCTGGCGCCGCTCGACGTCATGAAGCTATCGTCGCCGCAGAGCGCTATCCTGTCGGCGGTGATCCTCAACGCGATCATCATCATTCTGCTCATTCCTCTGGCTCTGCGGGGCGTCGCGTACCGCCCGCTGGGCGCGGCGGCGCTGCTGCGCCGGTCGCTGATGATCTACGGTGTTGGCGGTGTCATCGCGCCGTTCGTCGGCATCAAGGTGATCGACATCGTGCTGAGCGCGGTGGGGCTGGCGTAGAGATGGGACCTAACCCCCTAACCCCCTTCCCGGGACGGGAAGGGGGAACAGGAGCGCCCGGCCGCCCCTTCCCTTGCAGGGAAGGGGGCTAGGGGGTTAGGTCCGCCTCGCTATGACCGAGCGGCGGCGCGCGGAAGATTTCCTCGAGCTGGTCGAGCGCGGCAAACGCGGCCGGCTCAAGGTCTACATCGGCTTCGCCGCCGGTGTCGGCAAGACCTACCGCATGCTCGAGGAGGCACACTCCTTGAAGAAGCGCGGCGTCGACGCCGTCCTCGGTTTCATCGAGACTCACGGCCGCGTCGAGACCGCGGCTCTGATCGAAGGCCTCGAGTACGTCCCCCGCAAGGCGGTCGAGTACCGCGGCATCCCCATCGAAGAGATGGATCTCGCCGCGGTCATTGCGCGCCGCCCGCAGGTCGCTCTGGTCGACGAAATCGCGCACACCAACGTTCCCGGACTGCGCAATCGCAAGCGTTATCAGGACGTCCTCGACATCCTCGACGCCGGCATCAACGTCATCTGCGCGTTCAACGTCCAGCACCTCGAGAGCCTCAAGGACATCGTCGAGCGCGCCACCGGCGTCCGCATTCGCGAGACCGTGCCCGACAGCTTTCTCAAGCAAGCCGATCAAGTCGTGAACCTCGACCTGGCATCCGAGGATCTGCTCGAGCGGTTGCGCGCCGGAAAGATCTACGACGAGCAGAAGATCGAGTGGGCTCTGTCGCACTTCTTTACCGAGGAAAACCTGGCGGCGCTGCGCGAATTGGCCTTGCGCGAAGTCGCCGAGAGCCTCGACCGCGGGCGTGCCGAGCCCAACGGCGGCGCGGCGCCTCGGCCTCCTACGGGTGCACGCTTGATGGTGTGCATCTCCTCCTTCTCGCCGCGTGCCGGCCTGCTGTTGCGCCGCGGCTCGCGTATGGCCGGCCGCCTGAACACCGACTGGATCGTCGCCTACGTCGAGACGCCGGAGGAGGCACCGACGCGGATCGACGCCGAAGCGCAGCGTCATCTGCTCGGAAACATCGACACGGCGCGCGAGCTCGGCGCCGTCGTCGTGCGGCTGCAGAGCAAGGATCCGGTGCGCGCCCTGATCGACTACGCGCACGCGCACGGCGTCAGCAACATCATGATCGGACGCTCGCATCGGCCCTGGTGGCAGCATCTGTTCGGGCGCTCGTTCGTCGCGCGCATGGTCAGTGAAGCGCAGGACCTCGACCTGCACGTCGTCGGCCTCGACGACCCAGCGGAGCGTTCATGACCGTCCGCGGCAAGCTGCTCTTCGCCCAGTTGCCCCTGGTTGTTGCCCTCGCCATCGTCGGCTTGATCGCGGTCTCCAGCGTCGCGTCGCTCGGACGGCATTCGGAAGTCCTGCTGCAACAGAACTACCGCAGTGTGCTCGCGGCGCAGAGGATGCGCGACGCGCTCGAGCAGGCTGAAGACACCGCCGTACTGTTCTGGGCGTCCGGCCGGCAGACGACCGATGAAGCGCAGGCATGGCTGGCGCTCTTCGAGCGCGAGCTCGCGGCGGCCGAGGGCAACATCACCGAACCGAAGGAAGCCGAAACCCTGGTGGAGCTGCGGCGCCACTGGACGACCTTCCGCGAGCAGCTCGATCGGTTCTCGCGACTGCCGGGCGAGACCAGGGCGCGATTCATCGTCGATCAGTTGCAGCCCGCGGCCGCGGTGGTACGCGACACGACGCAACGGCTCCTCGACATCAACCAGGACGCCATGGTCAGCAAGGGTCAGCTCGCCCGCCGAGAAGCGGCGCACATCAGCACCCTGATGATCTCCACCGCCCTCGGCGCGTTGTTGCTCGGAGCGTTGATGACCAGCATGGTGACCCGGAGGCTGACACAACCACTCGAGCTTCTGGCGCGCACGGTGACGCATTTGCGCGACGGCGACTTCGACACGCGCGTCAGTATCGCCGGCAACGATGAGGTGGCGCACCTGGGAGCAAGCATCAACGCGATGGCGACGCGCTTGAGCCAGTATCGCGGCAGCTCGCTCGGCGAGCTGCTGCTGACCCAGGAAGCCTCGCAGAGCGCCATCGACAGCCTGCCCGATCCGGTCGCCGTCTTCGATCTGAACGGCAACGTCTTGAACATCAACAAGGCCGCCGAATCCCTGCTGCACATCCAACTGGAGAGCAAAGCCGCGCCTTTGGAAGGAGTCGAGCCGGCGGTCCGCGAATGCCTCGAACGTGTCCGCCTGCATGTGCTCAGCGGCAAGGGGCCCTACGTGCCGCGCGGCTTCGACGACGCCGTGCGCATCGCCGGCGACGACGGCGAGTATTACCTGCTGCCGCGCGCTACGCCGGTGCATACCGAGGAGGGCGCGGTCGCCGGCGCAACCGTCATCTTGCAGGACGTAACACGCCTGCGGCGCGTTGACGATCTGCGCAACAATCTGGTCTCCACCGTCGCCCACGAGTTACGGACGCCGCTGACTTCGCTGCGCATGGCCATCCATCTCTGCCTCGAGCACGTCGGCGGACCGCTGAGCGACAAGCAAGCCGACCTGCTGTACGCGGCGCGCGAGGAGTGCGAACGGCTGCAGGCGATCGTCGACGAGCTCCTCGACCTGGCGCGGATCCAAAGCGGCCGCATCGAGCTGCACTGTGCGCCGCTGCAACCGTCCGCATTGATCGACGCCGTCATCGACGCGCACCGCGGATTGGCCGAAGAGCAACACGTGCTGGTCGAGCGCGAAGACCTGCCCGGACTGCGCAGCGTCCTCGCCGACCGCGAACGCATCCAGCTCGTGCTGTCGAACCTGTTCACCAACGCCGTGCGCCATACACCCGCGGGCGGCCGCATTGCCCTACGCGCCGTCGCCGACAATGGAGCGGTGCGGTTCGAGGTCGCCGACACCGGCGTCGGCATCCCCGCGGAGTACCTGACGTCCATCTTCGACCGCTTCGTCCGCATCCCCGACACTCCCGGCGGCACCGGTCTCGGCCTTTCGATCGCCAAGGAGATCGTCGAGGCGCACAAGGGCCAGATCGGCGTCTCCAGCCGGCCCGGAGAGGGCGCCACGTTCTGGTTCACGCTGCCGACCGCCGTTTGAGCCACGTCGCCAAACGGAAGGCCGCCGCATGCTATGATGTCGTCCACAAGAAGCATGATGCACGAACACGACACATCGACGACCCAGCCGCCGGCTCCCCGGCCGCGCATCCTCGTCATCGACGACGAGAAGAACATTCGCGCCATGCTCTCTTTGTGCCTCGAGCAGATCGGCTGCACGACTACCGAAACGGGTTCGGCGGACGGCGCCATCAATGCGGTGCACCGCAATCCCTACGACATCGCCTTCCTCGACCTGCGCCTCGGCACGGCCGACGGCTTGCAGGTGCTGACGGCCCTGCTCGCCGAGCAACCGGACCTCTCGGTCGTCATCATCACGGCGTACGCCACGATTGAGACCGCCGTCGAGGCGATGAAGCGCGGCGCCACCGACTACTTGCCCAAGCCTTTTGCGCCGCCGGAGATCCGCCATCTCGTCGAGCGGATCATGGCGCGGCGGACCATCGAATACCGGCTCGCCGACCTCGAGGGTCAACTGCGCCATGCCGTTCCCGAGATCGACCTCGAAACGGCGTCGCCGGCGATGCGCGCCGCCCTCGAGACTCTCCGGCGTGCCGCGGCCTCGGAGGCCGCCATCCTTCTGCGCGGCGAGAGCGGTACCGGCAAGAGCGTGCTGGCACGAGCGGTGCACGCATTGAGCCCTCGAAGCGGCCATCCGTTCGTCGTCGTCAGTTGCCCGACCTTGTCGCCAGAGCTGCTGACCAGTGAGCTCTTCGGCCATGCACAAGGCGCATTTACCGGCGCGAGCCGCGACCAACCCGGCAAGGTCGAAGCGGCGCAGGACGGCACGATCTTCCTCGACGAAATCGCCGAGATATCGCCGGAACTGCAGGCGAAGCTGCTGCGATTCCTGCAGGAGAAAGAATTCGAACGGCTCGGCGAGACCCGCACGCGGCGCGCCGACGTCCGCGTCATCACCGCCACCAACCTCGACCTCGACGACGCCGTGCGGACGGGCCGATTTCGAGAGGATCTGCTCTACCGGCTAAACGTCATCGAAGTCACGGTGCCGCCGCTGCGACAGCGGATCGACGACATCGAACGACTGGCGCGAGGTTTCGTCGACTTCTTCGCGCGCAGCGTCCGCCGCCCGGCGCCGGAGCTTTCACCAGCCGCGCTGCAAACCCTGAGAAGCTATCCGTGGCCGGGCAATGTTCGCGAGCTGCGCAATGCCATCGAACGAGCCGTGATTCTCTGGCCTGGAGCGATCCTCGAACCGGCAGCCTTCGGCGAACGGGTCGCGGCGCACGCGACCGAGGCCCCGCGGCTCGGCGGCGACTTCACCGTCGAAGCGATCGAGCGCGAGCACATCCTCCAGGTCATCGCGCGCACGACGACGCTCGACGACGCCGCCAGAATCCTCGGCATCGACGCCTCGACGCTTTGGCGCAAGCGGAAGAAATACGAAGGCGAATGATCCGCGCCCGGCCCGGGCTGCCGACGTTTCAAGTTGACTACCGGTCGAAGACCGACGCATCCTACAAGGACGTGATCGATCACGGAGACCTCTAGGGCAGTACCACTGTGGGCGGCAGGTCAGAGTCGTGCGGGACGTGGATCTTCCGTCCCTTGGGAGCCTGTATGCTGCTGCTCACAGTGCTGAGCGCGAACGCGCAGGTGAACACCTCCTGCCCGGGAGACTGCGATGACGATGGCAGCGTGAGCGCCGACGAGCTCGTCTCCGGAATCAACCTGGCCCTGGGCGAGCTGGATCTTTCGGCTTGTCCGGCGATCGACCTCAACGCCGACGGCGTCGCGACGATTGATGAGGTCGTGAGCGCCCTTACCCACTCTCTGATCGGCTGCGAGGGAGACGCGGGGTGCAACGGGGCTGAAGACCTGTGCGATCGCCGCTACGACGAAGTGTCCTACGCAACGACCCACAACGCCATGTCGAACGCCGACGAAGGTTTCCGCAGCCCGAATCAAAATCATCCCATCTCGCGCCAGCTGGAGGACGGAGTGCGTGCGTTGATGCTCGACACGTACGTCTATCTCGACGACGTCTATCTGTGTCACGTCGATTGTTCGTTCTTCGGTCGCAAGCGCCTGGTCGACGGACTGGCGGAGATCCGTACGTTCCTCGAACGCCATCCCAACGAGATCGTGAGTATCATCTTCGAAGCGTATGTTTCGGCGGAGGCGACGGCGGCTGTCTTTGAGCGGGCAGGTCTACTGCCGTACGTCCACACGCAGTCTCTGACCGAACCTTGGCCGACGCTGGGCGAAATGATCGACAGCGGCCGGCGGCTGGTCGTCTTTTCCGACAGCGATCGCGGCGTCCTCCCCTGGTATCACTATGCCTGGGACTACGCTTTCGAGACCCACTTTTCGTACGAGCGGCCGGAAGACTTCGCTTGCGCGCCGAATCGGGGCAACCCGTCAAGCTCGCTGTTCATCTTGAACCACTTCCTGACGCGTGCGTTCGGCGCACCGCGTTTGGCGGAGCTCGTGAACCATAACCCGCTCTTCAGCGCTCGGGCGCGCGAATGCATGGAGGCGAACGATCGCCTGCCAAATTTCGTCACGGTCGACTTCTACGATATCGGGGACGTCTTTGACGTGGTGCGCGAGCTCAACGGCACGCCGTAGTTTTCTTTGTCAGTGCGCCGCCAACCAGCCGGAGTAGCAACCACGCTCGCGGCAAAACCAGTGGGCGCCGTCGGTGAAAGCGGTCACACATCGAACAGTTCCATTGACGAGTCGGACGAACGGATGGCGTTCGCTGCAGTGTGCGCAATGTACATAGCGCGTCCCTGCCCCGGCTCGTTTCGGACTTCGATATGCTCTCAGATTGGTGACGCTCCCCATAGCGAAGGACGCCTTGTACATCGTTCCGCTTCATCAGCCAAGACCCGGTAGCCTTGGACTGGCTCGACGAACCAAGTAAGGGAATGCGCCATGGCTGTCGGAGTAATCTATACGGTGGATGGCGCGAGGCCCCGTTGATGGCGGAGACATACAGTAAGGCCGGCGTAAGCCTGGAAGCGGGCGAGCGCGTCGTGGAAGCCGCGAAGCGAGCGGCGCGAGGCACCATGCGACCGGAGATCGTCGGCGGTGTCGGTGGATTCGGGGCTCTTCTGAAGATTCCGAAGGGCTACCGGCGGCCCTTGATCGCAACTTCGACCGACGGCGTCGGCACCAAGCTGCGCGTCGCGTTCATGATGAACCGACACGACACCATCGGGATCGACCTGGTGGCGATGAACGTCAACGACATCCTGACGCTCGGCGCCGAACCCGTCGCCTTTCTCGACTACTTTGGCACCGGCAAGCTCCGTCCGAAGGTCGCCGCCGACGTTCTGCGCGGGATCGCGCGCGGCTGCAAGTTGGCTGGCTGCAGCCTGATCGGCGGCGAGACCGCCGAATTGCCTTCGTTCTATGCGCCCGGGGAGTACGACCTCGCCGGGTTTTGCATCGGCGTCGTCGAACAGGGCGAGGTCGTCGATGGACGCGGGATCGTCCCCGGCGACGTGATCATCGGCCTGGGCTCGAGCGGTCTGCACAGCAACGGCTACTCGCTCGTGCGGCGCCTGTGCTTCGACAAGGCCCGCATGTCGTTGCGGGCGCGTCCGCGCGAGCTGCGACGATCGCTTGGCGAGGAACTATTGCAGCCGACGCGGATCTACGTACCGATCATTCGCTCTCTGCCGCGCGGCAAGATCAAAGGCATGGCGCACATCACCGGCGGTGGCCTGCTCGACAACCTGCCGCGCGTCTTCCCGGACAACTGCGATGCGGTCATCCGCCCTGGATCATGGCCGCTACCTGGTATCTTCGAGCTGCTACTCAAGCTCGGGCGCGTCGAGCGCACCGAGGCCTACCGCACGTTCAACATGGGCATAGGCTTTGCCCTCGTTGTCGCGCGCCGTCACGTCGATACGATCGTCGAAAGTCTCGCGAAACGCCGTGAGAAAGCGTACATCATCGGCGAGATCCGCGCGCGGCGCGGCAAGCGACCACGCGTCACCCTCGAATAAGATGCTCTAAACAGGTGAGTGACCTCATCTGTTTGCGTCGGACGGGGCTGGCAACACCGTCGGAGTTCCAGTAGACAAAAGGCAGGCCGGCAAGTCGTGTTTGCCGGATCGATGAGCGTGCGTGAGGAAAGGGCAGGTGGAGCGTGAAGATCTTGCTGGTGGCACCGAAGAACCCTGAGTCGTTCTGGACCTTCGACCGAATTCTCCCCAGCCTGGACAAGAAATGCGTCTTCCCCAACCTTTCCTTGCCCACGGTCGCCGGCATAACGCCGTCTGAGCACGAAGTCGTACTGTGTGACGAGAACGTCGAGTCAGTCGATTTCGATACCGACGCCGATATTGTCGGATTGACCGGGTACGTTATCCATCAAAAGCGCATCCTCGAGCTCGCTGCCGAATTCCGCAAGCGCGGCAAGTTCGTCGTCATCGGCGGCCCATTTGCCTCGCTCTGTCCGGAGGAGCTGCGTGGGAAAGTCGACGTGATCTTCGTCGACGAAGCCGAGTACACCTGGCGGCAATTCCTGCGAGATTACGCAGCGGGAACCTGGCAAGCGGAGTATCATCAGGTGGAGAAGCCGGACATGCACGACTCTCCGCTACCGCGTTTCGATCTGCTCAAAACCGATCGGTACCGCACGATGACGATTCAGTTCGCCCGCGGTTGTCCGTTCAACTGCGAGTTCTGCGACATCATCGTCATGTACGGCCGTCGTCCGCGCACGAAGGCCGTCGATCAGGTGATGGCCGAGATCGGCGAAATCCATCGCCTCGGCATACCGAACGTTTTCGTCGTCGACGACAACTTCATCGGCAACAAGAAGGAAGCGAAGAATCTCTTGCGCGCGCTGGCCGAGTGGCAGAGCGAAAGGGACTACCCCATCGAGTTGATGACCGAGGTGACACTGAACATCGCACAAGACGACGAGCTCTTACAGCTGATGCGGGAGGCCAACTTTACCACGATCTTCGTCGGCATCGAGTCGCCGCGCGCAGCCAGCCTGGAGGAGACCAAGAAGACGCAGAACATGCGAGAGAACATCCTCGATTCCGTTCACCGTATTCAGAAGGCGGGAATGGAGGTCATGGCCGGGATGATCGTCGGCTTCGATCACGACGATTCGACGATCTTCGAGGAGCAATTCCGCTTCATCCAGGAGGCTCGCATCCCCGTATCCATGACCGGAATGTTGAACGCGGTGCCGAAGACGCCGCTGTACGATCGGCTCAAGAAGGCGGGCCGGCTGATCGCGGGATCGGTCGGCGACCAATTCGTCTTCACCAACATCGTGCCATTGGGAATGACGCGCGTGCAGCTGTACGGAGGCTACAAGGTTCTGCTGCAGCGCCTCTACAGCTATCGCAACTACCGCCGGCGCACGATGCAGCTGATTCTCAGCAAAGGAAATCAAATCAAGGGCCGGCTGGTGGCCAGTTCGCAAGACTTTGGGATTTTCCGCCGTGTGATGCGCGACTGCATTCTGCGCGCCTCGCCGCGCCGCGCGTGGATGACGATCTCCCTGCTGCTGGAAACGGCGTTGCGGCGGCCGCGGGCGATGCGCGACGCCATCAGCTTCGCGCTGCTGCACAAGCACCTGTACGAGTACATGACCGACACGTGCGCCCGAATCGACGAGCTCATCCATGAGATCCAAGAGCTCCCCGAGCACATGGAAATGTTGCCGGCGCAGTCCCCAGCCGACGCGCCGCAGAGGATGTAGGCCCAGCGACCTGTTACGCCGCTCGGCAACGCATAGTCACACACGCTGACGCGATTTCGAACCTCGCAAATAACTCCAGCGACGCATGCGCCATCACGAGAGACGCGTCTGGCTCGAACGCGTTGGCGCAGATAGCTTCGCGACGAGCACCGCCGCTCAAGCCGGTCGCGTTCATCGCCTAGTTAGCGTTAGCGTGCCTCGCTCGTTTCGCGAGCGAACGACTTTCGCAGGGCACGAACCGCGCTTGCCGGGAAATCGACAATGACGAAATAGTCGGCGGGATACAGGTAGTCCTCTCCGCTCTCGTCAATCACGCGCAGATCGCCGTCCCGCGCCGCGTCCGCGTCGGGAATGACGCGATAGATCTTCCGCAACTCAAGCGCTGCCGGATAGTCCGTGTTGTCGACGCAGATTGCGTATTTCTGATTGCTCTTGGTCATGACCACTCCTAAGACAGGTTCCGCTTGCGCTTGAGTTCCTTCTTGCCGATGCCGTGCGCTTCGTACCAGTGCAATTCTGCCCGGCGAATACGCCCACTGGCAAGCCGTATGGTCGCGACACCTTTCATCTTGCGCCACCGCCCTTTGCCGTACAGTCGTTGAAGACGACGAAGATCACGGATTTCTCGCGTCCGGTGGCAATGCTTTGTACTTCCGCAATCTCGCTGATGACCTCGAAGCGCACCTCGGGAGGTATGCCACGGAGATTGCGGAGACACTAATGGGCGCAGGTAGTCACCCGACAACTGGCGCAGCTCAAGCCGGTCGGCTCGAAGCAGCGGGTTAGGCAGCACACAGTTTCACCCACCTTCCCGACCAGACGATTTGAGATGCTTCCAATAACGTTCGGGCGAATCCAGGATGCTCTTGGTGATCTGATAGTGAGGTGTGTCCTCTATCTTTACGGATTGAACTTTGTCGCCGTCGAAACTCAGTATTTCGGCATCTGGAAAGGTGAGGAGTATCGGCGAGTGGGTGGCGATGATGAATTGGCTGCGATCCTCATCAACTAAGCGGGCCATGTGAGCGAGTAGAGTCAGCTGACGTTGCGGTGAAAGAGCGGACTCCGGCTCATCGAACAAGTAGAGGCCAGCATCGATCCGCTCTTGCAACAGAGTCAAGAACGCTTCGCCGTGCGATCTGGTGTAGAGCGAGCGGCCACCGTACCGGCTGTATGGGTCACCGATGAAGTCCGGGTCCTGCTTTCGCTGATCCAAGAGCGAGGCGAAGTAAGCTTGAAACTCGGCGCGGAAGAAGTAGCCATCCCGCGGCCGCTTGCGAAACGCCGGCCGGAGAGCAGTCGTGAGAGCTGCTTCGCCTTCGGGGCCGTGCTTTGCACCGAACTCGTTACGGCCTCCGCCAGAGGCGGGAAAGCCGCAGAGCTCGGCGAGAGCCTCGATCACGGTTGATTTGCCGGTGCCGTTCTCCCCGACGAAGAACGTCACAGGACGCAAAAAGCGGAGATCAAGAGTGCGGATCGCCGGAAGGTTGAACGGGTAGGCATCGTTCGCGAGCGCCGCAGGAACGAGTTGGAGACCAATCAGATACTGCGCTTGTGATCCGTGCCACATCCCTTTGCCTGCCTAACACGTGCGGGTCACAGGCGACGGGCACCGGAGACTTTCAACTCCTTCGAGCCGCTTCATGCCCGGCGTCCGGTGCAGTCGCATTGTTAGCTCCTGCGGGCTGCCTCCAGAGCTGTCCCTCGCGAACGACGCTACAATGGTAGCACCCGCTGGATTCATTGTCCCGATTGTACCAACGGTGCCAAGCGCCGGTCTTCTCGCAGTCTTCCCCCCTTGTCGGCAAGACCAAGGTCGATCAAAAACCAAGGCAGGTGACATCGCAGCCAAGTCCGCCAAGCGTACGGATGGCCGGAATCCCAATCTCCGTCAGACGGCGAAAAGCTCATGGCGAATCGGGTAGCGTCGCCCTTCAGCCGCGCGCGTCCTTGGGCGCGTCGGCTGCAAGGGCTCAGTTAGACCACCACTCGACCGTGCCGAGCCAGCGGGCGTCTGCACCGCATCCGCGAAGATGCTTTCAATCACTGCCTTGAGGTCGGCTTGGTCCAGTGCACCGTCTCCGTTGACATCTCCACTGCATGACCCAAGTTCTCCAGATTCAAGCAGGAACACGACCGCGGACACGTCCGCTGCTGACACCACCGCGTCGCAATTGACGTCAGCGGGAGGCAGCGACGGCGACGGGGTCAGACTCGGCGTTGGCGTGTTGCTCGGCGTCACGGTGAACGTCTGAGTGAAGGTCGGACTCAGTGTGTTGCCCGGGGTCGCTGTGAAGGTGTGAGTGACGCTCAGCGTGGGCGTGCGGGTCGCCGTGGCGGTGAGCGTGCCGCTGAAGGTCGGACTCGGCGTGTTGCTCGGGGTCGCGGTAAACGTGCGAGTGACGCTCGGCGTGGGCGTGCGGGTCGCAGTGGTGGTGAGCGTGCCGCTGAAGGTCGGACTCGGCGTGTTGCTCGGGGTCGCGGTAAACGTGCGAGTGACGCTCGGCGTGGGCGTGCGGGTCACCGTGGCGGTGAGCGTGCCGCTGAAGGTCGGACTCGGCGTGTTGCTCGGGCTCGTGGTGAAGGT
>Ga0187892_10004996_pt1 | contig 21450 bp, 16 predicted proteins | sample MA1701073metaG_FD_139345 | JGI IMG/M metagenome (GOLD analysis project Ga0187892, IMG submission 139345) | Bio-ooze microbial communities from a basaltic lava cave in the Kipuka Kanohina Cave System on the Island of Hawaii, USA - MA170107-3 metaG ... | reverse complement strand
CTTCCCGCTCCTCTACGGCGTCCCGTGCGTCACGACCGGCCAGATCATCCAGGGCGACCATTTCCCGATCCTGCTGGAGTAGCTTATGGAACCGATCTCCCGCCGCGATTTTCTGGCGTCCTCGGCGGCGGCCGCCGTCGCGCCGTCGCTGGTCCAAGAGGCCCCGCCCTTCCGACTGGGGATGCTCGGGATGTGGCACTCGCACGCCGACGGGATCGTCAGCCGCGTGTCGGAGAACCCGAAGGAGTTCGAGCTCGTCGCGTTCTGGGACCCGGAGCCCGAGGTCGTCGCGAGCCGCCGGAAACGCTGGGAGGGGAAGGTCTCCAACCTTAGGGTCTTCGAGAAGCCCGAGCAGGTGCTGGAGCAGAAGCTGGACGGCGTGGTCGTCGAACAGCGGGTGCACGAGAACCTGAAGCTCGCCCGCCTGGCGCTCGAGAGCGGCCGTCCCGTGATGCTGGAGAAGCCCGCGGGCGACACCCTCGAGGAGCACCGGAAGCTCGTGGAGCTCGCGCGGTCGAAGAAGCTCCACCTCCAGATGATCTACCTGTTCCGCTACATGTCGGCGGTGCAGGAAATGCTGGGGCGGGCGAAGAAGGGCGAGTTCGGCCGCGTCTACGAGTTCCGGGCGCGGCTGACCAAGGAGCTGAGCGAGTACGCCCGCTGGGTGGCCGAGGTCGGCCGCTACAAGGGCGGCATCTTCTTCGAGATGGCCGGCCACGTCATCGACATGATGGTGGCGGTCCTGGGCAAGCCCAAGAGCGTGATGCCTTTCATGGGACACCACCACACCCAAGGGCCCGAAGGATTTGTCGACAACGGCCTGGCGGTCTTCGGCTTCGACCACGCCTGGGGAATCATCGAAGTGCCGGCGCTGGAGGTCGTGCCGCATTCGCGTCGGATCGAGGTGTACGGAACGGGGGGCGCCCTGGCGATCCCCCATCTGGGGAGCGGACACCTGCCGAACAAGAACGTCCAGCCGATCGACGTCTGCCGCTCGGGCGGCCGCTGGGAGCGGCTGGAGCTGCCGGCGGCGACGCTCCAGATCGCCGACCTCCGCGAGTTCGTGGCGGTCGCGCGCGGCCGGAAGGAGCCCGAGTTCTCGCTCGACCACGACCTGGCGGTGCAGGAAGCGCTCCTTCGGGCCTGCGGGATGGCGTAACTCTTTCCCGCCGTTCCTTTTTCGTAAAACGGGCCCGAATCCGGTGTCAATTTTGTAGCGTTCTTGACGCGGAATTCTATATTGTCTGCCTCGGGGAGGGGCGCGGTCCACTGGGGGACCGGCGCGTGGGCGACCCGCCTCGGAGACCTGGAAAAAGGAGGCGATTCCATGTCCCAATCGGCGGCGCTCCGGCTGCGGCTCGTGATCCTGGGGCTCATGTGCATTCCGGCGCTGACGGCCGGCGGCTGCAACTGCGGCAGCCGAGACGGCAGCGACGACAACCAGGGCTTGCCGTCCCCCGGAACGCTTCAATTTAGCGCCGCCGCCATGTCCGTCAGCGAATACATCGGCACCGTGACGGTGCAGGTGAACCGCGCCGGAGGCAGCCTGGGGGCCGTCGACGTGACGTACTCCACGAGCGGCGGCACGGCGACGGCGGGAACGGATTACACTGCCGCAAACGGGACGCTCTCGTGGGCCGACGGCGTCACGACCGCCCAAACCTTCCCGATCACGATCACGGACGACCTCCTCGCCGACAACGCCGAGACGATCGTGGTTTCGCTCACCAACCCGACTGGCGGCGCCACCGTCGGCGGCAGCCTGACGATTACCCTGATTGACATCTGGACCAAATTCCCGGGAAATCCCGTGCTCGGGCCTTCGGCCGGGAGCTGGGATGACGGCGGAGTCCTCGGCCCCAGCGTCGTGCAGCTGGGTCCGAATTCGTACGAGATCTTCTACCAGGCCGGGGGGACCAACTTCAACGACTCCATCGGCCGGGCAACGTCCACGGACGGGATCACGTGGACCAAGACCGGGACCCTCCCGGTGTTCACGCCCGTCCGACCCAACGGCGCCGGACTGTTGACGGCGGGGACGTTCGACGACGACGCCATCCTGAGGCCTTGCGTCGTCTATGACCTTTCGGCACCTGTGAATGAGCGATACCGCATGTGGTACACGGGATTCGACCTTATCGATGACGGCATGGGGGGACTTGCCCTTAACGCCGTCGGGATCGGGAGGGCAACGTCGCCGGACGGCATCACCTGGACTCCGATGAACCCCCGCAACCCCGTCCTGACCAACGGTCCGGCGGGCAGGTTTGACGAAGTCGCCGTCGCGTTTGCCAGCGTCATCAACGACGCCGGGAACCTCAAGATGTGGTACACGGGCTTCAATACGACGGGCCCCTCCGCCATCGGATATGCCACCTCTACAACCGGAGGGGCCAGCTGGACCCCGAATGCGACTGCCGTCTATACCGGCGGCGGTGCCGCGTTCGAAGTCAGCGGCCCTTCCGACCCCTGGGTGATCAAAGACGGCGTGTTTTACCGGATGTTCTACACGGGTGAACGCCCGGACGCGACCGCCGGGCAAGTCGTCTGGAACGTCGGGTACGCGCGTTCACCCGACGGCATCACGGGGTGGGCACCGTTTGCGGGAAACCCGGCCCTGACTCCGAGCACCAGCGGTTGGGACAGCACCGACGTTTTCTTTCCGTGTCTTCTGAGGGACGGGACCTCCCTGAAAGTGTGGTACACAGGCACGTCGGGAAACGGCGCCACCGGACGTGACGGGCTGGCCACGAATCCGTAAGGTTGACCGATGGTTCGCACGGTATCCATCGCCGGCGGAGCGCTGACGCTGCTCCTACTCGTGCTGCTCGCGCGAGGGGGCCGGAACAAGCCTCAGTATGCCCTTTCCGGCGAGGTCGGTAGCGCCGTGTCGTTGCCGTCGGCGCCGGAGGGCAAGGAGCTGAAACCTGAACGGGGCGTGAGCCCTCCGCCCGCCGGGACGCAACCTGCGGTCGAGATCTTTGAGCGGCTCGCCTCCCTGGCCTCGCGCGTCCAGTCGATCGTGAAATCCCATCAGGACGGCAAAGTTCCCTACGCTCAGGAAGAGTTGGCGGACCTCATGTGTCTGGAGCGAGACGTCCAGGGGTTGATCCAGGAACTCGTTCGCTCTCTTCGCCAGAACCCGAGCGACGGGCACGCCGTCCTCGATCGGCTCGTCGCGTTGGAAGACGAGTGCACGTCACTCCGCTTGGCCGGGGCGATCGCGGCGGCCTTCGACGAACCGGTCCGCGAACGGCTGGCCCGTGCGTTGCGCGAGGGCGCCTCGCTCCGGGAGCGCCTCCTCGCCTGCCGCATCCTGACGGTCGACCCAGGCCCATTGAGCCTCCAGGCGCTCCTTCATGCCGCGCAGCGCGACGCCGACCCCGACGGACGCTTGGCGGCCCTCGAGGCCCTCGACGCCCGCCGGCACAGAGGCTACCCCAACGAAGCGCCGCTCATCCGGCATGCGGCCGCGACTGTATCCGCAACCGATCCCGACCACGGCGTCCGTGCGCGCGCGGTTCCTGTGGCCTCGCCGCCCGCCGCCGGCGGCGGGTTTTCCGCCGGGCGTGTGGGCCGCTGACGGCTCGGGTTTCACAACTCCTTCTTCTCGGCGTATTGATTTCCTAAACTGGGCGCCATGCCTGGCCGGCTCGGCGCCATCGATTACGCGGTCCTCTTCGCCTACCTCGCGGGCATGCTGTGGCTCGGGCTCTGGGTCGGGCGGCGGCTGAAGACGGGCGACGACTACTTCCTGGCCGGCCGGCGCCTCCCGTGGTGGGCGATCGGGTTCTCCCTCGTGGCCACCGACATCGGCGCGACCGACATCATCGGGGGCGGCGGGAACGCCTACCGGTACGGCCTCGCGCAGGCCAACTTCGAATGGATCGGCTGCGTGCCGGCCATGATCGTCGGCGCCTTCGTCTTTGTCCCGTTCTTCCACCGCCTCGGCATCCGCACCATCCCCGAATACATGGAACGGCGCTACAGCCCGGCCGTGCGCACCACGCTCGCGGTCTGCCTCCTCCTCTTCATGGCCTTCAACCTCGGAATCATGCTCTTCGCCTCCGCCAAAATGATGTCCGGCCTCTTCGGATGGAATACGACCGTCTGCCTCCTCCTCACCGCCGCCCTGGTCGGGGTCTACACCTCCTCGGGCGGGCTGGCGGCCGACGTCTACACCGACGTCCTCCAGTGCGTGGTCATGATCGGCGGGTGCCTGGCGATCGTCGGGATCGGCCTGGCGGAGCTGGGCGGCGTCGGGCCGCTTTTTGACAAAGTCCGGGAGATCGACTACTCCCGTCGCGGCGGGGTCGATCACACGGCGCTCATCCTGCCCGCCGACACGTCCACGCCCTTCCCCTGGACCGGCATCTTCTTCGGCCTCTCGCTCATTCTCTCGCCGGCCTACTGGATCGGGAACCAGGCGATCGTGCAGCGGTCGCTGGGCGCGCGGAGCGAGTTCGAGGCCAAGGCGTCCTTCGTCGCCGGCGCGTTCCTGAAAAACGTCATCCCGCTCGTCTATGTCGTCCCGGGCCTGATCGCGCTGGCGCTCTACCCGAACCTCGCCGACGGCGACCACGCCCTCCCCGAGTTGGCCTCGAAGCTCCTCCCCGTCGGCGCCCGCGGACTGTTTCTCGCGGCCTTCCTCGCCGCGCTCATGTCGACCGTCGACTCGTACATCAACTCCGCGTCCGCCATCCTCACGCTGGACCTGTACAAGCGTCACCTTCGCCCCGACGCGGACGAAGCGCGCCTCCTGAGGGTCGGCCGGTTCACTTCCGTCGGAGTCATGGCGTGGGGCATCGCGTCGGGGCTGGCGATGGGGCTCGTCGAAGGCACGGGGGTTTACGACGCATTCCAGACGCTCATGGCGGTCTTCCAGGGGCCGCTGCTGGCGATCCTCCTGGGCGGCGCGCTCTGGCGGCGGGCGACGGCTCGAGGCGCGCTCGTCGGATTCCTGGGCGGCGCGGCCACGACGGGCATCCTGTTCACTCTCAATCAGAAGCCCGTCCAGGACGCGCTGGGGATTTGGCCGCTCTTCACGGTCGCGTCGCCCTACCTCTACTATTCCATCTGGTCCTTCCTCGTCGCCGCGACGCTGCTCGTGACGGTGAGCTGCCTGACCCCGCCGGAGCCCGAAGAGAAGACCCGCGACTCCGTCTACCGCCGGAGGACGGCATGACGCCGCTCCACGCCGTCGGCAGCTTCCTGCGGGAGCTCCTCCTGGGCGTGCCCCTGCCGGCCGCGCGCGTCCTCTTCCTGATGCTCCTGAGCGTGGCCCTCGTCTGGGTCGTCCTCCGTGGGCCCGACCCCGGCGAGAACCCCGAGCGCGTGAAGACGCTCAAGATCTGGGCCGCGGCAGCCCTCGTCATCCAGATCCTGATCTACACCCTGCTGTAACAAAAGTTCCAGGGGACGGGGGACTATCCCGAAGCACTCAAGGGCGCCTGGTGCTTTCGGGTCCGGTCGTGAATCATGTGCGCCGGCACTTCTTCCTTCGGGCCCGTGAACGCCGGCGGCGTAAACGTGCTCTCGATCCGCATCGCCCGCCCTTCCCTGGCCGAGACCTGCGCTTTGATCGAGACCTCCAGGGTGTGGTACGCGTGCTCCGGGGTGATGAGGGGGGGCACGCCCTCCCGGATGCACTCCACGAGGTGGCGCAGCCCGTCCGCCCAGGGCCAGTCGGGCATCTGCTCCTTGAACACCTGCCAGCAGCCCGCTTCGTTCCGCCAGATCTCGTAGCCGTCGGGGTCCCAGTCGTCTCCGAGCATCTGGATCACGCCCGTGCTGCCGTACAGCTCGACCGCGGGGCTGCGGTACTGCTGCATCGTCAGGCTCGAGGTCACGACCGCGAAGGCCGCGTCCCCGAAATCCAGGAGGATCTGGGCGTTGTCTTCAGCCACGACCCGGACCCGCTCGCCGTTGATCTCGCGCTCCGGGACGGAAACGCCCGCCATCGCCATGACCCGCCGGGCGGGCCCGAGGAGCCCCGTGAGGGTGGCGATGTTGTAGCAGGCCAGGTCCGTCAAGACCCCGCCGCCCGGAAGATAGAACCACTTGTTCCACCACGGGCCCGAGAAGCCGTATCGAGCGCGCGCCGACACGACCCGTCCGATGTCTCCCCTCCGAAGGCGGTGCGCGATCGTCTGAAACGTGGGACTGAGAATCACGTGGGGGGCGCAGACGAGGTAGCCCGGACCCTTCCGGGCCAAGTCCACGATCCGCGAGGCTTCCTCCAGGTCCACCGAGACGGGTTTTTCGACCAGAACGTGTTTGCCGGCCTCGAGCGCGGCGCGCGTGATGGGGCCGTGGTCCTTCGCCGAGGTGAGGACGAGGACGAGGTCGACGTCCTTGGACTCCGTCACGTCCCGGAAGTCGGTCGTGAAGCTCGGAACGCCGAGGCCTTCGACTACGTAGCGGCGCTGATGGGGCCGCCCGCACGCGGCCACGAGCTCCACCTCCCCGCGCCGGCGGAGCGGGTCCGCGACGGTCATGTACGGGTCGAGGACGCTCCCGCACCCGACGACCCCGATCCGAATCGGCCTTCCCTTCATGACTCTCACTCCCACGGTAGATCGGCCACGTACGGCGGCCTGCCCGGAACGTCGAGTTCGATGCGGTAGAGCGGCCCTCCCGCGTCCGTCGACCGCCCTTCGTACCCAGGCGGGGCCAGGTCGCTGGTCCAGGTCTGGCGGGCGGTGGCCACGTAGAGTTGTGCCAAGTCGTCTCCCCCGAAGGCGAGGCCCGACACCTGCTGGGCTGGGATCCCGATCCGCCTCTCGACCCTGCCCTCCGGGTCGTACCGCACAACCTGGGCGCCGTACCACTGCGGGGTCCAGACAAACCCTTCCCGATCCACGGCCAGTTGGCCGGGACAGCCCTCGTCGCGCGGAACCCGGACGAAGGTGCGCTTGTTCGAGAGTTCGCCCGACCGGGGACTGACGTCGCAGGCGTAGACGCGCCGGGCGGCGAAGTCCGTGAAATAGAAAGTCCGGTCGTCGGGGCTGAACGCCATGCCGTTGGACAGCTCCAGGCCTTCGTCGAGAATCCGCACCGTGCCGTCGGGGGCGATCCGATAGAGCTTCCCGTATTTTTCCATCCGTGAGTCCCACCCGTCTCCGCCCCAGTACGTCGAACCGGCGTAGACGCCCCCCCAGGGGTCCGCGACGACCTGGCCCAGGAAGAGCGCTTCTCCCTGGTGCTCGGAAAGCCGGACTCGAGAGGAGCTCGACGGTCCCCAGAGGTGGAGCCCGCGGGCCCCCGACAGAATGAGCTGATCTTTTCGTTGGAGCGCGATGCCCGAAACCCTGAGGCCGTGGCACAGAACCGAAACCTTCCCGGTCGAGGGGTCAAGCTGGTAGACACGGTTGCAGGGCGGGTCGGTCCAGAGCACCCGGTTCCGGCGGAAATCCCAAAGGACTCCCTCGCCGCAGAAACTTTCGACCCCTGCAATCGGCTCGAGGGCTCTCATCTCAGGCTCTTCAGAAAGGCCAGCAGGTCGCGAAACTCTTCGGCCGTGAGCGCACGTTCCAGACCTTCCGGCATGACCGAGGTCTCGGACCGCTTCATCTCCCGAATCTGGCTCTTTCGGAGCAGGACTTCCCCGCCGCTCGGGTCCCGCAGGACCGCCGATTCTCCCGACTGGCGCGCGACGAGACCGTTCAGCACGCGGCCGTCCTGCGTGGCCACGAGATACGGCTCGTATCCCTGCGCGAAGCTCGCGCTCGGCAGGACGATCGCCTCGAGCAGGTCCGGCCCGGACCGGAAAGCCCCGACCCGGCTGAGGTCGGGGCCTACCCGCCCTCCCTCGTTCCCGACCCGATGGCAGGAAGAGCACGCGACCTTCCGGCCCGAGAAGACCTCTCTGCCCCGTTTCGAATCCCCCCCTTCAAGCAGAGGTTCGAACGCCTTGAGCCTCGCGCGATCCCCGTCCTTTCCGTGCCGAACGATCTCGAGCAAAGGCCGGCCGCCCTCGCGTACGTCGGACGGGAGTCGATCCAGGAAGCCGGCGACGTCCTTCTCTTTGGGCCGCCATCCTTGTCGTGCCCGGTCGATCAATTCGTCGAGGAGACGCTTGCCGGCTTCCGCCCCGGTCGACTCGTGGAAGGCGGGAAGCAGGAGGTCGGGCCCGATCAGCGTGTCCCCGCGAAGGACATGGAACGCTTTCAAGAGGTGGACGTCCGTAAGTCTGGACCGCCGCAAGATCTCCGCCGCCGCGAGCCGCGAAACAGGATCGGACTCCTGAGACAGTTGCCCGAAGAGGAAGTCTCCCGTCGCGGCCGAGAGGGCGGGGCGGCGGACGACCACGGCTCGAAGCGCCGCCACTCTCAACTCCGGCGGTTCCGTCGCCCCTTCCGCCAGCCTCGTCAGGTCGTCGCCGAAGAAATGCGGGTCGAGGACCGCGGCCGTCTCGACGGCCCGGTGCCGGACGGCCGGGTGGGAGTCCCGAAGGGCCCGCAGAATTCCGTCCTTCCACGTACGGGGCAATTCTGAAAGGGCGCCGGCCGCGAGCGTCTCCAGAAGAAGCATCCGCCGCTCGTTCGGTCCGCCCTTCTCCAAGGCCTTCCCCACGAGATCCTGCACCCGGGCGTCGCGCCGGAAGGCGAGGACAAGACTCCTGAGGCCGTGACCCTCCTCTTCCGTAAGGCCGGGTTTTTCAAGCCACCCCCGCAGGATCGATGCGGCATCCTTCGCCCACTCGGGATGCTTCTTCAAGATGCGGAGCGCCGTTTGCCGAAGGTCCGGGTCCGCTGCTGCGACGCGCTCGACCACGGCCCCGGCAGCGGGCCCCTCGCGGGACGGCTGATCGAGGAGCGCGAGCGCGACTTTCTGAACGCGCGGATGGGGGTGCTTGAGCGCCCCCTCCAGCGAGCGGGCGTCGACGAGTTGGTGGACCGCATAGAGCAGCGCGTGTTCCAGCAACCGGTCCGGCTCCCCGGCGAGCGCTCCCCAGAGGGCCGGGACAGAATCGGGACCCCCGCAGCGCGCCAGGGCCTCCGCCCCGGCCGTCTGGACATGAGGCGCGACCCCGGGATCGATCAACCGCAGGAGGGCTTCCTTCGCGCGGCCGTCGCGCCGAACCCCCAACGCCCGTGCGGCGATGGCGACTCGATCCGGCACCGAACCGTGGACCTCCCTCTTCAGGAGGTCGAGCGAGGCATCGCAGGTCATTCTCCCCAGCACCCAGAGGGCAAGGCCCTTGGACTCCGGATCGGAGGAGCTCTCGAGACAGCCGTCGAGGGCCGGAACGGCGTCGGCGCCGCGCGACACCAGTTCCTCCTGCGCGCGGTCGCGGACGGTCGGACGCGCGTCCTGGAGAAAGCCGACGACGTTCTCGACCGCCCGGCGGGCCCAGTCGATCCGCACGCCCCAAGGATCTTCGATCGGCTTCGATTTCATGTGCCGGACTCGGTAGATTCCGCCCTTCGACGGCGACGGGCGGATCCGGCCCGCCGGACAGTGATGGACGTACCAGCTACCCGTGTCCAGGACGAGCAAGCTCCCGTCGCCCGCTTCGAGGATGTCCGTCGGATGAAAATCCGGATCGTCGGTCGCGACGAAGTCCTCCTCCCGGGACGTGAACGTGGACCCCGCCCGGCTCAGGACATGACGCAGGACCTTCCGGGAGCTGAATTGGGCCGAAAAGAGATTCCCCCGCATCCCCTCGGGAAAGGCCTGACCCCGATAAACGGCCAGACCGCTGGGCGCCACGGCCGGGTAGAGCGAGATCGCCGGAAGCAGCTCGCCGCTGCTGAACGACGGCGACCCGCCGTCCGTGTAGCACGGATACTGTCCGCCCTCCGCCACGTGGACCAGCGCGTCGCGCAGCTCGTGGGGCGGACGAATGAACCACGTATCCGTCCCGATCATCTCGCCGGTCGGCAGGAACGCGATCTCCACCAGGTTCCCGAAGCCTCGGGCGAGCACGTCGATTTCCGACCCGTCCGGCCTCAGCCGGAAGAGCGCGCCGCTCTGTCCCGCGGCAACCGTCCCGTCGCGCTTCTTGACCCGGTAGCTGTTGCTCCCTCCCGTTCCCAAATAGAGCCTGCCGTCGGGGCCGAAGATGAGCCCGTGAGGACCGCTGTTGATGCGATGCCCGAAGTCCCCGGCGACGACGGTGCGCCGGACGGGCTCTCGTGGATCCCCGGTCTCTTCGAGGGCAACGACATTCGGAGGGTCGGCCGCGTAGAGCCGTCCCTGGCGCCAGGCGAGGCCCATCGAAGGAACCAGACCGTCCGCGAAGACCCTCGAAGTCTCAAAGCGTCCGTCCCCGTCCCGGTCCTCCAACAGGCGGATGCGGCTGCTCCGGACGAGGTTGTTGCAATCGGCCCAAAGGTCTCCGCCGGAAGACTCGGTGACGAATAGGCGGCCCCGGTCATCGAAGGCCGCGAACATGGGGTAGACCACGTCGGGAGGGCCGGCGACCTTCTCGATCACGAAGCCTTCCGGGACCCGGAGCCTGGGAGAAAGATCGCCCTCGTCGGCCGGCGACTGGCCGGCACTCCAGAGGACCCAGGCGGATGCGATTGCCGCGAGGCGCTTCCAGTTCGACATATCAGTCGAGGCAACGGACCGAGCCGTCCTGTCCCGACATGTAGAGCCGGCCGTACGCGGCGATCAGGCCGTCGTGAACCGGGGGAACGTCAAGCCGCAGGACATACGGTCCGATCGCGACTTCGCCCTTCTGGTCGCACGTGACGGGCGTCCCGCCCGCGAGGATGAGGGCCAGATCGCCCGCCCTGCCGAAATGCAGCTTCCCCTGGTCGAAGGCCGCGGGTCGGGGCTCGCCGTGCAGGGACCGGGTCGTCCCGTAGCCCCAGGCCCCCCGGGGAACATCGAGGCCGCCCGGAGCCTCGTACTCCGTGCTCCCCAGGTCCAGCTTGACCGCCCCGGAGGCGGCGTCGAAGCGCCAGCGCGACATGCTTACGCCATCCCCATCCTTGACCATCAGGTCGACGGGCTCGAAGCCGATTCCCAACTTGAACGTCGTCTTGTTCTTCTTCTGCGCCAGCGGCCCGTACCACTCCTTGAGGTTCAGCTGGTCGATCGTCTTCTCCCAGATGAGGGCTCCGCTCTCCACCGTAAGGGCCGACACGCGGATTCCGCCGTCGGAGAGCGGGTGCCGTCCGGCCGCGACGTAGGCGACGCCCTTTTCAACGAGGATGCTCCCGGCGACGGGCCACAGCGATTCCAGCTGGCCGTAGGCCATGATCCGCGCCTCGTGGGGCGCCGCGCGGTACTTCCACCGCAAGCCCCCGCTCGCGAGATCGACCGCGTAGATCCACCCGTCGTGCGAACCGAAAAGGCAGAGGTCCCCGTCGAGGGTCGGGGGGGTATCGATGCGGCCTCCGGCGGTGAAGCTCCAGCGGGGCTTGCCCGTCTTGGCGTCCATCGCCACGACGCGATGTTCGTGGGGGACGGCGACGATGACCCGCTCCCTCGCGGCCACGGGCGCCGTGAGGGTGCCTCGCACGAATGGACTCTCTTTCCAATCGTCGGCCAAGGGCCCCGCCGCGGGCCGGGCCACGGGGACGGTCCAGACCGGCCGAGGTTCTCGATTTCGAAGAGGCGCCGGAGTCGCGTTGCTCCGGTAAGCGTCACGCCGGTAGGCGGGCCACTCGACGTCCTTTTCGAGTTGTTGATGGGGCGGCCGGTTCGGAACGACCGCCGGTCCCTTCAGGAGAAGCCGCTCGCCTTGGGGGTTCTGCCGGCCGCCCGGGGCCAGGGCCATGTACCCCCGAAGGATGGGATAGCAGACGCAGTGATGGGGGAAGGTGTAAAGGAGACCGTTGGCCGGTATGAAAGGGACGCGGCACGCGTTTCGGAACATGCGCGCCCGCGACTGAGCGCCCGTTTCGAGGTCCGTGAAATCGCACTCGGGCGCCATGAAGTAACGGTGCGAGGCCACCGGCGTGGCACAGTGCGAGCCGCCGCTGGGCCAACTTTTCTTCTCGCCGCCCGTCCAGGGGTCAAGGCCGACGACCTTGGGACGCGGCGGCCACGACGTCGGGTTCTCCTCCAGGTGCAGCCAGAGGAGACCTTGAGCAAAGAAAGGCCGGACCTCTTTGATGTAGTAGGTGCCCGGGCGGTAGTCTCGCGTCCACAGCAGTCGGCCGTCCTTCCCGGAGAAGACCAGGATCCCGCAGCCGGTCCCGTCGATCATCAACGTCGACTTGCCCACGGCCACCACGCCCGAGTGACAGCAGCAGTTCAAAGCCTCCTTGAGCCGGGAATCCCGCGCGCGCCACCGCTCCTTTCCGGTGCCCGCATCCAGACACACGAGCGCGTCGCCGCTCAGGCAGAACACGCTCGCGCCTCCCGCCGCGATCCCCCGGGCCTCCAAGGGAGTCACCCACGCGCGCGCGGCCGTGTCGGCATCGAAGGCGCGCACGCCCATGCGGTCCAGGAGGATCACGCGCCCCTCGTCGACGAGAATCTCACGCGCTGCCTCGACCGGCCCGAACTCCAGGACGTCGCGTCCCGTGGCGGCATCCAGGCCGACCAGCTTGCCTCCGTGGGCGACGTACAGTCTATTCCGCGCCGCTACGGGGCTCACCTTCGAGGTCCGCGTGCCCGCCTTTCCCGCTTCCTTCGAAGACCCCTGGACCACCGCGCCGGACTCGGTGAACGACGGGACGGAGATGGGGCGCGTCCACAGCCGCCGGCCGTTATAGGCGTCGCGGGCCTCGATCGAGCCGTCATGGACGTAGAAGTTCCTCCCTGCGGCGGAAAGCATCACGACGGCATGCTGCCATCGCCCGCCGGCGTCCTGAGGAGGCCCGGCCACCCAACGCAGGCCTGAGGGGACGGCCACCGCCGAATCCTCCGACACCCTGTTGCCGTCGGCGCCGTGACGGCTATGGGTCCACTCCCCGAACTCTTTGGGTATGGGTTTGCGGATCGTCCTCCAGGTGTTTCCTTCCTTGAGCCAGACCCTCCCGTCGGGGACGAGCACCCTGAGAATCTCCGCCTCGGACGCGAATCCCGCCGCTTCCGCGACCACGACGTTGACGAGATGGTCGGCGTGCGGGAGCGACTTCGAAGTCCACAGCTCAACGGAGGCCGCGCCGTACAGCCCGCGGGCATGCAGGAATTCGCGCGCGGCATCGACCCGGCGGGGTTCGGCGTCCAAGGCTTGAACCAGAAGGTTCCCGTTTTCGGCGAGACGGGCCGTCAGCGTGCCGTCGCCGGCGCCCAGCTGGACGCAGACCCCGGGGGAGGCCGTCGCCGAACGGAGGACTTCTTCCGTCGTCTCCTGCGCCCTCGGCTCGGGCGCCGCGGCCGCGGCCATGATGACGACCCAGACGGTTCGCATAGATCTCCTCGCGCCATCGATCCCGTCCGCCCCAACCGCCACGAGTAATGTCGCCGAGGGCGCGGGACTCAGCAGAGGATTTGCAGAATGGGTGCTGAGTTTTTTGGAGGGCGGGGCATTATTAACAGAAATGGAACCGGTCCGCGAGTCCAACCCCGTGGAAGCCGTTCAGCGGCTCTTCTTGAAGAACGCCGAAGTCCTCAAGGGCTTCATGGTCGGCCTGATGCCCGACTTCGCTGCCGCCGATGACGTGTTCCAGGAGGTGTTCGTCGCCGTGACCCGGCTGGCCCCCAAGTTCCAGCCCGGGTCCGATTTCCTGGCTTGGGCCCGCTCCATCGCCTGGCTCAAGACGCAGGAGGCCTATCGGCAGCGGAAGGCCGGCCCGCGGCCGCTGCGGCCCGAAGTCCTGGAGGCCCTGATCGGGACGGCCGTCGAGACCGAGGACACCTGGGACCGCCGGCGGAAGGCGCTCGCGGCCTGCATGGAGCGGCTCTCTCCGCGGGCGCGGCAGATCGTCGAGCTCCGGTACTCGGACGACCCTCCTTCCTCCCAGGAGATCGCCCGCCGGCTTTCCTGGACGCTCCACGCGGTGGACGTGGCTCTGACGCGCGCAAGGAGGTGGCTCAGGGAATGCGCCGGTCGGGCCCTCCGGGGCGGGATGGGGATCAGCCATGGATAAAGAAAGGCTGCTCGCGCTCCTGGACGCCTACGCGGACGGCCGCATGTCGCCGGAGGAGCAGGCGGAATTGGAAGACCTGCTGACCCGCTCCGAGGAGGCGCGCGGCCTTTTTTGGGATTCCCTGGCTCAACACGCGTTGACGCGGGAGCTCGTGCTCAAGGCCAGGGGGCAGTCGATGTCGGCGAGCGTCCTGGCGGGTCTCGGGGCGAGGAAGCGGGTCATGTGGGCGTTCGGTCTGGCCGCCGCCGGGCTCCTGCTCGGCTTGGGGGTGTTCCTCGTCGGGCGCGGCTCCGAGGTCGTGCCGGAGCGAGCTTCCCCAACCCCGGTCCAAGCCCAGAGGTCGAAGGAGAGACCCTCTGAGAGCCCGCGCCCCCCGGAACCGGAAACGCCCCGACCCGAAGCTCCACGGAACCCGACGGCGGCTCCCCAGGAGGGCAGCGCACGACCGGAGACGGCCGTACGGCCGCCGACCCCAAAGGAGGTGCCCCCCGCCCCGGCGCCGAACGACAAACCTCGTGCCGAGCCGGAGCGAAAGATCACGGAACCAGGCCCCGCCCCGGCGCCTGCCCGACCGGATGATGCGCTCCCCCCCGCCCCTCCTCCGCCGCCGGTCCGATTGGAAGGGGTCCGCGGCCAGGTCTTCGTCATTGCGGGAACGACCCGAACTGCCGCGAAGGCCGGGCAGGCGGTGTCGCCGGGTCAGGGGCTGGAAACGGCGGGAACGGCCAGCAAGGCGACCCTGAGATTCGCCGACGCGACGCGCCTGGAGCTTTGGGGCGAAACGACCGTCAGCCGGGTTGCGGACACCGCGGCCGACCAGGGCAAGCGGGTTCTGCTTTCGCGAGGGGTCCTCGCCGTCGAAGTCGTGCGGCAACCGGACGGCCGGCCGATGCTCGTCGCGACTCCCGTTGCGGACGCGCTCGTGGTCGGGACGAGGTTCAAGCTTGCCGTCGATCCTCAGGAGAAGGACACGACCCGTCTGGTCGTCGACGAGGGAAACGTGCGCTTGACGCGGTCGGCGGACGGCAAAGCCGTGGACGTCCCCGGCGGTCACTTCGCGGTGGCGGCGGCGGCGGAGGTTTCCGTCCAGGAATTCAAGAAGGTCCGGCAGGAAGAGGCGCGGGTGGACGCCGCGATCCGGACCGGGGTCAAGTATCTCCAGGCCAACAACACCGCCCACCTGAGGCCATGGCGGCGCGAGGAGGTGAACCAAAAGCCGCCGACGCAGTACGCGGAGCTCGTGCTCTGGACGTACGTCCACGCCGGCGTGCCCGAGAGCGATCCCGACTTCAAGCACCTCTTCAATGACATGATGGCGAGGAAGCTCGAGGCGACGTACTGCGTGTCGCTGCAGGCCATGATCCTCGAGGAACTGGATCGCGTCAAATACCAGCCCCGCATCGCTCAGTGCGCCCAGTTCCTCGTCGACAACCAGTGCAAGAACGGGCAATGGAGCTACGGCGAGCCCTCGTTGTTCGTGGACGACGTCAGGACCGGCGGCAAAAGGGGCGTGGAGACGCCTGGAAGGGACAAGGCTCGGGCCTTCGAGCCGCTGCTGTCTTCCTGTCGCCGCGAGAAACCGAAAGTCGTCAACAAGGTCGTCATCAAGAAGAAGCGGGAACTTCCGATCGACGGGGACAATTCCAACTCGCAGTACGCGGCGCTGGGTCTGAGGGCTTGCCACGACGCGGGGATTGTCTTCTCGAAAGACTTTATCGAGCTGTCGCTGAATTGGTGGCAGAGTTCGATCAAGGACGACACCCACCCTCAGTTCAAGACGGTCGGCCGCGGCTGGGGATACCACGGGAAGTACTCCGGAGGCGAGGCGGGGGCAGGGTATGGGTCGATGACCGCCGGGGCCGCGGGTTCGGTGGCGATCTGCCACTACATCCTGAATCAGCCCTGGACCAAAGACCCCGCCTTCGCGACGGGAGTGAAATGGATGGCGGAAAATTTCTCCGTGACCTACAACCCGGGCCCGTACGGAGTTCCGGCGAACTGGGTGACGAACTCGAAGCGCCGCTTCTATTACTACCTCTACTCGATGGAACGCTTGGGGATGCTCACGGGGGCGGAGTCCTTCGGCGCCCGCGCGTGGTACGACGAGGGCTCAAGGATGCTCCTGGACGCCCAGAAGCCGGACGGTTCCTGGGACTCGGAGGACGCCGTGACGGGCTCGCCCGTGGAGGACACCTGCTTCGCCATTCTCTTCCTCAGGCGCGCGACCCGGCCCTTTGTGGAGTCGAAGGACAGATTCCAAAAGTAGTCCCTACTCCATGACCAGGACGCCCTTGGCGTTCCGGCCGGCGAGCATGTCCTCGACCGCGTCGTGGATGCGTTCGATGGGATAGGTCCGCGTGACCATCTCGTCCAGGAGGAGCTGCTTCTCCCGGTAGAAACGGAGGAGCCGAGGCATGTCCGTCTGAGGGCGGCATTGCCCGTACAGCGGGTTGATGTAGGTCTTGTCCCACTCGAACAGTTCGAAGTTCACCGTGACGGGCTGCTCGGTCCCGCTCACCTGGACGGCCGTGCCGCCGTTCCTCACGAACGCGAGGGGCGCCGCGCAGAGCGCCGGCACGGAGGTGCACTCGAAGCAGTAGTCCACCCCGCGGCCCGCCGCCATCGCGCGGACCTGGGCGGCCGCCTGCGCGAGGCCCTCATCCTTGCGGTCCGCCAGGACCGTGTGCGTCGCGCCGAACCGGCGGGCCATCTCGAGACGCTGGGGGCTGACGTCGACGCCCACGATCATCCCCGCCCGCGAGATCCGGGCGCCCTGGATGACCGAAAGTCCCACCCCGCCGGTTCCCAGCACGGCGACGGACTCCCCCGTCTTGACCTTGGCGACGTTCAGGACGGTGCCGACTCCGGTCTGGACGCCGCACCCCAGGATGCACGCCGACGGAAATGAGATGTCCACGTCGATGCGGACCGCCGCCGCCTCCGGCACGACCGTGAGCGTCGACATGGTGCCCAGGCGGAAGGCGGGCTCGGTGGGTCGTCCCTTCCAGAGAAACCGCTCCGGCGGCACGGCGGGCGGGCTCTCGCAGATGTTTTCCGCGCCGCGCCGGCACTGGAAGCAGGTGCCGCAGGGGATCGCCCAGTTGAGGAGGACGCGGTCGCCGGCCCGGACGCGCGTCACCCCGGGTCCGACCCGCCGCACGACCCCCGCGCCTTCGTGCCCGAGGATGAAAACCTTGTCCAGGAAGAGAAACTTGTGGTCGGTGTGGCAGACGCCGCTCGCCTTGATCTCGACTTCGACCTCGCCGGCCTGGGGGTCGCCGACCTCCACGGCTTCGACCGTGAAGTTCCCCTTCCCGTCGGTGATGACTGCCTTGGCGCGCATCCGTGTCCTAACAAAACAAACGGTTTGATTTGTTAGCTTAGATCCTACCGGCGGGTAGGATTCTAGATGCTTCCCTACCCTTCGGTACAGGAGTTCTCGACCTTCCCCAGGGAACGCCTTGGCACGGACCTTGCTAAACCCTGCGTGGGGAGGGGCCGGAAGGAGTGCCGATGCGCTACGCGGTGCGGGTGGAAGTCGAAATGGCTCAAGGGCGGCGGATGGGGGAGTTCGCCCCTCCGGCTTCGGTCGCGTGCCAGGTCGTCCGCGGGCGGATCACGGAACGCTCGTCATGGTTTCTCGTGGAGCTGACCGGCACAGCCCGCCGCGTGCAGGAAGCCATCCGAGCGTTCCGCGACCGGGGCGTCTCGGTCCGGTTCGCCCCCTAGATAAGGAGATAAGTGATGCCCCCCAAGAAGACGGTCCGGAACGGGCTAAAACGAGTGCCGTTCAGCATCAAGCTCAACGGCGCCCGCGAGGTCATTCTCACGGGCGACTTCACCGGCTGGGCCACCGACCGGCTTCGGCTCTACAAAGGCCCGGACGGCGAGTGGTACACGCAGCTGGAGCTCGCCCCCGGCGAGTACCAGTACCGGCTGATCGTCGACGGCCAATGGAAGGACGCCCCGGACGCCCCCAAGCGGGTTCCCAACCCCTTCGGGACGGAGAACTGCGTCCTGACCGTCACGGCCTGAGATGTTGCAAAAGACCCCGGGTACTTTTGCAACATCCTGGCCTAGACTTTCTGCGGCTTGCGCACTTTGATCTTGACGGTGGTTTTCGGGACGTCCGACGAGCGCTCCTGCAGGATCTTGCCGTAGTAGCCGCTCTTCCGGAAGGCGGCGAGCGGGTCGGGGTCCAGGCCCTTCTGCAACCGGGCGACTTCCAGGATCGGCTTCACGTCCGCCGTCCAGGCCGCGCGGATCACCTCCTCCGCGTCGATGATCCGGTTCTCGCTCTGCGCCCGGGCGAGGGTCTTCCGGTCTACGAGGAGCGCCTTCGCGTACGCCTCCTGCAGGTTGACCGCCGACTGGATCATCGATTCGATCCGCGGCTTGATGACGGGCATCTCGTCGATCATGAAGGCGAAGTCGGTCTTGAGGGCCGGATCTTCCATGCCGGCGACGAGCTCGTTGAAGATCAGGAAAAGCTCGTAGGGGTTCATGCACCCGGTGGTCAGGTCGTCGTCGGCGTACTTACGGTCGTTGAAGTGGAACCCGCCCAGCTTCTCCTCCGTAATGAGCGTCGAGACGATCCACGGGATATTCGTCGCGTGGGCATGGTGGCCGAGGTCGATCAGGACCTGCGCGCGCTCGCCCAGCTTCTTCGAAAGGACGTAGGCGATCCCCCAGTCGGCGATGTCGGTGTGGTAGAAGGCGGGCTCGAAGAACTTGTACTCGAGGAGCATCCGCATCGACCTGGGCATCGCGGCGTACACTTCGGCCAGGCACTCTTCCATCCATCCCTTGCGGCGGCGGAAGTCGCCCTGCCCGGGGTAGTTCGTGCCGTCGGCGAACCAGAGCGACAGCACGCTCGAGCCCACCGCCTTCCCCACCTCCACGCAGTTCTTCATGTTGTCCACCGCGGCGCGGCGGACCTTGGGGTCGGCGTTGCAGATCGAGCCGAACTTGTAGACGGGCTCCGTGAAGAGGTTGGGGTTGATCGCGCCGATCCGGATGCCCAGCGATTCGGCGTGGCGCCCCAGGTCAGCCCAGTCGGGGACCGTGTCCCAGAGCACGTGGACCGCCACGGCGGGCGTGATCCCGGTAAAGGCGTGCACCTGCGCGGCGTCGGCGACTTTCTCGTACGCGTCGCGCGGCGCGGCCGGGTCCTTGACGACGCCGAACCGCGTCCCGCAGTTCGCGTACGCCCAGGACGGCGTCTCGATCCGGAGCGCCATGGCCTTCCGGGCCAGGGCGTCGAGGTCGATGCCCCTCTCCTCCCACTCCTCCTTCAGGATCCTGACCTGGGCTTCCGCATTCTTGCGGGGCATAGGTTTCCTCCGCCGGCTAAACCGGGTTAGCGGCATGATACCGCGGAACCCCGCCGACTTCCAGAAACCTCTGGCACTCGCGCGCGCCCGCGGGGATAATGCGCGGGCATCCCATGCGGGCCACACTAGGCGAGGTGCTGGAATTCCTGGGCGGGCTCGGCACGACCGCGGAAATGGAGGCCGACGCCGCCCGGGGGTCCGCCCCGGCCGGGACGCCGAAGAACAACACCCACGTCCACCTTCCCCCGAACTTCTCCGCCTTCGACAGCCTTTCGGAGCTGGCCGACGGAGCCGCGCGCGAAGGCGTGGCCGTCCTGGGGGCCAGCAACTACTATTTCTACGAGGTCTACGCGCCGTTCGCCGCCCTCCTCCGGGCCCGCGGCATCTTCCCCCTCTTCGGCCTGGAAGTCATGGTCATGATCGAGGACCTGCGCCGCCGCGGGGTCAAGGTCAACGACCCCGGGAACCCCGGCAAGACCTACCTGTGCGGCAAGGGCATCACCCGGCTGGCACCCATGACGCCTTCGGCCGAGTCCCTGCTCGAGACAATCCGGCGCAACGACGGCGAGCGGATGGACCGGATGACCGCGCGGTTGGCGGCGATCTTCGAGGAGCAGGGGGTGCGCACGGGGCTGGACGGAGCGGCGGTACGGCAGCGGGTGGCCCGCCGGCACGGGTGCGAGGTGGAGACTGTCGTCCTGCAGGAGCGCCACCTGGCGCAGGCGTTTCAGGAGCGACTCTTCGAAACCGTGCCCGAGGGGGAGCGCGGCGAGCGGCTTGAGCGACTGCTCGGGTCGGCGCCCGCCGATCCGGTGAAAATCCAGAACGAAATCCGAACCCACCTGATGAAATCCGGCAAGCCGGCGTTCGTCGAAGAGAATTATCTAAGCCTGGAGCAGGGATATCGCCTCATCCTGGAGCTGGGAGGGATCCCCTGCTATCCCGTGCTGGCCGACGGGGCCAACCCGGTGTCCCCGTTCGAAGAGTCCGCCGAACGCCTGGCCGACGCGTTGAGGGAACGGCGGATCTTCTGCGTCGAGTTCATCCCCCTGCGCAACCGGCCGGACGTCTTGAATCGATACGTTCCCGCGTTGCGCCGGGCCGGCCTGGCGGTCGCCGCGGGGACGGAGCATAATACGCTGGAACGGCCTCCTCTCGAGCCGACGGCCCGGGGCGGAGAACCCCTTCCCCCGGAGGTGGCGGAGATTTTCTGGGAGGGCGCCTGCGTCGCGGTCGCTCACGCCTTCCTGACGCTGCGGGGTCGCTGCGGATACGTGGACGCCCAAGGGGCCCTGCGCCCGGGATACGGGTCCCAGGAGGAGCGGTTGGCAGCCTTCCGAAAACTGGGCGCGGCCGTGATCGAGCGGTACCGCCGACGCTGCGCCTGTTAGGGAGAAATCGCCGGATGGAATGGCCCGGCTTCGACGCTCAGGAAGACCCGCTGGGGGCGCTGGTCAAGCTCTCGCGGTATTACGGGTCGAACCCGGAGTTCGTCCTCGCCGGCGGCGGGAACACGTCGGTCAAGGTCGGCGACCGGCTTCACGTCAAGGCCAGCGGCCAATCGCTCGCCCAGGCCGACGAGAACGGCTTCGTCGTCCTCCGGCGCGCGGACCTCGGCGCGCTCCTGGCGGGAAACCTGGGGAACGACCCGAAGGAGCGGGAAGAGCGGTTCAAGCACGCCATTCTCGCGGCCCGCCTCGAGCCCGGGAAAAACCAGAGGCCCTCGGTCGAGTGCGTCCTGCACAACCTGATGCCGCGGCGTTTCGTGGTGCACACGCATTCCACCTGGGTCAACATGCTGACGTGCTCCGCGGACGGCGAACGCCTCGCGCGCGAATGGTTCGGGGCCGAGATCCTCTGGCTTCCCTACATCGACCCGGGATACGTCCTGGCACGTGGCCTGGCGGAGGCGCTCGACCGGTACAAGGCGCAGACGGGGCGGGACTGTCCCTCCGCCGTGCTGATGCAGAACCACGGCCTGGTCGTCTGCGGCGACAGCCCCGACGAGATCCGCGCGGCGACCGACAGGATCGTCGCTAAGGTCCGGGAAAGGGTCGGCGCGACGGAAGGCGCCTTCGGCGAGGTGAGGCGCGCGGACGCGGCGCGCGCCCGGCGCTGGG
>Ga0187892_10004994_pt1 | contig 21451 bp, 18 predicted proteins | sample MA1701073metaG_FD_139345 | JGI IMG/M metagenome (GOLD analysis project Ga0187892, IMG submission 139345) | Bio-ooze microbial communities from a basaltic lava cave in the Kipuka Kanohina Cave System on the Island of Hawaii, USA - MA170107-3 metaG ... | reverse complement strand
GCTCGTGATCGCCTGGGGCAACAACGTGACGTGGTGCAACCTGCACCTCACGCCCGTCATCAACCACGCCCGGCGGGACAACGGCGCCCGCCTCGTCGTGGTCGACCCGCGGCGGACGAAGATCGCCGAGCAGGCCGACCTCCACCTGGCGCTCAGGCCCGGCACCGACGTGGTGCTGGCCTGGGCGCTCGCGGCGGAGCTGGAGCGGCGGGGCGCCTTCGACCGGGCGTTCATCGCCCGACACGTGCACGGCTTCGAGGAGTACATGGCGCGGGCGCGGGCGGTCTCGCTCGCCGAGGCCGAGCGGGTCACGGGCGTCCCGGCCGCCCAGATCCGCCAGGCGGCCGAGTGGTACCACACGCTCTCGCCCGCCGCCATCAGCGTGGGCAACGGGCTCGAGCGCAACCAGAACGGCGGCAGCGGCATCCGCGCGGTCTTCGCGCTGCCGGCGCTCTGCGGCAAGCTCGGCGGCCCGGGCGACGGGCTCGTCAACGGCGCCAGCTTCGCGTTCCCGAAGACGCCGGCGCGCCTCGGACGGCCGGACCTGGTGCCCCCGGGCACGCGCACCCTCAACATCATCGACGTGGGCGCGCACCTCCTGGACCCGGCGCTGGCCCCGCCCATCCAGGCCGTCTTCATCTACAACCACAACCCGGTCGTGGTGCACCCCGACCAGCAGCGTATCCGGCGCGGCCTCGGGCGGGAGGACCTGTTTGTGGTGGGCGCCGACGTGGTCATGACGGACAGCATGGCCTACTGCGACGTCGTGCTGCCGGCGGCGAGCCACTTCGAGAGCGACGACCTCTTCCCGGCCTACGGGCAGCACTGGCTGCAGCGGGCCGAGCCCGTGATCGCGCCGCGGGGCGAGTCGCTGCCCAACACGGAGATCTTCCGGCGCCTGGCCGCGCGCTTCGGCTTCGACGACCCCGACTTCCGCGCCACCGACGCCGAGCTGATGGACGCCGCGCTGGACGCGGCCGACCCGCGGCTCGGCGGCGTCCGGCCGAGCACGCTCCCCACCGACCGGGCCCTGGCCATGGCCTTCGACGGCGAGGAGGCGCTCCTGTTCCGGAACGTCTTCCCGAAGACGCCCACGGGCAAGGTGGAGCTGGCCTCCGATTACCTCGGCCAGAAGTACGGGGCGCCGCTCCCCACCTTCCGGCCCTACGAGACGCGCTTCCCGCTCGTCCTCATCTCGCCGGCCTCCGACGACCGCATCACCTCCACCTTCGGAGGAGAGCCGGCCAGCGCCGAGGCGCCGGAGCTCGAGATGCATCCCGACGACGCCCGCGCCCGCGGGCTCGCCGACGGCGCCGCCGTGAGGGTGTGGAACGACCTGGGCGAGGTGCGCCTCCGGCTCACCGTCACCGACGTCATCCGCCCGGGCGTGGTGTGCTCGCTCAAGGGGGCGTGGCTCCGCACCAGCGGCAACGGGCTGACCGTCTCCGCGCTCGTCCCCGGCCATCACGCCGACATCTCCGAGGGCGCCTGCTTCAACGACACGCGCGTGGAAGTGGCGGCCTGGCCCGATTGACCGGCGGGCGTCCCGCGCTCCGGCGCCGCTCGCCTGCGGCGCCGGACCTGGCGGGTCGCCTGCCGCGCTGCTCGTGGCGGGTCGCCTCTGGAAAGCCGTGGAGCACGCGGTCCAGCTGGCCGGCGCGCTGCTGATCCTGCTCGCCTACGTCCTCGCCCAGCGCCGCGTGCTGGACCAGGGCTCCTGGGCCTACCTCTGGGCGAACCTGATCGGCGCGGCGATCCTGGCCGTGGACGCGTGGCTGGGCCGCCAGTGGGGCTTCTTCCTGCTGGAAGGGGTGTGGGCGCTCGTGACGGCGTGGAGCATGCTCGCCAAGGCGGGCCGGGGCGCCGGCGCCCCCCGCTGACCCGGCGGCCCGCTACCTCTTCCGCGCCGAGACCCGCGCCCTCAGCTCTCTCAAAGAGATCGTGGGTTGACGCCGCCGGCTCCGGATGAGCTTCCAGAAGGCCGGATCCGTCTCGAGCACCACGGTGTCCCAATCCTGACCTTCCACGCCCACCAGGATGGCCGCGGGCCGTCCGCGACGCGTGATGACGACACGCTCTCGTTGAGACTCGTCCACGCACTCACGGACTCGCTTTTGCAGGTCCCGTACGCTGATCGTCTTCATAGGATGTCCTCCGTTCGTGCCCCCGGCGGCTTTCTTCGGATGGCGCGTATGTAGACGACGTGCTCCGCCTCGGCCACGTCGTAGAAGACTCGATACTCGCCGACGCGCAGTTCCCGGATCGGAGCCTCCGCCGGCCACGGCGGCGTCAGCGTCATCAGGATCTTCCGGTTCCGACTGGCTTTCGTGGGCTCGTCGCGGAGGCTCGACTCGATCGCGCCGAGGACGATGCCGCGCCGATAGGCGGAGAGCTTCCGAAGATCTCGCTCTACCCCAGCCGCGAATCGCAGATCATACACCGCATATATATGTGCATATGCAGTGGGGCGCGTCAAGCCAGCCAGGTGTCGAGGTATTGCTCGGGGCGGAGGTCGGGGAGGCCCACGCCGGCCGGCGGCCGCCCCTCGAGCGCCGCGCGCGGCGTGAGGCCCACCAGCTCCGCCCGGCGGACCCCGATGCCCCGCCGCGCCGCCTCCGCCGCCACGGCGTCGTGGGCGCGGCCGAGCGAGGTGCGCCGCGGGTCGACGAGGTTCATCGACACCTGGACGCAGCCCCGGCTCGGCAGCCGGACGCCCATGGCCTGGAGCGCCGGGAGCCCGCCCGACGATTCGCGCACGAGGCGGGCGATCGCGCGGGCGGCGTCGAGATCGTCCGAGTCGAGCCAGACGTTGTAGGCGACCAGCACGGACCGCGCCCCCACCGCGACGGCGCCCGCGCGCGGGTCGAGCCGGGCGGGGCCGGCGTCGGGCGCCCAGGCGGGATCGGCGAGGCGCGCGGCCAGGCCCTCGTAGCCGCCCGCCCGCACGGCGGGGAGCGGCCGGCGCGCCGGCGTCGTCGCGGCGGCGCCGTAGAGGTAGACGGGCAGCCCGCGCTCCGCGCCGAGCGTCGCGGCGAACGCGCGGGCCGCGGCCGCGGCCTGCTCCAGGGTCATCCCGGCGAGCGGGACGAAAGGGCACACGTCGAGCGCCCCGATCCGCGGGTGCGCCCCCTGGTGGCGGCGCATGTCGACGGCGTCGAGGGCCGCGTGGGCCAGCGCCAGCGCCGCCCGGCCGACGGCGTCCGGGGGCCCGAGGAAGGTGAACACCGAGCGGTGGTGGTCGGGGTCTGCGTGCACGTCGGCGAGCGCGACCGCCGGCACGGCGCGCACGGCGGCGGCGAGCCGCTCGATCACCGGCCGGTCGCGGCCCTCGCTCACGTTGGGCACGCACTCGAGCACGGGCACGGCGGTCGCCATGGCGGGGCCATCTTACTCGACGATCGCGCCGGGCCGGCCCGACGCGCCGCCGGGCCCTCGCGCGGGCCCGCGGCAGCCGCGCGCGCCGGGCCTTCTCGCGGGCCCGGCGGCCGCGCGCGAGCCACCGTTCCTTGACCCCCCCTGACCCCCTCCCTATACTCCACCCCATGTCGCCGCTGCCCGTCGGCAAGCTGCGTGCGGAGCTGCTCGAGCGGCTCTTGGGCAAGTACGCCCCCGCGGACAGCGCCCGCGTCGTCGTCGGGCCCCGCGTGGGCGAGGACGCGGCCGTCATCGACATGGGCGACCGCTACCTGGTGGCGACGGCCGACCCCATCACCTTCGCCGCCGACGAGATCGGCTGGTACGCGCTCCACGTCAACGCCAACGACCTAGCCGTGCGGGGCGCGCGGCCGCTCTGGTTCCTGGCGACGGTGCTGCTGCCGGAGGGCGGCGCCACCGAGGAGCGCGTGGAGGCCATCTTCGCCCAGATGGCGGAGGCGTGCGCCGAGCTCGAGGTGACGCTGGTGGGCGGCCACACCGAGGTGACGGTCGGGCTGCCCCGGCCCGTGATCGCGGGGACCATGCTGGGCGAGGTGGCTCGCAACGGCCTCGTCACGACCGACGGGGCCCGCGCGGGAGACGTGCTGCTGCTCACCAAGGGCGTGCCGCTCGAGGGCGCGGCCGTGCTGGCCCGCGAGGCCGCCGCCGAGGCGGAGCGGCGCGGGGTGCCGCGCGAGGTCCTGGAGCGGGCCCGCGGCCTCCTGCGCCGGCCCGGCATCAGCGTGGTGCGGGAGGCGCGGGCGGCGTGCGAGGCGGCGCGCGTGCACGCGATGCACGACTCCACCGAGGGCGGCGTGGCGACGGCCTGCTGGGAGCTGGCCCAGGCCGCCCGTGTCGGGCTCCGCGTCTACCGCGAGCAGATCCCGCTGCTGCCCGAGGGCCGGGCCCTCTGCGAGGCCTTCGGCCTCGATCCCCTCGGCACCATCGCCTCCGGCGCCCTCCTGGTGGCCGTGGGCGAGCGGGAGGCCGACGCGGTGGTCCGCGCCTGCCGCGACGGCGGCGTGGACTGCGCCGTCGTCGGGCGCGTGGTGCCGGAGTCCGAGGGCGTCGCGCTGGTCACGGGCGGGATCGCCCGCCCCATGAAGACCTTCCCGCAGGACGAGATCACCCGCGTGTTCGCCGGCGTCTGAGAGCGCCCGGCGCGAGGAGCCCCGAATGGCCCAGATCGGTTACGCGCATCGCCAGGCGCCCATGGGGCGCCGCGGGATGGTGGCCTCCTGTCACCCGCTGGCCTCGCTGGCCGGCGTGGACGTGCTGCGGGCGGGAGGGACGGTGGCCGACGCCGCCGTCGCCACCAACGCCGTGCTGGCCGTGACCCAACCCAACTACTGCGGCCTGGGCGGCGACCTCTTCTGCCTCTACCGGCACGCCGGCACGGGGCGCGTCCACTTCCTGAACGGCGCCGGCCGCTCGGGCGCGCGCGCGAGTCTCGACGAGCTCGGCCGCCGCGGGCTCGGCGGGGTGCCCCCGCGGGGGCCCGGCGCCGTCTCGGTGCCCGGCGTGACCCGGGCCTGGGCCATGCTGCTCGAGCGCTTCGGCTCGCGGCCGCTCCGGACGCTGCTCGCGCCCGCCATCCACTACGCGCGCGAGGGCTTCCCCCTCTCCGACGTGGTGAGCCAGCTCATCCGGGAGTTCGCCCCCCAGACCCGCGACGCCGAGTGGCACCGCGTGTTCGTCCCCGACGGGCGCTTCCCGGCCACCGGCGAGTGCTTCCGCCAGCCGGACCTCGCCCGGACGCTCGAGGACCTCGCCGACGACCCGAACCTCTTCTACCGGGGCCGCGTCGCCCGGGCGATCGCGGCGCGCCTCGAGGACGAGGGCTTCCTCACGCTCGACGACCTCGGCGCCCACGAGGGCGAGTGGGGCGAGCCCATCGCCACCACCTACCGCGGCTACACCGTCCACGAGACGCCCCCGCCCACCCAGGGGGTGGCCGCGCTGCTCGCGCTGAACCTGCTCGAGGGCTTCGAGCTGGCGCGGCATCCCGTCCACTCGGCCGAGCACCTGCACCTCCTCATCGAGACGACGAAGCTCGCCTACGCCGACCGCGACCGCTGGGTGGCCGACCCCGCCCACGCGCGGGTGCCGGTCGCCGAGCTGCTCGACAAGGCCTACGCCGCCCGGCGCCGGCGCGCCTTCGATCCCGACAAGGCCGGCCCCTACCAGGCGGGCGAGGTGGACGGCGACACCACCGGCTTCGTCGTCGCCGACGGCCGGGGCAACGTGCTGAGCGTCATCCAGAGCCTCTACAAGGGCTTCGGCTCCGGCGTGGTGGCGCCCGGCACCGGCGTGCTGCTCCAGAACCGCGGGGCCTACTTCAACACCGACCCCGCCCACCCGAACCACTTCGCGCCCGGCAAGCGGCCGTTCCACACGCTCCTGGCCTGCGTCGTCACGCGCGGGGACGAGCCCGTGCTGGGCTACTCGACGATGGGGGGCGACGGGCAGGCCACGTTCCACGTGCAGGCGCTGACCAACCTCTTCGACTACGGCATGGAGATCCAGGAGGCCATCGAGCGGCCCCGCTTCATCTACGGCCCCATCGATCCCGGCGACGTCCGCGACCACGTGCGCCTCGAGGGCCGCGTGCCCGCCGAGGGGCTGGACGGCCTCGCGCGGCGCGGCCACCAGCTCATGGTCGTGTCGGACTGGTTCCTGCGCATGGGCCACGCCCACGGCATCACGCTGTCCGGCGGCACCCTCAAGGGCGGCGCCGATCCGCGCGGCGACGGCGCCGCCATCGGGTTCTGATGCGGGAGCCGGGCGCCGGCGGGCTGGCGAGGCCGTGATGGCCTCGCACCTGGGCGGCCTGGCCCGGGGCCTCTGGAGGGGGCGCACAGCCCGCGAGGCGGAGGCGGCCTCGTCGGGGCCGCCCCGACCTCGGCGGCCCCTCGCCGGCGCGGCCCGTCCGCCGGGTCGGCCGCGGCGGGGCCATGCGTCCCGATCGGGCCGGGGGCGCGTTGCCTTCATGGTCGGGCTGATCCTCTGCGCGGCCCTCGGACCCGCCGCGCTCACCGCCTCGCCCGCGGGGGCGGCCGACTGGGGCGCCATCGAGCCCGGCGTGAGCACCCCCGACGCCGTGCGCGCCCGCTGGGGTCCGCCCAGCAAGGAGAGCCGCCTGAAGGTGGAGGGCTACGACACGCTTCAGTGGATCTACGAGGGCGGCCGCGCGCCGTCGGGCCTCCACCGGATGACGGTCGACTTCGGTCTCCTGACCCCGGCCGGCTACAAGCCGGAGATCGTGCGCCTCCTGACGATCGAGCCGCGCAAGGGCATGTTCGGCAAGGGCACCGTGGTGCAGGGCTGGGGCACCCCCGACGGCGTGGCCGGCCACGAGGCCAAGGACCTCAGCTTCTTCTACCGCGAGGGGCTGCTCGTCTTCTTCGACGAGGAGGACTTCGCCAGCCGCATGGTGTTCTCGATCCGCCAGCCGGATCCGCTGAGCCAGCCGTCCGGCGCGCCCCGGCGACCCGAGGGCGGCCCGGCGCCCGGTCCCGCGGCGCCGACGCCCGGTCCCGCGGCGCCCTCGCCCGGCGGCGCCCCCCAGCCCTCGCCCGCCCCCGGCGCCCCTCCCCGCCGCTAGGGCGCGCCGCGCCCCCATGGTCGACCAGCTCCTCGCGCTCGACCCCGGCCGTCGCGGCATCGCCCGCTTCTTCGTCGCCGGCGGCGCCACGGCCGCCGCCCGCGCCCTGATGCGCAGCCGGCGCGTCCTCATCACCACCGGCTTCGCGCTGGGCCCGGGGATGCCCGAGACCGACGGCCCGCCCGGCGCCGCCACTCTCGGACGGGCGCTCCAGCGGCTCGGCCGCGACGTCGCCTACGTCACCGACGCCGTCACCGTGCCCCCGCTCACCGCCGCGCTGGCGGCGCTGGACGGCGCCGGCCGCGCGCCGATCATCACCTTCGAGCCCGGAGCGGACCCCGAGGCGGCCGCCCGCCGCCTCCTGGCCGCCGAGCGGCCGAGCCACCTGCTGAGCATCGAGCGTCCCGGCCGCGCGCAGGACGGGGACTACCGGAGCGCCCGCGGCGAGTCCATCCGGGCGTGGAACGCGCCGCTCGACGCCCTGTTCCTCGCCGCGCCCCGCGGGCTCGTCACCATCGGCATCGGCGACGGCGGCAACGAGATCGGCATGGGCAACGTCCGCCACCGCGTGATCCGCGCCGGCGCCCTCGGCCGCGCCATCGCCTCCGTGGTCCGGGTGACCCACCTCGTGGTCGCCGGCACCTCCAACTGGGGCGGGGCGGGCGTCGTCGCCGAGCTCGGCCGGCTGGCCGGCCGCGATCTCCTCCACACGGCCGACGAGGAGCGCCGGATGGTCCGGGCCTGCGTCGACGCCGGCGCCGTCGACGGCATCACGCGCCGCCCCGAGCCCACCGTGGACGGCTTGCCTTTGGACGTCCACGCGGGCATCCTTGAGCTGCTGCGGCTCGCGGGTCGAGCGGAGGCGCGCCGCCGGCCACCTCAACGCACGGGAGGTCAGCCCCGACGCCACGGGGCTCGTCCCCAACGCACCGGAGGTCATGCCCGATGACGACCCAGGCGAGCACGGTCCAGGACACGTACCGCGCGCTTCACCCCAAATCGGCCGAGCTCTACGAGCGCGCGCGCAACGTCATCCCCGGCGGCATCACCCATGACGGGCGGCACCTGACGCCGTTCCCCGTCTACGTGGAGCGGGCGGTGGGGTCGCGCAAGTGGGACGTGGACGGCCACGAGTACGTGGACTACTGGATGGGCCACGGTGCCTTGTTCCTCGGCCACAGCCACCCGGCGGTGGTGCGCGCGATGCAGGAGCAGGCGGCCCGTGGCATCCACCTCGGCGCCTGCCACGACCTCGAGGTGCGCTGGGCCGAGCTGGTCCGCCAGCTCGTCCCCTCCGCCGAGATGGTGCGCTTCACCATGTCCGGCACCGAGGCCACGCTGCTCGCCATCCGCATCGCGCGCGCCCACACCGACCGGCCGAAGGTCGTGAAGTTCCACGGCCACTTCCACGGCTGGCACGACGGCGTCGTGGCCGGCGTCAACCCGCCCTTCGACGTGCCGTTCTCCGCCGGCGTCCCGACGGCCACGGTGGATCAGGTCCTCCTGTGCCCGCCCAACGACATCAAGGCGGTGGACGGCCTGCTCCAGCGCGGGGACGTGGCCGCCGTCATCCTGGAGCCGGCCGGCGGCCAGTCCGGCACCACGCCCACCATCCCCGGGTACCTCCAGGAGCTCCGCGACCTCACCCGGCGCCACCACATCGTCCTCATCTTCGACGAGGTCATCACCGGCTTCCGCTACGCGCCGGGCGGCGCCCAGGCCTACTTCGGCGTCACCCCCGACATGACCACGCTGGCCAAGATCCTGGCCGGCGGCCTGCCGAGCGGCGCCGTGGGGGGCAAGAAGGAGCTCATGGCGACCATGGCCCACCGGGGCGACGCGGTGTGGGATCGCGCCTCGCGCGTCGCCCAGAACGGCACCTTCAACGCCAACACCATGTCGGCCGTGGCCGGCATCGCCACCCTCGAGCTGGTGGCCGACGGGACGCTTCACGCCCGCGCCAACAAGCTGGGCGACGAGCTGCGCGCGCGCCTCAGCGAGACCATGAAGAAGGCGGGCGCCCCGGGCACCTGCTTCGGCGAGGCCTCCATCTTCCACGTCTCCTTCGAGGGCAAGCCGGGCCTCGCCGGCTTCGACCGTCCGCGCAAGGGCGCGCTCTACCACACGCTGCGCTGCGCGCTGCTCAACAACGGCGTGGACTGCGCCGCGCACCACGGCTGGATCTCCGCCGTCCACACCGAGGAGGACCTGGACCGCACCGTCAGGGCCCACGAGGCCGCGTTCACGGCCATGGCCCGCGACGGCGCGTTCAAGGGCATGTGATGGTCCCGCTTCGGGGGGCGGCGGACGGGCCGGGTTGGCGAAGGTGACCGCGCGCCCGGACGGGGAGCCCGCGTGCGCTCGTCCGGGGAGTCGGCGTGATGGGGGCCCGTATGATGGATGAGGCCGGTCGCCGCGCCAAGCTCCAGGACCTCTACGACCTCTCCCAGGGGTCGGAGGAGTTCGAGGGCGGCGTGACCTTCCAGGACGACCCGGAGGCTCTCGTGGTGGGGGACTGGGCCTTCTTCGCCATCGACGACATCGGCGACCTGGCCCTGTCCTTCCACCTGGACGCCCACCCCGTCGCCGTGGCGCGTCTGACCCGCTTCCTCGTCCAGCACGACGTCCCCTTCGTGCTCCACGAGGCCTTCACCATCGACGACGAGGGCGAGATCGCCTTCGAGTCCGACGTGGGCCGCGACTTCGACGACCCCTCGGGCCCCGGTCGGCCCAGCGGGAGCTAGACACCCCCGCGCCCCTCTGCTACTCTCTGTTCTTCGTGGCGGGCAGGTAGCTCAGTCGGTAGAGCACAGGACTGAAAATCCTGGTGTCGGCGGTTCAATCCCGTCCCTGCCCACCATTTCAATTCCTTACGCCTGATCGCACGCTTGAAAGAAGATCCGGGTTGCCCGGGTCTCTGTTCGCAAAGTTCTTCAGTTACTTATAATAGCGAACGTCCTCATCGCCCTGTCACCGAAACTGTAACTGAAACGCCGGCTGATCGAGGCTGCTGACCCAGAGGACGGCGAGCAGGTGGGCTCCGAGCCCTTCTCATCTGGCGGCCACCCGGCCTTTCCCCTCCCGCGGCTCACCTCCGCGGCGCCATCGGGCCCCCATGAAACCTGAGGGTGGGCAAGAAACGGACCCCCTTGACAGACTCGCTCCGCCGGACCATGGTGGGGACCTCCCATGGAGCAAACGCGGGTTGCCACAGGGAAACACCCGAAGCTGGCCGCCCCCCGCCAGCTGGAGTCGCTGCACCGGGCCCTCGATGTGCTGGAGCGGCTGGCGCAGCATCGCGGGGAGGTGGGCCTGGCCGACCTCGCGCGCGCGCTCGGCATGTCGAAGGCCGGCGTGTACCGGATCCTGACCACGATGAGCGCGCGCGGCTACGTGGACAAGAGCCCGCGCCGGAGCTACCGGCTGGGGGTGCGGGCGTGGGAGCTGGGCTGCGCCGTGCCGGAGCTGCGGCTGGTGACGGTGGCGGCGCCGTTCATGGAGCGGCTGACCGGCGCGACCCGAGAGAGCTCGATCCTCGGGATGCTGGTCGGCTTCGACGTGGTCTACCTGCACCGCATCGACGCCTTCCAGGCGGCGGTCCGCGTGCACACCGACATCGGCACCCGCATCCCCGCGCATGCCACCTCGACCGGCCTCGCGCTGCTCTCCCGGCTCGACGCCGGGCAGCTGGAGGCGGTGGTGCCGTCGGCGCTGGAGCCGTTCACCCCGGACACGATCACCGACCGCGACCGGCTCCGGGCCGAGGTCGCCCGCACCGCCCGGCGCGGCTACGCTTTGACGGTCGGCACCTGGCGGGTCGAGGTGGCCGGCGTGGCCGCCGCGATCCTGGACGCCGATGGCGCCCCCATCGCGGCCGTCAACGTGTCGCTGCCCCGTGTGCGGTCGACACGGCGGCGGCTGGCCGAGCTGGGCGAGACGATCCGCGCGACCGCGCAGGACGTCTCGCGCGCGTTCCGCTTCTCGGGGTTCACGCGCGCGGACCTCCCGCCCGACGGGCGCGCCGGGCTCGGCGCGCCCCCGGGCCCGATACCGGCAAGGAGGCCCCGATGACCGACCTGACGGCGGCGATGGACCGGACGTTCTACCGGGAGCTGCGCAAGCAGTACCCGGTCATCGACCGGGGCGAAGGGATCTACCTCTGGGACAAGGCCGGCCGCCGCTACATCGACGGCGCCGGCGGGATGTACGTCGTCAACGTCGGCCACGGCGTGCCCGAGGTGATCGAGGCCATGGCGGCGCAGGCGCGCCGCGTGTGCTTCGCCCACGTGGCGCAGTTCACCAGCGAAGCCCAGATCGAGCTGTGCAACCGTCTGGCCGCGCTGGCGCCGCCGGGCTTCGGCCGGGTGTGGCTGGTCTCCGGCGGCTCGGAGGCGACGGAGTCCGCGCTGAAGCTGGTGCGGCAGTACCACGTCGAGCGGGGCAACACCGGCAAGCACAAGGTCGTTTCCCGGTGGCACAGCTACCACGGCAACACCATCGGCGCGCTGTCCATGTCAGGCACCCCCGCCCGCCGCAAGCTCTACACGCCCTACCTGCTTGACTTCCCCCACATCGCCCCCTGTTACTGCTACCGCTGCCCGTATAACCTCGCCTATCCCGGCTGCGGGGTGCGCTGCGCCGAGGAGCTGGAGCACGTAATCACCCGCGAGGGCGCGGAGTCGATCGCCGCCTTCATCGCCGAGCCCATCGTGGCCGGGCCGCTCGGCATGGCCACGCCGCCGGCCGAGTACTTCCGCATGGTCCGCGAGATCTGCGACCGCCACGACATCGTGATGATCGACGACGAGGTGATCTGCGGCGTGGGCCGCACCGGCCGGAACTTCGGCATCGACCACTGGGGCGTGGTGCCGGACATCATCGTGACGGGCAAGGTGGTCACCGGCGGCTACGCGCCCGTCGGCGCCGTCCTCGCCCACGAGCGCGTGCACGCGGCGCTGGCGCGGGGGTCCGGCACCTTCGTGCACGGCTACACGTACTCCGGCAACCCGCTGTCCTCGGCCATCGGGGTGGCGGTCCTCGACTACATCCAGCGCAACGGGCTGATCCCCCGGGCCGCCGAGATGGGCGCGTACCTGTTCGAGCAGGCGGACCGGCTGCGCAAGCTGCCCGTCGTCGGCGACATCCGGGGCAAGGGCCTCCTGATGGGGATCGAGCTGGTGGCCGACTCCGTCACGGCCCGGCCGCCGGACCGCCGGCTCCGGCTGAGCGAGCGGGTGGTGGAGACGGCGTTCGCCCGCGGCCTGATCGTGGTGTCGGGCGCGGGGGGGATCAACGGCGTCGCCGGCGACTACGTGTGCCTGGCGCCGCCCTACACGATCACCCGGGCCCAGGTCGACGACATGCTCGCCATCCTGGGCGAGTGCCTGGAGGAGGTGAGCGCGCAGGCGTGACAGGCCGCCGGCCCAGGCCGGGCGCCACGCCCGGCCGGGACCGGCGAGATCCGGTGGGAAGGGTCCCGCACAAGGCAGAGGAGGCGCTATGCACTCGTGGAGCGTGTTCGATCGTCGCCGGCCCCTGGTGGCCGTGCTCGCCGTCGCCGTCCTGCTCGTCGCCGGGCTGGGCGCGGCCCCCGCCGCCCACGGCCAGGAGAAGGTCCTCAACATCGGGCTGTACATCGAGCCTCCCAGCCTCGACCCCCATAACACGGAGCTGGGCACGCTGATCCGGGAGCTGGCCAACATCTACGAACCGCTCATCGACGTCCGGGAGAAGATCGGCGTCTACGAGCCGGTGCTGGCCACCTCCTGGACGGCGTCCGACGACAGCCTCGCCTACACCTTCAAGCTCCGCAAGGGGGTCAAGTTCTCCGACGGCACCGACTTCAACGCCGAGGCCGTCCGGGTCAACTACGACCGCGTGATGAACATCAAGCGCGGGCCGTACGCGGCGGTCAAGCAGATCAAGGCCGTGGAGGTGGTCGACGAGGGCACCGTGCGGTTCCGCGTGCACAAGCCGTCGGCGGCGTTCCTGTCGACGATGCGGCTGTTCATGATGGTGAGCCCGGCCGCACTGCGGGCCAACGCCGGCACGGACTTCGGCCAGAGCTGGTTCAACGAGCGCACCGCCGGCACCGGCGCCTACAAGCTGGACCGCTGGCAGCGGGGCAGCGTGGTCTCGCTGGTGAAGAACGATCGGCACTGGCGCGGGTTCCGTCCGGACAACTTCGACCGGGTCAACATGCGGATCATCCTGGAGGCGGACAGCCAGCGCCTGCTGCTGGAGCAGGGGCAGATCGACATCGCCCAGATCATCTCGATTGACGCGTTGCCCGCGTTGAAGCGGAACCCGCGGATCCAGGTCGTCGAGACGGAGTACGCCGGGCAGATGTACCTGCTGCTCAACACCGCGCTGTCCCCGCTCAACGACCCGCGCGTACGCAAGGCCCTGGCCCACGCCTGGAATCACGACAAGTACAAGGCGCTGCGCAAGGGCATCGCGCCGCGCGCGGACGGGCCCGCGCCCAACGTGATGCTGGGCGAGGGCTACACCCTGGCCAACGCCTATCCGTTCGACCTGGAGCGGGCCCGGAAGCTCCTGGCCGAGGCGGGGGTCAAGCCGGGGACGACGCTGACCGCGCTCGTGCAGAAGGGCGACGAACAGAAGCGCATGCTGACCGAGGTGTTCCGCGACGAGCTGGACGGCCTCGGCGTGAAAGTGGACTTCGTGGAGGCGACCTGGCCGGCCATCTTCAAGCGCACCACCGACTGGTCCGCCACGAAGGACCCGGGGCTCAACTGGCACGTGGTGGCGTTCTACAAGTCGCCGGATCTCTGGACGCCGTGGACGTTCCTGTACCGCATGTTCCACACCGAGACCCAGGTGCATAAGCCGAGCGGGCAGTGGAACTTCGTCGGCTACGCCAACCCGGCCGTCGACAACCTGATGGACGAGGCCAACCTGACCATGGACCCGGGGAAGGCGTCCGCCCTGTGGCGGAAGGCCAACGGGATGATCTACGCGGACATGCCGGCCATCCCCATCGAGAAGATGGTCGAGATCGCGGTGCTGCGCAGCGACATCCGTGGCTACAAGTACCATGCGTACGACAACGGGCGGAAGCTGTACCTCTACGACCTGTCCCGCGCCAAGTAGGTGAGCGGCCGGCGGGCGACGACCGCGCGCCGGTGAGGGCTCGGCGATGCTGCTGTACGTCGCCCGCCGCCTGGCCGCTCTCGCGTTCGTGATGCTGGGCATGTCGCTGCTGATGTTCGTCGTGGCGCACGCGCTGCCCGGCGATCCGGCGCGCGTGGCAGCGGGCGGCGTGGAGGCCACCACGGAGATGGTGCGAATCGCCCGGGAGCAGCTCGGGCTCGACCGCCCCCTGGCCGTGCAGTACCTGCTGTACCTGGGCCGCACGGCGCGGGGCGACCTCGGGCGGTCGGTCGTCACGCGCCGGCGGATCGCCGACGACTTGCTCGAGTTCTTTCCGGCCACGCTGGAGCTGACCGCCGCCGCGGTGGCCTTCGCCGGCCTCCTGGGCGTGCCGCTTGGCATCCTGTCCGCCGTGCGCCGGGGCCGGCTCAGCGACCACGTGAGCCGGCTGGCCTTTCTGTTCGGCATCTCCATGCCGGTCTTCTGGCTGGGGCTGGTGGCCATCCTCGTCTTCTACGCCGTGCTCGGACTCTTGCCCGCCGGCGGGCGGATCGACTACCTGTTGACCCCGCCGCCCCACGTCACCGGGTTCTACACGGCCGACAGCCTGCTGGCCGGCGACGGCCAGCGCCTGGCTAGCGCGCTCCGGCACCTGGTCCTGCCCGCGCTCGTGCTGTCCACGGTGTCCCTGGCCTTCATCGCCCGCATGACCCGGTCGTGCCTGCTGGAGGTGCTGGGCGAGGACTACGTGCGCACCGCGCGGGCCAAGGGCCTGCGCGAAGCGCTGGTGATCTACAAGCACGCGCTGCGCAACGCGGCGGTGCCGATCCTGGTCACCATCGGGCTCCAGCTCGGGACGCTCATGGGCGGCGCCGTGCTCACCGAGACGATCTTCACGTGGCCGGGCATCGGCACCTACGCGGTGAGCGCGGTCGAGAACCAGGACTACCCCGCGCTGATGGGCTTCGCGGTGACGTTCTCCTTCCTGTACGCGCTGCTCAACGTCGTCGTGGACGTGCTGGCCTACAGGCTCAACCCGCGGGTGTCGGTGTGACGCGCCGGCTCGGCCTCGTGTGGCTCGCGCGCCAGCTCGGCCGGAACGTGCCGGCCGCGCTGGGCGCGCTGCTCATCCTGCTGCTGCTCGTGGTCAGCCTCGAGCCGCGCTGGTTCACCGAGCGCGACCCCTATCGGCTCGACCCGGTGAACCGCCTGCTGCCGCCCAGCGCCACCTACCTCCTCGGCACCGACGAGATGGGCCGCGACATCTACACGCGCATCGTTTACGGCACGCGGCTGACGCTGGGCGCGGCGGTGCTCGCGGTCGCGCTGGCGACGGTGGTCGGCGGCCTCGTCGGGCTCCTGGCCGGCTACGCGGGCGGCTGGCTCGACGAGGTGGTCATGCGGACGACGGACGTCTTCCTGGCCTTCCCGCCGCTCGTTCTCGCCATGGCCGTCGTCGCCGCGCTCGGGCAGGACCTCGTGAACTCCGTGCTGGGGCTGGCGGGCATCTGGTGGGCGCAGTACGCGCGCCTGATGCGCAGCCGGGTGCTGGAGATCACCGCCCAGGAGTACGTGCTGGGCGCCCGGGCCACTGGCGTTGGCCGGCCGCGCATCCTGCTCCGCCACGTGGCGCCCAACGGCCTGGCCCCGCTGACGGTCAAGGCCTCCATCGACATGGGGCTGGTCGTGATCATGCTCTCCGCCCTGTCATTCATGGGGCTCGGGGCCAAGCCGCCGATCCCCGAGTGGGGCGCCATGATCACCACCGGTCGCAAGTACCTGCTCGACTACTGGTGGGTGCCCACCTTTCCCGGCTTCGCGATCTTCGTCTCGGTCCTCGCCTTCAACCTGCTGGGCGACTGGATTCGCGACGTGATGGACCCGCGCGCGCGGACGTGAGCGCCGCGCGCCGGAGGCCCGACCCAGGCGTGAACGGGCGATTGGCCCGGAGGAGACGGACATGACCGAAACCGCTCGGAGCGCCGGCGCGCCGCTCGGCGCGCTGCGGATCGCCGTCGACGTCGGCGGCACATTCACCGACCTGGTGGTCGCCGACCAGGACGGCCGCCTGCGCGCCTTCAAGGCGGCCTCGACGCCCGCCGACCCCTCGCGCGGGGTGTTCGACGCCCTGGACCGGGCGGCGGCCGCCTTCGGCGTGTCGCGGCCCGCGCTGCTCTCCGCCTGCGCGATGTTCGTGCACGGCACGACGGTGGCGACCAACACCATGGTCCAGCGGGCCGGGGCCCGGCTGGGCATGCTGACCACGTCCGGGTTCCGCGACATCCTGGCCATCCGCCGGGGCCGGCGGCCCCACATGTGGGACTACCGGAGCCCGCACCCGCCGGAGTTGGTGCCGCGCCACCTGCGCCGGCCCGTGCGCGAGCGGATCGACGGCCGGGGCGCGGTCGTCAGCCCGCTGGCCGAGGACGACGTGCGCGCCGCCTGCCGGGCGCTCGGCACGGCCGGGGTCGAGGCGGTGATCGTGTGCTTCCTGAACTCCTACCTGAACGACGCCCATGAGCGGCAGGCCGAGGCCATCGCCGCCGCCCTGCTGCCGGGCGTGTACGTGTTCCGGTCCTCCGACGTGCTGCCGCTGATGGGCGAGTACGAGCGCTACTCGACGACGGCTGTCAACGCCGCGGTGGCGCCCCGCACGATCCGCTACCTGGCCCGTCTGCAGCGGGACCTGGTGGGCGCCGGTCTCCGGAGCGCGATGCTCGTCATGGAGAGCACCGGCGGGATCATCGACCTGGCCGCCTGCGAGAGGAAGCCGGTGCTGACCGTGCTGTCCGGGCCCGCCGCTGCCGCCCCCGCCGCCCAGCTCTTCGGCGAGTGCCTGGAGGAGCGGAACATCGTGCTGTTCGACATGGGCGGCACCAGCTGCGACGTCGTGCTGGTCAAGGACGGCGTGCCGGCGCACACCGAGGAGCTGCAGGTGGCCGGCTACGACATCGCGCTGCCCGCGGTCGACGTGGTGACGATCGGGGCCGGCGGCGGCACCATCGCCTGGGTGGACCAGGGCGGCCTGCTCCGCGTGGGCCCGCACAGCGCGGGCGCCGAACCCGGCCCCGTGTGCTACGGCAAGGGCGGCGCCGAGCCCACGGTCACCGACGCCCACCTGGTGCTCGGACGTCTCGCCCCCGACAACTTCCTGGCCGGCGAGATCGCGCTCGACGCGGCGCTGGCCCGCGAGGCGGTCGAGACGCGCCTCGCGCGTCCCCTCGGCCTGAGCGCCGAGCAGGCGGCGCTGGCAGTGCTGCGCGTCGTGAACCAGAACATGATCGAGGCTATCAAGATGCTGAGCCTGGAGCGCGGCCACGACCCGCGGAAGTTCGTGCTGGTTGCGGCGGGGGGCGCCGGAGGGCTTCACGCCGGGGCCCTCGGGCGGGAGCTGTCCGTGCGCGAGGTGTACCTGCCCCGCCAGGCCGCCGTGTGCTGCACGGTCGGCATGCTCCACTCCGACGTGCGGCACGACTACTTCCAGAGCTTCTTCGCCCGGCTGTCGCCCCCAGCTTTGGAAGACGCCGCCCGCCAGCTGGAGGCGATGCGCGCCGCCGCCCAGGCCACGCTCGGCGGGGAGGGCTTCGCCGCCGCGGCCATCGAGTACCGGCCCGCGCTCGGCCTCCGGTACGCAGGCCAGCAGTGGCAGATCCCGATCGACGTGGTGTGGCCGCTGACGGGGGCGTTCCTGCCCGCCTTGGTCGAGCGCTTTCACGCGCGGCACGAGGAGCTGTACGGCTCCCGCGACCTTGCCACCGGCATCGACGTGGTCGATCTGCGCCTGGCCGCCATCGGTCCCACGACCAAGGTGAAGCTGGCGCAGGAGGCGCCCCGCGGCGCCAGGGAGGCCCGGCCGGCGCCGGCGACGCGGGCGGTGTGGTTCGAGGACACCGCCGGCCCGGTGCCGGCCGCGATCCTGCAGGGCGCCGCGCTCGGGAGCGGCGACGTGGTGGCGGGGCCGGCCGTGATCGAGGAGCCGGCGACCACCCTCGTGGTGGCGCCGGGGGAGGAGGTCCGCGTGGACCGCTACGGCAACTACCGTCTCACCCGCCCGCGGGGGGCGCAGGAGGCGACCGATGGAGCTCGATAGCGTCACGTTGACCGTGCTGGAGCGCAAGCTCGACAGCATCGCGCGCGAGATGGGCATCATCATGCGGCGCGCCTCACGCAGCCCGATCTTCAGCCAGTCCCACGACTTCTCGTGCTTCCTGGCCGACGCCCGGGGCCGGCTGATCTCCGTGGCCGACGGGATCCCGATCCACACCGGCGGCGGCGGCTTCGCCGTGGAGCGCGTGCTTGCGTACTGGGGCGACGACATCCACCCGGGCGACGTCTTCCTGTCCAACGACCCCTACGCGGCCCTGGGCAACCACCTGCCGGACTGGACGGTGATGAACCCCGTGTTCCACGAGGGCGCGCTGGTCGCCTTCGCCTGCAACCGCGCCCACCAGGTGGACATCGGCGGCGGCATGCCGGGCACCTACAACTCCAACGCCGTGGAGATCTTCGACGAGGGCATCCGCATCCCCCCCATCAAGCTCTACGAGCGCGGGGTCTTCCGCCGCGACGTGTGGGACATGATCGCGCTCAACACGCGCGCGCCCCAGACCGTCACCGGCGACGTGGGCGCCATGGTGGGATCCATCCGCATCGGGGCCCGGCGCCTGCAGGAGATCCTGGAGGAGTACGGGCGCGAGGGCACCGTGGCCTACTTCGACGGACTCCTCGACTACGCCGAGCGCCGCATGCGCGCGGAGCTGTCGAGCTTCCCGGACGGCTCTTGGACCGGCGTCGAGGTGATGAACAACGACGTTTTCACGCGCCGGGAGGTGAAGATCGTCGCCACCGTCACGGTCAAGGGCAGCGACGTGACGGTGGACTTCACGGGCACCGATCCCTGCATGCGATCCTTCAAGAACAGCTCGTTCGCCAACACCTACTCGGCCGTGTTCGTGGCGTTCGCCTGCCTCGTCGACCTGTCGATCCCGAAGAACCAGGGCATGTTCCGGCCGATCCGCCTCGTGATGCCGGCGGGCACCGTGGTCAACCCTGACCCGCCCGCCCCGCTCACGTACTCCACGGTCTTCCCGGCGATCCAGATCATCCACGCGTGCTGGAAGGCGCTGGCCCAGGCCGTGCCCGACCGCGTGTCGGCGGGCTGGGGCGTGCCGTCGTACCCGACCATGGCGGGCTACAAGAACGGCGAGAGCTACATCCTCTACCACTGGGCCGGCTCGGCGGGGGTGGGTGGCATCAAGGGACGCGACGGCTTCGAGACGCTCGGCTCGCTGAACACGCTCGGGGGCATCGTGCTGCCGGACGTGGAGCTCTACGAGCAGGTCTACCCCGTGCAGTACCGCCGGTGGGAGTTCCGCCCGGACGGCGCCGGAGCGGGGGAGTTCCGTGGCGGCACCGGCGTCGTGTACGAGATCGCCGTCACCGAGCCCGCCAAGTGGGGGCTCAGAGGGGAGGGGTTCTACACGCCGACTGGCTTCGGGACCAACGGGGGGCTGCCGGGGCGCGAGGCGGTGAGCGTGCTGAACCCGGGCACGCCGGAGGAGGAGCCGACGCCCCAGTATGCGATCCAGGAGCGCGGCCCGACCGTGTACCGGCTGGAGTCGCCGGGCGGCGGCGGCTGGGGCAGCCCGCTGCGCCGGGACCCGGAGGCCGTGCGGCGCGACGTCGTGAACGAGTTGGTGTCGCCGGAGGCGGCGCGGGACGTGTACGGCGTGGTGCTGGAGCCGGGGACGCTGGCCATCGACGACGCGGCGACGGCGGAGCGGAGGAGGGAGCTGGGCAACGGTGCGAATCCGTCGACGTTCGACGGCCGAGGGGCGTGACATGAGCGAGCGGATGTTCTTCGAGGACGGGTGGAGCGCGGGCCAGGTGGCCCGGGCGCTAGACGAGGCGAAGTGCGACGACGTGGACTGGCGGCGCGGCCGCGCGCCGATGTATGTGTTCAACGCCGGTCAGGCTCTCTACGACGTGACGCGCGACGCGTTCATGGCCTTCTTCACGGAGAACGCGCTCGGCACGCGCGCCTTCCCCAGCCTGGTGCGGCTCGAGCGCGACGTGATCGCCATGGCGAACGAGATTCTTCGGGGACCGGCGGAGCCCGCGGGCGCGTTCACGTCCGGTGGCACCGAGAGCATCTTCCTGGCGATCAAGACGGCGCGCGACTGGTCGCGGGCGCATGGGCGGGCCCGGGACACGCTCGTCGTCCCGGACACTGCCCACCCCGCGTTCAACAAGGCCGCGCACTACATGGATCTCCGGGTCGTCCGGGTCCCTGTGCGCACCGACCTGCGCGCCGACGTCGACGGCATGGCCGCGGCGATCGACGACCGGACCCTGCTGGTCACCGGCTCGGCGCCGTGCTTTCCCTTCGGCGTGATCGATCCGATCGGTGATCTGGCAGCGCTGGCGACCGCGCGAGGGGTCTGGATGCACGTCGACGCGTGCGTCGGTGGCTTCCTCGCCCCATTTGTGCGGCGCGTCGGCTACCCGGTGCCGCCGTTCGACCTGTCCGTTCCTGGCGTCGACTCGATCTCGGCAGATCTGCACAAGCTGGGCTTCGCGGCGAAGCCGGCGTCGACCGTGCTCTACCGGTCTCGCGAGTTGCTCGACTACCAGGGCTTCCGGTTCGATGCCTGGCCGCGCGGCACCTATGATGTCCCGGGCTTTACCGGCACCCGACCCGGCGGCGCGGTGGCTGCGGCCTGGGCCACGCTTCGGTACCTCGGCGCGCGTGGCTACATGGACATCGCCCGCCGAATCATGGCGCTGCGCTCGCGCCTGTCCGCCGGAATCACGGCGATCGAGGGCCTGCACATCCTGTCCGATCCAGAGCTGAACATCATCGCGTACGGCTCGGACCATCTCGACATGCGCGCGCTCGCCGACGGCCTCACCGATCGGGGATGGCTGGTCGGCCGCAACGCGCGCCCGCCCGCGATCCATTTCATGCTGGTGCCCTTGCACGAGGTGATGGTCGACGACTACCTGCGCGATCTCGCTGTAGCCGCTGAGGAGGTCCGTGCTGGGCGCGCGGCGCGCAGGGTCGCGGCGACGTACTGAATGCCGGGCCGTGCTGGGTCCAGCGGGGGGTGCCGGGCCCAGGAGGATGGTGTCTCGACCTGCGCTGGCGTCGCTGTCACCGAGACTGTCACTCACCCCGCGTGACGGGTTACGACGGGCCGCAACTTGCCGCCACTTGCCGCTACCCTCGCCACGAACTCGTGGGCGCACAAGTCGCTGAGAGTGCGAACGATGCAGGCGATCCGCGGCCCGACCTGAAAATCCTGGTGTCGGCGGTTCAAT
>Ga0187892_10004993_pt1 | contig 21451 bp, 14 predicted proteins | sample MA1701073metaG_FD_139345 | JGI IMG/M metagenome (GOLD analysis project Ga0187892, IMG submission 139345) | Bio-ooze microbial communities from a basaltic lava cave in the Kipuka Kanohina Cave System on the Island of Hawaii, USA - MA170107-3 metaG ... | reverse complement strand
GGACAGGCAGCGCGCGAGGACGTCCGCGGTCGTCGGCTCGCTCGGCACCGCCGTGTCGAAGGTGTCGAGCCAGGCGAAATACGCTTCGAACACCGATCGCAGCTCCTGCGGCGTGAAGGAGCAATGGCCGCCCGTGCTGCCCCAGATCATGGCATGCTTCTTCTCGCCGAGTGCGGCGGCATCGGCGTACATCTTCTGGAATTCGGGCAAGCAGATGAAGTCCTCACGGCCGGAGAACGACAGGAGAGGATAGTCCACGCGCTTCGCCACGCCGCGGGTGAAGTCGACGTAGGTGCTGCGGCTCATCTTCCGACGTCCCTTGCCAGGCCCGAAGCGCGGCACCGCATCGTTGAACGCCTGGGCCGCGGAGCTGTCGAGGACGCTCGTGTAGTCGAGACCCTCGTTCCAGCCGAGCCGGCGGCCGTTCAGGCGCTCGGGATCGTCGACGAAATCGCCCATCGCGAGGATCGCGAACCCGATCACCGTGACGAAGTCGGTGGCGGTGCCGGGGAACTTCGTGAGCGCGAACAGCGTCTCGCGACGCGCCCGCTGCGCGGCCGCCTCGACCGGATCGGCGCTCGGCGCGAGCAGACCGAGGCACGTGTTCGCGGTCACCGCGAAGTCGATCTGCGACATCGTCGGATCGCCGACGTCGGGCAGACTCGAGAAGGTCCCGCCCGGCACGCCGTCGCAGACCCAGTCGTAGACCAAACGGACGTCGGTCGCGCCGTCCATCGATGGGAGCCCGCCGCCCGAGCAGGAGCAGAGCGGAATGGCGCCGTGGATGAGCTTGCCCGGCTTCAAGTGCATGGTGGCGTCCACCGTGACGGCGCCGCCTCCCGAGATGCCCGTGACGACGATGCGCTTCGGGCGTCCGGGCCCCTTCTTCCGCATGAACTTGATGATGTCCTTCAGATCGTAGCGGCTCTGAAAGGCGCTCCAGCTGGTCTGGCTGAAGGTCGAGGCGGCGACGGCCTTCCCGCTCGGAAGCAGGAACCCGTCCAGACCGAGCAGCGTGATCTTGTTGCACGAGCGCGGTGGGACGGCGGCGCAGTCGGTGTCGGACGAGCACGGAGTGTCGGGGTCGCTCTTGCAGGTGTTGTGCGGCGCGATGGTGAGGGGATCGAGCTCGAGGCCGTGGTTCACGATGACGAGGTCGCCGTCCCAGGGATCGGGAACCAGGATACGAAAGTACGATCCTTTGCTGCCCTTGCCGAGGTATTCGGTGCAGCCGGCGCCGGGCGGACATTGCGCGCTCGCCTGCGGAGCGAAGACGGTCACCAGGCCCAGCGCCAGCCCGAGCCACCCGCTGGGGACGCGCGTCTGCACGCGCATCACGACGAGGCGTCTCCGCCGCGAGCGAGCCAGCCTCGCGCGTCCCGGCCGATGTGCAGCGACGGCTCCGTCGCGTGGGCTCGTTCGAGCGCTTCGGCGGCGGCGCCAGGATCGGGCTTCCGCGCCAGCGCATTGGCGAGCGCGATCCAGCGATCGGCGTTGTCCGCGTCGCCCATGGCCGCTGCGCGCAGGTGGACGTCCGCGGCGCTGGTGACGCCCATCTCGAGGTAGAGTCCGCCGAGCGCCGCGTGGGTCTCGACGGACGGGACACGATCGACGGCCGCCTGCAGCAGGTCCACCGTGGTTCGAAGATCGCCCCGGCTCCGAGCGGCGGCGGCTTCGGCCAGGAGCGTCTCGGCGGCCTCGCGCGCCTTCGGATCGGGAATGGTGGCGAGTAGCGCGGGGAGCATCGCGGTGGCCGGGGCCGGACGGTCGTCGCGAGGGACTACCGGCACTTGCACCGTCCGTGCAGGGACCCGTGAAACGCCCGGGCTGGTCGGCGAGGAGGCGGGCCGAAGTGCCACCCAAGCACCCAGGCCGATCAGAATGCTCGCAGAGGCCGTCGTCAGGAGCCGCATGGCGGGCAACGTACCACGTCACCCCGCCCCCCCTCGACCCTCTGGACCTTGCTAGGCGTTGTGTACGCGCCGCGGACGGGGTTATGACTCGGCTCCCATGTACGAGGGCGTACCCGTCATCGATGCCGACGCGCACAAGATGGAGAACCCGGTGGTCTTCTTCGACTACCTGGCCCCCGCCTTTCGCGCGCGGATGTTCGCGCGCACGGATCGCTACGGCCAGCAGCGGCTGGTCGTCCGCGATCTGAACCCGCGCACCGGAAAGCCCGATCTCGAGCGCGTGTTCCCGCAAGTCGAAGGGCCGGGGAAGGGTGCCTTCTGCGCCATCCATCCCGAGACCGCGATCGGCGGCGTCTTCAACCGCATCCGGATCGAGCACATGGATCGCGAGGGGATCGACGCACAGGTGCTCTACGGGTCGATGTCGCTCGGCTTCGAGTCGCTGGTCGATCCCGAGCTGGCCGTGGCCTGCATGCGCGCCTACAACGACTACATCGCCGACGACTGCCGCGCCTACCCGGGACGGCTGTTTCCGGTCGGCTACATCTCCGTGGTGGACGTGGGTGAAGCGGTGCGCGAGATCCACCGCTGCGTCGAGGAGCTCGGCATGATCGGCGTCCACCTGCCGCCGTCGCTTCCCGTGCCGCATCCGGCGGCGCCCGACGCGTTTCCCATGATTCGGCTGCCGAAGCACATCTCGCATCCGGACTTCACCCCGGTGCTGGCGGCCGCGGCCGAGCTGGACGTCGCCGTCGGCGTCCACGGCTCCCCCGGCGTGTACCTGCCGTCGGGTATCGCCGAGCAGGTGGACTCGTTCATCCTGTCGCACATCTTCGGGCACCGGAACCAGATGCAGATGGCGCTCTCCGCGTGCGTCTTCGACGGTGTGTTCGACCGGCATCCGACCTTGCGCATGGGGTTCCTCGAGGGTGGCTGCGGCTGGGTGGCCGATCTCGTGCACGCGTACCACGAGCACTGGGAGAAACGGATTCGCGACTTCGATCCGGGCGTGCGCGTGCCCGCGGGGCAGTTCGCCCGTGAGCTGTTCCGCGAGCGCACGGGTGCCGACCGCAAGCGCCACGTCGTGCGCAAGATGAAGCAGGCGGTCGGGCTCTATCGCCGCTCCGAGAAGGAGGCCGCCGCCGCCGACCGCAAGGCCTTCATCCACGAGCACGCGAGCCTCACCCACGACCCGGTCGACTTCTTCCGCCGCGGCCAGGTGTTTCTCAGCTTCGAGTCGGACGATCCCGCGCCCAGCTATTTGAAGGCCGCGCTCGGCTCGATGGGCGAGGACCTGGCCTGCTTCAGCGGCGACTACGGTCACTGGGACGGCGTGCTGACCGACTGCGTGAAGAACGTCGTGCGCGCCGCGGACTACGAGCGCGATCACCTGACCAAGCTCCTCGGCGGCAACTGCCGCCGCTTCTACGGGCGACGACTCGACGAGGCGCTCGCGCGCCACGGCACGGTCGGCGGAGCCGCCTCGTCGGCCGCGTAGCCGCAGGGCAGACGCCTTCAGCTCCCCGTGAAGCGATCCTTCTACATCGAGATCCTGCTCGTGTGTCTCGCGCTGCTGCTGCTCGAGATCAGCTACACGCGCATCATCTCGTTCAAGCTGTTCTACTTCTACACGTACCTCATCATCGGGGTGGCATTGCTCGGCATCGGATCCGGAGGCGTCGCCACGGCGATCCTGCCGCGCCTGCGTACGATGCCGCTCGAGACGCTGTGGGCACGCGGATGCCTCGCGGCGAGCGCGTTGGTCGGGGTGGCCTACGTGGTCATCGCGCGCACGCCGATGAACACCTACGCCTTCTGGGCCGAGCCGACGCAGCCACTGCGGCTGGCCCTCATGTGTCTCGCTCTCTTCTCGACGTTCTTCCCCGTCGGCGTGCTCATCGCGGCGCTGTTCGGTCGGGCGGCCGAGCGCGTGAACCGCCTCTACTGCGCCGATCTCGTCGGGGCGGGCCTCGGCTGCGCGCTGGTGGTGCCGCTCATCGCCTGGCTCGGCCCGCCTTCCTGCATCTTTCTCGGCGGCGTGGTCCTGGCCGCCGTGGGCCTCCGACTGGCGATCGGGGAGGGGCTGCGGGGACTGGCGCTGGCCAACCTGGCGGTGGGGCTCGTGCTCGCCGGCGGCGTCGTGCGGCCGGACCTCCTGCCCGCGCTCGTCACCGACAAGGTGAAGACCGTCCACCCCGGCGACCCGCTGCTGTTTTCGAAGTGGAGTCCGGTGTTCCGCGTCGACGTCGGCGGCTCGCCGAGCAGCACCGAGCACCTCATCATCCATCACGATGGCCTCCTGGGCTCGACGCTGCAGAAGTTCGACGGCGACTTCTCGAAGCTCCGGCGCTTCGACGGTGACGACCGCGTGCTGCCCTTCCGCGTCCTGGGGCGCGTGCCGAAGAACGTGCTCATCATCGGCTCGGCGGGCGGGCACGAGATCCTGGCCTCGCTCTACTTCGGCGCCGAGCAGGTGACCGGCGTGGAGCTGAACCCCGTCACCGTCTCGCTCTTGACCGACGCGTTCGCCGACTACACCGGCCATCTCACGCGCAATCCGCGCGTCACGATCGTCAACGGGGAAGGGCGTTCGTTCCTGGCCCGCGACACCACCAAGTACGACCTCATCTACTTCGTGGCACCCGACAGCTACGCGGCCATGAACGCCGCCACCTCGGGCGCCTTCGTGCTCTCGGAGAGCTACCTGTACACGAAGGAGATGCTGCACGAATCGCTGCGGCATCTCGCGCCCGGCGGGCTCGTCTGCATGCAGTTCGGGGAGGTGGCGTTCGAGCGCAAGCCGAACCGCACCGTGCGCTATCTGGGGACGGCCCGTCTGGCGTTCCGCGAGCTGGGGATCGAGAATCTGGCGTCGCACGTGCTGGTGGCGACGCGCCCGAATTTCGTCCAGCTCGCGACGATGCTGCTCAAGCGCGAGCCTTTCAGCACGGAGGAGACGGACCGGTTCGTCTCCGCGGAGAAGGTCGTCGACGGCATGGTGGTGCGCCATGCCGGTGCGGTCGTGGGCGATACGCCGCTCTCCAACGTCATCGGGCTGCCCGAGGCCGCGCTCGCAGAATGGTACGCCGCCCACCCCTACGACTTGACGCCCGTCACCGACGACGCCCCGTTCTTCTGGCACTTCGCCCGCTTCCGCTCGGTGGTCGCGAGCATCGGCGGGCGGGTCGGCGATGGACAGCACGCCGACACCGAGGACGCGGTCGGCGAGCGGTTGCTGCTCGGCTTGCTCGTGATCGCGGCGCTGTTCGCCGCGACGTTCCTGCTGCTGCCCTTCCTCGCCATCCGCGAGACGTGGCGCGCGCTGCCGTACAAAGGGACGTCGGGCGTCTACTTCGCGTGCCTCGGCATCGGCTTCATGCTCTTCGAGATCGCGCTCATCCAGAAGCTGACTTGTTTCTCGGCTACCCGACGTACTCGCTCACGGTCACGCTGATGGCGCTCTTGGTCTCGACCGGCATCGGCGCGCTGGTGCTGGGTCCCCGGGCGGAGCGGGGCGACGGGGTCCTGCGGGCCGTCGGCGTGACGCTGGCGCTGCTGACGGCGTACTACGCGTTCGGGATCGGATACGTCGTCGACGCGTTCGTGGGCGCGCCGCTGCCGCTGCGCATCGCGCTCGCGGTCGTCATGATCGTGCCCCTCGGCATCTGTCTCGGGACCTTCATGCCCGCGGGCCTCGCGCGCGTCGCGGCGCTCACCGAGCACCAGAGCCAGTACGTCGCCTGGGGCTGGGCGGTGAACGGGTTCTTCTCCGTCCTCGGGTCCGTGCTGACGACCATTCTCTCGATGTCGTACGGGTTTCGTGCCGTGTTGCTGCTGGCGCTCGCGACCTACGCGGTCGCCATCCTCGTGCTGCGACGGATCCCGTCCCGCGCTTCGCGCGCGGCCTGACCTACCACGGCGCGGTGGCGCCTCTTGACCGAGGCGACCGTGCGCGAGGATGATCCGCGCGGTCCAGGGGTCACCTGCAAGGATCCGATCGTCGCAAGGAGGACACATGACGAGGACTCTGCAGAGAGCTGGAGCCGCAGCGCTGGCCGTGGGTTTCGTCGCTGCGCCGTTGCACGCGTTCCAGGTCACGCTCGATTCCGGGGCGGGGGCGCTCACGATCGTGGACAACGACGTGAACGACGCGAACCCCAGCGTCGGCGACATCGATTTCACGCAAGTCGTCGGCGGGATCTTCTCCGCGAGCGGCCGCGTCGATCAGGCGTTCGGGCCCATCGGCAGATCGATCTCCGTCGGCACGCATACGCCGGGAAGCGACGGCGTGTTCGCCAACCTCGACACGGCGATGCCGCACACGTTCACGGTGACCGTCGAGAGCGACGTGTTCACCGCGCCCGGCGCCCCGCTCGGATGGTCCATCAGCGCCAACGGAGAGGCGGACGGTCCTTCGCCGAGCGACGTCGAAGTCGTGACGAACGACGTCGCGCTGCAGGTCGATCCAGGGGCCCTTCTCCTCGCGACCGCGAGCGCGCCCATCACACCCGCCGTGCCACCGAGCGGCCAGCCCGCGAGCTTCGAGACGTCGCTGCGCGGGGTCGATCCCACCGCCGACGCCACCACGATGCGTGTCACCTGGTCGTTCAACCTCGGGCCGAGCGACCGGATCCGTCTGCCCGATCCGGATGCGACCGCCGAGGCCACGATGTTCATCAACGTGTTCAACTCGGAGGATCGCTGTGTCTTCATCATGAACAAGAAGGCCTTCAAGGTGGCGAAGCTCGCCGGCGTCGACGATGCGAACTGCGTGAAGGCCGTCGCCAAGACGGGCGGCGACGCCACCACGTGCGTGGACGACCAGAACACCACGAAGACCGTGAAAGCCGAAGACAAGCTGCTTGCCGACTTCCCGGACTCGTGCTCCCCCCCGCCCGCGTTCGGCACCAACGTCGGAACGTGCTGCGAGGGCGGCACGAACGACGCCGGGACGTGCGCGGCGGCACCGGATTGTCCCGGCGGATCCTGCATCGCCGGCGCGTGCATCAGCGGCGGCGCCGAGGTGGCGGCCAACGCGCTGACGCACGACCTCTTTGGGGCTACCGTCACCGCCGGCCCGGATTTCACCGGCAAGTGCCAGTTCAAGGTACTGCAGCACCTGGGTCTCCTGCACTCAGAACACTGGAAGTCGCTCTTCAAGTGCAAGAAGGAGAACATCGCGGGGCTCACCACCGAAGTGGACTTCGTCTCCACCTGCTTCGGGCCACCGCAGCCGGACTTCGCCAACATTCCCAAGCGACAAGCCAACCTCGCCGGCAAGATCCAAACCCTGTGCCTCGACAAGGGCGTGACCTCGCTCGGGACCGTCTTCCCCGGCGCATGTGCCGGCGAAGCAGATCCCGACTACGCGACCTGCCTCGGCCAGAGGGCTGCTTGTCGCTTCTGCCTCGGGGCCGTCGAGTCGGACGACGTCACGGCGCCGCTCGACTGTGACGTGCTCGACGACGGGGCGTCGAACGCCAGCTGTCCGTAACCTGCAGCTACACGCGGTGCGCGCCGGCCCGGCTGGCGCGCACCGCACGATCGACCCGGCGGTCCATCGCCTCGAGGACGCCGTTGATGGCGCGCACCGTGAGCCAGCGCAACGGCTCCGGCGGGAGCGAGAGCTTGCGATGCCCCCAGAGCGCGCGACCCGGACCATCGTGGTCGCGCATCAGATCCGCGATCATCGTGCCGGCATAGCTGGCGAGCGCGAGCCCGTGCCCGGCGTACCCGACGCTGTAGAAGACGTTGCGGTGCCGACCGATGCGGCCGACCGCCGGCAGGAAGTCGAGCGCGAGCGCGATCGGACCGCTCCAGCGCTCGGTCACCCGGGTGTCGTGGAGCGCCGGGAACCGGTCGCGGAACGCCTGCTCGATGAACGCATGCGTGTCGCGGTCGTCCCCGAGTGCGCCGCCACGATACGCGTAGCGGACGCGCTTGGCCCCCCCGACGATGCGCTGGTCGCGGGTGAGCCGGTAGCTCTCGAGCACCTCGTGCGCCGTGTAGATCCCCTCGCGTCCGGGCCAGCCGACGGCGGCGCGTTCCGCATCGGCGAGTGGGGCGGTACGGAACAGCGAGACGTGCACGCGCAGCACCGTGCTGCGCAGCCAGTGGAGCTCGGGCGTATACGCGTTCGTGGCGAGCACCACCGCCTTGGCTCGGACCCGGCCGCCCCCCGTGTGCACCAGCACGGGGTCGCCGTCCTCGATGTGCAGCACGGGGGTCCGCTCGTAGAGCTCGACGCGCGCGGCCTGCGCCGCCTGGCGTAGCCCGAGCACGTAGCGGCCGGGATCCAGGATGCCGCCGCGTCGCATGAAGTAGCCGCGGGTGAACGCCTCCGGGATGCCACGGCGCCGTAGCGCTGCGTCGTCGAGCAGCTCGCCGTCGAGCCCGAGGGCTTCGCCGGCCTTCGCGGCCGCGTCCACGACGCGATGCTGCTTGCGGTGCACCGCCGCCATGACGTTGCCGACCGGCTCGTAGTCGCACGCGATGCCGTGTCGCGCGATGCTCTCCTCGACGTGGCCGATCGCGATCTGCACCAGCTCGATCAAGGCGCGGGCGCGCTCGCCGCCGAAGAGCTTGGTGAGCGTCGGCAGGTCCTTGCCGATGACCGGCGTGAGATGTCCGGCATTGCGGCCGCTGGCACCCGCCCCGGCGTAGCCGCGTTCCAGCAGGATCACCGTGAGCCCCAGCTCGCGGAGCGCGATCGCCGTCGAGAGCCCCGTCAACCCACCGCCGACGACGCAAACGTCCGTCGTCGCGCCACCCGGCATCGCGGGCGCCACGGCTCCCGCGCCCTGCATCCACGGGCTTGCATCCACGGCGGCGAGCAATGGCATCCCGCTCGCCTCGCGCGCAAGCGGCGGGTCAGCGAGACGCGGCGGAAGCGCGCAATGTCACGACCGTCCAGGCGGTGAGCGCGGTGGCGATCACGAACGTGCACGCGAAGGTCCATTGAATGGCGGCCGAGGTGGCGGTGCGCACGGGGTCGCGCGGGTGCATGACCAGCTCCGCGCCTCCCACGTCCCACAGGAGCAACGCGAACGTCAGGCTCGCGAGCGACGCCGTCGCGCGCGGGCGGGCGATCCACCCGGCGGCGACCTGGACGATGACGGCGAGTGCCAGGAATCGGAGCGAGGCCGCCATGCGCGGCTCGGCCAGGAAGACCGCCCCCCAATTGACGCGCGCGGCGATCATGCTGAAGGCGATGCCGAGCGCGAAGATGGCGAGCCCGGCCCGCGCCACCGCCGAGATCCACGACGCCATGGCCATGCGCTGCGAGACGAGGCAGACCACGCCGCCGACGCCGGCAATCGCGAGCGCGAGCGTCCCGGCCCACACCAGCCCCACGTGCACGTACACCCATCGGATCCCCGCGCCCAAGCTCCGCTCCGCCGGCGCAACCCACACGACCACCGCCCCCAGCAAGACGAGGCAAGCAGGAATCCACCAGCGCCGCGCGCCTGTCATGCGCATCGCGAAATCACCATCCGCCCACGGGATCAACTACAAAAGCGGATCGACGGCAAAGAGGAGAGATGCGTTCCGGAATGAGCTAAGGATGGCGGCGGTCGGAGGCCCGGGTGTAGGACCCAGAGCGAGCGACCTCTTCGTCGACGCACCTAGTTTGATCGAGCTAGTGGGTTGGTGCCGGCGAAGCGCGGAGCGAGCGACGGGTCCTACACCCGGGCCGTCCCGCCACGATCGTGCTCTTTCCGGGACCCCTTCCTTGCCGGACATATCCCGATGGAGTACCAAACCGGGCTTCATGTTCGGGCTCGAGTACACCGCCCAGGAAGAGGCGTTTCGCCAGGAGCTGCGCGCGTGGCTCGCGGCGAATCTGCCGGCCGAGCGCGTGCCCGACGACGAGGACGCGCGGCGCGAGTTCCAGCGCGCCTGGCAGCGGCGCCTCGCCGCCGACCGATGGGTGGGCATCCAGTGGCCGCGCGAGCACGGCGGGCGCGGCGCCACGTTGAAGGAGCAGATCATCTTCACGGAGGAGATGGCGCGCGTGCGCGCGCCGGAGATCCTCGACGCCGTCGCCGTCAACATCGTTGGCTCGGTGCTGCTGCACGCGGGTACGGCGGCGCAGCAGCAGCGGTATCTGCCGCGCATCCTGCCCGCCGACGAGATCTGGTGCCTCGGCTTCTCCGAGCCCAACGCGGGGTCGGACCTGGCCTCGCTCAAGTGCCGCGCCACGCGCGACGGCGACCAGTGGGTGGTGACGGGCCAGAAGGTGTGGTCGAGCAAGGCGCACTTCGCGGACTGGCTCTTGCTGTTGGTTCGCACCGATTCCGAGGTGGCGAAGCACAAGGGCATCACCTGCATGATCGTCGACATGCACGCGCCCGGCGTGACCTGGCGTCCCTTGGTGCAAATCAGCGGTCGCCGCGAGTTCAACGAGGTCTTCCTGGAGGAAGTCCGGGTGCCGGTGGAGAACACCGTGGGCGCCGTGAACCAGGGCTGGCCGCTCATCCGCGCGGCCCTGGCGCACGAGCGGGGCACGTTGTGGGCGTTCGACTTCAAGATCCGCCTGCAAAACGGCGCGCTCGTGCTGGCGGACCTCTACCGCAAGCTCGGCCGCGGTGCCGCGGGCCGCGGCATGGACTATGCGACGCTTCGCCAGCAGGTGGCGCAGATCCACATCGAGTCCGAGGTGTTCGCGGCGCAGACGCTGCGCATCCTGCCGAAGCTGCACGCGGGCGACGCCGGCGCCGACGCGGCGATGCAGAAGCTGTTCGGCAGCGAGATCCAGCAGCGGGCGTGCGAGCTCGAGATGGCGCTCGAAGGCGCGTACGCGCAGCTCGGGATCGGCGAGCCGCGGGCGCTCGGTGCGGGAGAACCTCAGGAGCGCTACCTCTACTCGCGTTCCGTGACGATCTCGTCCGGGACCTCGGAAGTACTGCGCGGCCTGCTCGCGCAGCAAGCCCTCGGGCTGCCGCGGGACTGAGGCCATGTCCTGGCCCTTCCGCACGCGTGACCAGCTCCTTGCCGATCAGGCCGCTCATCCGCCGTTCGGCACCCGGACGTTCGGCGAGGGCGACGGCCCCGTCCGTGTCGGGGTGACGGGGCGCGGCCCGACGTTGCTCCTTCTGCCATGGTCGGAGTCGGACCTCGCGCGCGAGCGCGCCGCCGGCGCCCGCCTCTTCGGTCGCCTCGGCATTGGCGGGAAGATGCGCGTCGCCAATGCGCTGCCCGGCGCGCTTGCCACGCCCGGGGCGCTGATCGTGGGCGACGTGAACGAGGAGCTGGGCGCGCTCGACGTGCCAGTCGGCGAGATCGAGACGGCCGCTGCGGCCGCGGCCGCATGGGAGCTGCTCGACCGCGTCGGCGTGAACGTGCTCATTCTCGACCCTGCGACGGCGGCGAGGCTGCTCGAGTCGGCACCGCCGCGGCCTCGCCCGTGGTGGCAGGGCATCGTGTGGCTCTGCCGGCCCGGCACACCGGTGGCGCGGCCGAGCGCCGGTGATTTCGGCGGCTGGCAGCGGACGTGGCTCGCAGTCGCGGAAGCGTCGAGCTTCGTGGGCGGGGAGTGCGTGCAGGGCCGGCTGCACGTCGAAGGCGTGTTCTCGCCGGCGGTCGAGCAGGACGAGCTGGTGCTGGGACCGCTCCATCCGGGCGTCGCCTGGCGCTACCGCACCGCCTTGGCGGCGCGTGCGGGCGGTCCGTGCCCTTGCGGCTCCCCCGACCCGGTGTTCGATCTCCTTCGTTGACCGGAGCGCAGCCGGGAGCGTAGGCTCGCGTCCATGATGCGATCGAGTACCCGTCGGTGGTTCGGAGCGGTATTGGCCCTCGTAGCCCTCGCGGTCGTCGTGTCGCCGGCCGAGGCGAAGAAGGCGCGCAGCAAGGTCCGGCAGGAGATCGCGCGGCTGCAGGCGCGACTGGCGCAGCTCGAGAGTCGTCTTCAGTTCGAGAGCCGGCGCGTCGAGGCCCTCTTGCCGACGGTGATCGGCGTCGTCGGCGGATTGTGCGCGGACCCGTGTGCCACCGACTCGGACGGCGACGGCGTCGGCGACTGCAAGGACCTGTGTCCGTGCGATCCGGTCAACGCCGACGACGACGGCGACGGCATGCCCAACTGCTACGATCCATGTCCCACCGAGGCCGACGACGCCTGCATCGATCCGTGCCGGATCGACGCCGATGCCGACGGCGTACCCGACTGCACGGATCCCTGCCCGTGGGATCCGGCGACCGTCACCGATGGCGACGACGACGGGTTGCCCGACTGTCTCGATCCGTGCCCGGACGGCAGCGTGGGCGACTGTGCCCCGCCGTGTCCGCTCGACGCGGACGGGGACGGGACGAAGGACTGCGTCGATCCGTGCCCCTTCGGGGCGGCGGGCGATTTTCCCTGCGTCGGGGTGCCTCCCGCACCAGCGAAGTAACGCCGCGATCTACAGCACGAGCAACGTCACCAACGTCAGCATCAGGCCCATCCCGGCGATGTCGGTGCCCGTCGTGAGAAAGATGCTCGACGCCGTCGCCGGGTCGGCCCCGGCACGGCGCAGCAGCAGCGGCACCAACACGCCGAAGAGGCCGCTGGCCATGCACGCGCCCGTCATCGCCAGCGCGATCACGGCGCCCAACAGCATCGCCTGCGGCTGGCCGCTGCGATGCGCGCTCCACCACATCGCCAGCCCGGCGATGCAGCCCGTGAGCAGGCCGTTCAGCGCGCCCAGGCTCACCTCCTTGGCAATCAGCTTGCGGACCGGGTGCGCGTCCATGTCGCCCAAGGTGATGCCGCGCAGCGTGATCGCCAGCGCCTGACAGCCGTTGTTGCCGGACTGACCCGCGATGATCGGGAGGAAGGCGGCGAGTGCGACCACCTGCGCGATGGTGCCCTCGAATAGGCTGACCACGAGGCCCGCCAGGAAGGCGGTCAGCAGGTTCAGCTGCAGCCATGGATGCCGCATCCGGAACGCAGGCCACAATCCGGTATAGACCCGCTCTTCCTTGTCCACGCCGACCATCTGGCCCGACTGCGCCGTGATCTCGACCACCTGCCGCTCGAACAGCTTCCAGCCGCGCACCAGGCCGACGAGCGAGCCGCGCTCGTCGCACACCGGGTACACCGGATAGTGCCGCTTGATCGCGGCTTCGACCGCCGCCCGCACGGGCAGGTCGGGCGCCAGCGCGAACGGGTCGGGCAGCATGAACTCGCTCAGCCGCTGCTCGGGGCGCGCCAGCAGCAGGTCGCGCATGACCACGAGCCCGAGGAGCTTCTGCGTCGCATCGACGACGTAGAGATAGGTGATGTCGCTCACCGTCTCCTCCTGCCGCAGCCAGTCGATTGCTTCGCGGGCCGTGGTCTCCGGGGAGAGTGCGCCCCGGACGGGCTCGATCAGCTCGCGCGTCAGGCCCGGCACCATCGCCTGCGTGTCGCCCTGGATCGCGCCGGGCAGGAGCGCGGCGACGCGCACGGCAAAGTCGGCCGGCAAGGCCGCCAGCACGCGTTGGCGCGTGTCTTCCGCGTGCTTCGCGAGCAGCTCGGCGGCATCCACCGGGACGCGCGCCCGCACGGCGCGGACGAGCTCGTTCAGATCGACGGCTTCATCCATGAGGAAGGACCTCCACGGTGACTGCACGCCGGCTTCGTCTGCCGGCCCAGCGCTCGCTCGCGCTCTGGACGACCACGTAGAAGACCGGGACGAACAGCACGGCCAGGAACGTCGACGTCAGCATCCCGCCGAACACGGCCGTGCCGAGCGCACGGCGGCTGGCCGCGCCGGCGCCCTCGGCGATGACCAACGGGAAGACGCCGAGGATGAACGCGAACGACGTCATGAGAATGGGGCGGAAGCGCAGCCGCGACGCTTCGATGGCCGCCTCGACGATGCTCTGGCCGCGCGCACGACCTTCGCGGGCGAACTCGACGATGAGGATGGCGTTCTTGCTCGACAACGCGACCAGCAGCACGATCCCGATCTGCGTATAGACGTTGTTGTCCATGCCGCGCGTCGCGACGGCGATCACCGTCCCCAACAGGGCCAAAGGCACCACCAGGACGACGGCGAACGGATTGCTCCAGCTCTCGTACTGCGCCGCCAGCACCAGGAACACGAGCAGCACCGCCAGGCCGAAGATGACGAGGGCCTCGCCACCGACGAGCTTCTCCTGGAACGAGATTCCCGTCCACTCGTAGCCCATGCTCTGCGGCAGCTTGCTCTCGGCCATCTGCTCCATGAGGCGCAGCGCCTGGCCGGAGCTCTGCCCGGGCGCGGCTTCGCCGGTGATCGCGGCGGACGGGTAGAGGTTGTAGCGGCCGATGATTTGCGGGCCGACCGTCTCCCGCACGTCCACGAGCGTGCCGAGGGGGACCATCTGTCCCTGTGCGGTGCGGACCTCGAGCCGTGTGATGTCCTGGGGCGTCTGCCGGAAGGCGGGCTCGGCCTGCACGCGCACCTGGTAGGTGCGGCCGAAGAGGTTGAAGTCGTTCACGTACGTGGAGCCCAGGTAGGCTTGCAGCGTGTCGAATACCTCGGTCAGCGGAATGCCGAGCGACCGCGCCTTCACGCGATCGACGTCGGCGAAGAGCTGCGGCACGCTGGCGCGGAACGTGGAATTGAGCGCCACGAGCCCGCTCTGCGCGCTCCCGTCGAGCAGCATCTCGTCGACCATTTGTTGCAGCGCAGGGAGTCCCACGCCGCCTCGGTCCTGGAGCTGCATCTGGAACCCGCCGCCCACGCCGAGGCCGCGGATGGACGGTGGCGCGAAGGCGAACGAGTTGGCCTCCTGGATGTCGCCGAGCTGGCGCCGGAGACTGTCCAGGATGGCTTCCTGGCTCAGGCTGTGGTCACCACGCTCCTCCCACGGCTCGAAGATGATGTAGAAGACGGCGGCGTTCGACGCCGTCGAGTTGTCGAGGATCGAGCGGCCGCCCACGCTGTTCCAGGCGGCCACGCCCGGCATCTTCGACACGATCTGATTCACCCGTTCGACGACGCGCCGCGTGCGTGCCAGCGAGGCGCCGTCGGGCAGCTGGATCCCGGCGATCACGTAGCCTTGGTCCTCGACCGGGAGGAAGCCCGTGGGCAGCGACGTGAAGCCCCAGAAGGTGACGGCGATCAAGAGCGCGAAGGCGGCCATGGCGCGGCCGGCGTGCTGGACCAGCGTCGTGATCACGCGGACGTACGTCTGCTCTGCCCGGGCGTAGATCCGGTTGAAGGCGCGAAAGAACGCGTTGCGCGGGCCCGTGGCCGGCCGGAGGTACGTCGCGCACTGCGCCGGCTTGAGCGTGAGCGCGTTGACCGCGCTGATGAGCGCGGTCGCGGCGATGGTGAGCGCGAACTGCCGGTAGAGTTGGCCGGTGATCCCGCCGAGCAAGGCCGTGGGCAGGAACACGGCCAGGAGGACGAGCGTGATGCCGATTACCGGGCCCGTCACTTCGTCCATGGCCCGGATGGTGGCGTCGCGCGGACTGAGCCCGCCCTGCTCGATGTGGTGCGCGGCGTTCTCGACGATGACGATGGCGTCGTCCACGACGATGCCGATGGCCAGCACCAAGCCGAACAGCGTGAGCAGGTTCACCGAGAACCCGAGCGCCGCCATGCCGGCGAACGCGCCGATGATCGTGACCGGCACCGTCGTCGCCGGCACCAGCACGGCGCGCCAATCCTGCAGGAAGAGCAGGATGACGATGAGCACCAGCGCCCCGGCTTCGAAGAGCGTGCGGTACACCTCGTGCACGGCCTGGCGCACGAAGCGCGTGGTGTCGAAGGGGATGTCGTAGGCGAGGCCTTCGGGGAAGGACGGCTGCATGCGCTCCATCGCCGCCCGGACCTTGTCGGCGACGTCGAGCGCGTTGGCGCCCGGGAGCTGGAACACGGCGACACCGGCCGCGGGCTTGCCGTTCTTCTGGAAGAAGACGTCGTAGACCTGCCCGCCCAGCTCCACGCGGGCGACGTCGCGGAGCCGCGTCACGCGCGTGCCCTCGGTCTTCACGACGATGTCCTGAAACTGCTCGACGTCGTGCAGCCGACCGAGCGTGTTGACGGTGAGCTGGAAGTCTTGCGTATCCGGTGCCGGCGGTTGACCGAGCTGGCCGGCGGCGACCTGCACGTTCTGCTCCCGGATCGCCGCCACCACGTCCTCCGCGGTGAGGCTGCGGGCTTCCAGACGCTGCGGATCGAGCCAGATGCGCATGCTGTATTGCGCCGCGCCGAAGACGTTCACGTCGCCGACCCCGTCGACGCGCGAGAGCTCGTCGCGGATGCGCAGCGTGGCGTAGTTGCTCAGGTAGAGGTCGTCGTAGCGGCCCTCGGGCGAGGTGAGCACGACGAAGAGGATGATGTCGGTCGATTGCTTCTTGGTCGTGATGCCCTGGCGCTGCACTTCCTCGGGCAGCAGCGGCTCTGCCGTGGCGACGCGGTTCTGGACGAGGACCTGGGCGATGTCGAGGTCGGTGCCCACCTCGAAGGTCACGGTGAGCCCGTAGGAGCCGTCGGACGCGCTCACCGACGACATGTAGAGCATGCCCTCGACGCCGTTCACCTGCTGCTCGATGGGCGACGCGACCGTGTCGGCCACCACCTGCGCGTTGGCGCCCGGGTAGACGGTCGACACCTGCACCGTGGGCGGCACGATCTGCGGATATTGCTCGACCGGCAGGTCGGCGACCGTCACCAGGCCGAAGATGACCGTGACGATCGCGATGACGTTCGCGAAGATCGGCCGGTCGATGAAGAAGCGCGAGATCACGGCGCCGGCTCGGCGCTCGCGGTGGCCGTCGGCGCGGCCGCGGTCGCCTTCACCTTGATGCCGGGCCGTGCGCGCTGCAGGCCGTTCACGACGACCCGGTCCTCGGGACGCAGACCGTCCGCGATGACGCGCTGACCGTCGACGAGTGCGCCCGTCCGGACGCGCCGGTGCTGCACCGTGTCCTCGGCGTCGACGACGAGCACGTAGCGGCCGCCCTGGTCGGTCGACACGACCTCGTCGGGGACGACGAGGGTCCGGCCGCGCGTGAACGGCAGGCGGACGCGCACGAAGAGGCCGGGCACGACGATCTGGTCCGGGTTCGGGAAGATGGCACGGATCTCGAGGGTTCCCGTGGACGGGTCGACGCGGTTCGACACGAAGTCGATCTCGCCCGCCCATGGAAATCCGTCGTCGGTGACGAGGCCCATGTAGGCCTTGTTCCGCTCGCCTTCGGCGGCGACCGTCTGTCCCTGGCGGCGCAGCGCACGGTACTCGAGGACTTCGCGTTCGCTCACGTCGAAATACGCGTAGATCGGGTCCTGTCGCACGATCGACGCGAGCAGCGTGGCCTCTCCGGCGCCCACCAGGTTGCCCGCGTCGACGTAGTTGCGGTCGATGCGGCCGCTGATCGGCGCGTAGATGCGCGTATACGAGAGGTCGAGCCGGGCGGCGTCGAGCGTCGCCTTCGTTTGCGCCACGGCGGCACGCGCCTGGTCGCGAGCCTGCGTCTTCTGCACCATGTCGGTCTTGCTGCCCGCGTTGCGCTCGAAGATGGCCCGCGTGATCGCCAGCTGCTCCTCGGCGGCCTGCGCCTGCGCTTCGGCGCTCTGGAGATCGGCCGCCGCCTGATCGACCTGCGCCTTGAAGAGGGTGGGCTCGATGACGAAGAGCAGCTCTCCGCGGCCGACGCGAGCGCCGGGCTGGAAGTTGATGCTCTGCAGGAAGCCCTGCACGCGGGCGCGAATCTCGACCGCCTCCACGGCGACGGTGCGCCCGGTGACCTCGTTGTAGGTCGTGACCTCGCGCTCGACCGGGTGCGCGACCGTGACCTCGGGTGAGGGCGGCGGCGCGTACTCGTTGCCGCCGCACGCGGCCGTGAAGAGCAGGGCAAACGCTAGCGGACCGCGCACGCGTCTCATGGTTCCCTCGTGTCCAGCATGCCACCCCACCAGGTGCGTGCCTGCATCTCGTCGCGGTCGACCGCCGCGACGAAGGGGGCTCCCTCCCGCAGCTCCCAGCCGCCCCCGAGCGCCTTGTACAAGTTGATGGCACTGAGCGTGACGGACCCGCGCGACACCGTGAGCGCGTCGTCCTCGCGAAGCTTCGCCTGCTGCGTAGTCAGCACTCGCGTGTAGTCGGCGGCGCCTTCGCGATACTGGATGATGGACAGGTCCACGGCGCGGTTCGCCGCCGCCACGCTGCGCGCGAGATGCGCCACCTGCTCGGCGCCGCGGAGATAGCCGGCGAGTGAGTCCTCCACCTCCTGCTGGGCCGTGAGCACCGTCTGTTCGTACGCATGGGCGAGCTCCTGGAAGGTGGCGTCCTGCACTCGGACGGCGTTGATCAACCGCCCATAGTTCAAGACGGGCCAGTCGACCCGCGGGCCGCCGAAGGCGGCGACCGACCGGCCCTCGAACAGCTTGGCGGCTTCCTCGGCACCGAACCCGAATTGGCCGACGAGCTGGAAGCGCGGCAGGAGGTCCGCCTTCGCGACGCCGATGCGCGCGCTCTGCGCGGCGACCGCACGCTCGGCGCGACGGACGTCCGGACGCCGCCGGAGCAGCTCGGCTGGGATGCCGACGGCGATCGCCAACGGTGCGGCGGGGATGTCGCCGTCGCCCAGCAGCGCCGACAGATCGGCCGGCGGCATGCCGAGGAGCACGCTGAGCGCGTCCTCGGCGGCACGGCGCTGCGCTTCGAGCTGGGGGATGCTGGCTTCGGTGTCGGCGAGCAGCGTGCGGGCCTGCTGCACGTCGAGCTCGGAGGTTCCTCCCGCCTCGAAGCGGACGCTGGCGATTCGCAGGCTGTCGCGCTGCACGTCGACGTTCGAGCGCGCGAGCGCGATGCGCTCGTCGAGCACGCGCAGCTGCACGTAGGTGGCGGCGACCTCCGCGACCAGGCTCACGAGGACGGCGTCATAGTCCGCGACGGCGGCATGCAGCTCGGCATCGGATGCCTGGACGGCCCGGCGGAACTTGCCCCACAGATCGACTTCCCAGGCGACGTCGAAGCCCGCGAGGTAGGTGTCGAAGTCGCGGACGAGGGCCGGCTGCGCGTTGTTCTTGCTGAGGTGCGTGCGCGTATACGAGGCGTTGAGCTCCTGCGTCTGCGGAAACAGTCCGCCCACGGCGATGCCGCGCCGGGCCTGGGCGGCGATCACGCGCAGTCCCGCGGCCCGCAGCGTCAGGTTCTCCTCGTACGCATGCGCGACCAGCCGTTCGAGTACCGGGTCGCGGAAGACCTCCCACCAGCGCGGCGTCTCCGCCGATTCGTCGGCGACCTTCTCGTGATCGGCTTCACGCCAGCGCTCCGCGAGCGGTGCGTCCGGTCGCAGGTAGTCGGGCCCGATCATGCAGCCAGTCGCCGCTACGAGGGCGGTCACTACCCCGAGCGCCTTCGGGATATGGCGGGGAACCACGGCCACCCTTGTGTGACATGGGTGGCGGTTTAGGGGAAGCCTACTCGGCGGCTGCGGGACGCGCGCGGAGCGGCGGCGTCAAGTCCGACAGGCGAAAGCGCTGGCGGCCCTCCACATCGAAATTCGCGGGATCGAGCCAGCGTTCGAACACCGCCGCGAGCGCAGGCCAGTCGCGATCCGTCGCCGCGAACCAGGCGGTGTCGCGGTTGCGGCCCTTGTACACCACGGCCTGGCGGAACACGCCCTCGAACGACAACCCGAGCCGTGCCGCGGCCGCGCGGGACGGGGCGTTCAGCGCGTCGCACTTCCACTCGTAGCGGCGATACCCGAGGGCGAAGGCGTGACGCATCATCAGGTACATCGCCTCCGTCGCGGCGGGCGTGCGCTGGAGCAACGACGAGAACCGGAGATGGCCGACCTCGATCGAACCGACCGGCCGATCGATGCGCAAATAGCTCGCCACGCCCACGGCGGACTCCCCCGCATCCAGGACCGCGAAGAAGAGCGGATCGTCCCCGGTGCACGTGGCGCGCATCCATTGCTCGTACGCGGCCTGGTCGGCGAACGGACCGTAGGGAAGATAGGTCCAGCCGCGCGCGTCCGCGTCGAGGGCGTAGGCGCGGAAGAGGGCGGCGGCGTGCCGCTCGGGATCCAGCGGCACGAGCCGGCACCACCGCCCGTCCAGCGTCGGACGTCCGGGATGTGCCGGCGGCCTCCATCCCGGCACCGCGAAGCCGACGAGCTGCCCGTACTCGTTCATGTGGACTTTGTGACGGAACGCGACAGTTCGTCCAAGCCCGGACGGCGGCGATTAGGCCGCGCGCATGCTGTGGAGGGTGCCCTGCTGGATCACCTAGGCATGGGCAGCTCGTCCGTCGTATAGAAAGGCCCCCAACGTCTTTTGGAATCTGCTACTGGAGGACCCCCGTGATCGTGCGTGTGCAGACCGTCGTCGCCGTGATGCTCGCCTCGTTCGTGCTCGCAGCCGCCGAACCCGCCTCGGCGAAGAAGACGTTCACGCCGTGCGAGCCGGGGCGCTACATGGTGCGCGGCGGCCCGTTCATCGTGGCGCCCATCCCGCTCGACTATGACGCCGTCACCTACGGCGACCAGGTGGCCATCGACAGCGGCTGCGCGCTCGTCACGCCGCTCAAGGTGAAGGCGACCAAGGCCGGCACGCGCGTCAAGGCGAAGTGGGACTCGTGCCAGGACATCTTCGGCAAGGTCTCGCTGCTCGGACGCATCGAGAGCACGTGCCAGACGATGACCGGCGTGTTCAAGGCCAAGAAGGCGCGCGTGAAGGTCAAGTTCACGGCGAGCCTGTCGTTCTGCGGCGACGGCATCGTCGATCCGGTGTCCGAGGCGTGCGAGATCGACGCCGACTGCGGCGGCGCCACCTGCCTCGACAATTGCACCTGCATCAACGGGCCGACCACCACCAGCACGACGATCCTGACCAGCACCACCATCGGCGGGACGTCCAGCACGCTCGGCACCTCGAGCACGTCCACCAGCAGCTCGACGTCGACGAGCACGTCCAGCACGACCAGCACGACGCTCGCCGTGCGGCCCGACCTCGCGCCGACGGCGTTCACCTCGTCCCTGCAGACCATCGTCTCGGGCCAGCAGATGACCGTCTCGTGGAGTGTCGAGAACGAGGGTGATGCCGCCGCGAGCACCCCCTGGTACGACTACGTGTACCTCTCCGCCGACCAGTTCGTCAGCGGCAACGACGCCGCGCTCAGCTACGTGTATCGCAGCACGTCGCTCGCCATCGGGGCGTCGTACAGCGTGAACGGCACGGCGATCACGATTCCCAGCACGACGCCCGCGGGCACGTACTATCTGCTCTTCCGGACCGACGGGAACTCCAGCGTCACCGAGAACGACGAAGACGACAATACTGCGGACCCCATCGAGATCACTGTGACGACGCCGGACCTGATCCCGACCGCGTTCACCAGCTCGGGCACGGCTGCGGTGTCGGGCCAACAGCTCACGGTGTCATGGACGGTGCAGAACCAGGGGGCCGGCGCGGCCATCGGGGCGTGGTACGACTACGTGTACCTCTCGGCCGACCAGTTCATCAGCGGCAGCGACGCGACTCTCACCTACGTGTATCGGACGACGCAGGTGGCGGCGGGCGCGTCGTACAGCGTGAACGGGCAGACGGTCACGATTCCGGGCACGCTGCCGG
>Ga0187892_10004992_pt1 | contig 21455 bp, 20 predicted proteins | sample MA1701073metaG_FD_139345 | JGI IMG/M metagenome (GOLD analysis project Ga0187892, IMG submission 139345) | Bio-ooze microbial communities from a basaltic lava cave in the Kipuka Kanohina Cave System on the Island of Hawaii, USA - MA170107-3 metaG ... | reverse complement strand
TAAAAAGCGGAGCGAATACGTCGTCAAGGTCAGGTTAATTAAACCCGGATTAAGCGTTAGAAGATTGAGCCACGAATGCACGAATAATTCTGACGTAAAAAGTTTATTTTTTCGCTTTTTACGTATTTTGTATTTGGAAAATTCGTGCATTCGTGGCTATTTTTTCCTAATGCGTAATCTGGGTTTAAGACAAATCGATTTAGCAGATCAACTCAAATATATCTAACCAAGCAGCTTCTTAAGATATTGGCCGGTAAATGAGTCATCTATTTTTGCGACGTGTTCGGGCGTACCCGTTGCGATGACTTCGCCGCCGCCGATGCCGCCTTCGGGGCCGAGGTCGATGACGTGATCGGCGGTTTTAATTACATCCATGTTGTGCTCGATGACGAGCAAGCTGCCGCCGTTGTCGATGAGCGCGCGGAAGGCGGCAAGCAGTTTATTGATGTCGTCGAAGTGCAAGCCGGTCGTCGGTTCGTCGAAGATGAATAATGTTTTTGCAGCGGTTTTTTGCGTGAGGTGCGAGGCGAGTTTTACGCGTTGAGCTTCGCCGCCGCTTAAGGTCGTGGCGGATTGTCCGAGCCGTAGATAACCGAGCCCGACGGCGTCGAGAACTTTTAAACGATTGACGATCTTGGTCGATTCTTTAAAGAACAAAATCGCTTCTCGCACCGTCATTTGCAGGGCTTCGTGAATATTCTTGCCCTTGTATTTCACATCGAGAACGTCCTGTTTGAACCGCATCCCGCGACAATCTTCGCAAGTTAATTCCACATCGGCGAGGAACTGCATCTCGATCGTAACCGTGCCGCTGCCCTGACAAATCTCGCAGCGTCCACCGGGCACGTTGAACGAAAAGTGCGACGCGTTGTAGCCCTTCGCCCGCGCGCCGTTTGTCGCTGCAAAGACTTCGCGTATCGCATCGTAGGCTTTGATATAAGTTACAGGATTCGATCGCGGCGTGCGTCCGATCGGCGATTGATCGACGAGAATGACATCATCGATATTTTCAGCGCTTTTGATGTCTTTGAAAAAACCGACATGCGAATTCCACTCGCCGCGTTTTTTCTTGATGCCGGCGTAAAGCACGTCGTGCACCAGCGTCGATTTGCCCGAGCCGGAAACGCCGGTCACGCACACGAGCATATCGAGCGGTATCTTGACGGAGATGTCTTTCAGATTGTGTTCGCGTGCGCCAACAATCTCGATCTTTCGCTTTGTCGCCGCACGCCGCTTCTGTGGAATCTTGATCTCAGCATCGCCGCGAAGATATTTTGCCGTCAGCGAAGTTTTATTTTTTAGCAGCCCGGCGAAATTGCCTTCGTAAACAAGTTCTCCGCCGAATTCGCCCGCATTAACACCGATGTCGATGATATTGTCGGCAGCTCGCATCGTTTCTTCGTCGTGCTCGACGACGATGACAGTGTTGCCGATGTCGCGCAGGTTTTTGAGAATTTTGATCAGCCGCGAATTGTCACGCGGATGCAGTCCGATCGACGGCTCGTCCAAAACATAAAGCGTGCCGACGAGCAGCGAACCTAAGTTTGTGGCAAGCTGAATCCGCTGTGCCTCGCCGCCGGAAAGTGTTGCGGCAAGACGATTTAGCGTCAGATAGTCGAGACCGACATCGACGAGAAATTTTAAACGACGACGTATTTCGAGCAACAGTTTATCTGCGATCTGAGTGCGTTCGGTATCGAGGCGAAGCTTATCAAAAAACTCGTGCGCGTCGCTGATCGACATCTCGACGATCTCGGGTAAGCTTCGGTCGCCGATCTTCACATCGCGTGCAGCCTGTCGTAGACGCTGTCCCTCACAGTCGGGACAGCGCGTGTAGCCGCGATACTTTGCAAGGAAAACACGAACATGAAGTTTGTATTTTTTTGTCTCGAGCCACTTAAAAAAACCTTTCAGCCCGCGCCAGCCTTCGTCGCCGTAGATGATGTTGTTCTGCTGATAATCATCTAGATCGGCGAACGGTTTGTTTAAATCGATATTGGCTGACGTGGCATATTTTATAAGTTCTTTTTGCGCCCACGCGTGCGCAGGACGAGTAAAAGGTTCGATCGCTCCATCTTTTAACGACAACAGAGGATTTGGAATCACTAGATCGTAGTCAACGCCGATGGTGTTGCCAAAACCCTGGCACGTTGGGCACGCGCCGAACGGCGAGTTAAAGCTAAATAACGTCGGTTCAGGTTCGTCGTAACGCGTGCCGTCGTATTTGCAGACATAGCTGTCTGAAAACGGAACGCGGACGCCCTCGTCCGCAAACGCCGGTTCCTCCGGCGTGATTCGTGTCGGCAGATTTTGTTGTGTCATTGCGGACGAGGGCGTCTGCGTTCCGACCGTCTCAATCACGGCAGCTTGTGCTTCGCGAAAACAAATTTCGAGCGAATCGACGAGTCGCCCGCGAATATCGGCGGCGGCTTTTAAGCGGTCGATCAGAACGTGTGTGTTTTCAAAATCATCGAAGGTGTAATCTTCGGGTTTTGTCAGCTCGATCATCTCGCCTCCGCGATAGAGCCGCGAAAAACCTTGCTGAAGCAGCGAGATGAGGAATGCCTGTGTGCTGAGGTTTCCGCCGTCCTTCGAACGAGTCAATTTTCCATCGGTGCCCTTACTTCGTGCGGGCTTCTGCATCTTTGCGTCTTTGCGGGAAACTTCTTCGCCGATAGGAAACAGAACGTAAAACCGCGTGCCGTCATCGAGCGTGGCGAGGATTTCATCCGCTGCGGATTCGGGCGAGTCTTTTTTTACTTCACGGTTGCAGACATGACAAATGGTCGTTCCCGCACGAGCAAAAAGCAATCGCAGGTAATCGTAGATCTCGGTTTGTGTCGCAACGGTCGAGCGCGGATTTTTTGTCGAATTTTTCTGCCTGATCGCGATCGCGGGGGCAATGCCTGTGATCTCATCGACATCGGGCTTGTCCATTCGTTCGAGGAATTGACGCGCGTAGGCCGAGAGCGATTCGACATAGCGGCGTTGCCCTTCGGCATAGAGCGTGTCAAAGGCGAGCGACGATTTTCCCGAGCCGGAAACGCCCGTAATTACGGTCAGTTTATTGATCGGGATTGAAACGGAGATGTTTTTGAGATTGTGAACACGCGCGCCGCGAACCTCGATCTGCTCTTCTTTTTGTTTCGCAGCGTGCATAGATAAGATTTCCGCCTCACGCAGAAACCTTTATCCTAGCAGACCCACATTGGATGCAGAAGCCCGCGCGTAAGCAAGGGCGGAACACTCAATGTTGAATGTTCCGCCCTTGCTTACGCGCGGGCTTATGCAATGAAGACTACCAGCGTGGGTCGTAGCTAGAAAAGTTTTCTCGCCAGTCGTCGTGTTGGTCGTGCATGAGAATAGGGACGGTGTCTTTAATAATAACTTCGCTGGTGAATTCGCGACGCAGACGGTAAGTGCGGCCAGTCGGCGAGCACACAGTCAACACGACGCGTTCGTCGGCGATCTTTGAGACGGCGGCGTGACGCCAGTCCTTGCGTGAGCGCACGATCAGTCGCGAACCGATCGAAAGTTTGTCGAGAGTTATTTTAGTTTCGGCAGCTTCCACGATTTCTGACGTTTTGAATATATTTCTTTTGGCATCTGCACGAGATACGGATTTTTCGTTGCTTGCGCCCACGCGACGATCCGCTCTAGGTTGCGACGCTCCATAGCGGTGCAGCCTGTCGTGGCGGTATTTTCATCTTTCCAAACGTGCAGAAAGATGCACGAACCACGACCCTTCTCGACCGGAAAAGAATTGTATGCAACGAAAACACCGAGTTCGTATTGCTCGATGGCGAGCATTTTTTCAGAAGATTTCCAATCGAAGTTGCCAACGTGCATTCGATTGACGATGCGATTGTAGAATTGTGATTTTACGTCATCGACGCACTCTGTATTCGCGTCGAGTTTTGTATAGGGCAGCTCGACGGCATTCGGTTTTGAGCCTTTGCCGAAGGCGGTTGTGAGCGGAAAAAGACCGGCGGGTGCGTTGCCGTCGCCTTCCTGTTTGATCTTTTTCATATCGATATCGCCGTTGAGAAGTTCGGCCCACGCGAGGCCGCTGCGACCGACGACGACCGCGAATGCGTCGCCGACTTGCTTCCAATCGCTGCGGGTGTTTTTACGTTCGAAGATCGCGCCCGTGCCGACTGTCGCATCCCAATCTTTTGTTGTAACGACAAAAGCTTGCAGTGATTTTTCGAATGGAATTTTGACGGCAGGTGGCTCGGGTTTCTTAATTTGGGCGTTCGACACAAGCGTGAAAAGAACAATAAGAAGTAACGTCGATAAAGTTTTCATAAAATTAATCTTCGAACAGGGAATCTTTCGATGGCGATTCTTTTCTGATCGCATAAAATCTCATACCGACGACGATCATAAACAGGGCAATCGCGATCCAGGTGACGACCCATACAAACCCCGGAATGCCTGTCGCAGCGGCCATATTGCCTGCGTCGGTCGAAATGTCAGAGCCGACGAGCGGTGTATTGATAAATAAAACAGTTTTGAGATCGGAAAGCGCGTTTAGCAGACATTGCACAGCGAGAAACGCGACGGCAAAGTTCGCGACTTTCAGATTCGAATACAACGCCAAAGCGATCATACATGCCGACAACAATAATCCAACGACAACCGTAAACGCCACGCTCGAAAACGCTACATTGAGCGAGAGAAAATTGAACAGCGGTGTAACGACGCCAAAAGTTATCGTAACCAACGCGACGAACGCACCGGCGAGCAGCAAGATCTTATGCGGCGAAATATTTCGGCGAATAAGATACAGCATGAGTACACCAAAAAAAGTCGTGCTTAGATAACCCGCACTCGAAGTGAGCAGTGCTCCTATCATGCCCGACGGTGCGCTATAAACAACGCCGCTGCCATCCGCCGAGATCGTCAAACTTTGCACCGAGCCGCCGGTCACAAACGCAATGATCGCGTGCCCGCTCTCATGCACGAACGTCACAAACAGACGAATCGGATAAACAATATATTCGGCGTAAGGGATGAACCACAGAGCGATGGTCGCAAAGGTCGCGATGAGCAGCAGTTTTAATTGCGGCTTTGCATCTTCGGCGAGCGTATATCTCATAACTCAAAACTCCTCTCAAAAAACTTCCGAAAGCGCATACGCACATTCTAGCTCAAAGTTCGGGTTTTGAATATGTGAGCGTTAAGCGACGGCGGATTCAAGCAATGTGAGCGTTGCGATATCGGCGTCGAGTTCGGCCTCGGTTCCTACGGGCAGCGTGCATTGATCGCGGATGTGGCCGAACGAAAGGCCGTAAACGACGGGCACGCCGAGATCGCCGAGCCGATCTTTTATCACGTCCTGCGCAGTCTGCGAAGGTTTGCCTGCGGGCGGTTCGCAACCGTCGAAAATGCCGAGAGCGACACCGGCGAGCGATTTGAGATCGGCGCTTTGGCGAAGCTGCGTCAGCATTCGGTCGATGCGATACGGACGTTCGTTTACGTCTTCGATAAAAAGTATTTTGCCTTTGAGATCGCGAAGCGCGTAAGGTGTGCCGGCAAGCGCAGCGAGCAAACTTAAATTGCCGCCGATCAGTTTGCCACGGCATTTACCTTTTGTAATTGTCTCGGTTTGAAAGAGCGGTGCTTGTTTACCTTTTTCGCGGTTAGCGTCGGCGAGCTCGATCTTGTAAGGTGCAGCCGCGCCGGTGAGAAGATCAAAAACGTGCGGTTTTGTGTAATCGGAAAAAGTGGATGACGCGCCCGGACCGTGAAAAGTAACGAGGCCCGTCGCTTGCGAGATCGCGACGTGCAGCGACGTGATGTCAGAGTAGCCGACGAAAATCTTCGGGTTCTTTTTTATCACATCAAAATCGATGTCGGGCAGAATACGTGGCGCGCCGTCGCCGCCACGAATGCACCAGACGGCATCGACATCCTTGTCCGTAAACGCCCACATCAGATCGTGAAGACGCTCTTTGTCAGTGCCCGAAAAAATGCCTCGGTCGCCACGCGCGTATTTGCCGACCTTCGTCTTATAGCCCATCGCTTCGAACATCGCTACAGCAGCGTCGAACTTTTCTTTTTCAGCGCCGCTCGCCGGCGCGATGATGCCGATCGTGTCACCGGCCGAGAGACGTTTTGGCTTTATGATCTTGCGTGAAATTTTTTGCATAGAAGTTTTTTGGCCGCGACCGAGTGCGGCTTTGCTTATAAACGACAGAATTACAGCTCCTTTTAATAGATCGCGGCGGTTCATTGTGTTGAATCTTCGCGCGTGAAGTCCGACTTGCCGCCGGTTTTTGAAACAAGCTTTATGTCTGAGATCACAATGTCTTTTTGCACGGCTTTGCACATATCGTAGATCGTGAGCGCGGTGACCGAGACGGCGGTCAGCGCTTCCATCTCGACGCCGGTCTGCGCGTTTGTCATGGCTTCGGCAGTCAATGCGATGCCGTCGTCGGTGAATTCGGCGACAACATTCACCTTGCTCAAATTGATCTGATGACACAGCGGAATTAGTTCGGGTGTTCTTTTCGCGGCCATGATGCCGGCGATTCGCGCGATCTCGAGCGGATCACCTTTGGGAGTTTTTTGAGTTTGCAGAAGTTGCAGAGTTTCAGAGTTAAGAAGAACCTTGCCCGAGGCGACGGCGCGGCGCGTTGTCACGTCTTTGGCCGAAACATCGACCATCTTTATTTTTCCGGCGTCGTCAAAATGCGAAAGCTCGTTCATATTCAACACTAAAATACACGAAAAAACATCAAATTATAAAAGCACGATCTCGGCGGTTTCGCCGGTTTTGATCATCTCGCCTTTTGGAACAAATATCAGCGAATCCGCTCGTGCAAAGTTTACAAAATCCGATGAACCTTGCGACTTCAGCGGGATCGCGATTAATTGGCCCGTCTTATTTGTCTCAAGTCGAGCGGGCAAATATGTGTCGCGTTCGCGCGCGGCCTTTGAGTTCGCAGCGAGAACGGCGTGACCATGTTGTAAATCAGTTTGAGTTGCGCCTTGTAATTTCAAAATCGCTTTGCGGACAAACAAATGGAACGTCACCGCCGCCGAAACCGGATTGCCCGGCAGGCCGAAGATCAGCGTTTTGCTAAGCTTCGCAAAAACTGTCGGTTTGCCGGGTTTGAGACAAACTCTGTCGAAGAAAATTTGTGCGCCGAGCTCGCCCAGCGCCGCTTTTGTGTGATCGTATTTACCGACCGAGACGCCGCCGGTGATGATAAGGATTTCGGATTGCGGATTGCGGATTGCGGATTTGAGAGCCGTGAGATCGTCGCCGCATTGTGTAAGTACGGACGTCTCGGCGCCGAAGTTACGACAAAGCACATCGAGCATCGCCGAATTCGAGTTACGGATCTGATCGCGTCGCGGCTTTTTTGCAACATCGACGATCTCGCTGCCGGTGCCTAGAATCGCGACTCGCGGGCGTGCTCCAACCTTTACTTTTGCAAAGCCGAACGCCGCGAGCGATGCGATCATATTCTCGGTCACGACCTCGCCCGATTTGAAAATTCGCGTTCCGCGACTTATCTCAGCCGCACGGCGAACAATGCTCTGACCTTTTTTTGTCGGTTCCAGAATCGTGACAAAACCGTCCTTTTCTCGCGTCAGCTCAACTTTTTGAACGGCATCTGCGCCGTCCGGAACGGGCGCACCGGTCATGATTCGCACGGCCTCGCCGCTTTTTAATTTACGATGCCAGCCGCGACCGGCAGCCGATTCGCCAACGATCTTGAGCGATATGCCCTTACTTCGTGCGGATTTGCGCAACGTGTCAGCGGCGACGACCGCGTAGCCGTCCATCTGCGAGCGGTCGAACGGCGGCAGATCGGTGTCGGCGACGATTGTTTCACGCAGTATACGGCCGACAGACGTCTGTAGATCGACGGACTCGACACCCAACTGCGAGCTTTCATTATCTATGAGTTTTTTGGCTTTATTTATCGAGATCATTTTGCGCCACGCGACTGACAGCTTGCCGCCCAAATGGTAAAATTCGTCTTTAGCTCGATTAATCATAACCGATTTTTGAGAGGTAATTTACACAACGTGATCAATTTTGAATTAGCAGAAGAACATTTGGCGCTCAAGAATACGGTTCGCGAGTTTTGTGCGGGCGAGGTTGCGCCGTTTATCAAAGAGTGGGACGAGAAGTCGCACTTTGAGCGAAAAGTTTTTGACAAGATGGCCGAACTTGGGCTGATGGGTGTTTGCATTCCCGAAGCTTATGGCGGCGCGGGTTTTGACTACATCTCGCTCGGCATCGTTTGCGAGGAGCTCGAAGCGTGCGACACTTTTTTGCGTGTGGCGATGTCGGTGCATGTTGGGCTGAACAGCCTGAGCGTGTATTCGTGGGGCACCGAAGAGCAAAAGCAAAAGTATCTCGTTCCGCAGGCGCGCGGTGAAAAGCTCGCGACATTTGGCTTGACCGAACCGAACGCAGGCAGCGACGTCGTCGGAATGCGTTCGCACGCTCGACGCGATGGTGACGATTGGATCTTGAACGGCGAAAAGATGTGGATCAGTCTCGGTGATGTCGCCGATCACTTCCTTTTCTTTTGCTGGACAGATCAGGAAAAGCAAATGAAACGTGATCACAGCGGACTTTCGTGCTTTATCGTCGAGCGTTCGATGCCCGGTTTCTCATCGGGGACGCTGCACGGCAAGCTCGGAATTCGTGCGGGAAACACCGGTTATTTTTCGCTGCAAGATGTTCGCGTGCCCGCGTCAAACATGCTCGGGAACGAAGGCGAAGGTTTTAAGATCGCGATGTTCTCGCTCGAAAACGGCCGCTACACGGTCGCGTCAGGTGCGACGGGCGTTATCCGTGCAAGCCGCGACGCGTCGGTTGCATATGCAAACACGCGCGAGGTTCAGGGACAGACAATCGCTAATTTCCAACTGGTCAAACAAAAGATCGCCAATATGGAAGCCGACTACGAGATGTCGCATCTGCTTTGGCTAAAGTGCGGCTATTTAAAGAACGAAGGCAAGCCGTCTGCAAAGGCCGCTTCGATGGCGAAGTGGCAAGCGACGACACGCAGCGAAACGGCGGCGTCGATGGCGATCGAGATTCACGGAGCGAACGGCTATACGAACGACTATCCGGTCGAGCGATATTTGCGCAACTGCAAAGCCGCCGTGATCTACGAGGGAACTCGCGATATTCACACGTTGATGCAGGCCGATTGGGCGCTCGGTTTAAAGAAAGAAAAGGCGGCCCGCGTTACGCTGCCGCCATATAAAAGCGCCGATGCGCGAGGCACATCGAGCTAGTTATTTTGCCGTGTTCGTGTTTGTAGCGGACGGCTTCATGTTGTCCAACGTCGGGCTTTTATTGGTGAGCTTCCACTCGCCGTTTTCTTTTACAAAAACGATTTTGATGCCGTTTGGCATACTGTCGCTGCGAATTTCCGCTACCGCCGTGTCGCCTTTGATTTCCTCATTGCGTATCTCACAAGTTTTTTCGTACTTTTCTAACTCAAGAAATTTCACCAAGGTCTTAACATCGTCGGCCTTCATTTGTTCTTCCATGACTTTCAACGTATCTGTCGAGTAGAACTTTCGAATCGCGGCTCCATCTTTCTTATTCATCGCCGCACAGTATGCTTTAAACATCGGTGACAACGTCGGTGCCGTGTTCACCGTCTGTTCAGGTTCGGACTTTTTGGTTTCGAGCGGGTTGTTCGCGTTTGTCGTGTTTGTGTTTGCACCGTTGCTGTTTGCTGCGGGATTCGGCGTGTTGCCGCAGCCGACGAATAAAATAGCGACGGTTATAACTGTAATAAAGATAATAATTTGCTTCATAAAATTCTCGCTTTCCGTAAATTTAGAATTCACGAGTATAATAAATTTAATTGCGATGAACAAAACCGCGCAAACCGAATTGCATCGGCTGTTTTTGGTCGAGCGACTGCCCGAACCGCTGACGGTGGCGAGCAGCCATTTGCAGATTTTCGATAATTATATTGAAAACACGCGGCTGCGTGTTCGGCAGATTCGCGATCCATACTCGAACGCATGGACGAGGATTTTGCAACAGCGGTTTCCGGCGACAGAAGGCGAATTCGCCGTTACAAAGCTTGCCGAGATTCATCTTAACGACGAGGAATACGCTGTGTTCGAGCGATTTGAAGGCCGCGAGATACGCAAGAATCGCTATTTTCACGAGTTCGATCGCGTAAATTTCGCGTTTGATATTTACCTCGGACAGCTCTGGGGATTGAACACGGCACGCGTTGATTTCGACACGCACGAACACATGAACGCATTTCTGCCGCCGCCGTTTGCGGTCTTTGAAGTTACCGAAAACAATTTCTTTTCGGGCGAAAGTTTGGTCGGCAAAACATTTGCAGACGTTCAAGCCGAAGTCGCACGCATAGGCGCCAAGACGCCACAAATGGCTGCGGAAATTTAGCCACGAATGCACGAATAAGAATTTTTTGATTTCGTTTTATTCGTGCATTCGTGGCTAAATCTTTTTTTGAGGACATACGGAATGAGTTTTATTGAACAGGTTTGGGCACGCGAGATCATGGATTCGCGCGGCAACCCGACGATCGAGGCCGAGGTTATTTTAGAAGAAGGTACGCAAGGTCGTGCTGCGGTTCCGAGCGGTGCTTCGACAGGCGAGAACGAAGCAGTCGAGTTGCGTGATGGCGAAAGCGGCCGTTATCTCGGTAAAGGCGTTTTGAATGCGGTCAAAAATGTCAACGATGTGATCGGTCGCGAGCTTGAAGGCCTCGATTGTCTCGACCAAACGCTCATCGATCAGACGATGATCGAGCTCGACGGCACTGAAAATAAATCGAAGCTCGGTGCCAATGCGCTTCTCGCCGTAAGTTTAGCGAACGCTCGTGCGGCGGCAAGTTTTCAAGAGATGCCGCTTTACCGTTATATCGGCGGTGCGAACGCAAAGACGCTTCCGGTGCCAATGATGAACATCCTCAACGGCGGCGCTCACGCCGATAACAACGTTGATTTTCAAGAGTTTATGGTCATGCCGGTCGGTGCTGAGAGCTTTAGCGAAGCGCTCAGATGCGGTGCCGAGATCTTTCACAATCTTAAAAATGTTTTGAAATCACGCGGCTATTCAACCAGCGTTGGCGACGAAGGCGGCTTTGCGCCGAATCTGAAATCGAACGAGGAAGCCGTCGAAACTATTCTCGAAGCGATCGGCAAAGCCGGTTACAAAGCCGGTGACAACGTCATGCTCGCGCTCGATCCGGCGTCGAGCGAATTTTACACGGGCGGCAAATACATTTTTAAAAAAAGCGACAACCGCGAATTGTCGTCCGATGAAATGGCGGCGTATTGGGCCAACTGGTGCGACAAATATCCGATCATCTCGATCGAGGACGGCATGGCCGAGAACGACTGGGACGGTTGGCAAAATCTGACCGGCAAGGTCGGCGCAAAGGTGCAGCTCGTCGGCGACGATCTCTTTGTGACGAACGTAAAGTTTTTGCAAAAGGGAATCGACTTGGCGTGCGCAAACTCGATCCTTATCAAGGTCAATCAGATCGGCACGTTAACTGAAACGCTCGACGCGATCGAACTGGCTCGAACAAATAACATGACCGCCGTGATCTCTCACCGCAGCGGCGAAACTGAAGATTCGTTCATCGCCGACCTCGCCGTCGCGACGAACGCCGGCCAGATCAAGACCGGCAGCCTCTGCCGCTCGGATCGCATCGCAAAATACAACCAGCTTCTTCGCATCGAAGAAGACCTCGGCGACTCAGCCGTTTATCCCGGCCGAAAGGCGTTTTATCAAATTGCCTGAAAAGATCCCCTCCTTACGAAGGAGGGGTGGCATCCCGATGTTTTTTATCGGATGACGGGGTGGTTTTTTGTTTAACCCGGATTACGCAATAAGAATTAAACGCAGAGATCGCCGAGCACGCAGAGAAATTAAATTAGGGTCATGACTAGATAAAGACAAAATGATATAAGCTAAATCTAGGCATGACCCTTAAATTAAATTCCTCTGCGGTCTTTGCGATCTCTGCGTTAAACCCAGATTAAGCATTAGAAAGAGTAATGATTTTTCTTCTTCTTTCTTCTTTGTGATTTCTTAGCGTTCTTTGCGTCTTTGCGTGAGATAAAAGAATTTTTTTCACGCAAAGACGCAAAGACGCAAAGAACGCAAAGGAAGAAAAATAGGATAAAAGCTCCTATCGCGTAATCCGGGTTTAATTAACACTCAGTATGAATCAACGGCGCCACTCTTCGCCATCTAAAAACCACCCCGTCCGCCCAAAGCGGCGTCCACCCCTCCTTGGTAAGGAGGGGAGCTTTTTGCGCGATGCTCTATTGGCCGAACATTCAAAACGACAGACGATGAAGATCGTCGAATATGTCGGCGAAGACAAAGAGCGGTTTGCCGAGTTGATGAAGCTTTTTCTCGGGCCGGTTTATCGTTTGTCGCAGCGTGCGGCGTGGGCCGTAAATTGTTGTGCGGAACATAAACCGCAACTCGTAAAGCCTTATTTTAAAAAGCTTATTGAGCAGCTTGAACGCGATGACGCTCACGTTGCGGTTCGACGGAATGTGGCGAGAATGTTGCAGTTCATCGACATTCCAAAACGCTACGAGGGTCGTGTTTTTGACGCTTGCTATAACTTGCTTGCCGATCCGATGCAGCCGGTCGCGGTGCGATGCTTTTCGATGACAGTTGCGGCGAAGTTAGCAAAAAACGAGCCGGAGTTACTCGACGAACTTCGGCTGGTCGCGACAAAATATCCGCAAAGTTCGACGGCGGGATTTCGCAGCCGTTCGCGACGCGTGCTCGGTGTTTGAGATTATTATGAAACTGCGAAAAGGCGATTACGAGATCGATACCGACAAGCGGCGGCTCGACATCGCCGGCATTCATCGTTTTCTTTCGGAATCGTATTGGGCAAAAAATCGCACACTCGAACAAACGCTGACGGCGATCGAGAATTCGCTGTGCTTCGGCGTTTATTGCGGCCGCGAGCAAGTTGGCTTTGCACGTGTCATCACTGACAAAGCGACTTTCGCATACATCGGCGATGTGTTTATTCTCGATGAGCATCGCGGGAAGGGCCTGAGTAAATGGCTGATGGAAGTGATCGTCACGCAGCCGGATCTTCAGAATTTGCGACGATGGCTGCTCGCGACACGTGATGCACACGGGCTTTATAAGCAATATGATTTTGACGAGCTGCGATTTCCTGAGCGTTGGATGGAGCGAGCGGCGGCGGATGCGTATTGAGGTTTGATATACTTGGACTCATCGAAAGTGGCCCCTACTGACGTGCGGGCTACGGACACGAAGTTGCAACACACGTGAATTCAATCGACAACAAGCGCCCGCTCGCACTTGTGATCCTCGACGGCTGGGGCTACGCGCCGCGCACCGAGGGCAATGCGATCGCGATCGCGCACACGCCGTATTACGACGAGATTTGCCGCAGATATCCGATGACGACGCTCGCCGCGTCGGGCATCGAGGTTGGCCAGCCGCATGACGTTCTCGGCAACGCCGAGGTCGGTCATCTGAATTTAGGAACCGGTCGCGCCGCGAAAACCGAAGTTGAGAAAATTCGTGAAGCGATCGCGAGCGGTGCTTTTATCGAGAACGCGGTCGTGACACGCGCCTTTGAGAAGGCGAAAGCAAACGGCACCACGATTCACCTCATCGGCATGTTGAGCGACGGCGGCGTGCATTCGTCGCTCGAGAGTTTGTTCGCATTTCTGCGTGTTGCCAAAAACCACGGCCTCGAAAAAGTTTACATTCACTGCATTCTCGACGGCCTCGATGTGCCGCCGCGCACGGCCGACATTTATGTGGAGGCGCTGGAATTAAAACTTCTCGAGATCGGTGTCGGCAAGATCGCGACGCTATGTGGGCGTTACTTTGCGATGGACACGTCCGAGAATTGGGAGCGAACGGCACGCGTGTTTACGATGCTCGTTCACGGCGAAGGCGAACGAACACGCGACGCCGTCTCGTCGATTCGCAACTCGTTTTTGCGCGGCATCTCTGACGAATTTATTGCCCCGATCGTCGTCGAACCGGAACCGGACGCGCCGCCGATGACCGTCGCGAACGGCGATCTGCTGGTGTTTTTTAATCACCGTCCCGAGACGATGCGTCAGCTTGTTCGGGCGCTTTGTCTGCCCGAAGGCGAAACCGGTACAAAGCCTGCTATCGAAACGGTTTGCCTCGTCGAATACGACCGCGGCTTTAATCTTCCGGCGGCTTTTCGTCAGGAGCCGGAAAAAAATTCGCTGGCCAATGTCCTCTCCGATTCGAACATTTCAAATATCAAGATCACAGAAGGAGCGCGGCTGCCGCATCTGACATATTTTTTTAACGGCGGTACCGACGAACTGCAACAGTTCGAGGAACAAGTCGTTTTGAAAACCGCACCGGGAGCCAGTCGGCATCCCGAATCGCAGAGCTTTAAGATCGTCGACAAGTTTTGTCGTGAGTTAGAACTTTCGCCGACGGGCGTTTTTGTCGTCAACATGCCCGCTGCCGAGTTGATGGCCGAGACCGGCGATCTCGAGCGGACAGTCTCCGCGATTCGCTGTATCGACACTTGTCTCGAAGGAATTTGCGACGCGACACGCGCACTCGGCGGCATCGTTCTGGTGACTTCCTCGCACGGTAATTACGAAGAGATGGTGCACGGCGACAGCGGTGAACCACATACGTTGACGACGGTCAATCGCGTGCCATTTCATCTAATCGATGACGGCGAAAAGCATGTCAAACTCAACGGTAACGGCTCGCTGGCCGATGTCGCACCCACGATTCTCGGCATTCTTGGGCTAGAAAAACCCGCCGAGATGACCGGTCGCGACCTGCGGATGTTATAGGAAAAAAGTTTGGTTCAGCAGATCCCCGAATTCAGAAACATACTTGTCATTCACTTCGGCCAGCTTGGCGATGTGGTGCTCGGCTTGCCGGCGCTCGCGGCGATACGAAAACATTTTCCAAAAGCAAACATTACGATCTTGTTGGGTAAACCAGGCCGGGACATTATTGCACTTACAAAAAATGCGGATGAATTAATCGAAGTAGATCGAGTCACTTTAAGAGATGGAAACAAGTTCACATCGATGAGCCGTATTTTGTCTCTTATAAAAGATATTAGACGACGTAAATTTGACTTCGTTTTAGACCTAAATAGTTTGTATGAGACGAATCTGCTCGGATTTTTTTCGGGTGCCAAATATAGACTGTATTTAAATCGTGAAAACCGTTCGCTCGACTGGTTAGCTCGATTTCCTACGCGACCGCCGGTCGAAGATAAATCAAAACATCACACGGACAGATTTCTTGAAGTCCTGGAACCGCTCGGCATCACTAACGAGCCGCGTAATTGTCACGTCGAGCCGTCCGAAGAATCACTCGCCGAAGCAAAAAGATATTTAACCTCGCAGAATCTCCAAGACAAAACTTTGATCGGACTTTTTCTTGGAGCCGGTCATATTACTCGCCGTTGGCATATTGAGAAGTTTGTCGAACTTTCGCGAGCGTTGTCTGAGGATGACAAAATTCGTGTGCTTATTCTGCTCGGGCCTGAAGAGCGCGATCTGCGCCACGGATTAGAAAATAAATTTGGTAATTCGGCAATCGTTGTTCCGGAAATGTCGTTAATGAAATTTTATGCGCTGCTTTCGCAGGTAAAAGTTTTAGTTAGCGGCGATACAGGACCGATGCATCTCGGCGCGATCGCCGGATCTCGAATCGTGCTGCTGTCGGAGATTGGCTCGCCAAATATTTTCAGGCCATTGATCGACAGGCTAGTCGTGCTCGACGATAAACCGTTCGCTGAGATCAGCATCGATGATGTTATGAGTGCCGTTGCTAAGTTACTGACATAATAGAGCTTACAATTTCTCAAAAGCAGATTTTTGGCACGCAGAATTTTCACATATAATTATTTATCGTTTTCCTAATATGGTTGAAGAATTTGCGTTCGACAATTCCGAAGAGCGTCGCAAGGTACGTCAAAACGGCACCGGCTGGATCGAAGTGATCGCCGGTTCGATGTTTTCGGGCAAGTCGGAAGAGCTAATTCGTCGCTTGAATCGAGCGCGAATTGCGCGGCAGAAGGTTCAAGTTTTTAAACCTAAGATCGACGCGCGTTATTCCGACGAAGAGATCGCGTCGCACTCAGGACAGAAACATTTATCGATTCCAGTCGCGACGACCGCAGAGATGATGTCGCACATTGACGACGATACGCAAGTCGTCGGCATCGATGAAGGACAGTTTTTTGACGAAGCGATCATTGACGCTGTAAATAGACTCGCCGGCGATGGTAAACGCGTCATTGTCGCAGGTCTCGATCAGGATTTTAAGGGCACGCCGTTCGAGCCGATGCCGCGTTTGCTGGCGATCGCCGAGTTCATAACAAAAATTCACGCGATCTGTGTAAAATGCGGCGCGACCGCAAACTTTACTCAGCGAACCGTCGAGTCTGACGCCCTCGTCGAGGTGGGCGCCGCCGACAAATACGAAGCGCGCTGCCGCAAATGCTTTGTCCCGCATGCCGACGCCCCGACGCTAACTTAACGTGCTACAATTTTCACGAGGTCATTTGTATGGACAAGACTTTTGCAGATGTTGTGGATAAAGTTCGTCAACTCTCTACTGAAGAGCGTGAAGAGTTGATCGATGTCCTCAAACACTCAATTATCGAAGAACGTCGACATGAAATATTGAAGAACTGCGAAGAGGGAATGCAGGAGTACAGTCGTGGAAATCTCAAAGCATACACCGATGTCGATGAGCTAATGAAGACCCTCGATGATTGAAATTTATTTCAGTTCGAACTTTAAGCGAGTATTCAAGAAGCGAATTGCCCTCAATCGCGAGAGGAAACTACGTTTAACGAGAAGCTCAAGACCTTCACAAACGATCCTTTTACACCAAACTTGCGAACTCACAAACTATCTGGCGATCTCGAAGGTCGCTGGAGTTTCAGCGTCGAATACGACCTCCGAGTTATTTTCGAATTACCGCCGACGGAAACGTCGTCCTTCTCGATCGGCACACACGACGAGGTCTATTAATCACGGATTACGCGATAGGAGTTTTTATCCTATTTTTCTTCCTTTGCGTTCTTTGCGGCTTTGCGTGAAAAAAATTCTTTTATCTCACGCAAAGACGCAAAGAGAGGCAAAGAAATCATGAAGAAGAAACCAAAAGAGACAATCATTACTCTTTCTAATGCTTAATCTGGGTTAATAGTCCCAGTCTATTTCGTCGCCTTCATCGAATAAAGTATCGCTGTGAAATCGTCCGAGTGTTTGTTAAAGTTCGTTCCCTTCGTCGATGTCATCACGTTCAACTGCTGTTTCTGACCGAGATATTTTCGATAGCCGATCCATTGATGCAGACGCGGGCCGCTCTTGTCTTCAGGCATCGACTCGACAAACTCGACACCTGCGATGCCATCGATCTCCACCATCTTCACCGACTCGTATTTGCCGTTCTTTAGCTGCTGCATCGCCTGATCGTAGTATGCGTTGAGGCTCACGTCCATCGGGAAGTTGTCGCCTAGAAGTGAGATATTTACTAGCAAAAACGCGTTGTCTGGCGAGCTGTAGTTGAACGATTCTTTTTTCACGTCCATCTGTTTCCAACCCGCTGGCAACTTCCACGACAATCCCTGATCGTCCCACTTCGTCTCAGTGCCGCCGTCGATGATCGCTTGCTGCGCTGCCGATGGCTTTGCTTTTTCAGCCGTCGAACTTGACGAGGAAGACGACGAACCCTATCCGTCGCTGTTCGAGCCGCCCGAAAGGTTCTTTAGTTTGTCTCCTAAGCCGCAAAACGTGAGTGCAAAAGTTATCAGTCCTAATGTCAACAGTGATTTCATCGATCTTTCCTCCGAGTTGTTTGTAATTTCAAAACATTGTCACTGCATTTCGCTAAAATTGCAAAACTCATCTGCAAGAAGACATTGTTGCTCGCGTTCCATAATCAAACAGCGACCTCTTCCCGAGATAAAAATTAAGGAGCGATTTATGAAGTACCAATTATTTACGCGTTTATTCGCGACATTTGTTTTCTCACTTATAGTTATCGGGGCGGCGGCGGCGCAGAGTTCTCAGTACCGGCTTTCGTCAGCTTACACTCACAAAAATCTGACGATCTTCCTCATCCACGGCAAAGACGAAACAAAGAAAACTAACATGATGACACTGCAAGAGGCGATGGAGCGAAAGCTGTTTCGCGTCTATGAAACGTCGAATGTGAACGAGCTCGAAGTAGAAAATTTGTCGAAGGAACTCGACGTTTTCATCCAAGCCGGTGACATCGTGAAAGGCGGCAAACAAGATCGCGTTCTCGCGATCAGCATCATCATTCCGGCGCGTTCAGGTCGCGTTAAGATCGAATCGTTTTGCGTCGAATCCGGCCGTTGGCAAAAACGTGGAAGCGAGGATTCGACAAAATTCGAAAGCTCGAACGAGCGCGTCGTCACAAAAGAATTGAAGATCGCGGCCAACGCAACTCGTTCGCAGCAGGAAGTTTGGAACAAAGTCAGCGATGCGCAAGTTCGCCTCGCAAAGAATGTTGGGGGAACGGTTGCCGACGGCAGGTCGGCTTCGAGTTTACAGCTAAGTCTTGAAAACAAAAAGGTTGTTGAGAGCATCGACACTTATGTAAAAGCCCTGAGCGGCGTCATCGACGGCAAATCCGACGTGATCGGTTACGCGTTCGCGATCAATGGCAAGATCAACAGCGCCGACATTTATTTGTCGAACGCACTGTTCAAAAAGCTTTGGCTAAAAAATCTCAAAGCGACCGCGACCGAAGCAGTCGCCGAATCTCGCGGCGTTCGTCTCGCAGAACCGGTGAAGTCGGCAGCGGTGAAAGTTTTTATGGACGATTCGGAAAAAGCGAAGTCGAAAGAGCAGACATCAGCCTCTGGCGGAGCGCGGCTCGTCACGCGCGAAGACAAAGACAACGTCATGGTCGAAGCCCGCGACGAAAAATCGAAGACAGTCGTTCATAAGAGTTACGTGAAAAAGAACTAAGCTGTCAGTAGCCCGCACGTTAGTAAGGGCAATGTTGAATGTCCGCTAGGTGGCCCTAACTAACGTGCGAGCTACTGACACAAGATCATCAAACTTCGGTCTCGTGAATTAGATCACGCGGTTTCGTCGCTGTGCCGTAAGATTTAAGTTACGAGTCCGATCTTTCTTTGACGGCAAGATTTCGTTGGGCGTTAAAATGATCGGCGATCTCAGTCGCTGTTTTTTGTCCGACAAACTTTTTCAGTTCATCGGCGGTTGCTTTTGCAATTCGTTCGATCGAACCAAACTCGCGCAGCAATTTCATCTTTCTCTTTTCGCCTACGCCGGGAATCTCACTGAGTTCGGATGAGAAGTCGCGCTTCTCGCGGCGTTTGCGGTGAAACTCGATCGCGGTCTTGTGCGTCTCTTCGCGAATCTGAAGTATCAATCTAAACGCAAGCGAGTTGCGGTCAAACGGTATCGGCTGATCTTCGCGGCCGTAGATGAGCAAGTGCGAGATCTCGCTGTGTTTTTTTGGTGGCTTGACGAGACCGACGAGCATGATCTGTTCGAGATCGAGAGCCTGCATAGCGGTTGCGGCGGCAGAGATCTGGCCTTTGCCACCGTCGATAAAGATGAGCTGCGGCAGTGGTTTTTGCTCATCGAGAGCGCGTCGGTAACGACGAAACACGGCTTCATTCATCGAAGCAAAATCGTTTGCGCCTTCGACGGTTTTGATAATAAAACGCCGATAATCTTTACGCGCCGGTTTGCCGTTTTCAAAAACTACGATGCCTGCAACATTTTCAGAACCTGAAATATTTGAGATGTCGAAAGACTCAATGCGTTCTGGGAAATACGACAATTCGAGCAGCTCCTGCAACTCTTCGAGAACTTTTTGGCTGTCGGGTTTTAGAACGCGAAATCGTTGCTCGAACGCGATCTTTGCATTTGTCTCGACGAGTTTTATGAGATGTTTGTTCTTGCCGCGTTTCGGATCGAGAATGCGCACGCGGCGACCGCGACGCTCGGTGAGCGCGCGTTCGAGCACGTCGCGATCTTCAAAATCCTGCGACACATGGATTTCGAGTGGCACATAATCTGTCGAATAATATTGCGATAAAACTTCACCGAGAAATTCGCCGGCGTCGAACGTGTCGTCTTCCGGCAGGTCTTCCCAAAAGAATTCACGGCGACCGACGATGCGGCCTTCTCGCGTTGTGAAAAGTTGCAGAGCGAGTCGTTGTTTCTCACGATAAAAACCAATTGTGTCAACATCGCGTTCGGCGGTCGTCGCCATTTTTTGCGTTTCGCTGAGCGCGAGAACGGTGCGATGCAGATCGCGATAACGCGCGGCGAGTTCGTATTTTCCTTCCTCGGAAAACTGCCACATACGCAGTTCGAGAGATTTTGCAAGCTCCTTATTTTTTCCTTCGAGCAGAGTGCGAACGTCGGCTGCAGCTTCTTGATATTCTTCCTGAGTGCAGAGACCTTTGACGCACGGGCCGAGACAGCGTTTGAGATGATATTCGAGACACGGACGCGGCAGTTTGCCGTCGATCTCGATCTCGCAGGTGCGAAGCTGGAAAGAGCGGTTGATAAGGTTAAGCGTGTTGCGCGCTAAAACTGCCGGCAGAAACGGACCGTAATAATTCGAGCCGTCGCGGACGATTCGCCGTGTGACGACGACCTTTGGAAACGGTTCATTTGTCAGCTTGAGATGCGGATAGGATTTATCGTCTTTGAGAAAAACATTGAATCGCGGCTTATGTTTTTTAATCAGATTCGACTCGAGTATCAACGCCTCAACTTCATTGTCCACAACAATAAACTCGAAATCGGCGATGACCCGGACGAGCTGCCGCGTCTTCGGGTCGTGGTTACGGCTCGATTGAAAGTACGAACGCACGCGGTTGCGCAGATTCTTCGCTTTGCCGACGTAAATAATTTTGCCAGCTGCATTTTTGTGAATGTAGATGCCGGCGTTCGTCGGCAGCTGTTTCAACTTGTCACGCACATCGGCCATAACAAAAATCTAACAGAGCGCGGACAAACGGGCAAAGATTGACATTTTTTAACAAATGCCTTAGCTCATGCTTGCGTCTTTGCGTGAAATAAGAGCTGTTTCACGCAAAGACGCAAAGCACGCAAAGAAGACCGCATAAGTCAAAAAGCAAAACCCACAATGTGCACTTCGTTGTTAACGCATCTTTGCGTTCTCTACGTCTTTGCGTGAAAATTCACGCTTAGGCGCAATTTTTATGAACACGGTGCTTACAACCTCACCATCAGAGGCCGCAAATTTTATCAAAAGCGGCGGGATCGTTGCGTTTCCGACCGAAACTGTTTACGGTCTCGGTGCAAATGTTTTTAACGCGCGAGCTATAAAGAAGATTTTCAAGGTAAAGAAGCGGCCTGGCGATAATCCGCTGATCGCGCATGTAGCGTCAGTC
>Ga0187892_10004991_pt1 | contig 21457 bp, 28 predicted proteins | sample MA1701073metaG_FD_139345 | JGI IMG/M metagenome (GOLD analysis project Ga0187892, IMG submission 139345) | Bio-ooze microbial communities from a basaltic lava cave in the Kipuka Kanohina Cave System on the Island of Hawaii, USA - MA170107-3 metaG ... | reverse complement strand
CTTCGCCGTCTCGTAGGCGGTGAGGTAAGCCGAGTACGACTCGCGCGTCTCCGAGCGCGCGTTGACGGCCGCCTCGGCGATGCGCTGCACCGACTGCATGTAGACGGCCTCCGCCCGCGCGACTTTGGCCGAGCCCCAGTCGAAGATCGGCACCTCGAGCGAGAGCTCGTAGCCGCTCTTCCAGCCCTCGGGGTCCTCCTTGGTGCGGGCGGGCCCGAGCTCGAGCGCGTTGATGAACCGAGTCGCCTTCGTGAGGCCCAGCGACTCCGCGAGCCCCTCGCTTTCGCGCCGCGCAGCCTGGATGTCGAGGCGCTGCGCGACCGCGGTCTGCTCCGCGTCCTTGAGCTCCGGGGCGCTTCCCGGCAGATCGGGGAGGCGCTCCGGCAGCTTGAAGCGCACGTCCTCGCCGAAGAGGCCCATGAGCCGCGTCAACCGCTCGCGCTCTGAGACCGTCGCTTGCCGCGCGCGGGCGAGCTGGGCCACCGCCTCCGCGTAGAACACCTGCTCGCGCATCTCGGTGATCTTCGGGAAGTTCCCGGCGCGCGCCATGCGCCGCGCGAGCTCCGCGCCCGCCTCCGCGGCCTCCGTCACCTGCTGCATGTAGCGCGCGGTCTCCTGCGCGGCGACCGCCTGGTACCAGGTGCGCCGCGTCTCGGCGGCGACCTCGAGCACCCGACGCCCGGCCTCGAGCTTCGCCGCGGCGAACCGCCGGTCCTCGATCTTCGTCCGCAGCGGAATCGTGAGGAGGTCGACGATCGGCAACGTGAGCGCCCATTCGATCGTCCGCTCGCTGCCGTGGCTCGTGCGCAGGTACCCGAACCGAGGGTTCCCGATGCGCCCGGCCTGCACCAGGTCGGCTTCGGCGATGCCGAGCTCGGCGTAGGAGGCCTGCAGGCCGGGGTTGTTGAGGAGCGCGATCTGCACCGCGTCGCCGACCGAGAGCTCCTTTGCGAGCAGCCGCTGGACTTCCTCGCGGGCGCGCGCGGCGTCCTCGTCGGTGCGCTGCCAGCGAAGCTCCTTGCCGAGGTGCTCGGCGGCGACCTTCTGCACCTCGCCGAACCCGCCGTCGGCCGAGAACGTGGTGCAGCCGGCGAGCACGAGCGCGGCGGCGGCGGCGAGCGCCGAAGCTCGCAGATCAACGCGCATGCTTTCCTCCCGCGTCGACGGCAGCGGCAGGTTTCGGCGCCGCGCGATCGCCGGCCCGCGGCTCGGCACGGTCCGCGGGAGCTGCTTGCTCGCGGATGTGCCCGGCGTGTCCGCCGAGCGAGCGCATCTCGTCGTTCACCGTCCGCCAGTCGGCGAGCGGCTCCTCGCGAAAGCTGCGGTAGCCGACGTACGCCGACTCGCTCGCTGGCGCCGGCACGCTCAGGCGCGGGTCGGCCGGATCGTGGCGCGCGCCCGTCTGGGCGAGCGCGGCGGGCGAGCCGAGCAGCAGCGCCGACGCCAAGGTCATTGATATTACGTTCACGTGTTCCAGTCCTCGTTCGATCTCCGGGCGCGATGCGCTCGGAAGCGTCCGCTGGCGGCGCGCGCATGCGCGCGGCGCGGGCAAAAAACCGTGGGTCCGGTCCTGGGCGAGGACCGGCGAGGACTAGGCCGCTAGCGGCGGCCGCCTGGGCAGATCCGGAACGAAACTGGAGGGATGGCTCGACCGCGTCGGCTCGATGCCGGCTGCGGGCGTGTCCGAAGTCGCTGCTGATCCCGGCGGGGCCGCGGACGAAAGATGATGGCCGCAAGTGTGGGGGGCCGGCGGCGCCGAGCCATCCCCGTCGGCGCCCCTTTGGGGATCATGGCCCGACCGCTCGCCAAACTGGGCGAGATCGCCATGACCTGAGCCGCCGTGAACGCTGGCGGGATCCCGCTCGCATTTCAAGGCGACGACCGGCAGCGCCACGGCCTGCAACGGCATCCAGCCGAGCAGGAGAACCAACACCGCTTTCCTAACGATGTGCGGCATGGGGCGCGAGTATACCGGGACTCGCCCGATAGCGACAGAGCAAGGGCCGCCCCCCCTTACAGGTTGATCGACGGCGGCAGCCGGTCGAGCCCGGTGAGCGTCGTCGCGCCGGTCGTCGTCATCGCCGAGACCGTCTCGAAGTACGCGTCGGTGAACGACGGCCCGTCGATGTAGAGGAGCAGAGGGAGCGTGGCAAAGCCCGCGAGGCCGGCCCACGCCAGCACCACGAGCAGGAATCCGTCACGCAGGGCGAGCTCGCCGCCGCGCTTGCGTGAGACGAGCCACAGTCCGGCGCCCGCGGCGACGTTGATCGCGATGGCCTCGTCGTACGCCGCCTCGGCGCCGTCGCCGAGCGCATGCGACACCGCGAGCGGCAGCAGGAACGACAGCCCGAAGAGTATGACGACCAGCCCGAGAGTCTGGGCAAGGGGCGCGTAGCGGTCGAGTGCTCCGTGGCGCGCCGTCGCAGCGGCATCCATCATCTGCCCCACAGCAAGGGCCCCGATTCCCGCCGGCGAGCACGCCGCCGCCGTGCCGGCACGGGAGCCTTCAGGGGCCGCCGACCGCCCGTGCAGATCCGCGAGGAAACGCTATCGGTACGTGATCTCGATTCGGTCGCCGTCTCCCATCACGTAGCGCTCGAACTCCCGATTCTCTTCACCGTTCACGAGCATCCTCACGGTGCCATTCGGACCGTTGCAGTATTCGAAGATGCAATCGCGATCGAGTCGCTTTCCCCATGCCTTGAAGAACTCGCGAAGCCTCAGATCGTCGATCGTGACCAGCCCCTTGAACTCGAGATGCACGACGTCATTGGGATCGTGGGTGTGAATCGGGTTGTGCACGACGCCGATCCCGATGTTCGCCGGGATGTCCTGCGGCTTTCCCTTGATGTAGATCCTGAGCTCGGCGTGCCAGTGCAAGCCTGAGCGCGAAACCACCTCGGCCGGCGGCCTGGTCGCGAGGTACCAGCCGATGCCACCTATGGCGCCCAGGGCAGCGAGCACAACAGCTCCCCTCCCCAGAAGTCGCCTTAGGGCTCGCCGTCGCGCCGTGCGTTCCTGTTCCGCGTGCCTCTCTTGACGCCTGAGCTCCTTACGCTCTGTCTTGCTCAGTTGATTCATCGGTCGGCGGCACCTGACATCGCGGCCAGGACGCGCGGCGGGAAGCGGGATGACAGGAAGGGGACGAGACCGGCGGCGAACGCCACCGGCAGCCCGATCGCGCCCGCTTCGCTCATCGCTCTGGGCTCACGGCGCGCGAGCGCCGGAAGCCGACGCGGCGTCTTTTCGACGGGTGGAGTCCGCTGATGCGGCGTTCACTGTTTCGGCCACCGCAGGTCGAGCTTCGGCGGCGGCGCGGCCAGCGAGGGTCAAACTCGCCTGGCGGTCTACCCTCGCGCCGGCGGCTCGCTGGACTCGGTTTGGTAGGTTTTCCTGATCTCGGCGAGGGTCATTTTTCCTTCCTCTTTCGTTTCCTTCACGCCGAGCATGCGCATCAACCCCGAGCCGACACCGCAACACGCGCCGCTCTCCGCGGCCGGAACGGCCGCCGCGCCCTCGCTCGGCCCCTGGGAGCCTGCCTCTGCCTTCGCGCGAAGCTCGGCAGCGGCCCGCTGCGCGCCTGTCCTTTGACGATCTCCTTTCAGCATCTTCATGTCCGCGACCAACCCAATGCCAAAACCCGCGGCCGGGGCGATAAACGTCCAGGGTCCACCTAGGGACTGACCTACGACGGCACCGCCAATGAGGCCCACACAACAAAGCATCTTGGTTGCCTCCTTTCACTCCTAGGCGTCCGGTTACTCAAATCTGAAGCCCTGGCCCGCGGCCAGGGCACGTGGCGCCACTCGTCGCGCGACGTTGCGTCACGAAAAACGCCATTCGCCTTCTCCTCGATCACGCCTGAAACAGCACATTGCGCATCATGCCGCCGTCCTCGTGCTCGAGGTTGTGGCAGTGGTACATGAACAGGCCGGAGAGCGCCGGGGCGATGCTGACGCGCACCCGTTCGCCGGCGAAGATCCCGAACACATCCCGGTAGCCGGCGTCGATGACGCCTTCGCGCAAGTCCGCCGGCACGGCACGGAGGCTGCGCTCGATCACGCGAAAGCGAACGCCGTGGATGTGAATCGGGTGAGGCATCGCCATCCCGGGTCCGTCGTTCGCGAAGGTCCACACCGAGGCCTCGCCCACGGGCAGCCGCTCGCCGTCGGCCACGGCTTCCATGTTCCTCGCGTCGAAGCTCCGACCGTTGAAGAAGCCGCGCATGTGCTGGAAGGAGAGCTGGGTGTAGAGCTCGCGCTTGCCCTCGCGGTCACGGGGTTCCTCTTCAGGAAGCACGAGCCGTTGGGCGCGCGGCCGCGCGCCTGATGAAACGGTGAATCGCGCGACGTGAAGCTCGTCGCCCTGCGACGGCCCCATCATTCCCCGCATCATCCCGTCGCCCATCATTCCTTCCATCATTCCGCCCCCCATCATCCCGCCGCCCATCATCCCCCCGCCCATCATTCCGCCCATCCCGCCGCTGCGGTTGCGGCCGCGGTCACCTCGCTCGCCCATCATCGAACCCATCATGTCGCCCAAGCCGGAGAACGCGCGGCTGACGAGCGCGATCTCCGCGCCGTCGCCCCGCGCGCCGAAGTCCTCGAGCAGCTCCACGCGCTCGAAAGGGAACAGCGTCACGTACGGTCGCTCCTGCACGCCTTCGGCGCGGCTGAACAGCCCGTTGTCCGCGGCGACGACCCGCATCGGACGCCCGTCCGACCAGGCGAGCTTGTAGATCCGGGCGTTGGAAACGTTGGCGACCCGCAGGCGGTAGGCGCGCGGCGCCACCTTGAACGCCGCATCGTCCAGGCCGTTTACCAGCACCCGGTCGCCGAGCACGCCGTTCATGTCGTCCATCATCATCCGCTTGAACACGAGCTGGTTGTCGTCGCCGAACCGGCGGTCCTGCAGGACGAGCGCGAGCTCGTGCTCCGGCGCGGGCAACCCGAGATCGCCCTCCCCCGGCTCGCGCACGATGAGCAGCCCGGCGAGCCCGTGGTAGGTCTGACGCCCGGTGGTGCGGTGCGGATGCGGATGATAGAGATAGGTCCCCGCCGGATTGCGCACGGTGAACTCGACCGTGTAGCGCTCGCCGGAGCGCACCGCCTGGTGCGGATGGCCGTCGGCCGAGTCGGGCACGATCATGCCGTGCCAGTGGATGACGGTCGGGTCGCCCACGCGGTTCACGACCTCGATGCGCACGCGCTCGCCGCGGCGCAGCTCGAGGGTCGGACCAAGATTGCCCGGAGCGGCTCGGAGGGCGTCGGGCCGGCCGCGCAGGACCTCGCCCGTGTAGCGCAGCCCGCGGGTTTCCGGGCCCGGGCGGATCTCCATCCTGGCGGGCGCCGCGACGATTCGCAGCGCGAGATCCGGATCCGCGGCGCCGAAAGCCGTACGCAGCGCGGGCGGCACGGCCAGCAGCCCGCCGCCGGCGGCGAAACTCCTCAACAGATCGCGTCGAGTCCACATGGGATCCTCCTTGTTGCCAATGAACCTTTCAAGATTTCGCCCCCGCCAGGTCGCGCCGCAGCCGATCGAGCACCTCTAGGCTGTCCCATTCGACCGGCCCCACGACGCGCCACAGCTCGCGCCCGCTCGGATCGACGAGGAGCGTCAGCGGGATCCCCACCGCACCGAGCTTCGTGAGCGCCGCCCCGCTCGTATCGACGTAGATCCCCAAGGCCCGAAGCTCGAGCTCGTCGTAGAAGTTTTTGACCGCTGGAACGCCCTCGCGATCGATCGACAGGGCGACGACCTCGAATTGGGGCCCGCCTTGGGTCTGCTGCAGCCGATCGAGCGCCGGCATCTCCTTGCGGCAAGGTACGCACCAGGTGGCCCACACGTTGAGCAGGATCGCGCGCCCGCGGAAGTCCGCGAGCGAGCGCTGCGCGCCGCCGCCGTCGACGAAGCGAAGCTCCGGCAGCGGCCGGGGGGGCTCCGCGCGCGTGACGCGAAGCGCTCCGCCTCGCGTGACTGTCGCGGCCGGAGCCTTCTCGACCTCGCCACTCGACCGAAGCTCGCGAATCACGCCGACCGCCGCCACGCCGAGCACGACGAGCGCGACGCCCGCGATCGCGATCCGGCTCATCGCGCGCCTCCGCCCGGCGAGCCGGGCGCCGCGGTGCTCGGCCCGCCGTCGGCTTGCAGCTTGGCGATCAGCGGGCGTAACGTCCCCTCGAGCACCTCGGGGGTGATCGGCCCGATGTGCTTGTAGGCGATTCGGCCGTCGCGGCCGATCACGAACGTCTCCGGGACGCCGTAGACGCCCCAGTCGATGGCTACTCGCCCGTCGAGGTCCGCCCCGGTTCGCGCATACGGGTCCCCAAGCTCGTCCAGCCAGCGGGCCGCGTCCTCGGAGCGGTCCTTGTAGTTGATCCCGTGCAGCGGAACGAGCCGCTCGCGCTGGAGCTGCAAGAAGATCGGGTGCTCGGCGCGGCACGGCACGCACCAGGAGGCAAACACGTTGACGATGGACGCTTCGCCCGTCCTCAGGTCCGCGCTCGCGAGTCCGAGCGTGCGCCCCTTCACTGGCGGCAAGGCGAACTCGGGCACCGGCTTGCCGATCAAGGGCGACGGGATTTCGCGCGGATTGCGCGTGAGCCCGATCGCGAAGACGACGACCAGGCCGACGAACACGAGCAGCGGCACGAGGAGCGCTGCTCGTCGCGAGGTCGCCCGCACCCCGGTCGCCCCCTCGATGTCCTGTGCGGTATCGGACATGGCTCACTCGCATTTCGTCTTGATGAAGCCCGAAATCTCGCGCGGCGCGGCGAACACCACCTGGGCCCGGTCGCCCATCGACGCGGCCGGGACCATGACCGGCTGGCCGGGCGCCGGGCCGCGCCGGGAGGAATCGGTCTTGAAGCGCAAGTTGAATTCCCAGTAGGGGCTCACCCGGCCGGACGCGGTCGTGACCCAGTACGTGTCGCCGCAATGGCGAATCGCGGCGACGCGCACTTCGGGGCGGGCGTTCCTGAGGTCGGGAAACGTGGCGCGCATCGAAGCCGCCGGCTTCGGCGGCCGCGGCGCGTCTTCCGAGAGCGACTTGAGATACGCAACCAGGTCGCCCCGCGCCCTCGCGTCCTCGACCCCGGGGACTTTCATGAAGTTGCCCGGCGCGAACGCGGCCGGATCGCGAAGCCACGCATCGAGCGTCGCTTCGTTCCAGACCGCGCCCGAACGCCTGAGCGCCTCGGAGTAGCGCTGGTAGCCTATCGCGGTGCCGGCCTTGCGCTGCCAGACGCCCCCGAGACTCGGGCCGGTCATGTGCTCGCCCGGCACGGCCGAGTGGCACGCGGCGCAGTTCCGAAACAGTTCGGCGCCTCGGGCCGGGTCGCCCGCGGCCGCGACCGTCCCGGCCCAGAGCGCGAGCAGCACGAGGACGGTGCTGCGGACCGCGCCGGAACCCGGCGATCTGCGGAGCGACGAAGCGGCGAACGACCTCATTTCGGTCGCCCTCCCGCGGCGATTTCCTTCCACGTCTTGCCGCGATCCCGGCTCACGAATACGCGCCGCTCGAAGGTGGCGATGGCGATCTCGTCTGGCCGCGCGGGGTTCTGCGCGATGTGCGCCACGGCGTCCCGTCCGAGCTGCGGCAGGGCGGCGTCCTCGCGCCGCGCCCCGTCGAGCGAGATGCGCTGCAGGGTCGCGGCGCCGCCGAACGAGCCGAACCAGAGGTGCTTGCCATCGACGTCGAACCGCAGCCCGAGTGCCTGAGCGCCGGAGGCCACCGGCTCGAAGCGCGCGCCGTGGTCGCGCGACAGATACAGGCCCGCATCGGTGCTCGCGGCCACCGTGCCGGCATCGGTCGGGTGAGCCGCCAGGGCGTGGAGCTTGCCCTCGAGGCCCGCTGCGGCCGCGCGCCGCCACGACAGACCTTGATTGAGCGTGTGATGGATGCCGGCCTCCTTCATCCTGGAATTCGGCGCCGGGTTGTGGACGTAGATCGCGTCGGTCTCGAATCCCGCCGCGAGGAGATGGAAATCGGACTCGCCTTCGAGCCCGCGCCTGACCCAGGTCTCCCCACCGTCGGTGCTCTGCATCAGCCCCAGCGGGTTGACCAGGCGGGTGCCGGGCGCCGGGTGGCCGCTGGTGAAGAAGAACTTGCGGGTCCCGGCGAACCCCATGTAATCGTGCCGCGGCCCGGGCCCGAGCGACCAGCGGCCTTCGCTGTACACCGCGAGGCCGTCGTGGACCGCCGCATAGAGCTTCGTGCCGCTCGCGTCGTACGCGAGGCCGTGGACGTGGGGGAGCGCGACGTGGGAGGTCGCCCCGGCGGCGCCGGCGAGGCCGATGCCGCCGACCAGGGCCGCTCGGACCGCGAGCGCCGAGAGCCGTCGATGGATTCGCCGAGCTTCGATGGTCACCGATTGACTCCGGGCGATACCGCCGGCTCGAGAAGCGGCGGCGCGGCATCGGCGCGAGCGACGACCGCCACGCCCACGCCGATGACAATCGCGAACACCGCCGCCGTGACCACCGCGAGCTTCAGGGCGAGCGCTCGATTGTCGGCGGCGACGCCCCCGCGCCCGGCGCGCGCAAACCCACGCCGGCGCCGCTCGTCGAGCTTCGCCTCGTCCCGGCCCCAGAACCTCAGCACCGCGAGCGCCGCGGCCACATAGAGCATGCAGCCGGGGATCCACATCACGAGCCCGCCGAGCTGCTCGTCGGTGAGCGCGTCGAGACCCGGAAGCCTTCCGAGCTCGTCGTAGGCGCCGTAGAGGACGCCTTCCTTGAAGGCCGTGAGCGCGCCGAGCACCATGCCGGCGGCGAGCGCCGTCCAGACCATGAGCATGCGCGCTCGCGGCCGGGCGCCCCAGGGCTCGGGGCGCGGATCGAAGACGGCCCGGAAGAAAAGGAGCGCCGCGACGAGCATCGAGAGGTGCATCGCGTAGTGCACGCCCTCGACGCGGACGGCGAGATCGTGGTAGCTCGGCCACTGCCAGAAGTAGACCGACGCGACGAGCAGTGTCGTCGCGATCGCCGGGTGCGTGAGGAAACCGAACGCCACCCGGAGCGGCTTCGCCGCGGTGAGCGGACCGATCACGTGGCGCCGCAGCGCCGCCGGCGAGCCCGCGAGGAGTGCGCCCTGCGGGGCGGCGAGCAGGAGGAGCATCGGCCCCGCGTGCAGCAGGAGATGCTGGATCTGATGGACGAAGAACGAGCGGTCCGCGGCCGCGTCGAGCGGCGACTGGAGAGCGAGGAAGATCACCGCGAGCCCGCCGAAGAAGCTCGCGTTGCGCCACGCCGACGGCGACGCGCCCCTGCCCCGCAGCCGATACATCCCCGATGCGTGCAGCGCCCCGGCGATGAGCGTCGCAATCGCGATGTCCGGCGTGAGTTGCCACGCCCACCAGAGGCTCTCGGCTGAAGGGTCGCCGCCATGGGCGAGCACCGGCAGCGATAGGATCGCCGACCCCGCTAGCGCGGCCAGGCGCCAGGCCGCCGTCGTGCTGCGCATGCGCTCCGCTTGCCGGATCATCGGTGGCTGCCGTGACCCGCCTTCGGCACGACCGGCACGACGACCGTTTCCCGGACCGTCCCGCCGTTGCGGAGTCGAACCGTCAGGACGAGCTTCACGCTGTCGCCGGCCTTCACCGGATGGCGTAGGCCGACCAGCATCACGTGTTGCGCGCCGGGCGCGAGCTCAACGGCCTGCCCGGCGGGAAGCTCCAGAACGTCGAGCCGGCGCATCCGCATGACGTCGCTCTCCATCGTCATTTGATGGATCTCGGCCGTGGCGGCCGCGTCCGTCTCGATCCGAACGAGCGCTGCTTCCTGGGCGCTGCGCAGCTGCAGGTAGATCGCGCCGACGCTCTGGCCGGGAACCGTCGGCGGCGCCCAGGCGCCGGACACGCGCAGCAGATCCCCCGCCGCCGCGCCGGCGGAAATGCTCAGCGCGAACCCCGCGGCGAGGAGCCTCTGCCCCAGGGTTGCTGCAACCCGCGGTCGCTCTCGCCGTGACTGCGGCACGCTCGCGCTCACTCCGTCGCGTACACCTTCGGTTTGCCGCCCGGCTCCTTGGAGAGCTCGTAGATCTTGAACGGCTCGCGCTTGCGACCGGTCATGCCCGGGGCGCCCTGTGGCATGCCCGGCAGCGAGACGCCCAGGATCGGCGGCCGCTCGCGGAGCAGCCGCTCGATCGTGTTCACCGGCACGTGCCCCTCGACCACGTAGCCGCCGACGAGTATGGTGTGGCAGCCGCCGAGCGCCTCCGGCACACCGTTTTCCTTCTTGATCTGGTCGAGATCGTGCGTCGCCACGACCTTCACCTTGTAGCCATGGTCGCGCAGGTACTTCGCGTGGCCCTCGCAGCACTGGCATTGCGGGTTCTTGTACAGGGTGGCGTCGCGGTTGAGGGGCTGCGCGCGGGTGGGCGGCGCGGCCCCGAGCAGCGCTGCAGCGAAAGCTGCTAGAAACATCCGTCTCTTCATCGTGACCTCCCTGAGCGGAAAGAGAAATCGATCATCCATCGTCACCTCTTGCGCGCTGTTGCGTCGAGCAGCGGTACGAGATCGCCGAGCGGCATCGCGCCGGCGCGCTTCTCGCCGTCGGGCAGGAACCAGGTCGGCGTCGAGTTCGCACCGACGCGCCGACCGAACTCGACGATTCTCTCGATCGGGGTCTCGCAGTCGGGCTTCGCCGTCGGTTCGACGCGTTTCTGCATCAGTTCGTTCCACGCCTTGACCCGGTCGCGGGAGCACCACACGGCCTTGGTCTGGCGCACCGACTCCGGCTTGATCACCGGGTAGGGCAAGATATGGACTGTGATGTGGTCGAGGGTCGCGAGATCGGCCTCGAACCTCTTGCAGTAAGGGCAGTTCGGATCCGAGAGGATCGCGATCTGCCGGCGGCCGTCACCCCGCTTCATGGTTATCGCCCACCTGTCGAAGGGCAGCGCGTTCCAGTCGACCGCCGAGAGCTTGCGCACGCGTTCCTCGGTCAGGTTGCGGTCGGTCGCGGTGTCGATCAGGCTGCCGACGAAGAGGAACTGCGCCGACTCGTCGGTGTACAGGACCAGGAACCCGCCTTCGGCGCGCTGGACGGCCACCTCGTACAGGCCCCCTCGAGGCAGCCTCTGGACCGACACGATCTTCGCATCCGGCAGCTTCGCGGCGACGACGCGGCGGATCGCTTGCTCGTCGGCCCGCGCGGGAGCGACCGCCAGCGTGAACAACGCCGCAACCGCGATGGTGAAGATGCTGATGCGGTTCATGGGGGGTTTCTCCGTTTTCTCCGCGCCGCCCCGAGGGCGGCGATCACGCCGGCGATCGCAAGGAGCGCGACGATGAAAACCCAGACCGGCAGCCCGGCGGGCGGACTCGCCGGCCTGCGCTCCGGCCGCACGGTGCTGCGCATACCGTCCGACGGCGTGGACGCAGCGGCGCTCGCGCTCGCGAGCCGCACGGTCACCGTCTGCTCGAGCGGCGTGTAGCACACGCCCTGGTCGGAGCAGCCCTGCGAGGTGACCTTGAGCCTCACGCTCCCGCGCGCCGCGTCTTCGTCGCTCAAGGGGACCCGCATGGAAACTTGCCGACGGTAGGTCTCGGTCTCGCCGAAGAACGGGTCGCGCTTGCGCTCGCCCGGGGGCAGCTCGACGTCGGCGAGCATCCGGCCCGATTCGGTCTGGAACTTGAACCGGTCGCGGTACATGTAGTAGCCCTCGGCGATCTCGAACCGCACCTCTACGTTGCGGCCGTCCAGCGGCTCGGTCGAAATGCGGAAGGCCTTCTCCGGCTCGAGCAGCTCGTCGGGCGCGATCCCCTGGGCCGACGCCGCAGCCGCCACGAGCGCGATGCACGCGGTGCGGGCCAGGCCGGGGACGGATCGCCACAAGCTCGCGGATCGCACGCCGGTCGGCCTCATGAATCCAGCAGACGCTTCACGTCGTCCACCATCCGCTCGACGGTGCGGCCGTTCGCGCTCACGTAGAGCCGCGGCTTGCCGCGCGGATCGAGGACGAAGATCGCCGCGGTGTGGTCGACGAGGTAGTGCTTCGACGCTGCGCCCGGCTCCGGCTTGTTGGCGCGGTAATACACTTTGAACTCCTTCGCCGCCCGGGCGGTCTCCTCGGGCGTGCCGCGCAGGCCGATGAACGACGGATGGAACGCCGGCACGTACTTCGCGAGCACGTCGGCCGTGTCCCGCTCCGGATCCACAGTGATGAACAGCGCCTGGACGCGCGCGCCGTCGGGGCCGAGCCGGTCGACGACCTGCGCCATCTCGGCCATCGCGGTGGGGCAGGCGTCGGGGCAGCTCGTGAAGCCGAAGAACACCATCACCACCTTGCCGCGGAAGTCGGCGAGCGTGCGCCGGCGACCGGTGTGGTCGGTCAGCTCGAAGCTGCGCGCCCAGTCGACGCCGGTGATGTCGCTCGCGTGGAACTTCGAGGCGGGCGGCGTCGGGGCGTCGCACGCCGCGAGCGCCGCCGGCAGCACGAAGATCGCGATGCGCTTGCGCTCGACCATGGAGCGGATCACGTGACGCGCAGACACGCCGCCATCCCGCCCGCCTGGTGGTCGAGCACGTGGCAATGGAGCATCCACTCGCCCGGGTTGTCGGCGACGAACGCGATCTCCGCGGTCTCGTCCGGCGCGAGCAGCACCGTGTCGAGCCACTCGCGGTGCGTGGTCGGCCGGCCGTTCCGCGAGATCACCCGGAAGGAGTGGCCGTGCCAGTGGATCGGGTGATGCCAGGCGGTGTCGTTCATCAGCTCGAGCACGTAGCTCCTGCCCTGACGCAGGATGAGCAGCGGATCGAACACCGCCACCCCCTCGCCGCAGCCCTTCGACAGGCCGTTCACCGCCCACGCCCTGCCCCGCGGCAGGCCGCTCATGTCGCCCATCATGCCGCCGGTGAACGCGATCTCGTGCCGGTCGGCACGCGCGAGCTCGGGCTCGGCGAGCGGATTGGCCGGAAGGCGGATCGGCGCGGCGAGCGGCTTCGTGCGCAGCGGCGGCTCGTCCGCATAGACGACGTCCACGAGGCGATACTCGAGCTGCCGATAGAACGTATCGTGTACCGCGTGTCGGCTCCCCGGCGCCCCGAGCATGTCGATCACGACGTCGGCGCGCTGCGCCGGCGCGAGCACCACGGCACCGGTCTCGGGCGCGTGCGGCTCGACGGGCTGGCCGTCGAGTGCGATCACCACCGGCCGGTGACTGCGGAAGTCGAGCCCGAAGATGCGCGCACTCGCGGCGTTGATCAGGCGCAGCCGGATGCGCTCGCCGGCGCGCACGCGAAACGCCTCGGGCACCTTGCCGTTGATCGTCACCGTGTTGCCGACGCGGCCGTTGTGACTCACATCCATGAAGGCGCCAAAGCCGGCGCGGATGGAGGCATCGCGGTCGAGCCGCCAGTCGCCCAGCACCCAGACCTCGTCGCGGTCGACCTCGATCGGCACGCGTTCTTCGACGATCAGCGCCCCGGCGAGGCCCCGCGCCATCTGCTCGTAGCTGCGCTGATGCGGGTGATAGAAGAATGTGCCGGCGTCGGGCACCGTGAAGTCGTACACGAAGGTCTCGCCCGGTGCGATCGGCGGCTGGGTGAGGTCCGGCACGCCGTCCATCGCGTTCGGGAGCCGGATGCCGTGCCAGTGCACGGTCGTGTTCTCGCCGAGGCGGTTCTCCACCTCCACCCGCAGCCGGTCGCCCTGCCGCAGCCGCAGCGTTGGGCCCGGCACCGCGCCGTTGTAGGCCCAGACCGCGGTGCTCGGATGCTCGCTCGGCACCAGCTGGGCCGAAGTCGGTGCAGCGACGAGCTGCGCCTCCACGAGCGAGGGCTGCGCCGCGCCCCGCGTCGCGCACGAGGACAACAGCGGAGAAGCCGCCAATCCGGCGATCCCTGCGAGGAACCGTCGACGCGCGAGCGGCGCGCGCAGGCGAAGATCATCAAGCATGAACCACTCCATCCAGCCGCCCGAGAAGGGCGAAGTCCGAAGCGCGCGATGCGTCGCGCGCGACGGCGCAAGGTCGGGCGAGAGCCCGGGCTGCCTAGAGGACGGAGTGTTTCGGAGGTGCCGTCTCGGGCGCGAGCGCCAGGGAAGACGGCGGTGTGACCGCGCGGGTCAGGCGAGCCGCGCGGGTTCCCTCACAGGAAACCGCGCGCGCTTCCGCGACCGAGACCATCGCGCAACTCGCTGCCGGGCTGCACGACATGGACAGGACGTCGCCGCCGCCACAGCTGCCGCCGTGGCCGGCCGAGTCTTGCATGCAAACCGGATCGGCGAGCGCGGCGGACGAGACGGCCGGAGCGAAGCCGACCACGACCACCAACCACGGGACCAACAGTGCTCGCAAGAACCGCATGCTGCGCCGCAGGTTAGCAGCCGGAAAAATGGGCGTCAATCGGCTTCCTCCGGGGGCGGGGCGCAACAATGCGGACTATGACTCGTTTCCGCACGCTGCGGCCGCCGTTCCCGCAACAAGCCCACAGCGGACCATTGGACCGTTCAGGGAGCGCTCGGTTCGCCTCGCGCGCGGCGCGACTGCTCGACGAACGTTTTCGAGGGACCGGGACCGGCGCGGGCCGGGACCGGGTCGCGCGCGTCAGCGGCGCGCTCGGTGACTGCAAGGCGCTGATCGAGATGCCCGACAAACCCGTGCCGGGGGCCCGGGGACAGGCCGGGACGGCGCCGCATGAAATCCTTGACCTTCCAGTCACTGGAATCCCTAGCATGCCGCCGGTCCGATACTTCCGCGAGGTGACGACCAATTGAGCTGAAACCGGTGCGCATCGGCGACCAACCCTTCGGGCGCCCCATCGCCCACGACGCGGCGCAGGACGCTGCCGGCGCGGGCCAGGCGCCGAAGGTCCTGCGCAACACTTATCTGTTGCTCGCGCTGACGATGCTCCCGACGGTGGTCGGCGCGCTCATCGGCATCGCAACGAGCGCGGTGATCGTAGCGAATCCGATCATCAGCACGCTGGTGATGCTCGCCGCCGCCATCGGCCTGCAGTTCGGGATCGCTGCCAACCGCGACAGCGGGGTCGGCGTCGCGCTGCTGCTCCTGATGACCGGGCTCCTCGGCTGGTGGCTGGGGCCGATCCTCAACGTGGCGCTCGCCGCGAAAAACGGCGTGCAGCTCGTCGGCTACGCCGCGGTCGGCACGGGCGTGATCTTCCTCGGCATGGGGGCGATTGCGAGCACCACCAAGCGAGACTTCAGCTCCATCGGCAAGTTCCTGTTCGTGGGCATGATCGCGCTGCTCGTGGCGATGCTCGCCAACCTGTGGCTCCAGCTCCCGGCGCTCGCGCTCACCATCTCGACGCTGGTGATCGTGGTGTTCTCGGCTTTCCTGCTCTACGACCTGAACCGCATCGTGCGCGGCGGCGAGACCAACTACGTCATGGCGACCACCGGCGTGTACCTGAGCCTGTTCAACATCTTCGCCAACCTGCTGCACCTGCTCCTCGCGCTGGGCGGCGAGCGGGACTGATGGGAAACAACATGGCCGCCGGTGGGTCCAAGTCCTCGAAAACAGGTGATGACATGAGCACAACCGACACCGGTGAGCCGTCGCTGATCGGGGCTACCTTCGACCTCGCCCGCTATTACCTCGGCGGGCGCAGGGGCTTGATCCTGCTGTCCGTCGCGGCCGTGGGCGCGGCGCTCGCCTTCAACTGGAGCTGGCTCGTCGCGGTCGGCGCGGCGCCCCTCCTGCTCGCCCTGGCGCCCTGCGCGGCGATGTGCGCGCTCGGGCTGTGCATGAACCGCTCGGGCGGCAAGTCGTGCTCGAGCGAGTCGAGCGCGAGCGACGCCGGCGCGCCGACAGAGTCCCCCAAGAGCGAGTGATGCCATGAACATCGGAACCGTGGCCGAGAAGGCCGGCGTCCCGCCGAAGACCATCCGCTATTACGAGAGCATCGGCCTCATCCGGAAGCCGGACCGGCGCGCGAACGGCTACCGCGCGTACTCGACGGTCGACATGCGCGAGCTCAATTTCATCAAGCGGGCGCGCAGCCTCGGCTTCTCGGTCGAGGAGGTGCGCGATCTCCTCGACCTCTGGCGAGACAAGCGGCGCGCGAGCGCCGCGGTGAAGACCCTGGCGACGCGCCATCTGAAGGCGCTCGACCGCAAGATCGAAGAGCTCGAGGCCATGCGCCGCAGCCTCGCCGACCTGATCAGGCACTGCCGCGGCGACGAGCGCCCCGACTGCCCGATCCTCGACGGGCTCGAGGTCGGCGCGAAGAAGGGGAGGATGACGTGAGCAGCGTCCACGAGCTCGTGCGCGATCCCGTCTGCGGCATGGAAGTCGATCCGGCGACGGCCGTCCGGGTCGAGCACCGGGGGTCGGCGTACTTCTTCTGTTGCGCCCGTTGCGCGGCGACGTTCCGGAAGGACCCCGAGGCCGCGCTCGCCAAGGCGGGCGCGCCTGCGCAGCTGCGGAGCGCGGTCGCGGGCAGGTACGTCTGCCCGATGTGCCCGGGCGTGGAGAGCGACCGCCCGGGGGCCTGTCCCAAGTGCGGCATGGCGCTCGAGGCCGCGGCTCCTGCGTCCCAGGCGAAGACGACCCGGTATACCTGCCCGATGCATCCGGAGATCGTGCGGGACGAGCCCGGCGCCTGCCCGAAGTGCGGCATGGCGCTCGAGCCGATCGCGGTGGCCGCGGAGGAGGTCAACCCCGAGCTCATCGACATGAGTCGGCGGTTCTGGGTCGGCGCCGTGCTGACCGTACCGCTGCTCGCGCTGGCAATGGGAAGCTACGTCCCGGGGTTCGGGACGTTTCTCGAGCGGTTCGTTCCCCCGGGTCTCGCTCATTGGCTGGAGCTCGCGCTGGCGACTCCGGTGGTGCTGTGGGCCGGGTGGCCGTTCTTCGAGCGCGGCTGGCGATCGATCGCGAGCCGCAGCTTGAACATGTTCACCCTGATCGCGATCGGCGTGGGCGCGGCCTACGCCTACAGCGCCGTCGCGACGATCGTGCCGGGCTTGTTTCCCGACGCAGCCCGCGGCCCGACGGGCGCGGTCGGCGTCTACTTCGAGGTCGCCGCGGTGATCGTCGTCCTGGTGCTGCTCGGCCAGGTGCTGGAGCTGCGTGCCCGGGAGCGCACCGGCGGGGCGCTGCGCGCGCTCCTCGACCTCGCGCCGCAGCGGGCCCGGCGCCTGACCGCCGACGGCGGGGAGGAGGACGTACCGCTCGACCGGGTCCACGTCGGCGACCGGCTCCGCGTGCGCCCCGGGGACAAGGTGCCGGTCGACGGCGTGGTGCTGGAAGGCGGGAGCGCGGTCGACGAGTCGATGGTCACGGGCGAGTCGATGCCGGTCAAGAAGGCGCCCGGCGACAAGGTGATCGGCGCCACCGTGAACGGCACCGGCGGCTTCGTCATGCGCGCCGAGCGCGTTGGCGCCGAGACCATGCTCGCGCAGATCGTGCAGATGGTCGCCGAGGCGCAGCGCTCCCGAGCGCCGATCCAGCGGCTGGCGGACAAGGTGTCCGGATACTTCGTGCCGGCGGTCGTGGCAATCGCGGTGGCCGCGTTCGGCGCCTGGGCGCTCTGGGGACCGGCGCCGGCCATTGCGCACGCGCTCGTGGCGGCGGTGGCCGTGCTCATCATCGCCTGCCCGTGCGCCCTCGGCCTCGCCACGCCGATGTCGATCCAGGTGGGCGTCGGCCGCGGCGCGCAGGCCGGCGTTCTGATCAAGAACGCCGAGGCGCTCGAGCGCTTCGAGAAGGTCGACACGCTGGTGATCGACAAGACCGGGACGCTCACCGAGGGCAAGCCGCGGGTGGTGGCCGTCGCGCCCGCGGCAGGCCTCGACGAGAGCGAGCTCCTGCGGCTTGCGGGCACGCTCGAGCGCTCGAGCGAGCATCCGCTCGCCGCGGCGATCGTGGCGGCGGCGCGGGAGCGAGGGCTCGAGCTCGGCGAGGCGGCCGAGTTCGACGCCCCCACGGGTATGGGCGTGACCGGCCTGGTGCAAGGGCGCCGCGTCGCGATCGGAAACCGCCGGCTGGTGGAGAAACTGGGCGTGGTCCTGAACGGCTTCGCCGAGCGCGCGGAGGCACTTCGCGGCGAGGGCCAGACGGTGATGTTCGCCGTGGTCGACGGCCGCGTCGCGGGCCTCATCGGGGTTGCCGACCCGATCAAGGACACCACGCCGAAGGCCATTCGAGACCTGCGCACCGACGGGTTGCGCATCGTCATGCTGACCGGCGACAACGCGACGACCGCGCAAGCTGTCGGCCGCAAGCTCGGCATCGACGAAGTGCATGCCGAGGTGCTGCCTCAGGACAAGGGTTCGATCGTGAAGCGGCTGAAGTCCGAGGGCCGCGTCGTCGCCATGGCGGGGGACGGCGTGAACGACGCGCCCGCGCTCGCCGAGGCCGATGTCGGCATCGCCATGGGCACCGGGACGGACGTCGCAATCCAGAGCGCAGGCGTCACGCTGGTGAAGGGCGATCTCGCCGGGATCGTGCGCGCGCGGCATCTCAGCCGCTCGGTCATGCGCAACATCCGGCAGAACCTCTTCCTCGCCTTCGTGTACAACGCGCTCGGCGTGCCGGTGGCGGCCGGGGTCCTCTACCCCGTCATCGGCCTGCTGCTCAGCCCCATCATCGCCGCCGCCGCGATGAGCTTCAGCTCGCTCTCGGTGGTGGGCAACGCGCTGCGCCTGAGGGCGGCGGCGGTCTGATGGAATCGAGCTTCGAGCAGTGGCCGATCCTCTGGCCGTATGCGGTCCTGATGATCGTCATCGCCTCCTGGGTGCTGTACCACTTTCTCGCGCCGGCGAGCTGGCGCGATTGGGCGGGCGCCGGCGCGGTGCAGGCGTTCATCATCGCGCTCTATGCCGAGATGTACGGTTTCCCGCTCACGATCTATGTCCTCACGAGCGTGCTGCCGCTCGACATCCCGCTCGTGCACAACAGCGGTCACCTCTGGGCGACGCTGCTCGGCTACGGCCCGCCAGGGCAGATTGTGGAGATGCTGATCGGCTACGCCTTCATAATGGCCGGCCTGTTGCTCATCATCCGGGGATGGACCGCCATCTACTTCGAGGGCGACCGGCTGCTCGCCGACGGCGTCTACGCGCTCGTTCGCCATCCGCAATACGCGGGGATCTTTCTCGCGGTGCTCGGGCAGCTCGTCCACTGGCCGACGATTCCGACCCTCGTTCTCGCGCCGGTGATCGTGGCTGCCTACGTGCACCTCGCGCGCCGCGAGGAGGCGCGGCTCGTCGCGCGCTTCGGCGAGGCCTACCTCGAGTACCGGCGGCGCGTGCCGATGTTCGTTCCTCGTTGGCAGGGTCTTCGCCGGCGGATCGCGATCTAGCGTCCTGCAGGGATGATGAACGAAAGGGTCTGCAGCCGGTGGCTTCCCATCGGATTGAGCGTCGCCGCCGGAGTGCTCCTGCTCGGCGCGCTCACCGTGCCGGTCTGGTATGAGATCGACCGCTCCACCCAATCGCAGCCGCGCGCCTCCGGCTATGTCGGGACCACGCTCGAGGGTCCTGCCCCGGACTTTCGCCTGGTGGACCAGACGGGGACGCCGCGGTCGCTCTCGGACTTCCGCGGCCGGGTGGTGGTGCTCAGTCTGCTCGATCCGGACTGCACGGACATCTGCCCCATCTACGCCGCCCACTTCCGGCTGGCATCCCAAGCGCTGGGAGAAGACGCCGCCAAGGTGGCCTTTCTCGCCTTCAATGCGAACGACGAGCGGACCTCGATCGAGGACGTGATGGCGGCGACCAGGAAATGGGGCGTGGACGAGATCCCGGCCTGGCACTTCCTCACCGGCAGCGCCGAGACGCTGCGCGCCGTATGGAAAGCCTATGGGATCGCGGGATCCAGCCTGCCGAAACCCGGCAAGCCGGACGAGAAGCAGCACTCGCCGGCGATCTTCATCATCGACCAGGCCGGGGAGCGGCGCTGGTACCTGTCCACCGTCTTCGAGGGCGCCCCCGCCCCGAGCGCGCTGATCGTGATGCACGTCAAAGCGCTCCTTGCCGAGCGCGGGTGAAGGTTCGGGCCGAGTAAAGCGATGTATCCGATCCTTCTGGAGATCGGCCGTTTCGAGCTGCGCACCTACGGCGTGCTCGTCGTGCTCGCCTTTCTCGCCGCGCTGTGGCTGAGCAAACGGGAGGCCCGAAGAACGGGGTTCGATCCTGGCCTCGTCGAGGATTTCGCCCCGTACGCGCTCGTCGGCGGCCTCGTCGGCGCAAGGCTCTACTACGTGTCGTTCCATCCCGCGTATTTCCTGGAGCACCCCTGGGAAACCTTCGCCGTTTGGCGCGGGGGGATCGGCGTGATGGGGTTCCTGCTCGGCGGGGCCCTCGCCGGCCTCTGGTATTGCCGCAGGCGGGGGATTCCGGTCCTCAGGTTCGCCGACACGCTCGCCCCGGGGATCCCCCTCGCGCAGACGCTCGGGCAGCTCGCCTGCCTCGCGAACGGCGACAGCTTTGGGAGACCGAGCGCCCTGCCCTGGGCGATCACCTACACCGACCCCCGGGCGCTCGCGCCGCTCAATGTCCCGCTCCATCCGATCGAGCTCTACGAGATGGCGGCTTACTTTTCGGTGTTCCTCCTGGTCTGGCTCACGAGAAAGAGGTCGGCGGCGGATGGATCGGCCTTTCTCGTGTATCTCGCGGGCTATGGCGCGGCGCGTTTCGCCATGGAGTTCTTCCGCGGCGATCCGGCGACGTTTGCAGGGAGCATCCCGGCGGCGCAGGTGTTCGGCGCGCTCCTGGTCCTCGCTGCGCTCGCCGGGTTTCTCGCGCAGCGCAAGAGGGGCGCGGCATGAGGGATGGCGCGCGCTCGCGGGCAGCCTCCCCCGCCACAATCTAAGCGGCAGCCCCTTGCCGCCTCGGCGGCGTCGTGGCCCTGCCTGCGGCTCTCCATCCCGAACAGGCTTCCTCCTCGCGCCAGGCTTGCCGCCCTGGTCTTCGCGAGAGCGCGATCCCACGGGCCGCGCCGCGGGGCGCAATACGGATCGTCATGCCGGCGGGCGCTCATCGTCTCTTCTCGATGCGGTGGATCAGGTATTCGTTGCCCGCCTCAGTGAACTCGAACCCGATCCAGTCCCCCGATCTCAGTCCAGTGGCGAGCTTCGGGTCCTTCAGCGTGAACATCTTGGTCTTCTCCTCCCAGCCCATGCTCTCGATCCGACCGTGAGCAAGAAGGATGGTGCCCTTGGCGGCGTCCACCATCCACACCATTGCGGTACCCGCATGCACGAGATCGGCCTTCGTCGACTTGACCGTCTCGGCCTCGGACGCCCCGCCGAGCGCGCCCGCGCCGCCGAAGGCGATGGCGAGCGCGGCGGCGAGTGTTGGAATCACCCCGTTCTTCATGGAACGACTCCGGATGGCACGACTATCTGGTCGGGAACCCGGCGCCCCTGAAGCTCGCCTTCTTCAGCAGGCTCTCGTACTGGTGGCTCATGATGTACGCCTGCACCTGCGCCATGAAGTCCATCGTGACCACCACGATGATCAGCAGGCTCGTGCCGCCGAAGTAGAACG
>Ga0187892_10004990_pt1 | contig 21466 bp, 26 predicted proteins | sample MA1701073metaG_FD_139345 | JGI IMG/M metagenome (GOLD analysis project Ga0187892, IMG submission 139345) | Bio-ooze microbial communities from a basaltic lava cave in the Kipuka Kanohina Cave System on the Island of Hawaii, USA - MA170107-3 metaG ... | reverse complement strand
GCGCGCTCCGCCGGGCATTCGAGCGCCTCGAGCACGCGATGGACGAGTCGTGCGCCCAGGCGAAGGTCGCCGCATGAGACTTGACTCATTCACTACAACTCTGAGCCTTCAAGGACTCTAGGCGCTCGCCCGGTCACGGGAGGGCCTGCCCCAGGGCGACGGCCGGCCGTCCTCGAGGGTCTGACCCGCCGTCGATGCCGAGGTCAGACGACGTCGGCCCATCCCGCGACCACGGCGCCGCCGGGGCCACGGGCGGTCTCTGCGCCCTTTGCACTCGGCGGCCTCTGATCCAGCGACGCGCGGGCCTACGGCAATGTTTGCCGTCGAGGGTGACAGTCCCAGTCGCGCGACCATTGCGGGACATCACCAGGGCAGCCGCCTTCCGGCACCAATCGGGAGAAGTGGGCCGTCTCCTGAGCCTGGCGCATGCGCGGGACGCGCCGGGCCACCGCCTGAGAACCCTGGGGGTGGCGGCCGGCCGGATCACCTCGGCCCTTGCGCCGCCTTGCGCAGCCGCTCGACCAGGGCGGGGTCGACCTGATGCCCCAACCGCTGGGCTTCCTGAACGTCCTGCCAGGCCTTGGCGTACTCGCCCTTCTTGGCGAGGACGACCCCGCGGTTGTAGAAGGCGCTGCCATGACCTGGATCGAGGTCGACGCCCCTGGTGCAATCGGCGGTCGCCTGCTCGTACTTGCCGAGACCGAAGTAGGCGCCACAGCGGTTGGTGTACGCCTCGGCGAAGTCCGGCTCGAGACCGATCGCCCGGTCGTAGTGGGCGATGGCCTCGCCATATCTCTTCTCGCCGAGGAAGCGGTTGCCTGAGTTGTACGCCGAGGCCGCCGCCCCCGATGGGAGGAAGATCTTGAACGAACCGCTAGCCACCCGGTGGCCTTCCGCATACACGTCCACTCGATAGGAGCCCGCCCTCCACTTGCCGGGATCTCTCCAGCCCCAGCTGTGCACGTGATACGAATACGTCCACCCCCGCTCGACGTACGCGCGTCTCGTTTGCCGGGCCATGACGCTGCCGTCGGCACGATGCCAGACCGCCTCGATCGCGAAATCGATGCGACGGCCCGGGGCGGGAAACGCCAGGGCGAGCTCCCAGCCGACGAATCTCGTCCGTGTTCCGAGAAAGCGTCTCGAGTAGCCCCGTTTCTCGAGCGGGGCGAAGTCGTAGGGAGTCTCGAAGAAGCGGAGGGAGGTGACCGTCGCATTGACGAGAGGGATATGCCATGCGGGACCCTGAGCCCACGCGGGTCCGGCGGGGAGCGGGACGAGGAGGAGGATCCCGCCGGCGACCATGAGTGCCCGACGGAGGATCCGCCGGGCGAGCGCGCTGATGAAGGCCTCCGGCATGCTCACCCTCGCACTCCATCTGCCCGCAACGCTGGCCGTCGGCCCCCTCCTTGGCGCGCTCGACACGGCGTGCGAGGTCGTGCCGCCTGCGACGGCTCGATCCCCGGGGGCCGATGCGCCTCGCCGATGCCCAGCCGCCGTCAGCCGCCCGCGCCCCCCTCGCGCTGCTTGCGGAGGAACTCCTGCAGCTCGCGCATCAGCTTGTCCGAGTCCACCTCGCCCTCGGGCAGCGCGGTCGGCTCCTCGCCGGCGGCCGCGTCGTACTCCTGCTCGAGCTGTCGCACGTGCTCCCGGGTGGCGCGATCGCGCGCCACCGCCCGGTCGCACTGGGCGCGGAAGTCCCGGATGGCCTCCGCGAAGCTGGACATGTCCGGGCTCAGGTGGAGCAGCCGGGCCACGTAGGTCAGGAGGGCCTCGATCGCGGCGGGGTTCTCGGTCCCCTGCAGGTAGTGCGGCGCCTGCCCCATGAAGCCGAGGTGCGACATGCCCCGGCGCTCCGCCGCGTCGAGGATGACCGTGGTGATGCCGGTCGGCCCCTCGTAGGTGGGCGGTCGATAGATTCCCCACGCCTCGAGCAGCGCCCGCCAGTCGGGGTCGGTGCAGCGCGCGGTGACCCGCACCGGGCGGGTGTGGGGAGCGCCGGCCAGGAGGGCCCCGAGCGAGACGATCCGCCGCACGCCGCAGCGCGCGGCCACGTCGAGGAACGCCGTCGTGTAGGTCTGCCACTTCTGGTGCGGCTCGGGGCCGCAGAAGAGGAGCAGGCCGTCCCGGTCGCCCCCGGGCTCCCAGACGGAGAACTCGCTCCGCGGCCAGTGGATGTCGCGGCCGCCGTCGGGGCGCAGCCGCACCTCGGGCCGCTCCTGGGTGAACACGAAGAACGGCTCGGGGTCGATCCGGCCCAGGCGGGCCGCCGGCAGCTCGCGGACCAGGTGGCGCAGGGCGCCCGTGGCCGCCTGGCCCGCGTCGATCCACCCGCCGAACGCCATCACAAGCGTGGTCGCGCTGGCGGGCGGCTCCCGGTCGAAGCCGACGTGCTCCATGGTCGCCTCAGACGCTCGGCCTGGTCGCGTAGGGCGTCAGCTGCAGCTCGTGGGTCCAGCACGACCGGTCCTGCGTGTGCAGGTAGTAGAACGCCTCGGCGATCTTGACGGGGTTCATGACCGCCTCGGGGTGCTGCTGCGCCCGGGGCAGGGCCCGCGTGCCCGGCGAGTCGATGAGCCCGTCGATGACGACGTTGGCCACGTGCACGCCGTGCTCGGAGTACTCCTCGGTGAGCACCTGGGCCAGCGTGCGCATCATGACGCGAGGATAGTAGAGGGACTGGCCGGTGAGGCGCTTTCGCCCGCGCAGCGACGACGAGTTGTTCGAGATGAGCAAGGTGCCGGCCCCGCGCCGCCGCATGGCCGGCAGCACCTCCTGGGCGACCAGGAAGGGTCCCCGGCAGGCGATGTGCTGGGCCGTCTCGTAGATGTCGAGGGGGACGTGCTCCAGCAGCTCCTTGTCGGGCGGCAGGTCGCGGCCCTCCAGGTAGCCCGCGTTGTAGACGAGGACGTCCGGGTCGCCCGCCTCCGACCGGATCCGCGCGAACGCCTGGGCGATGGAGTCGCGCGACACCAGGTCCAGCTCGACGGTCATGCTCTGGCCGCCCTGCTCGACGATGGCCTTCTGGAGCCCGACGGCGTTGGCCGCCCGGCGGGTGGTCAGGACGACGAAGAAGCCCTCCTGGGCGAACTTCTGCGCGATGGCGCCGCCGACGCCCCAGCGGACGCCGACGGGGAGGTGGCTGTCGTCGAGCGCCTTGCCGTGCGCCAGCCGGGTGTTGCGTCCATCGGCCTGCCACTTGGAGGTCGCTCCGACCACGACGGCCACCGGCTTCTGGGCTTGGTTCATGGGCGCGTCCTCGCCGCTTGGGGTGGACTGCTCGCGGTGTCCTGGGCTCGCTAAGCATAGGGGAAACACGGCCGCCGGCACAACCGGGCCGGAGCGGGGCGCGAGCCGGCCGGCGCCGGAGGGCGCGGGCTCCCGGTCAGGTCGGGGGGCTGCCCGGGGCGTCCACCTCGTCGACGAGGCCGTAGGCCACGGCCGCCCGGGCGTCGAGGAAGCGCCCGCGCCGCATGTCCTCGGCGATGTCCTCGGCGGCGCGACCGGTCCGCCGGGCCAGGCGCCCGGCGAGCTGCCAGAGCAGGCCCTGCTGCTGGCGCGTCTGGGCGGCGATCGCCTCCGGCGTGCCCGTGAGCCGCGCCGTCGGCTGGGAGAGGCGGAAGCGCGCGTGGGGCGCGGCCGTCCGCCGGGCATCGGCCGCGAGGACGCCGATGGCCGGGCCGCCGACCTGGCCCCGGCAGCGGACCCGCAGCGGGGAGCGGAGCGTCTCGGCCGTGTCGAGGAGGACGAAGGCGGCGCCCAGGGCGCCGTCGGCGCTGTCCAGGTGGACGTCGATGGGCCCGGTCCCGCGCGCGTCCAGGGCCAGGAGAGCGGCGGCCGCCCGCGCCGCCTGGTCGTCGTCGAGCGGCCCGGTCACCAGCACGATGCGGCGCTCGAAGAGCTGCTCCTGGAGCCATCCCTCGAGGCTCATGCCCCCGAGCGTACACCGTCGGGTCGCGGCCCCCGATGCGCGCCGACGCCCCGCGCGCGGACGCGTCACCACCGCACCGGCAGGGCGGTCAGGGCCCGCGTGCCGGAGCGAGCGGCGTAGCGGACGCGCGCTCGCGGCATGGCCAGGCGGAGGTCGGGGAAGCGCTCGAAGAGACGGCGGAGCGCGATGCCGATCTCGACCCGGGCCAGGGTCGCGCCGAGACAGTAGTGGATGCCGGCGCCGAAGGCCGCGTGGCGGTTCGGGTGGCGGCGGAGATCGAGCCGCTCGGGGTCCGGGAAGACCGCGGGGTCGCTGTTCGCGGCGGCCAGACAGCCGAAGAGCATCTGGCCGCGCCGGATCGCCTGGCCGCCGAGCTCGGTGTCCTCGCGGGCGTAGCGGGGCTTGAAGACCTGGGCGAACGAGACGTGGCGGAGCAGCTCCTCGACGGCCGAGTCCACCAGGGCCCAGTCGGCCGTGAGCGCGGCCAGCTCCGACGGGTGGTCGAGCAGCGTCAGGACGCTGCCCGCGATCTGGTGGAGCGTCGTCTCGTGCCCGGCGGCCAGGAGCAGGAACACCATCGCCACCAGCTCGTCCTCGCTGAGCCGGTCGCCGGCCTCCTCGGCCTCGATGAGAGCGGCCAGCAGCCCGTCCCGCGGCTGGCGCCGCTGGCGCCGGACCTCCTCGCGCACGTAGCGCATGAGGCGGCGGACGCCGGTGAGCAGCGCCCACACGATGCCGGCGGGGCCGGAGGCGGTGGACAATCGCGCGGCCCAGCGCGTGAAGTCCGGCCGGTGCTCGGGCGGCAGGCCGAGCAGCTCCGAGATGACGGCCAGCGGGAACGGCCGGGCGAAGTGAGCGAGGAGATCGACGCCGCCCGGCGACCGGCGCGCCTCGTCGGCCAGCCGGTCCAGGGCCTGGTCGGCCAGGGCGAGGAGGCGCGGCCGCAGCGCCTCCACGCTCTGGCGCTGGAAGGCCGATTCGACGAGCGCCCGGAGCCGCCGATGGTCGGGCGGATCGCGGAGCAGCATGTTGGTGCCGAGCGGCCCGGGCAGCCAGCGGAGCGCCGCCGCCATCCAGCGGTGGCCGGCCGCGCCGGGATGCTGGACGAATCGATGGTGGTCGCGCAGGAGCCCGCCGACCGTGTCGTGGGTGGTCGCGATCCAGACCCGGCCGAACAGCGGCAGGCGCACGCGGATCACGGGGCCGAGCGCCCGCATCCCCGCCAGGGTCGGGAACGGGTCCGTCTTGAAGGCCTGGGAGACGAGGTCGAGCCGGACGGCGGCAGCGTCGGTGGCGCCCGTCATGTCGTGGCGCGCGGGCGGATCGTGCGCGCGAGGGCATCATCCCACGGCGGCCCGGCCGCGGCACGCGATCGTCCCGCCCGGGCGTCTTGACCGAGGCGCTCCGGCGCTGCGACCGGGACGGCCTGCCCGCCTATCTCGAGGCGACGAGCCCGAGGAACATGGCCCTCTACCGCCGCCACGGCTTCGAGGCCCTCGCGACGATCCAGGTGGGCCAGTCCCCGCCGCTGGTGCCCATGCTTCGTCTGCCGCGCTGAGGGGGCACGGGACGTCGCGGATGATCATCGTCTCCGGACGCCTCTACGTGCGGCCCGGGGATCGGCCGGCCTTCCTGACCCGCTCGGCGGAGGCGCTGGCCCAGGCGCGGCGCTGGCCCGGCTGCCGCGACTTCGTGGTGGCGGCGGACCCGGTCGAGCCCGACCGGGTCAACGTGTACGAGGAGTGGGAGACGGAGGACGCGCTCCTGGCGTTCCGGGGCGACGGGCCGGCTCTCGACGATCGTGAAGGCGAGCTGATGCCGGACGTAGCGCACGAAGAAGGAGCCGCCGGCCACCGCGTGGTGCCAGAGGTCCACCAGCGTCACCACGCCCGCCGAGACGAGGATCACGACGGCCAGGTGCAGCGCGAGACGCCGCGGCGGCAGCGCGTACGGCTCCAGGGGGCTCCGGAACGCGACGGCGAGGACCTGGAAGCCGACCATCACCGCCAGCGCGAGGATGGCGGGCGGTCCCTTGGCCAGGAGGGCGAGGCTTCTGCCCGCAGAGGATGACGGCCGCCAGCACGGCCAGGAGCGCGACCTGGCGGGCCGGCGGCGGGATGCGCTGGACCCAGCCAAGCCGACCCGGCGAGGGCTTCACGTCGGCGGACGGGGCGGACATGCGGGGACCGTAGCGCCGAACGTGGCCCGGGGCAATCGCGTCGGATCACGGGAGCGCGCAGGGGGGACGAGGAGCTCCGCGGCCCGCCCGGACGTGGCGCCGGCGGCACGCGGCGTGGATCCCCTGGGGAGTCGGTGTCGGGAGCGCCCTCAGAAGGCGCCGTGACGGCCGGCGCCGGCGGCGAACCGCCGCGCGCCTTCCTGGCTCTCGCCGGTGGCGATGGTCGCCTGGCCGAGGGCGAACTCGTTGGCCATCGCCTCGGCCAGGGGCAGGCCGAGCCCCTCCCACGCCGAGCGCCGGTCGCTCCGCGCGCAGTGGGGCGGGAACGCCGCGATCTGGCGGGCGAGCGCCTCGGCCTCGGCCCGCGCCCGGCCCGCCGGCACCACCCGGTTGGCCAGGCCGGCGGCGAGCGCCTCGGCGGCGTCCACGGGCCGGCCCGTCAGGATCATGTCCAGCGCGCGCGAGAGCCCGATGAGCCGCGGCAGCCTGACCGTCCCCCCGTCGATCAGCGGCACGCCCCAGCGCCGGCAGAACACGCCGAAGACCGCCGTCTCGCTGGCCACGCGGAGGTCGCACATCAGGGCCAGCTCCAGGCCCCCGGCCACGGCGTGGCCCTCGACCGCGGCCACGACCGGCTTGGTGAAGGCCATGCGGGTCGGGCCCATGGGGCCGTCGCCGTCGGGCGCGAGCCTGAGCCCGAGCCCGGCCGCGCGGGCCTTGAGGTCGGCGCCGGCGCAGAAGGTGCCCCCCGCGCCCCACAGGACGGCCACCCGCAGCGCGTCGTCGCGCTCGAACGCCCGGAAGGCCTCGGCCAGCGCCTCCGCCGCCGGGCGGTCCACCGCGTTCCGCGCCTCCGGCCGGTCGATGACGATGGTGGCGATGGGAGCGGCGCGGTCGACCCGGATCGACATGGGGCCTCCTGGCGTGGGCGTCTCCGGCGCGCGCGCCGCCCCGGGGGGCACCGTGCCGCGGTCAGCCGGCGGCCTGGGGGACGGTCGGCCCGTCCCCCGCCAGCGTCGTGCGGCGCACGTCGCGCGGCTCGTCGGCGGGGAAGGGGCGGGCCCGGTGCATCGTCTGGCGGTTGTCCCACATGACGAGGTCCCCGACGCGCCAGCGGTGCGAGTACACGAACTCGCGCTGGGTGGCCATCTCGACCAGGTCGCGCAGGAAGGCCCGCGCCTCCGGCACCGGCCAGCCCACGATGCCGCCGGCGTGGGAGGAGAGGTAGAGGGACCGCCGCCCCGTCGCCGGGTGGGTGCGCACCAGGCACTGGCGCACGGGCCGGAAGCGCTCGCGCTCCTCGTCGGTGAAGTCGGTGAAGCCGAGCTGCTGCCGGGAGTAGATCTGCGAGTGCTCGCAGACCAGGTCCTGGGCCAGCGCCCGCGTCTCCTCGTCGAGGGCGTCGTAGGCCGCGCGCATGTCGGCGAACTCCGTGTTGCCCCCGCGGGAGGGCACCCGCCGCGCGTGGAGCAGCGAGTACTTCGCCGGGACCACCTTGAACGAGCTGTCCGAGTGCCAGAGCCGGTTGCCGAGCGCGAACAGGCGCCGCCGGTCGTCCCGCGCGAAGACACGGTCGTGCTTGTCGAGGTTGGAGACGTCGGCGAAGGTGGTCGGCAGCCGGTAGTCGTCCGGCTCGCGCAGGCTCGTGCCGATGGCGTGCTCGATCTCTCCCAGGCTCCGGGTGAAGGCGAGCTGCTGCTCGTCGGTCAGCGGCTGGTCGTGGAAGACCAGCACCGCGTAGCGGTCCATGCCGGCGTGGACGGCCGCGACGTCCTCGGGGGCGAGGGGCCGGGTCAGGTCGATCCCCTCGACCTCGGCGGCGAAGGACGGCCCGACCTGGCGGAAGCGCACCCCGGAAGCTTGCGCCGGAGCCCCGGAGGGAGTCAAGGGCCGGGGCGCCGCCGGACCGGGCGGGCGCCGCCGGGCCGGGCAGCGCGGCCCTCAGGGCTTCCGGGCCCGCACGTAGAGGAACAGCCCGGCGTGGTCGCGCCAGCCCCGCTGGCTCGGATGGGCCTGGCAGTACTCCTCCGAGGGCCGGGGCTCCTCGAAGCCGGTGAGCACGAGGCCGGCGGCGACGATGGCGTTCAGGTAGTCCGACAGCGTCCGGTCGAAGCGCGGCGTGGCGAAGACCGGCGCCTCCGGCGGCGCGTCGGTGAAGCGCCAGCGCTCCACCCAGCCGGCCGGATTGAAGTACTCGGCCACCACCCACGCCACCTTCCGCCCGGCCTCGTCGCGGATCCAGCGGGACTGCTTGGTGATGAAGCAGGGGTGCGTGATGCTGAAGGCGAGGAGCCCGCCCGGCCGGAGGACCCGGCCCGCCTCGCGCATGGCCAGGGCGAAGCCGGGGCCGTCCATGAGGGCCATGAAGGAGACGACGGCGTCGAAGCTGGCGTCGGCGAGCCCGTCGAGCCGCGCGTAGGACGTGCAGTGGTAGCGGATGCCGAGCGGCGCCCGCCGCTCCTCCTCCCGGGCCAGCGCGATCATCCGCTCCGAGAGATCGACGCCGGTCACGAGGGCGCCCCGCCGGGCCAGCAGGCGCGTGTTGTGGCCCTCGCCGCAGCCGGCGTCGAGCACCCGTTGCCCGCTGAGGTCGCCCACGAAGGCGAGGAAGGCGGGGTTGTTCAGCCATTCGCGGGCGACGTCGCGGCCGGCGCGGACCGCCGCGGCCCAGGCCGCGGCGTTGTCGTTCCAGTAGCGCGCGACCTCGCCCTCGGAGAACGGCTCCTCGCCCGGGCTCACGGCGGCCATGCTGGCAGATCGCCGCGAGGCCTGTCAACGCAGCGCCGGCCCCGGGGCTCTTCGCTCGCCCGCGGGCCGGCGCGTCGGGAAACGGTCACGGGGGGCGAGGCGGCCCCGCCCCCCGCGACCGGCTCGGCTCAGGACCCGCTACGGGGACTGGCGGCGCGCCGCGCGAGCGGCGGTGCGGGCGGCGTCGCGCGCCAGGCTCCCGGCCACCACGCCGGCCACCACGATCAGGATGGCCAGGAGCAGGCGCGGCAGGTACGTCGAGGCGGCCCCGAGCCACGCCGCCAGCACGGGCAGCCCGACCACGTCGGTGGCGGCGGCGACGAAGACCACCAGCACGCCCCAGAAGACGACGCTGCCCACCACCTCGCCGGGGGGCTGCTCCACGCCCACACGGCCGAGGCCGCCTTCCACCGGGCGCCAGGCCACGAGCCGGCCGAGGCGCGCAACGCCGGCCGCCACCCAGACGCGCAGCAGGCGGGCGAGGAGCCACCCCGCCAGCAAGAGGGCGCCGCCGGCCAGGGCGCGAGGCAGCACGCTCCCCAGCCGCTCGCCGAGCGGAGTCAGCACGCTGCCGAGGGTCTCGATCCACCGGTCCAGGCTCATCGGGGCTCCCGCGCGGGTGCAGGTATCGTCGGGCGGCGGCGCCGGGGGTGTCAAGGGCCGCCCGCCATTCGGGGGTGCATCGGCCACCCGTCGGGGCGCCGGATCCCCGCCATGGGTGGTGCACGCCGGCCGCAAGGCCCGATACGCTCGTCGGACCCTCTCGACCAGGACGTCGGCAGGAGTCCGGCCCCCGACCGCTCGCCCGGCCCAGGGGGGGTCACGGGCGCGCGGCCGGAGCGGCCGGCCAACGTCGGCGGACCGGCCCGGACCGGCCCCCGCCGAGCGAGGAGGACGCGCCATGGCCAAGATCGGGAACTTCGTGGCTGATCCCAAGGTCGGGGCCTACTGCCAGATCAAGCTCGACGACGGCAAGATCTTGCTGAACCACGACCGCGGGAGCCTCGACAGCGGCACGCTCAGCATCACCGAGGTGAAGTGGATGGGGCTGGGGTCCGGGGAGACGCTGTTCACCTGCGCCCTCGAGAGCCCGGAGGGACAAGCGGTGCGGGCGCTCCTGACGAGGGACGCGGCGCCGGGGACGCCCGCCGCCACCCCGCTGGGCGCCTTCGTGGAGATCCTGAAGGAGTGCCGCACCATGGACGACGTGCGCGCCCGCTGCACGGCCATCCTCCGCGACGCGCGGGCGGGCGCGGGGGGCGGCGACCGCTAGCCCCGCGGCCGGCGCGGCGGGCCCGCCCGCGCCATCCACCCACGCGCCCCGTGCTAGCATGGGGCCGCGCCGATGAGGCCGATGGTCCCCGAGCGGCCGCTCGTGTCCGTGGTCCTCGAAACCGACAGCGTCCATCCCTACGACGACATCTCCCTCGCCGACTGCCTCGAGGCCCTCGGCGGGCAGGACTACCCCCGGGACCGCTTCGAGGTCATCGCCGTGAACGGGGGCAAGGTGCCGGACCTCGGCGCGCTGGTGACGGCGGCCTTCCCGACGGCGGTGGTGCTCGACTGCCCCGGCGGCACCAAGTTCGAGCAGAAGAACCTCGGCATGCAAGCGGTCACCGGCGAGATCGTGGCCTTCGTCGACGGCGACTGCGCGCCCGGCCCCGGCTGGCTGTCCCGCATCGTCGAGGAGCTGGCGACGGCCCCGCCCGACGTGGCCGGCGTGCAGGGGATCACCGTGCTGAGCCCGGGCTGGTGCTCGCCCGAGCTGGCCGCGCTGTTCTACGGCGTGCGGCGGGGACCGGACGGCTCGAGCAGCCGGCTGGTGACGGACAACTGCGCCTTCCGGCAACCGGTGGCCCGGCGCTTCACCTTCGAGCACCCCTCGTTCAGCACGGTGGTGGACACGCTGTTCCTGCACCGGCTGCGCCGGGCGGGGTACCGCATGCTCCTGTGCGAGGACCTGCGCATGGCCCACAGCTTCCCGCAGAGCGCGCGGGCGCTGGCCGCCTGGTTCTTCGCCCGGGCCTTCGGGGTCGGCTACTACATGGTCCTGACGCGGCGTCTCGAGCCCGAGCTGCCCGGGGCCGCGCTCGTGCGGCGGGCCGGGGGGCTCGGCTGGCCCCTCATCGCCCTCGCCAAGGCCTGGCGCGACGTGCGCCAGGTCTGGGACAACCGCCGCCGCGTCGGCGCCCGGTTCCTGGTGGCGCTCCCGCTGGCCGCCGTCTACGAGGCGGCGCTGTTCCTCGGCGGGGTGGGCGCCCTGGTCGGTCTGCGCCGGCCCCGGTGGTCGTGAGCCGGGCCGGCCCCGGCCCGCGCGAGGGGCGCCGGCCGGCCGGCGACGGGGCCCTGTGCTATCCTCGGCCCCGATGGCCAACGACCACGGGCTCTTGCCCAAGGCCGCGCGCGAGGACCTCGACGCGCACCTGACGCGCCAGCTCGACCGCTGGTTCCGCAACGCCTACCAGGACGACAACCTGTTCCTCACCATGGCCCGGCGGCCGGCGCTCCTGGACGCCACCTGGGGGTTCATCCGGTACATCTACGGCGGCGGCTCCACCATCGAGCCCGAGCTGTTCGAGCTGGTGCGGGTCAGGCTCGCGTGGAACAACCGTTGCGTGCACTGAAGCCTCGCGCGCTCGTCCTCGGCCGTGAGCCGGGGAGCGACGGAAGACCTGGTGGCGAAGCTCCGCGACTACGAGGCGTCGGACCTGCCCGGGCGGACCAAGGCCGCCCTGCGGCTGGCCGACCGGCTGTCTGGCGAGCGCCCGGTCGTGGACGCCGACCTGATGGCCGAGCTGCGCCGCCACTTCACGGACGACCAGATCCTCGACCTCGGCATGACCATCGCGTTCGCCTCCGGCTGGCAGCGCTTCATCGAGGCGTTCGGCATCGTGCCCGACCGCCGGCCCGAGCCCGGGGCCTCGCCGTTCCAGCCGCTCGCCGAGCGCCGCGCCGGGCCCTGACCGCGCCCGCGTGAAGATCGTCGTCACCGCCCGGGGCCGGGTCCACGCCTTCGAGAGCGACCCCGGCGAGAAGATCCTGGACGCCGGCCTCCGCCAGGGCCTCGCCCTGCCCTACGAGTGCGGCAGCGGGACGTGCGGCACGTGCCGCGCCCGGCTCGTGCGCGGGGACGTCGAGGACCCGTGGCCCGAGGCCCCCGGCCGGCAGGCCCTCAAGGCCGACCGCGGGGAGTTCCTGATGTGCCAGTGCCTGGCGCGCGAGGACTGCGAGCTCGAGGTGCCGGCCGCCGTCGAGCCGATGCCGCCCGGGGCCGGCGTGCCGGGCTACCTGACAGGCGTGGTGCGGGCGCGGGCCGCCCTCACCCACGACGTCGTGGAGCTCGGGGTCGACGTCGACCCCGCCCTCCGGTTCGACGCGGGCCAGTTCGTCCTGCTGGGCGTGGACGGCATCGCCGGCCGCCGCGCCTACTCCATGGTGAACCACGACCGCCCGGCGCCCCGGCTGCGCTTCGTCCTCAAGCACAAGCCGGGCGGGCGCGTGAGCGAGTGGGCGTTCGGGCCGGCGGCGGTGGGGGCCGCGGTGCGGCTCTTCGGGCCGCTCGGGCGGGCCACCTTCACGCCCGACCTCGCCCGCCACCTCCTGTGCGTGGCCGGGGGCAGCGGCATCGCGGGCCTCATGGCGGTCCTGGCCCGCGCCGCGGCCGAGCGCCACTTCGAGCGGCACCGCGGCGACGTCTTCTTCGGCGTGCGCACGGCGCGCGACCTCTTCTTCGCCGAGGAGCTGGCCGCCCTCGCGGCCGGCGCGCCGGCCGCGCTGGCCGTCACCGTCGCCCTGTCCGACGAGGAGGTGCCGGCGGCGCTCCGGGACCGGCACCCCGGCCTCGGGTTCGACACGGGGCTGGTGCACGAGGTCACGGCCCGCCGCATGCAGGGCAAGTTCCAGGGGGTGCGCGCCTTCGTCGCCGGCCCGCCGCCCATGGTCGACGCGACGATCCGGATGCTCCTGCGGGAGGCGCGGCTGCCCCCCGGTGAGATCCGCTACGACAAGTTCAGCTGAGCCAGGGGGACGCCTCATGTGGAAGCGCGCGTGCCGGGCCGACGAGGTCCCGCGGGACGGGTTGAAGCAGGTCGCCGTCGACGGGGGGCCGACGGTGGTGATCGCCGGCGCCGGCGACGAGTTCTTCGCCTGCCAGGCCCTCTGCCCGCACCAGGAGGTCCCGCTGGCCGAGGGGGTGCACGACGGCACGACCCTGACGTGCCTCGAGCACCTCTGGCAGTTCGACCTCCGCACCGGCGAGCCCCGGGGCGACGCCGAGGCGCCCATGCAGACCTACCGGGTCAAGCACGAGGACGGCCAGGTCTACGTGTGGGTGGAGCCGTGACGGCGCTCGGGCGCGACGAGGCGTGGGGCCTGCTCACGGCCTGGACGGAGACCGAGGCCCTGCGCAAGCACGCGCGGGCGGTTGAGCTGGTCATGCGGGCGGCCGCCCACCGCTACGGCCCCGGCGCGGAGGCCGTCGAGGCCTGGGGCATCGCCGGCATGCTGCACGACGCGGACTACGAGAAGTGGCCGGAGGAGCATCCCCACCGGATCGTCGGGTGGCTCCGTGCGCGAGGCGAGGACGGCATCGCCCACGCCATCAGCGCCCACCACACCGGCTGGGGCGTCCCCTACGAGAGCGCGCTCGACCGCGCGCTGCTGGCCTGCGACGAGCTCACGGGGTTCATCGGCGCCTGCTGTCTCGTGCGGCCCGGCGGCATCGCGACGCTCGAGCCCGGGAGCGTCGTCAAGAAGCTCAAGGACAAGGCCTTCGCCGCCAAGGTGGACCGCCACGAGGTCCACGAGGGCGCGCGCCTGCTCGGCGTCGACCTCCTCCGGCACATCGCGTTCATCATCGAGACCCTCCGGCCCCACGCCGCCGAGATCGGGATCGAGGGGCGCCCCGCCTGACGGCGGCGCCTAGCCGCCGTTCTCGAGGGCCAGCCCCCAGCCGAGCGCCACCGTCAGCACGGCCAGCGCCCCGAGGACGCGCTGCGCGCGCCGGCCGGGGCGAGGGAGAAGGGCGGCCACCATCCCGGCCCCGGCGCCGGCGAGGAGCCCCGCGCCGTGGGCCAGGACGTCGACGTCGCGCCCGGCGCCGAGCAGAGTCAGGAGCAGCACGCCGGCCACCGGCACCGTCCACGCCCGCCAGCGCCGCCCGCGCCGGTGGCCCGCGGGCAGGAGCCGGAGGGCGGCGAGGGCGCCGATGGCGGCGAAGCCGGCGGTGGAGGCGCCGACCGCCCGATGGGCCGGGGCGTGGGCGAGGGCGGCGAGCCAGTTGCCGCCGATCCCCCCGAGCAGCACCAGCGCCACGGCCAGGCCGGAGCCGCAGCGCTGGGCGATGGCCGGCACCAGGAGCGCCAGCGCCACCGCGTTGCCGGCGACGTGGGCCGCGTCCACGTGCAGGGTCAGCGCGGTCACCGCCCGCCAGGGCTCGGCGCCCCGCACGAGCCCGGCCACGGCCGTGCCCCGCTCGAACCAGGGGCCGTCGGCCCCGGGCCCGCCCGTCAGGGCGAAGGCGGCGAGGCAGAAGAGCCCGATCGAGAGCCCGGGCTCCCACGGCGTGGGATCGAGGGCGGGCGCGGGGAGCGCGTCGGTCCGGCGCGCCCGCTCGTCCTCGTCGAAGGCGTCCAGCGTCTGGCGGGCGCGCGCCGCCTCGTCCGCCGCCACCAGCACGACGAAGCCGGCGTCCTCGCCGCGGGCCACCCGATGGGCGACGCCCATCGCGGTGAGGGCGAGGCTCCAGTCCTCCGCCTGGGCGGCGCGCGGCGTCGCCCGGACCACCGTGTCCATGGCCCCGAGCCTACCGCGCCCGGGCCGCTCCCGCGCGCGCGGGCGGGCCCGGCGCCGGCCCGGCAGGACCGGGCGGCGGCGTGTACAATCGGCGCGCAGGGGTCCGGTCGCACCTCGTCGATCCCAGGGAGGGCAGGCGATGAAGGTCCTCGACATCACCGCGGACGAGAACGTCACGATTCGGGTCGGTGACAAGCTCAAGGGCCGGGTCGCCTTCGTCACCGGGGGCACGCGGGGCATCGGCGCCGCCATCTGCCGGAGCCTCGCCAGCCAGGGCGCGATCCTCGCCGCCGGCTACGCCGGCAACGAGGAGGCGGCCGTCCGCTTCCGCGACGACTTCGCCGCGACGTACCGCACGCCGGTCAGCATCCACCGCGGCAACGTCGCCGAGCCCGCCGACTGCCGCCGCACCATCGAGGAGGTCATCGCCACCCACGGGCGGCTCGACATCCTCGTCAACAACGCCGGCATCACCATCGACAAGACCGTGCTCAAGATGACGGACGAGGACTGGTTCAAGGTGCTCAACGTCAACCTGTCGGGCGCGTTCTTCCTGTCCCAGGCGGGCCTGCGCCACATGGCGGAGCGCGGCTCGGGCCGCATCGTGAACGTGTCGAGCGTCATCGGGGAGATGGGGAACATCGGGCAGGCCAACTACGCGGCGTCGAAGTCGGGCCTGTTCGGGCTGACCAAGACCCTGGCCCGGGAGGCGGCGTTCCTGCTCGCCCGGGCCGGCAAGCTGGCCGATTCGACCGGCGTCGGCCTCACCGTCAACACGGTGACCCCGGGGTTCATCGCCACCGAGATGCTCCAGCACATCCCGCCCAAGGTCATGGAGAAGCTCCTGGCCCAGATCCCCCTCGGGCGCCTCGGCCGGCCGGAGGAGGTGGCGCGGGTCGTCCACTTCCTGGCCGCCGACGCCTCCTCCTACGTCACCGGTCAGGTCTGGGCCGTCAACGGCGGCATGGACATGTGAGGCCGGCTGCTCACACGCCGGTGCCGAAGCCTCCGGCGGTGCGCACGGTGACCGCCTCGCCCATGTGACCGGAGGAGTGGAACAGCGCGATCCCGCTCAAGAACAGCGCCCGGGGCCGGCCGGTGAAGACCTTGACCAGCATCTCGGCCCGCCCGCCGAAGGCGCCCTGGGCGGCGGCGCGCTCCAGGTGGGCCGCCTCCGTCTGCCCGTCCCAGTCGGCGGCCGCGAAGCCCGACACCACCTCGCGGGTGCGGCGCCCGACCGCGTCGCGGTACTCGCGGAGCGCGCCGACGTCGACCTGCGCCGTCAGCTCCGACACCTCGGCGCTGGACATGCCGATGCCGAAGTCGCGGCGGGGGACGCCCAGGCGCCCCGCCCAGCCGTCGTCGAGGACCTGGGCGCGGCCCGTCAGCACCGGGTTGACCATGATGTCCTCGGCGCGGGCGATGTGCCACATGAGCCACGCCAGCGAGTTCAGGTCCTCGCGCGGCCGGACGCGCATCTGATCGTCGGTCAAGCCGCCGAACGTGCGCTCGGCCTGCGACGCCTTGTTGCCGCCCACCGCCGCCGAGTGCACGGCCGCGTGCTGGCCCAGGAAGAGGTCGCGTGCGTCCATCGTCTGGCCCTCCTCGGCTACAGCCGGTCTCGCTGCTCGACCAGCTTCCAGTAGGTGTCCTTCCTCAGGATCTTGTCGCCCCGGAACTCGTAGATGTCGCAGCCCTGGTAGTCCAGCACCTCGCCGTCGGCGCCCCGGCCCGTGACGCGCCACACCGACACCGCCCGCGTCCCGGCCACGAAGTGGTCGACGTGGTCCCAGCGCATGTCGGCGATGACCTTGAAGCGGTCGGCCAGCACCTGGCGGATGGCCGCCCGGCCCTGCACCCAGCGGCCGCACGGCTCGGGGCCCCGCGCCATCAGGAACGTGGCGTCCTCGGCGAAGAAGCCCATGATGCGGTCGACGTCGCGGGCGTTGAAGGCGGCGTTGATCGCGCGCATCAGCTCGGGGGTGGGGCCGGTGACGGTGGCGGTAGTCACGGGGCGCCTCCTTTCGGCGGGCCGTGGAGCCTGGTGTGCGTCACGCAGACTAGCGACCGCGCTCGAGCCTGAGCAGGGGTACGGTCCAGGGGAGTATACGGCAAGAGCGGTCCGCCGACCCCTCGACGCGCAGCCGGTGATGCTCGAGGCGCGTGGTCAAGAGCCGGGACGAGCACCAGATGGGCTCGGGCTGCGTCGAGGGGGCGGCGTCGCGCGCGGAGTGACGTCGGAGGGGGGCCTATTGGCGAACGCGTCGCAGGCGAGCAGCCACGTCGTGGTCGGGAATCTCGGCAGCCAGACGCTCCGCCTCGGTGTCGATGAAGGCCTGGTCGAGCGGCAGGTCTGCGGCCCGGATCACCGTTCTAGCGTCCTCGACATCCCGCTCGCGTGTCGAGAGCAGCTTGAAGAGCACGAAGTCCTCCGGGGAGAGGACGCGGATCGCCTGGCCGCGCAGCACGCCGCTGATCGCGCGTTCGAGCGCCTGGGTCGCGAATCGCTGGGACCGCGGCTCGACGAGATCGACCGTGTTCAGCCCGGAGCGTCCCCCGCCTTCCGCCAGGGGTGACCCGGCTGATCAGCAGGCCTCCGAACCGCTGGCGATCGACCGCCAGGGCAGGCTCGACGCCGACCACCCCGATCGCCTCGACTGCAGTGCGGGGTGCCACCCCCGCGACGGCAAAGTCGGCATCGCGCGTCTCTCGTGGCTCGCCGTAGGCGGCCAGGGCGAGGCCGCCGTAGAGCGCCGCCTCAATCCGCCGAGCGGCGAGGGCGCGGAAGATCGCCAGCGCGACCGCGGCCGGGTCGTTCAGGTCCAGGGACATGGCGCCGCGCGAGGGCTTGCCGAAGCTGGGTGCCGAGAGCGAGGAGCTCGAGGGTGGTGCGCCGCAGGGCCAGACGGGCCTCGTCGGCTCGCTCCAGACGCCGCGTCAGCTCCGCCGGTCCGATGGGCATGAGGCGAGTATACGGCGACCTCGCGCGGCCGGGGGCATGTTCCCGGGGCGCGCGTTACGGCCGCCCCGTGATGGTCTGATGATGGCGGGTCCGGACCCCTCGTTGCGCGCCGCCCAGTCCACGCACAGCGGGTCGGCGGCGGTCAACGGCTTGGCGTCCTGGGGGCGATTTCGGGGCCGTAGAGCCCCTTGTAGGTCATGGTGGGATGGTAGCCGGTGAAGGTCCGGCCCTGGTCGGCCAGCTCGAGGAGCAGCCGCGCCGGCCGCCAGTGCTCGCCGCCGAGCGTCCGCCCGTACTCCCGCATGCGGTCGCGGATGGCCCGGAGCCCCTGGTCGAAGTCGGCCCAGAACATCGGGCCGCCCCGGTGGGCCGGCCACCCGTAGCCGTGGACCCAGATCACGTCGACGTCGCTGGCCCGGATGGCGATCCCCTCCTCGAGGATGCGCGCGCCCTCGTTCACCATGGGATACAGGAGGCGCTCGCGGATCTCGCTCTCCGGGATGGACCGGCGGGTGATGCCGCGCGCCGCCGACACGTCCACGATGATCTTCTCGACCTCGGGATCGGGCGCGGGGCGGCGGTCCGTGTCGTAGCGGTAGTAGCCGGCGCCCGTCTTCTGGCCGAAGCGTCCCAGCTCGCAGAGCCGGTCGGCGACGGCCGAGGTCTCGCCCCGTCCCTTGCGGATGTGCCAGCCCACGTCCAGGCCGGCCAGGTCGCCCATGGCGAAGGGCCCCATCGGGAACCCGAAGTCGTAGAGCATGCGGTCGACCTCGTGGGGCAGGGCCCCCTCGAGGAGGAGCCGCTCGGCCTCCGTGCCGCGCAGGTGGAGCATGCGGTTGCCGACGAAGCCGTAGCACACCCCGACCAGCACCGGGATCTTGCCAATGCGCCGGCCCATGGCCATGGCGGTGGCGATGGTGGCGGGCGACGAGCGGCGGCCGCGCACGTTCTCGAGCAGCCGCATGACGTTGGCCGGGCTGAAGAAGTGGGTGCCGATGACCGACTCGGGCCGCCGGGTGGCGGCGGCGATCTCGTCCACGTCGAGGGTCGAGGTGTTGGTGGCGAGCACGGCGTCGGCCTTGGCGATCCGGTCGAGGGTGGCGAACACCTCCTTCTTGACGGCCATCTCCTCAAACACCGCCTCGATGACGACGTCGGCGTCGGCGACGGCGGCCGGGTCCGTGCTGCCGCTGATGAGCCCCATCCGGGTCTCGACATCCCGCGCGGTCAGGCGGCCCCGCGCCGCGCTGGTCTCGTAGTTCCGGCGGACCACTCCGAGGCCGTGGTCGAGGGCCTCCCGGGCCACTTCCACCACCGTGACCGGGATGCCGGCGTTGGCGAAGTTCATGGCGATGCCGCCGCCCATGGTGCCGGCGCCGATCAGCGCGGCCCGGCGGATCGCCCGGGCCGGCGTGTCGGCGGGGACGTCGGGGATGCGACCCGCCTCCTGCTCGGCCACGACGAGGTAGCGCAGCGCCCGCGACTCCGGGGAGTCCAGCCGCTCGAGCACGAGCTGGCGCTCCCGCGCCAGCCCCTCGGCGAAGGGCAGGGCCACCGCGGCCTCGACGGCGCGGATGGCGTGCTCCGGCGCCGTCTGGCCGCGCGTCCGGCGGGCCACCGACGCGCGGAAGGCGGCGAAGACCTCGGGCCGGCCGCGCGCCGCCGCGATCCGGTCGTCGCGGTCGCGCGTCCGCGGGATCGGCCGGCCCTCCCGGACGAGGCGCTCGGCGAAGGCCACCGCGGCGGGGAGCAGGTCGGCCTCCACCACATCGTCCACGAGGCCGAGGCGCGCCGCCTCGGCGGCGTCGATGGGCTCGCCGCCGACGATGAGCCGGAGGGCCTCCTCCACCCCCACCAGCCGCGGCAGCCGCTGGGTGCCCCCCGCGCCGGGCACGAGGCCCAGCTTGACGGCGAAGAGGCCGAGGCGCGCCGAGGCCGTCGCCAGCCGGTAGTGGCAGGCCAGGGCCAGCTCGAGCCCGAGGTGCATCACGGTGCCGTCGAGCGCGGCGAGCACCGGCTTGTCGGCGTCCTCGATGAGGTGAAGGAGGGCGTGGACGCCGGGCTCCCGCGGCGGGGTCGTGAACTCGGCGGGGTCCGCGCCGCCGATGAACCCGGGCCCGGCGCCCACGATGACGACGGCGCCGACCGCGGGGTCGGCGCCGGCGGCCCGGAGCCCGTCCCGGAGCCCCTCGCGCACGGCGTGGCCGAGGGCGTTGGCGGGCGGATGGTCCACCGTGAGGACGGCGACCCGTCCGTGGCGCGCGAGGGCGACGGCGGTCATGGCGGCTCCCCTGCGTCCGCGCTAGAACAGCGCGCTCACCGAGCGGCCGTCGTGGATCCGGGTGATGGCCTCGGCCAGGAGGGGGGCGACGGACAGGACCTCGATCTTCGGCGACGGCGCCGCGAGCGGGATGGTGTCGGTCACCAGGAGGCGCTCGAGCGGCGAGGCCTCGAGCCGCTCCATCGCGCGGCCCGACAGCACGGGGTGCACCACCGCCGCCGCCACGCTCCGGGCGCCGTGCGCCAGGAGGAAGTCGGTGGCGCTCAGGATGCTGCCCCCGGTGGCGATCTCGTCGTCCACGAGCAGGCACCGCTTGCCGGCCACGTCGCCGATGACCGCGATCGCCTGGGCGCGCTCGTCGTCTCCGCTGCGGCGCTTGTCGATGATGGCGATGGGCAGGTCGAGACGCTTGGCGAACCGCCCGGCGTCCTTGGCCTCGCCCACATCGGCCGCCACCACCACCGTGCCCTCGACGCCCTCGGCGGCCAGCCGGTCGCACAGGACGGGCACGCCGCTCAGCTGGTCAGCGGGCGTCGAGAAGAACCCCTGGATCTGGGGCGAGTGCAGGTCGACGGTCAGCACGCGGTCGGCCCCCGCCGTGGCCAGGAGGTCGGCGACGAGGCGGGCGGTGACCGAGATGCGGGGCTCGTCCTTCTTGTCGCTGCGGGCGTAGGGGTAGGCGGGCAGCACGGCGGTGACGCGGCGGGCCGAGGCGTGGGTGAGGGCGTCGAGCAGGATCAGGAGCTCGACGATGTGCTCGGACAGGGGGGGCGCCGCCGTCTGCACGACGAACACGTCCTGCTCGCGCACGTTCTCCTCGATCCGGACCTTGATGTTCTGGTTGGAGAACCGCTGGATGGTGAGCGCGCCGGGGGCGATGCCCAGGCACTTGCAGATGTCCCGGACCAGCGTGGGGTGCGACGATCCCGCGAAGACCTTGAGCCCGTCCATGTCCGCCGCTCCTCCGGCCGCCGGCCCGCCGGCCGTTCCGGCCGGCCGACGCGCCGGCTCGATAGTGTCCCCCCCGCGGCGGAGGGCGTCAAGCCGGCCGGGGGGCCCGGCCGTCCGCGGGCAGGCTCGGGCCGTGGTAGAGTGAGACCGCCTACCACTGGGCCGCGGGGTGACGCTGCGGGCGTCCGACCTCCTGGCATCTGGCTTGAGTTCCCGCCACGAGCTGAACAGGAGTCGCCATGCCCGACGAACTTGCCCTGCGCGCCAAGGCCCGCGAGGTGATCGGCGCGGGGGAGCTGCCCGTCCGGCCGCCTGACCGCACCTGGGGGGGGCCCGGCGTCGGCGCCCCCTGCGCCATCTGCGACGTTCCCGTGACCGCGTCGGAGATGGAGTTCGAGATCCAGTTCGCCCTTGAGGGAGCGCTCGACAAGTACCACGTGCACATCCGGTGCTTCGCGGCGTGGGAGTTCGAGCGCCACCGGGTCGAGGCGCCGTCCCGCTAGCGCACGCCCCGGAGGGCCGCGCGCCCGCGCCGGGAGCCCTGGGTCGCGCGGATCGATCGCCATCCGCCGCGACCGCGGCGGCCCGGGCCACCGGCTCCGGGTCGCCTTGATCCGCGGG
>Ga0187892_10004987_pt1 | contig 21480 bp, 21 predicted proteins | sample MA1701073metaG_FD_139345 | JGI IMG/M metagenome (GOLD analysis project Ga0187892, IMG submission 139345) | Bio-ooze microbial communities from a basaltic lava cave in the Kipuka Kanohina Cave System on the Island of Hawaii, USA - MA170107-3 metaG ... | reverse complement strand
GTGCGGATGGCCTCGGTGTTGAGCATGGCGTTGATGATCGTGCGGTTGTAGAGGACCTCGCCCACCGCCTCCTTCTTGGCCGCGCCCTTCCCCTTGTCGTACACGTGCTTCAGGATGTCCTGGTGGATCTTGAAGTTGGCGCCGGGAGCGTGGAAGGTCATGGACTTGTAGCCCTTGGCGGAGTCACCGGCCGGCACCACGTCGGTCTCGGTGCCCGTCCACCAGTTGCCCACCACCCGGTCCATCTTCATGCCGTGGGCCGCCGCCTCCTTCACCGCGACCTGGTTCATCACGCCCCAGCCCGAGATGTAGATCCAGTGCGGGTTGATGCGCCGCACCTGGAGCCAGGTGGCCTTCTGCTCCTGGCCGGGGTGGTCGACGGCCAGGAGCGTCAGCTCGAAGCCGAGCTGGCGGGAAAGCGCCTCCAGCGTCGGGTTGGCCTCCTTGCCGTAGGGGCTGTTGTGGTAGATGTGGATGATCTTCTTGCCCTTGAGCTTGTCCATGCCGCCTTCCACCTGGCCCGCGTACTTGATGAAGGCCGAGGCCTGGCTCCAGTAGGTCATGGGGAAGTTGAACACCCAGGGGAACCAGCGCCCGTCGGCGGAGGCGGTCATGCCGTAGCCGGCGGAGTGGATCACGACCTTGTCGACGGGGGCCTTGGGGATGAGCTGGTACGTGATGCCGGTGCTGAAGGGGTTCACCAGCACCGCCCCCTTGCCCTTCAAGCGCTCGTAGCACTCCACGCCGAGGTCCGTCTTGTACTGCGTCTCGCACTCCTCCCACGCGAGCTTGACGCCGTTGATGCCGCCGTCCCGCTCGTTCAGCAGGTTGAAGTAGTCGTTGAACCCGTTGGCCGACGGGATCCCGTTGGGCGCGTAGGGTCCCGTGCGATAGACGAGCAGCGGGATGAAGATCTCCTTGGCCTGGGCGAACGCCAGCCCGGCCAGGGGTGCGGCGACGAGGGCCGCCGCCAGCGCGGCGGCCACGACGGTCCGTGTCTTCATGCTTACCTCCCGTGTGGTGAGTGACGGTCCCGGTTGTCCGACGCCCTCTGCGTCCGACATCAGTGCGGGAACGGCCACAGGCGCAGCTTCTCCTTGGCGATCTGCCACAGCCGCGCCAGTCCGTGCGGTTCCGCGATGAGAAAGAAGATGATGAGCCCGCCGAAGATCATCAGCTCGATCTGCTTCATGAGCGCCACCGACGCGTCGACGCCCAGCGCGTGGGGCAGGTTGGTCAGGAAGATCGGCACCAGCACGATGAACGCCGCCCCGAGGAACGACCCCAGGATGGAGCCGAGCCCGCCGATGATGACCATGAACAGCACGAGGAACGAGATGTTGATGTCGAAAGCCTGGGTCTCGGCGCTCCCGAGGTACAGGAACACCAGCTCCGCCCCCGCCACCCCGCAGTAGAACGAGCTGATCCCGAAGGCGAGGAGCTTGGTGCGCAGGGGCCGGACGCCGATGATCTCGGCCGCGATGTCCCGGTCGCGGATGGCCATCCACGAGCGGCCCACCCGCCCCCGCACCAGGTTCTTGGCCACGATCGCGAACACGACCACGAGCGCGAGGGCGACCAGGTACCGCACCTCCGCGATGGCCCGGGGCCCCGTCACCATGACCCCGAGCATCGTGCGGGGAGGCGCGGTGATGGTGCCGGAGGGCGCGTAGTTGACGAACCAGGCCACCTTGTTGAACAGCCAGACGAGGAAGAACTGGGCGGCCAGCGTCGCCACCGCCAGGTAGAAGCCCTTGATGCGCAGGCTCGGCAGGCCGAACACGAGCCCGACGGCGGCCGCCACGAGGCCGCCGAGCAGGAACACGAAGACGATGTTGAGCTCGGGGAAGGCGGTGGTGAGCTTGAAGGTCGAGTAGGCGCCGACGGCCATGAAGCCGCCCGTGCCCAGCGACACCTGCCCCGCGTAGCCGGTGAGGAGGTTGAGCCCGATGGCGGCCAGCGTGTAGACGAGGAACGGGATCAGCACGGCCTGCAGCCAGTACTCGTCGGCGAGGAGCGGGGGGACCACGAAGGCCGCGGCGAGCAGGAGCCCCACCACCCAGCGGTCCTGGACGAGGGGAAACACCGCCTGGTCGGCCGCGTAGCTGGTCTTGAACTGCCCCGCCTCGCGGTAGATCATACGCGCTCGATGATCTTCTCGCCGAACAGGCCCTGGGGCCGCACGAGGAGGAAGGCCAGCGCCACCACGTAGGCGAACCAGTTCTCGATGGCCCCGCCCACGAGCGGGCCCCAGTACACCTCGCCCAGCTTCTCGCCGACGCCGATGATGAGGCCGCCCACGATGGCCCCCGGCACCGAGGTGAAGCCGCCCAGGATCAGCACGGGCAGCGCCTTCAGCGCGATCAGCGACAGGCTGAACTGCACCCCGCTCTTGGCGCCCCACATGATGCCGGCGGCGATGGCCACGAGCCCGGCCACCGACCACACCACGACCCAGATGGTCTTGAGGGGGATCCCGATGCTGAGCGCCGCCTCGTGGTCGTCGGCCACCGCCCGGAGGGCCCGCCCGATGCGCGTCCACTGGAAGAACGCGGCCAGGATGGCCACCAGCATGGCGGCGGTGCCGGCCGCCGTCAGCTCGAGCGTGTTCAGCAGCATCCCGCCCAGCATGAAGGACTCGTCGGGGATGCCCACGTCCAGCCGCTTGACGTTGGCGCCCCACAGGAGCTCGCCGAAGCCCTCCAGGAAGAAGTTGAGGCCGATGGTGGCCATGAACAGGATGATGTGCTCCTGGTTCACGAGGGGGCGCAGGACCACCCGCTCGATGGCGAAGGCGAGCAGGATCATGACGGCGATCGTGAGCAGCAGGGCGAGCGCCACCGGCACGCCCCGCTCCATCAGCCCCACCAGCGTCAGGGCCGCGAACAGGACCATCACGCCCTGGGCGAAGTTGAACACGCCGGAGGCCTTGAAGATCAGCACGAAGCCGAGCGCCACCAGCGAGTACATGAGCCCGGCCGCCACGCCGCCCACGAGCACCTCGAGCAGGAACGTGGGCGCCGCCGCCATGTCGCCGAAGGGCGCCAGGAGCGCCGTGATCAGGCCCATGCCGGCCCGTCCCCCCGACTACTCATGGGGCACCCCGAGGTAGGCGTCGATCACGGCCTGGTCCTTGCGCACCAGCTCGGGCGGCCCCTCCGCGATCTTGCGCCCGTAGTCCAGGGCCACCACGCGGTCCGAGATGTCCATGACCACGCTCATGTCGTGCTCGATGAGGGCGATGGTGGTGCCGAACTCGTCGTGCACGTCGAGGACGAAGCGGCACATGTCCTCCTTCTCCTCGACGTTCATGCCGGCCATGGGCTCGTCCAGGAGCAGGAGCGTGGGCTCGGCGGCGAGCGCCCGGGCCAGCTCCACCCGCTTCTGCAGCCCGTAGGGCAGGCGGCCGGCGGGCGTCTTGCGGATGGCCTGGATCTCCAGGAAGTCGATGATGCGCTCGACGAAGGCGCGGTTGGCCAGCTCCTGGCGCCGGGCCGGGCCCCACCACACGGCGTCGAGCAGGAAGCTGCCCCGCATCTTCAGGAGCCGCCCCGTCATGATGTTGTCCAGCACCGACATGCCCTTGAACAGGGCCACGTTCTGGAAGGTGCGGGCCACGCCGAGCGCGGCGACCTCGTAGGGGCGCAGGCGCGTCCGGTCCTGGCCCTGGAACAGGATCCGCCCCTCGTAGGGGTGGTAGAAGCCGCTGATGACGTTGATCAGGCTGGTCTTCCCCGCCCCGTTGGGGCCGATGATGGCCACGATCTCGCCCCGGTGGATGTCCAGGCTCACCTGGGTCAGCGCCTGCACGGCCCCGAAGGCCACGCTGATCCCCTCCACCTGGAGCATCGGCGGCGCCGAGGCCGTCACCGGGCGGCCTCCACCGCCTCGGCCGTCGCGGCGGGGGCGTCGGCGACGCGGACCTGGGCGCGGACGGTGGCCACGCGGCCGTCCTCGTAGGTGACCTGGGCCTCCACCGCCACCTCGCGGCGGTCGGAGTACAGCGCATCGATGAGCGCGGCGTACCTCTGGGCGATGAACCCCCGGCGCACCTTGCGGGTGCGGGTGATCTCCTGGTCGTCGGGGTCCAGCTCCTTGTGCAGCAAGAGGAACCGGCGGATGCGGGCCCCGCCGAGGGCCTCGTCCTCGGCCAGGCTCCGGTTCACCCGCGCCACCTCCCGCCCGATGAGCTCGTAGACCTCCGGCTTCTGGGCGAGGTCGGTGTAGCTCGTGTAGGCGAGGTTGCGCCGCTCGGCCCAGCCCCCCACCGAGCCCAGGTCGATGTTGACGAGGGCGCCCACGTAGGGGCGGCCGTCGCCGATGCACACGGCCTCCTTGATGAAGGGCGAGAACTTGAGCTTGTTCTCGAGGTACTTCGGGGCGAACAGGGTGCCGTCGGCGAGCCGGCCCACGTCCTTGGCGCGGTCCACGATCTTCAGGTGCCCGTCGCGGTCGAGCACCCCCGCGTCGCCCGAGCGCACCCAGCCGTCGTCCAGCGTCTCCCGGGTGGCCTCGGGGTTCTTGTAGTAGCCGAGGAAGACGCCCGGGCTCCGGTAGAGCACCTCGCCCCCCTCGCTGATCCGCACCTCCACCCCGGGCAGCGGCGTCCCCACCGTGTCGAGCTTGACGTCGCCGTCCCGCTGGATCGAGACGAGCGCGCTCGACTCGGTCATCCCGTAGACCTGCTTGACGTTGACGCCGAGGGCGCGGTAGAAGCCGAGCAGCTCGGGGCTGATGGCCTCGCCGGCGGTGTAGGCGATGCGGATCCGCCCCATGCCCAGGTTGTCGCGCATGGGCCCGTAGACGAGGAGCTGCCCCAGCCCGTAGAGGATCCGGTCGCCGAGCGCCACCGGCTGCCGGCCGAGCCGCGCCCGCTCCACCCGCCGGGCGACGTCGAGGAGGGCGTGGACCATCCGGCGCTTGAGCCATCCGGCGTCGTCCACGCGGATCATGACGGCGGTGAGGATGTTCTCCCAGATGCGGGGCGGGGCGAAGAAGTAGGTGGGCCCGATCTCCCGGAGGTCGTGCAGCACGGTGGCCCCGCTCTCCGGGCAGTTGGTGGTGAAGCCAGCCACGATGGACTGTCCGTAGGAGAACATGTGGTCGCCCGCCCACGCCATCGGCAGGTAGGCGAGGACCTCCTCCCGGTCGGTCAGGCCCTCGTGCGCGATGGCGTTGCGCGCCGTCACGATGAGGTTCCGGTGCGACAGCATCGTGCCCTTGGGCTGGCCGGTGGTGCCGGAGGTGTAGCAGATGATGGCGACGTCGTCGCCGCGTCCCGCCGCCACCTCGGCCTCGAAGGCGCCGGGATGGGCCTGGGCCTCCGCGCGCCCGCGTTCCTCGAGGGCCTCGAGGCTCAGGAGGCAGTCCTCGCGGTAGTGGCGGAGCCCGCGGGGGTCCTTGTAGATCACGTGCTCGAGGCGGGGGCACTCCGCCCGGACGTGGAGGAGCTTGTCGACCTGCTCCTGGTCCTCGACCACGGCGAAGCGCGCCTCGGCGTGGTCCAGGACGTACTGCATCTCGCGCTCGATGGAGTCCTGGTACAGCGGCACCGGCACGCCGCCGAGCGCCTGGGACGCCATCATCGCCCAGTAGAGCTGGGGCCGGTTGTCGCCCACGATGGCGACCTTGTCGCCGCGCCGGAAGCCGAGCGAGCGCAGGCCGAGCGCGATGAGCCGGGACTCCTCGAGGTATTGGCGCCACGTGTAGGCGAGCCAGATGCCCAGGTCCTTCTCGCGCACCGCGACCCGGTCCCCGAGGCGGCGCGCGTTGTCGGCGACCAGCTTCGGGAAGGTGTCGAGCGCGGGGTCCAGCGCCGCGTGGCCGTTGCCGGTCGCGGGGCCGCGGGTCGTGCTTGCCATCAGCGCGTGACGGTCCTCCTCGAGTCGAGGCGCGCGGCCGCCGCGACGACGCGCGTCGCAGCCGGCCCGGCCGGGCTCATCGACGTAATCGGGGCCCCCGGCGGGAGGTTCCGCCTCGCGGGACCGCCCTCGGGAGCGCGCCCACGGCCCGCCGGGCCCGACCCGCCGGCGTTGCTGGCGGGTTTCTGCGTCATCGTTTCGGCCCCTGTCCCTACTGCTTCGCGGGGAGTGGCGTGGGCATCGCCGTCGAAGTGGCGAGAGTCTAGCGGACAGCCCGGGCCCTGTCAAGCCATTCGCCCACTAGGACAAGGGTTTACGGCCACCCCACCCGGGCGTCCGGGGTAAGATGTCCCTCGGCATGATAAACCGCTGCCTCGGGGTTGCGTTGCTGGCCGTCCTGCCGGCCGCCGGGCCGGCCGCCGCCGAGCCCCCCGCGGACTGCGCGCACCCCGAGAAGGCGCGGGCCCACCTCGCCCGGCTGGCCCTGGCCGAGCTGGAGTATGCCGAGGACGTCCACCGCGAGGGCCACTGGAACGCGCTCGGGCGGTGCGCGGACCGGCCCGACGCCCTGGCCTGCCGGGCGGCGGCGACCCGGCGCTTCGACGCCCGGTGGCGCGAGCAGCGGGACGCCATCGAGGCCCGTTACCGCCGGGCGCTCGAGGACTACACGGCCCGCTGCTGGACCTCGATCACCTGATGGACCGAGCGCGGGCCGCGCGGGAGGCCGCCATGGCGCAGGAGCGAAAGCCGGGAGCGTCCCGGGTCCCCATCACGCCCGAGCGGCTGGACGAGCTCCAGGGGGTGGGCGCGCTGTTCCGCTTCCTCCAGGAGTACCCGGCCATCAAGGCCCTGCCCCCCGGGGTCGAGGACCTGGTCCTCCGGGGCGGCCTCGACGTGCACATCCACGCCAACCCGTGCACGCTGCTCACCCGGAGCGAGGACGTGGTGGACGTGGCCGTGGAGGCCTCCCGGGCCGGGATGGTGGCCGTGTGCCACAAGGACCACCATCACTCCACGGTGGGCACCGCCACCATGGCCCAGCGCCACGTGGACGACCTCCACGCCCGCGGCGAGATCCCGACGCGGGTGGCCTGCTACGGCGGCGTGCCGAGCACCTTCACCCTCGATCCCAAGTACATCGAGACCGCGGTCGGGCTCCCCGCCTTCAAGATGCTGTGGCTCAACTCCGTCAACGGCGAGGTGCTGATCGACGCCAACCACCGCATCCGGCCGGAGGCCACGGCGTGGATCCAGCTCGCCCGCGCCCACGGGCTCGGCATCACCCTCGGCAGCCCGAGCCAGTCCAAGAAGTACGCGGGGCTGGACGAGCACGTGGGCATCATGCCCGTGGTCGAGAAGATCGCCGAGGTGGGCGCGCGCTGCGTGCTCGACCATCCCCTCGCCCACTTCACGCCCAGGGAGATCCAGGCCATGACGGCGGCCGACGGCATCTACGCCGGGATCTTCGGCTACCCCACGCTGCCCGACGTGATGAAGGCGCCGGTCATGGACCCCCGGGCCACGCGGGAGCTGGTGGAGCTCATCGGGCCCGAGCGCTGCATCCTCGCCAGCGACGAGGGGCAGCCGCTGGCGCCCTCGGCCGTCGCCACCATGCGCATCCTCGTCCGGCTGATGCTGTCCTACGGCCTCCGGCCCGACGAGGTGCGGCGCATGGTGGTCGACAACCCCCGCCGGCTCCTCTCCCTGGACGGCTGAGCCGGGCCCGCCCCGTCAGTCGCCGGGCGGCGCGGCGACGGGGACGGGGGCGCGCCGGGCGGCGAGGGCCTGGCGCACGCTCCGCACCACCGGGACGGCCACCGCGGCCAGCGCGACCAGGGTCAGCGCCGCCGCGATGGGCCGGGTGAAGAAGATCAGGAGTCCGGCGTCGGAGAGGATCAGCGACTGGCGCAGCGCCCGCTCGGCCAGGGGCCCCAGCACGAGAGCCAGCACCAGGGCCGCCGGCGAGTAGTGGAGCTTGCGCATCACGTAGCCCACCACCCCGAAGACGAGCATCTGCCCCACGTCCCACACCTTGTTGTTCTGGGCGTAGGCCCCGGTGATGCAGAAGACGATGATCAGCGTCATCAGGATCGGGTACGGCACCCGGAGCGCGCGGACGAAGAGGGGGATGAAGCCGATGTTCAGGGCCAGCAGCAGCATGTTGGCGATGTAGAGCGACGCGACGAGGCCCCAGACGAAGTCCGGGTTCTTCTCGAACAGGAGGGGCCCCGGCCGGAGCCCCCACATCATGAGCCCGCCCAGCATCACCGCTGTCGTGGCCGAGCCGGGGATGCCGAGCGTGAGCATGGGGACCATGGCCCCCGCCGAGGCCGCGTTGTTGGCCGACTCCGGCCCCGCCACGCCCTCGATGGCCCCCCGGCCGAACTCCTCGGGCCGCCGCGAGATCTTCTTCTCCAGCGTGTAGGCGAGGAAGGAGGCGATGGTGGGCCCGGCGCCGGGCAGCACGCCGATGAAGAAGCCGAGGACCGTGCCCCGGGCGATGGCCCACCGGCTGCGCACCCAGTCCGCCGCCGACAGCATCACGTCCCGCAGGCGGTAGCGCCCGCGGAGCATGGTCATCTCCCGGGCGGCCTCGGCCCCCGCCAGCACCTCGCCGAGGCCGAAGAGGCCGATGGCCACCGGCACGAAGTCGAGCCCGTCCATCATCTCGGGGATGCCGAAGGCGTAGCGGGCCTCGCCCGAGACGATGTCGAAGCCCACCATCGAGAGCATGAGCCCCAGCACCATGCTGATGTAGCCCTTGAGGGCGTGGCCGCCCGTCAGTCCCGTGACGGTGGTGAGGCCGAGCAGCATCAGCGCGAAGGTCTCGGGCGGCCCGAAGGACAGCGCCCAGCGTGCCAGGAGCGGCGACATCAGCATGAGCAGGACCACGCCGAAGGTGCCGGCGACGAACGACCCGATGGCCGCCACCCCCAGGGCGGGGCCGGCCCGGCCCTGGAGCGCCATCTGGTAGCCGTCGATGCACGTGACGACCGACGCCGACTCCCCCGGCGTGTTGATGAGGACCGAGGTGATGGTGCCGCCGTACATGGAGCCGGCGTAGATGCTGGCGAGCAGGATGATGCCGGAGGCCGGCGGCATGCCGAAGGTGAGCGGCAGGAGGAGGGCGACGCCGGAGGCCGGGCCCACCCCGGGCAGGGCCCCGATGAGGGTGCCGAGGAACACGCCGGCCGCGGCCATCACGAGGTTGAAGGGCGTCAGCGCGACGCCGAAGCCGAGCGCGAGGTTCTGGAAGAGGTCCACGGCTCAGAGGCCCAGGACGCCCACCGGGAACGGCACGCGGAGCCACGCCGTGAACACCAGGTAGTTCACCCCGGCTACGGCCAGGGCCACGCCGAGGGCCACCGACCAGCGGTACCCCTCCAGGCCGCGGAGGAGGACGAGGAGGAACAGCACGGTGCCGGGCAGCATGCCCACCACGCGCAGCAGGGCGACGAAGACGACGGTGGCGGCCAGGACCACCCCGAGCCGCCAGAGGCCCCGGCGCGTCGGCAGCCACCCCGGGCCCGGATCGCGCGCGCGGGTCGCCCCCACCGCGAGGCCCCCCGCCAGGAGGGCCATGGTCACGCCCAGCCAGAACGGCAGGAAGGCGGCCCCGGGGCCGCCCGGGCCCCAGTAGGCGTGCTGGAGCGCCCCCGCGGCGAACCCGAGGCTGGAGAGCAGCAGGACGATCCCGGCGACCTGGTCGGCGCGCCGCACCGGAGCGCCGCCGGCCGCCCTACTTCTTCTTGATGGCGCCCAGGTCGGCCAGCGCCTTCTCGTACTTGGCTTTGAGCCCGTCGAGGTAGCGGTTGGCCTCCTCGCCGGTCCAGTCGGTGGGCGTGAGCAGGTTGCGCTTGATGTACTGCTCCTGCCACCGCTTGGTGCCCACCACCTTCTTCAAGGTCTCCTGCCACCAGCGGACGGCCTGGTCGCCCATGTTGCCGGGCCCCACGACGCCCCGCATCTGCTCCCAGTAGAACTCGTGGCCCTTCTCGGCGAAGGTGGGCAGGTCCGGCGCGTCGGCGAGCCGCCGCCGGGCCGCCACCGCCAGGTTCTTGGCCTTCTTGGCCTCCACCTGGGCCGCGATCTCGTTCGGATTCATGATGCCCGCGTCCACGTGGCCGCCCATCAGCGCCACCACGCACTCCCCGCCCGACTGGAAGGGGACGTACTTGAGCTTGATGCCGGCCGCCTTCTCGAAGAGGTGGGTGAAGATGTGGTCCTCGCTGTTGGTGCCGGTGCCGGCCACCGTGAGCTGGCCCGGCCGCTCCCTGGCCGCCTTCACGAACTCCTCGACGGTCTGGTACTTGGAGTCGGTCTTCACCGAGAGCATGAGCTCGTCGATGGCCACGATCATGAGCACGGTCATGTCGCGGTGGTTGCCGGTGAGGCGCCCCTCGATCTTGGCCGACACGATGGTCGGGGCGGCGCCGGCGACGACGTGCGAGTCCCCCTTCTTGTTGAGCAGGTAGGTGTAGCCCACCGCCCCGCTGCCGCCGGCCCGGTTCACCACGTTGATGGGCTGGGGCGACCACTTGTGCTCGTCGATGATGGCCACGATGGTCCGCATCAGGTTGTCGGTGCCGCCGCCGGGCGCGAAGGGCACCACGACCTCGATGGGCTTGGACGGATAGGGGGCCTGGGCGCCGGCGGGAGCCGTCGGGCCGGCCAGCAGGACGCCGAGGACGAGCAGCGCCAGGGGGCGAGCGGTCAGCATCGGTCGGGCCTCCTCGTACCGCGCAGGGCGGTCGTCACGCGATTCCGCGCGCCCGGAGGGCTTCCTGCTCCGCCGGGCTGTAGCCGAGCTCCGTCAGGATCTCCGCGGTGTGCTGGCCGAGCAGCGGCGCCGGCCGGTCCACGGCGCCGGGCGTCTCGGAGAGCTTCACGGGCACGCCGAGGGCCTTGATGGGACCGGCGCCCGGGTGCACCAGGTCCACCACCATCTCCCGGGCCAGGGTGTGCGGGTCGGCCAGCGCCTCGGCGTAGTCGTAGATGGGCCCCGAGGGCACGCCGGCCTCGTCCAGCCGCCGGAGCCAGTGGGCCCGGCCCTCGCCCTCCGTGGTCTTCTCGATGGCCTCGATCAGGACCGCGCGGTGCAGGAGGCGCCCCGCGCGACTGGCGAACCGCGGGTCCTCGGCGAGGTCTCCCCGGTCGAGGGCGCGGCAGAGCGCCTCGAAGAGCCGGTCGGTGTTGGCGCCCACCGTGAAGTACCCGTCGGCGGCGCGGATGGCCTGGTAGGGCGCGGTCAGCCGGTGGGCCGAGCCCAGCGCGCGCGGTGCCCGCCCCGTCGCCCAGTACTCCGTCGCCTCCCACGCGGTCAGCGCCATGGCCGCTTCCAGGAGCGAGGTGTCCACGAGCTGGCCGAGCCCCGTCCGCTCCCGGTGCTCGAGGGCGCACAGGATGCCGTAGGCGGCGAAGAGCCCGGCGCAGAGGTCGGACAGCGGCACGCCCGACTTGGCCGGCGCCCCCTCCTCCCCCGTCACGCTGATGATCCCGCTCATCCCCTGGGCGATGAGGTCGTAGCCGCCGCGGGCGGCGTAGGGCCCCGTCGAGCCGAAGCCGGACACCGCGCAGTAGACGAGCCGGGGGTTGAGGGCGCGGAGCGCCTCCCAGCCGAGCCCGAGGCGCTCGGCGACGCCGGGCCGGTAGTTCTGGACGAAGACGTCGGCCGTCCCCACGAGCCGCCGGACGATCTCCACGCCCTCGGGCCGCTTGAGGTCCGCGGTGAGCCCGCGCTTGCCGCGGTTCATGGTCATGAAGGTCGCGCTGTGGCCGTTCTGCCGGACGGCGGCCAGGTCCCGCGTGGGCTCGCCGGTGCCGGGCGGCTCGACCTTGATGACGTCGGCCCCCATGTCGGCCAGGCAGAGCGTGCCGAAGGGGGCGGCCATGGCCTGGGTGAAGTCGATGACGCGCACGCCGGCCAGGGGCTTCATGGCGTCGCCGGCCAGCCGCTCGGGTTGCCCCGGTAGTCGCGCTGCCACAGCTCGAGGTACTCCTGGGCGTTGCGGCGGATGTCCTCCAGCTCGTCCTCGCTCATCTTGCGCACCGGCTTGGCGGGGACGCCCATGACCAGCCACCCGGCCGGCACCACCTTGCCGGGGGGCACCAGGGCTCCCGCGCCCACCTGGGCGCCCTCCTCCACCACCGCCCCCGTCAGCACGACGGCGCCGATGCCGATGCGGACGTTGTCCATCACCCGGCAGGCGTGGACCACGCAGCGGTGACCGATGGTGACGCCGGCCCCGACGATGCAGGGGAACTGGGGGGTCACGTGGAGCACGGAGTTGTCCTGCACGTTGCTGTTGCGGCCCAGCGTGACGTAGTTGTCCTGGTCGCCCCGGAGCACGGTGAAGGGCCAGACGCTGGCGCCCTCGTCGATGGTGACGTCGCCGATGACCTGCGCGGCCGGGTCCACGTAGGCGCCGGGGTGGATCCGGGGCCGCCGCCCCGGCACCGTGCGGACCATGAACGCGCCGCGCCCGCCCTCCGCGGCCGGCCGCCCGGCGTGGCCGCCCATCACACGGCTCCCTGCCGGCGGAGCGCGGCCACGGCGTCGGCGGCGTAGCCCAGCGCGGCGAGAACGGCGTCGGTGTCCTGCCCGAGCTCGGGCGCGCCCACCCGAAGCCGCGCCGGGGAGGCCGAGAGCTTGACGGGGTTGCCGAGGACGCGCACCGGGCCGGCCCGCGGATGCTCGTAGGCCTGCACCATGCCCCGCGCCCGCGCGTGGGGGTCGTCGAGGGCCTCGGCGACGGTGTAGATGGGGCCGGCGGGGATGCCCGCCGCCTCGCACCGCTCGAGCCAGTGGGCGCGCGGGTGGCGCGCCGTCACCGCCTCGATCTCCCGCTCCAGCTCCCGCTGGTTCCGCACCCGGTCGCCGACGTCCCGGAAGCGCGGGTCGGCCGTGAGGCGCTCGAGCCCGAGCACCGCGCAGAAGCGGGGCCAGAGCCGGCTGTTGGCGGCGCCCACCGTGAAGTGCCCGTCGCTGGCCCGGAAGGCCTGGTAGGGGGCGTTGAGCCGGTGCGCGGTGCCCAGCCGCCGCGGGATCTGGCCCGTGTACCAGTACTCGGTGGCCTCCCAGGCCGACAGGGCCAGGCCCGCCTCGAAGAGCGAGGTGTCGACGAGCTGGCCGCGGCCGGTGACGCGCCGGGCGCGGAGCGCGCACAGGATGCCCACGAGGGCGAAGAGGCCGGCGCCGAGGTCGGTCACGGGCACCCCGACCTTCGCGGGCGGGCCGTCGGGGCTGCCGGTGGCGCTCATGATGCCGCTCATGCCCTGGGCGATCAGGTCGTAGCCGCCGCGGCTCGCGTAGGGCCCCGTCTGGCCGAAGCCCGAGATCGAGCAGTAGACCAGCCGGGGGTTGAGGGCGGCGAGCGTCGGATGGTCGATCCCCAGCCGGCGGGCAACGCCGGGACGGTAGTTCTCGACGAGCACGTCGGCCGTCCCGGCGAGGCGGTGGAGCACCTCGACCGCCTCCGAGCGCTTGAGGTCGAGCGTGAGACCGCGCTTGTTCCGGTTGACGGCGGCGAAGGGGCCGGAGACGCCCGGCCCGAGGTCGAAGCCCACGTGGCGCGTGGGCTCGCCCTCGGGCGGCTCCACCTTGACCACATCGGCGCCCATGTCGGCCAGCAGCATGCAACAGAAGGGCCCGGCCATGACCTGGGTCAGGTCTATCACGCGGATCCCGTCGAGCGCGCCGGGCGTCGTCATCGCGAGCGGTCGTCGTAGGCTAGCATGGATCGCGACGGGGATGGTACCATCCCCCGACATCCTGCCCGAGGAGGTCTCGCCGTGAGCGATCCCCGAGCGCCGGAGGACGAGGCCCTCGTCACCCGGGACGGCCCCATCGTCACCCTCACCTTCAACCGCCCCCACGCGCGCAACGCCATGACGTGGGGCATGTACCAGCGGCTTTCCGAGACCTGCGACCTCGTGGACGGCGACGCCTCGGTGCGGGTGCTCGTGCTGCGCGGCGCCGGCGGCAAGGCCTTCGTGGCGGGCACCGACATCGGCCAGTTCAAGGTGTTCGAGACGGCCGAGGAGGGCCTCGAGTACGAGCGCGACGGCGACCGGCGGCGCGACCGCCTCGCCCGCGTGGCCAAGCCGGTCATCGCCCAGATCCAGGGCGCCGCGGTGGGGGGCGGCTTCGGCATCGCGGCCGGCGCCGACATCCGCATCGCCACGCCCGACGCGCGCTTCGGCGTCCCCATCGCGCGCACCCTCGGCAACTGCCTGTCCATGGGCGCCTACGCGTTCTTCCTGGAGCTCCTCGGGCCCTCGCGCCTCAAGGAGCTGATCTTCACCGGCCGCCTCCTGACGGCGGAGGAGGCCCGCGCGGCCGGCTTCGTCCACGAGATCGTGGCGCCCGAGGCCATCGAGGCCCGCGTCCGGGAGCTGGCGCTCACCATCGCCGAGCACGCCCCGATCACGCTGCGCGTGACCAAGGAGGCCATCCGCCGCCTCCTGGCCGCCCGGCCGGCGGTGGACGGTGACGACCTGATCGCGCTGACCTACACCAGCGCCGACTTCAAGGAGGGCGTGCGCGCCTTCCTGGACAAGCGCAAGCCGCGCTGGACGGGGACGTAGCCCGCGCGCCCCCCGCCCGGGGGCGGCCTCGGATCCCTGGCAGCGCCGATCCGTCAGGGCAGGAACACTTCAACGGCCCGCACGTTGTCTCCGATCTCGATCCAGACTCCGTCGGCCCCCTTTGCCCCGAGATCCTCGATGGTAGTCCCCGAGGCATCCAGGCGCACCAGCGAGCCTTGAATCCCGTGCTGCGGTCGCAGGAACACCTGTCTGCTCGCCGGCGACGTCGCAACGGATCCGAGGACGCCCTCGACGGCAGTCCCATCCGCGAAGCGGACTCGCACCAACGGCCCGCATGCGGGGACGTTCCGAATACTTTGTCCCATATCTCGGGATCACGAGGATGTCGTGCAGGCACGCCGAGCCATCGCACGACGATATCGGGAAGCGCGGCAATCCTGCCAGAAGTCACCACGCGGGCGAAGCACACCCCGGCCACTGGAGCGGCAATGAAATACATGACGACGATAGCAGCGACAGGCGAGGCGGTCGCCCATGCCCACTGGATGGGCACCGCGTGCTGGTTCCAGGCCGCAAGCCATTCCCGTCGTGCCCACAGTAGGGGCCCGGCGAAGCACAGCCAAGCCGGCAGCAAGGCGGCGCTGATCACAACCGCTTGCACAGCTTCCACGACGGCCGATGGGGGACGATGAGGTACAACGAGGTTCTTGACTTGAGAGGCGATGAAACCAGGCGCGATGAGCACAAGCAGCACGAGGGCTGCTTCAGCGGTCGTGGGCATTCACGAAGCTCAGCTCAGGTCGAGCCGCTGGTGCCGACTGCAATCATCCGCCGAGGGCGACCGGCGCGCTATTCCTTCTTCGGGGTCGCCTGACCGGTCGAGGACTTCGTCGGCCGCTCGGACCCGCCATTCTCGGGGCGGCGCGATGGCGGCAGCGAATCCCTCGGAGGCGCAGGATAGTCCACGACTCCCTTCTTCAAGAGCTGCTCTCCCTTTGATGCCGTACGCCGGTCGCTCATCGCCTCGACTCTCCCACTGTGTGTTCACCACTGGATTCGATCATAAGTGAGTGAACGATAGCCTACACGGTCCAGACACGAGTCGTGGTCTAGGTCAGTAGTCGTCGAGCAGGGGGAAGGCGCTGGTGATCCGGGCCGGGCCGACGGGCGCGGCCGCGCGGAGGTAGGAGGCGTCCAGGCCCGCCCAGCCCGTCACCCCCAGGAGCCCGAGGCAGATCCGCACCTCGTCCTCGAGCAGCTCGAGCGTGCGGACCAGGCCGGGCTGGCCGGCGGCGGCAAGTCCGAAGCAGGCCAGGCGTCCGAGGCCCACCGCGTCGGCGCCCGCGGCCAGGGCCTTGACCACGTCGGTGCCGCGCAGGAAGCCCCCGTCGACGATCACGGTGGCCCGGCCGCCGACGGCCGCCACCACCTCGGGCAGCACCTCCATGGTCCCGGCCCCGTGGTCGAGCTGCCGCCCGCCGTGGTTGGACACGTACACGCCCTCCACGCCGAGGTCGCAGGCGAGCGCGGCGTCCTCGGCGGTGGCGATGCCCTTGAGGACGAGGGGGATCCGGTGCGTGTCCCGGAAGCGCTGGACCTGGTCCCACGACAGCCCGGCCTGGAACTCGGCGCCGGTGACGCCCTGCCGCCACGGCTTCACGAAGCGCCGGGCCAGGTCCCGCTCGCGCCGGCTGTAGGCCGCCGTGTCCACGGTGAGGCAGAACGCCACGTAGTCCCCGGCCCGGGCCCGGCGCACCACGTCGTCCACCCACGCGTCGTCGCCGCGCACGTAGAGCTGGAACAGGCGCACGCCCTCCGGCGCCGCCGCCGCCACCGCCTCGAGCCCCGGCTTGCACACCGAGGACAGCATGAGCGGCACGCCGAACTCGGCCGCGCCCCGGGCCGCGGTGGCGCCGCCCCCCGGGGTGAACGTCTCGACGGAGCCGATGGGGGCCAGCAGCACCGGCAGCCGCACCGGCCGGCCGAACAGCGTGCTGGTGGCGTCGACCTTGGACACGTCCCGCAGCACCCGCGGCCGGAAGGCCAGGGAGTCCAGCGCCTGCCGGTTGCGCCGGAGCGTCGTCTCGCTCTCCGCGCCGCCCACCAGGTAGTCCCAGGGGCCGGGGGCGAGCGCGGCGCGGGCCGCCTTGACGATCTCGTGCAGGGTCTGGAACCGCTCCTCGAGGTTGGACGCCATCACGCCTCCGGCGCCGCCCCGTCGGGCGGCGGGTAGAACCGGGCCTCGCGCCGCTCGGTCCACGCCTGGTTGGCCTCCCGCGTCTCCCACGAGGCCATGCAGGCGCGCTGGGCGGCGACCACCTCCTCGATGAGGGCCCGGGGGTCGTCGTGGAAGGAGCGGTGGAGCAGCCGCTTGGCGTGGGCGGTGGCCGTGCGGGAGGCGCCCAGGGCCTTGGCCACCACCTCGCCGAGCTTGGCGTCCAGCTCGGCCGCCGGCACCACCCAGTTCACGAGGCCGATGCGCCGGGCCTCCTCGGCCGAGATCTCGTCGTTCAGGAGCGTCAGCTCCTTGGCCCGGCCGAGCCCGACGATCCGGGCCAGGCGCAGCACCGAGCCGTCCGGGATGAGGCCGTGGCGCGTGGCGCCGAGCCCGATGACGGCGTCGGCGGCGGCGAGCCGCACGTCGCAGGCGCAGGCCAGCTGCAGGCCCCCGCCGATGCTGTAGCCGTGCAGCACGGCGACGGTCAGCTTGTCCATGTCCTCGAGCCCGTTGAGCGCGCGGATCCAGGCGCGGTAGAAGGGCTCGCCGATGCGCCCGCCGGCCAGCGCGGTGCGGTCCATGCCCGAGGACAAGGCCCGGCCGGCGCCCCGCACGACCACGACCCAGACGGCGGGGTCGCGGGCCGCCCCCTCCACCGCCTCGGCGAGAGCCACCGCCAGCCCGTGGTCGAGGGCGTTGAGCACGCGCGGGCGGTCGAGCGCGATGGTGGCGACGCCGTCGGCCACGCCGTAGCGGACGCCGGGATCGGCCACGTCAGGCGGTCCCGCGGGCCAGGATCTCCCGGGCGATGACCATGCGCTGGATCTCGGAGGTCCCCTCCCCGATCTCGGTCAGCTTGGCGTCCCGGAACAGCCGCTCGATGGGGAACTCGGTGATGTAGCCGGCGCCGCCGTGGATCTGCAGCGCCTTGGTGGCGGCCTTCATGGCCACCTCGGAGGCGAACACCTTGGCCATGGACGCCGCCAGCTTGGCGGGCTGCCCGTGGTCGCGCAGCGACGCCGCCCGCAGCGTCAAGAGACGGGCCGCCTCCACCTCGGTGGCGACGTCGGCGATCATGCCCTGCAGCCCGTTGAACTCGGCCAGCGTCCGGCCGAAGGCGCTGCGCTGCTTCATGTAGCGGAGGGCCTGGTCCAGCGCTCCCTGGGCGATGCCGACCGCCATCGCGGCCATGGCCACGCGGCCGCCGTCCAGCACCTCCATGGTGTTGGCGAACCCCTGGTGGAGCGGGCCGAGGAGCTGGGTCCGGGGCACGCGCACGCCGTCGAGGATCAGCTCGGCGGTGTTGGAGGCGTGCAGCCCGAGCTTCCGGTAGGGCGGGCCGGCGCTGAAGCCGGGCATGCCCTTCTCCAGGATGAAGGCGGACACCCCGCGCTGCCGCGCGGCGGGGTCGGTGAGGGCCATCACCACCGCCACGTCGCCGACCCCGGCGTTGGTGATGAAGGCCTTCGTCCCCGTGAGCACGAAGTGGTCGCCGTCCGCCTCCGCCCGCGACCGCATGGCGGCGGCGTCGGAGCCCGATCCCGGCTCGGTCAGCCCCCAGGCGCCCAGCGTCTCCCCCCGGGCCAGGCGCGGCAGGTAGCGGGCCTTCTGCTCGGCCGACCCGAAGCGCGCGATGTGGCTGGTGCAGAGGGAGTTGTGGGCCCACATCGTGATGCCGACGGAGGCGTCCACCCGGTTCAGCTCCTCCACGGCGAGGGCGTAGGACACGAAGTCGAGCTGGGCGCCGCCGTACTCCTCGGGCACGAGGGCGCCCAGGAGGCCGGTGGCGGCGAGCTTCTCGATGATGGCGTGAGGGAACTCGTGGGCCTCGTCGTACTGCCGGATCACGGGGGCGACCTCGCGCTCGGCGAAGTCGCGGGCCAGCGCCCGGACCTCCTGCTGCTCCGGCGTCAGCTCGAAGTCCATCGGGTCGGGCGCCCCGTCAGACGCGCGTCCGGACGTTGTCCCGGACGAAGCGGACGATGTCCTGGGTGGAGGCCCCGGGGGTGAACAGCTCGCGCACGCCCGCCGCCTTGAGGCGCTCCCGGTCGTCGGCGGGGATGATACCGCCCCCGAACACCACGATGTCGTCCGCCCCCTGCTCCTTGAGCAGCTCGAGGACGCGCCCGAAGAGGTAGTTGTGGGCACCCGAGAGCACCGACAGCCCGATGGCGTCGGCGTCCTCCTGCACGGCGGTGGCGACGATCTGCTCGGGCGTCTGGTGCAGACCGGTGTAGATCACCTCGAACCCGGCGTCCCGGAGGGCGCGGGCCACGATCTTGGCGCCCCGGTCGTGCCCGTCGAGCCCGGGCTTGGCCACCACCACCCGCACGGTGCGCTCGGCCATGGCCTCCCCTACCCGAGGAGCGCCCGCAGCCGCTCGCCGGTGGCGCGGATGGCCTCGCGGTCCCCCGGGACCGGCGTCCAGTCGAAGCCCTTGCCGTCCCCCGTCCACCGCGGGATCAGGTGGAGGTGGAAGTGGGGCACCGACTGGAAGGCGGCCGGCCCGTTGGCCTGCAGGAGGTTGAGGCCGTCGGGCGTGAGCGCCTCGCGCAGGGCCAGCGCCACCCGGCGAGCGGTGGTGATGGCGGCCTGGAGGTCCTCGGGGGCCGCGTCGAACAGGGTGGGGGCGTGGGCCTTGGTCACCACGAGGCAGTGCCCGGGGTTGAGCGGGTTGATGTCCATGAAGGTCAGCGTGCGGGCGTCCTCGTGGATCCTCATCGAGGGGATCTGCCCGTCCCGGATCCTGCAGAACACGCAGTCGGTCATCGCCGGCGTCTCACACCTCCACCGTCCAGCCGTCGAGGTCGGGCGCCTGGCCGTACTGGATGCCCACGATGGCGTCGTAGAGCCGCTGGGTGAGCGAGCCGATGCGGCCGTTGTTGATGACCATGCGGAGGTCCCGGTAGGCCAGCTCCCCCACCGGCGAGATCACCGCCGCCGTCCCCGTCCCCCACACCTCGCGGAGGGCGCCCCGCGAGTGCGCGTGCACGACGTCGTCGATGGAGATCTGCCGCTCGCTCACCGGGATGCCCCACCGGCGCAGCAGGTGCAGCACGGAGTCCCGCGTCACCCCGGGCAGGATCGTGCCCGTCAGCGGCGGCGTCACGACCTCGTCGCCGATGCGGAGCATGATGTTCATGGTGCCGACCTCGTCGAGGTACTTGCGGTGCACGCCGTCGAGCCAGAGCACCTGGGTGTAGCCCTGGTGCTTGGCCTCCTCGCTGGCGTAGAGGCTGGCCGCGTAGTTGCCGGCCGTCTTGGCCCCGCCCACCCCGCCCTCGACGGCGCGGACGTACCGGTCCACGGTCAGGATCTTCACCGGGGCCATGCCCTCGGGGTAGTAGGCGCCCACCGGGGACAGGATCACGTAGTAGAGGTAGATCTTGGCCGGCCGCACGCCGAGGAACGGCTCGGTGGCGAGGATGGTGGGCCGGACGTACAGCGAGGTGCCCACCGTGCGCGGCACCCACTCCCGGTCCAGCCGCACCAGCGTGGTGATGGACGACAGGGCCAGCTCGGGGTCGAGCGGGGGGATGCACATGCGCCGCGCCGAGTGGTTCATGCGCTCGACGTGCTTCTGGGGCCGGAAGAGCCGCACCTTGCCGTCGGCGCCCCGGAACGCCTTGAGGCCGTCGAACACGGCCTGGGCGTAGTGGAGCACGGCGGCGGCGGGGTCCAGGCTGAGGGGCCCGTAGGGCTCCACCCGCGGGTCGTACCAGCCCTTCTCCTCCTGGAAGTCGGCGAGGAACATGTGGTCGGTGAAGAGCTGGCCGAAGCCGAGGTCGGCGTCCCGGGGCTTGGGCCGGGGCGCCGTCGTCTTGGTGATCCGGATCGCGTCCGCCATGGTGCGTCCCCCTAGAAGATGATGGGCTCGCGGTAGAGGCCGAACACCTGCCGGTAGACGTCGGCCAGTTCCCCGAGCGACACGTAGTCCTTCACCGCGTCCACCAGGACCGGCATGACGTTGCCGCCGTCGCGACAGACTTCCGCCAGCTGCTTGAGCCGCCGCTCCACCCGGGCCCCGTCGCGGGCGGCCTTGACGCGCCCGACGCGCGCGATCTGCTCCGCCTCCAGCGCCCCGTCGATCTTGAGGTACTCCACCGGCAGCTCCTCGGCGAGGACGTGCTTGTTGACCCCGACCACCACCTTCTCCCCGGCGTCGTCCAGGAGCTGGTAGTGGTAGGCGGCGTCGGCGATCTCCTGCTGCGGGTAGCCCAGCTCGATGGCGCGGACCATGCCCCCCAGCGCGTCGATGCGCCGGATGTAGGCCATGGCCCGGGCCTCCATCTCGTCCGTCAGCGACTCGAGGTAGTAGGAGCCGCCGAGGGGGTCGATGGTGAGGGGCACGCCCGTCTCCTCGGCGACGATCTGCTGGGTGCGGAGGGCGACCGTCACCGCCTGCTCGGTGGGCAGGGCGAGCACCTCGTCGAAGGAGTTGGTGTGCAGCGACTGGGCGCCCCCCAGCACGGCGGCCAGCGCCTGGAGCGCCACCCGGGCCACGTTGTTGAGCGGCTGCTGGGCGGTGGCCGAGACCCCGGCCGTCTGGGTGTGGGTGCGCAGGCGCAGGGACTCCGGGCGGCGGGCCCCGAAGCGCTCCCGCAGCACCCGGGCCCAGATGCGGCGGGCCGCCCGCAGCTTGGCGATCTCCTCGAAGAAGTCGTTGTGCACGTCGAAGAAGAAGGACAGCCGCGGCGCGAAGGCGTCCACGTCCAGGCCCCGGGCCCGGCCGGCCTCGACGTAGGCGAAGCCGTCGGCCAGCGTGAAGGCCAGCTCCTGCACGGCGGTGGAGCCCGCCTCCCGGATGTGGTAGCCGGAGATCGACACCGGGTTGAAGCGGGGCGCGTGGGCGGC
>Ga0187892_10004986_pt1 | contig 21498 bp, 21 predicted proteins | sample MA1701073metaG_FD_139345 | JGI IMG/M metagenome (GOLD analysis project Ga0187892, IMG submission 139345) | Bio-ooze microbial communities from a basaltic lava cave in the Kipuka Kanohina Cave System on the Island of Hawaii, USA - MA170107-3 metaG ... | reverse complement strand
GAGCGCGACGAGCGCGAGCGTGATCGCGCTCGCCGCGTCCCGTCCGGGCATCTACTTGGCGAGTCCGAGCTTCTTCGCGGCCGCCAGCACGACCTCCGTCTCGCGCTCGACCTGGTGGCGCGAGATGTCGGGCGGGTTGTAGTAGGGCTCGAGCCCCGCCTTGTCCAGCGCCGCGATCGCCTCGGGATTCTTCATGGCCGTGGCGAGCGCGGCCGCGAGCCGGTCGATCACGGGCTTCGGGGTGTTGGCCGGGACGTACAGCTCCATGATCGTGCTGAGCGAGGCCTCGGGCACGCCCTTCTCCGCCATCGTCGGCACGTCCGGCACCGCCGGATTGCGCTTGTCCCCGCTGATGACCAGCGCGATCACATCACCCGACTTGATGAGCGGGATCATCGTCGAGAGCGAGATCGCGCCGACCTGCACGTGGCCGCCGAGGACAGCCGTCTTCAGCGGCCCCGAGCCTTGGAACGGCACGTGGGCGAGGTCGAGCCCGCGCGCGAGCTTGAGCAGCTCCATGGTCAGATGGCTGTTGGTGCCCTGCCCGGCCGAGCCGTAGCTCAACTTGCCGGGATTGCTCTTGGCGTCGTTGACGAGCTCCTCCAGCGTCTTCCACGGCGCGCCCTTCTTGACGACCAGCGCCTGGGCCGAGGCCGCATAGCTGCCGATCATCTCGAAGTCCTTCAGGCGGTACGGCACGTTCGCCTGGACGGCCGGGGTGATCGAGACCGTCGAGCGCACCGTCGCCGCGACCGTGTAGCCGTCGGGCTTGGCCTTGGCCACGGCGTCCATGGCCACGGCGCCGCCGCTGCCGCCCTTGTTGACCAGCACCACCGGCACGCCCAGCGCCTTGGCCAGGAACGGCTGCACCAGGCGCGCGGCGGTGTCGGTCGGCCCGCCGGGCGGGAACGTGATGATCATCTCGATGGCGCGGTCGGGATAGGCCTCGGCGGCGCCGAGGCCGCCCCAGACCGTGATGAATGCGAGCAGGACCGTGAAGACTCTCATGGGCGCTCCGTTCCGTCAGCGGCGCGCCAGGAATGCGCGCGCCTCCTTGACCTCGGCGCGGTCGCTTCCCGGCGTCGCCACCGCGACCAGTTTCGTGAAATACGCGGCGGCCTTCGCCTGGTCACCGGCCGCCAGCGCCGCCTTCGCCGCCCCGTAGAACGATCGGAAACGCGCCGGCACCAGCTGCAGCGAGGCCTCGTACTCGCGCAACGCGGGCGCCGCCTGTCGCAGATCCAGCAGCAGATCGCCCAGTTGCTCGCGGGCCGCCAGGATGGGCCCCGGGCTCACGCTCCGCTTCTCGGTTCCCTCCTCGAGCTCCGCCGCCGAGCGCATCAGCGCGACCGCTTCATCGTTACGCCCCTCCGCCCGCGCCAGCCAGCCGGCGGCGGCGCGGCGCTGGATCTCCACCTGCTCCGCCCAGTAGGCGTTCTTGGCCTGCAGGAGCGCGTCCCGAAGCGTGACCAGCCGCTCGACGTCGGCACGCGCGGGTGCTACGTGGCCCGCCCGGGCCGCGCCGACCGCGCGCGCGAAGATGGCGTGGGCGTCGGCGTACGCGAACCGGCTCGTGATGGGGTCCAACGCCGCGGCCTCCGCCCAGCGTCCGCGCTCCAGGGCGTAGCGCGCCTCCATCGCGGCGATCGAGAACGGGGCCGTGTGGCGGCCGGAGTCGTACTTGCGCGCGGCCATGTCGGCCACAATGGCGCGCCCATCCTTCAATACGCGCAAGGCGTCCGCGTCCTCGCCCCGCTGCAGGTGCGCGTACACGAGGAAGTCGAGCGCATGCATGTAGTCGTCGGGGTTCCCGCGGGTCCGCTCGGCCTCGGCGGCCACCTGATTGCCCTGGATCGTCTCGGGCCACATGCCGAGGAGCACGTAGATGTGTGACGGCATGTGGAGCGCGTGCGGCGACGACGGGGCGAACTTGGCGTAGCTGTCCGCCGCGGCCCGCGCCTGGGCGGCCAGCGCCGGGTAGTCGTAGGCGTGGATGAGATAGTGCGCCGCGCCCGGATGCTCGGGCTGAGCGGCCTGGATCCGCTCCGCGATCGCGCCCGACTTTCTCTGCTTGGCGTAGGTCTTGTCGTGGGGGTCGGCGGCGGCGAGCAGGGCCAGCGCGTAGAGGAGCGCGACGTCCGCGTCGTTCGGGCTCCGCGCGTACGCCCGCTCCATCGCCTGCTCGTAGGCCAGCACGCGCGTCGGGTGGTCGCGCGTGTCGTGGTCCCTGAAGAATGCCTCGGCGGCCGCGATGAAGTCGCGCTCGCGCGGCGTCTTGCCGCCGAGCGCCTTGGCCTTCTCGACGGCCTCGAGCCCCTGCTTGAGCGCCGCCGGCCGCGGCGGCGACCAGATCTGATACCACAGGCTCATCGCGCTGCCCCACTGAGCCATCGCGCAGTCCGGATCCGTCTTGGCGATCGCCGTGAAGCTCTTGAGCGCTTCGAGGTACCAGAAGGAATGCAGCAGGGCCAGCGCCCGGTCGAACGGCTTCTGCGCGCCCGGGGAGCAGGAGACCTGGAAGTTCACCCGGCCCAGCCGTTCTTCGCCCGCAACGGGTGAGGCCTGGCCATGCTGGTGGGCCTGGCCCGCGGCCCCTGGCGCGAACACGCCCATCACCAGCGCCGCCGGGACGATGGCGAGCGCGCACCGTTTCGCCTTCATCGCATTCTCCTCTTCATTGCGCCGCTCGGTTCATGAGCGGGAACGACCACGGGCTCATCTGCTCGGCCGTGCGCCCGAGGGAATCCCATTCCTGCAACCGCGCCCAAACGTCCTCGCCGGCCACCTGGGCACGCGCCCGCACGGCGGCGAGGTCCACGCCCGGGATGCGCCGGTTCTCCAAGCGGACGACGCCGTCGACGATGACGGTCTCGACGTCGTCGCCGATGCCGCACTCGACCAGGCTCTTGATGGGATCCCGCACCGGACCCCAGCGCAGCGTGCCGCCGCCCGTCGGATCGATGATCACGAGGTCGGCCTTGGCGCCCGGCGCGAGGCGCCCGAGATCGTCGCGCCCGAGCGCCCGGGCGCCCCCGAGCGTGGCGGCGGCGAACACCTCGGCCGCCGTCGCCGCCTTGAGATTGGCGCTCATCACCTTCCCGAAGTACGAGGCCGTGCGCATCTGCATGATCATGTCGCGCGGATACGTGTCGCTCCCCAGCGCGATGTTGATACCGGCCTCGCGGTAGCGCTGCCACGAGTCGAGCGACCGGCCGCGCCGCGCGATGTTGACCGGGCAGTGCGAGATCGACACCTCGTAGCGGCCCATCAGCTCGAGCTCACGCCCGCCGGAGAAGAAGCGATAGCCCTCCGCCGGCAGGTTGCCGTGACCGATCGTGAGGTCGGGGCCGAGCAGGCCGACGGACTCCAGCACCTCGACCGGCGTCATGCGGTGCTCCCGCAGCATCTCGTAGAACTCGATGACGTTGTAGGCGGCGTGGGTCGTGATCGGGACGCGCAGCTCGGCGGCTGCCTTGCGCGTGGCGGCCAGCAGGTCGAGCGTGCACGTCTCCGCCTCGCGGGGCACCAGCAGACCGCGCACGCGGCCGCCGAGGCGGCCGTCCACGCGGCGGATGAACGCGCACGCGGCGTCGAGCTCCTGGTGCCCAGCGGCCTCGTCCACCACGCGCGTGAGCCGGCCCCGCTGATCCCCGACCCAGCGGCCGGAGTCGAACCCGGGCCCGAGATAGGCGCGGATCCCCAGTCGCTCGACCTCGAGCAGCAGCGCCTCCTGCACGCGCAGCTGGCTCCCGAACTCCATGAAGGTGGTGGTCCCGCCCCGCAGCATCTCGGCGATCGTGAACTCCGCGTGCAGGCGCGTGCCCTCGTCGGCGTCGCGGGCGTCCGGTCTCAGATAGCGCGGATCACCTCCCACCCGCGTGCCCTGGCGCGGCACGCTGATGTCGAGGAACGGCTGGCCGAAATAGTCGGGGCGCCCGGTGTCGCTGATGAGGCGGTGCGAGGCGCGATGCCCGCTGTGCACGTGGCAGTCGATGAACCCCGGCGAGACGAGCTTGCCGCGCGCGTCGATCTCGCGGTCGACACGGCCGTCGAACGAGGGCCCTACCTGCAGCACGCGATCGTCCTCGAGCACTACGACCCCGTCACGCCAGAGGGCATGCCCGCCCCGCTCGAAGCCGACCACCCACCCGCCGCGGACGAGGGTGCGCACGTCAGCCGAGCTTCGGGTACCCGGCGGATTCGGCGGCGCCCTGCTGTTCGAGGAGCGTCTCGTAGTCGCGCTCGCTCACCTTCGCGAAGCGCCGCAGGAGCAGCGCCGCCATGACCGGCTTCAGCTCGGGCGCGGTGTGAGCCTCCAGCAACGCGCGGGTGAGCCGCTCGCGCTCGTCCGCCGGCATCGTCGGCGACGCCACCAGCGGCGGGCTGGGAGCCGGCGCCGTCGTGGCCACCACGCGGAGACGCTGGGCCAGCTCGGGCGTGTGGCGCCGCAGCAGGTCGTGAGCGTAGCCGTCGATCGCTGCCACGTCGGCCTCACCGTCGAGCACGGCCTGGATCACCGCCCGCTGGCGGACGTACGGCCCTTTCGCCTCGGCGAACAGCCTCGGCCGGGCCGGTGACCGAAATGCGAGCAGGTGATGGCGAGGCGCGTTGTAGCCGGACTGCGAATGCTCCGTGGAGTAGGCGATGCGGCCGCCGAAGGTGTCCTCGAGCCGCCGATGCGGGCCATCCGCGCGCACGATGAAGTCGCTCACGTACACGGGCGCGTCGCCGAACCGCGGCGGCGCCGGCACGGGCGAGGCCAGGAGCGCCGGCCGGCGCGCCCGCAACGCGTACGGGTATCCGCACATGAACACGCACCCGAGGTCCTCGCGGGACCAGAGCTCGTCCAGGGACGAGCCGCCGGGCGCCGGGTCGAGGCGCACACCGGCCCGCGCTGCCACCCATTCGAGCAGGGTGCCCCACGCGGTCACGAGCGATGGTGCCCACTCGTACAGCCGCGCCGACGCGATCATGTTGCGCAGACTACGCGACGTACGCGCATTGTCAAGGACGCGCGCGGCGGATCCCCCCTCCCGGCGCGACCCTCGTGCGCGACGGCCACCGCCGATCAGCGCACCACGGGCCAGCGTCGGCGCGGATCGAGGCCGAGGCGGCGGGCGATCCGCTCCGCCGCGGCGCGCGCGTCCTCCCTCACCTGAGGGGCATCGAGTCCGACCGCACGGCCCTCGGCGTACACGATGCGCCCATCCACCAGGACCGTGTGGATGCTTCGCCCGTCGGCGCAATAGACGAGGTTGCGCACCACGTCGTGGTTCGGGGTCCACTCGGGCCGGTCGAGGTCGTAGAGCGCCAGGTCAGCCGTCTTGCCGATCTCGATCGAGCCGAGCGCCTCGTCCTGGAGCACGGCGCGCGCGCCGTTCAGCGTCGCCATCTCGAGCGCGGTCTCGGCCGGCACCAGCGTGGGATCCATGCGCGCGTCCTTGAACAGACCGGCGGCCAGGCCCGCGAGGCGGGCGGGATCCAACGTGCCGCTCGACGAGACACCATCCGCGCCGAGCGACACGGCCACCCCGGCGGCCAGCATCTCGGGAATCTTGCCGATGCGGGTGGTGCCCTTGGCGAGCCGGAGCGCGGCCCCAGGGCAGTACGCGACCTTGCTGCCCTGCTCGGCCAGGAGCGCGACCTCGCGATCGGTGACGGCGGTGCAGTGGGTCAGCAGCAGATCCGGGCCGAGCACGCCCAACCGATCGAGCTGAGTGATCGGCCAGACGCCGACCCGCCGCTCGACCGCCTGGGCCTCCTCGATCGAGGACGCGATGTGAAACGCCATGCCGACGCCGTGCCGTTCCGCCAGCTCGCGCAGGCCGGCGAAGAGCTCGTCCGAGCAGTACGGAAACAGCCCGTACACGGTGGCCCACGCGCGGATCCGACCGCCGTCGAGCACACGGCCGCGGGTCAGCAAGCGCTCGACCTCGAGCAAGGCCGCGTCGGCCGTGGGGAACAGCACACGCCGGCTCAGCTCGGGTCCCATCGCGTCCGCCATCTCTTTCGGCATCTGGTCGAACACGCCCCGGCCCAGCACCGCGCGCATGCCGCTCTCCGTCACGGCCTGGGCCACCGCATCGAGGTGCCCGAGCGAGACCAGGATGTTGGCGTCCACGAAGCAGGTGGTGCCGTTGCCGAGCATGTCCAGGCACGCGAGCTTCGCGCTGACGTAGGCTTCCTCCTCGGTCAGCGCCGCGTAGAACGGCCGCGCGTAGGTGGCCGCCCAGGCGTAGGTCGAGAGGTCGTCGGGAATGAGCCCGCGGCTGAGATGCTCGAAGGTGTGGACGTGCGTGTTGACGTAGCCGGGCAGCACCAGCCGCGACGCCGCCTCGAGCACCGTCCCCGCGCGCCGGCAGGCGGCCAGGTGCTTGTCGTCCATCGCGCGCGCCGGCCCGATGTCCCTGATGCGCCCGTCCTGCACCAGCAGCGAGTGGTGCTCCAGGATCCGCCGGCGCGGGTCCAGCGTGAGGATGTGGTCGGCGTTGCGGATCAGCAGCATGGCGTCCGGGCCGGGAGGGCGACGCGCATCGCTCGTCCTATCCCGGACTATTCATGAGCTCATGAATAGTCCGATTAGCCCTGGTACAGCTGGTAGGCCGCGGGCTTGGGAATGCAGTCGGGGCCGTTGGTCGGGAACACGTCCATCGGGCAGGCGGAGAAGACGACCACGGCGTCGATCTCGGCCTCCAGCACGACGTAGTCGCCGGGCTTCACCGGGGGCGGCACCACCACGGCGAAGTAGGCCGTGTTGTACACGATGAGCGCGAAGAGCCCACAGACCCAGCTCGAGAGCCGGATACCCACCGCGGGCAGGCAGTAGTACACGATGAAGAGCAGCAGGAGGAACGGGATCGCGCGCATGACGTCGACGGCGCCCTTGACCACGCGCCGCACCATCTCACGCTTCGAGACGAGCAGCATCGACACGAACACCGCCAGCACCAGCGAGAAGGCGCCGGCCAGCGCGCACATCCAGATGGTCGTGAGGAAGCCGCTCGCCAGCGGCTGCCATTCGCCCAGCACGATCGCGAAGTTGTCGATCACAGCGTGCCGTACTTCGCGACCACGCGTTGCTCGGTGTAGCGCTGGAGCCGGATCAGCGTCATGACCACGACGATGTAGATGGCGGTGGCGGTGAGGAACGGCCGGATCGGCTCGTAGGTCAACGTGGTCGCGCGAACCGCCACCCGGGTGAGGTCGACCACGCCGATCACCGCTACGGCGGGGCTTCCCTTGATGACCAGCGTCATCTCGTTGACGAGCCCGGGCAGGCTGGCCCGCCACACCTGGGGGAACACGATGCGGTGGAACGAGACGGTGCGGGTCATGCCGCCTGCCCGGGCCGCGTCGAGCTGTCCGCGCGGGAAGTCCAGGAGCGCGGCCCGCCAGATCTCCGACTGGAACACGGCGGTGTTGATGGCGATCGTGAGGACGGCCGCGACCAGCGGCGACATCCTGAGGCCGAGGCTCGGCAGCCCGAAGAACACCAGCAGCGCGAGCGTGACCATCGGCGTCGCGCGGATCGCGCTGACGTACCCGGCCACGAGCTCGGCGCCGACCGGCAGCCGGCCGACCCGGATCAGCGCCAGCCCGAGGCCGACGATCATCCCGATCGCGATGCCTGCCAGTGACACCGTGACCGTGGTCAGGGCGCCCCCGGCGAGCTCCGCCAGCAGCGAGCTCCAGCTCATGCCGGCCGCCAGCGCCGGAGCCGGAGCGGGCTACTCGGGCATCGGGCGGTTGCCCGGCAGCTTCGCCTCCCACGGCAGGTCCGGGAACGACCGCCCGAGCCATTTCTCCTGCAGGCGGTAGAGATTGCCGTTCTTCCGCTGCTCCATGAAGAACTGGTTCAGCAGGTCCCGCAGCTCCTTGTTCCCGCGCTTCACGGCCCAGGCGTGATAGCCGACCGGGACGACCGGCTCGCCGAGCTCGAACTCGTTCGGGCGCTTCCGGATGACATCGGAGATCGCGACCACGCTGTTCAGCACGGCTTCCGGGAAGATCTCGGCCAGCCAGCTGACCACGTCGTTCGCCGTCACGATGCCGATCGGGCGCCGCTCCGCGTCGACGAGCGGCACCGTCCGGTGGCCGGCGGTGTGCATCCGGTTCACGGCGTAGCAGATCCGGTCGTCGGGATCGAGCGTCTCCGGGTCGCGCGTCATCACGTCGCCCAGCTTGGTCCGTCGCGGGTCGAGCCCCGGCCGCGCGACACGGGTCAGGAAGTCGCGCTCCGTGAAGATGCCGATGAGCCGCCCGTCGCCATCGACGATCACGACGGCGGCCCGTCGGTTGTCGACGATGCGGGCGAGGCCGTCCTCGACGGTGGCGTCCGGACTCAGCCGGATGGGCTCACTCGGGGCCAGCAGCTTGACGGTGTGGCTGAGCAGCGCGTCCTCGAGCTTGCGGAACTCCGTCTCGAGAGACTCGGAGTATTCGTCCTGGGCATCGCTCATGCCTGCACCCGCCGTGTGTTCCCACTCGATCGCAGGTCGTGGCCGAGCCTAGAGGCGATCGGCCACCGCTGTCAAGCGGGCGCGCGATGCAGGCGTTTGGACCAATCGCTGTGCGTTCGGTGTTCCGCTTCGCGCGCCGGCTTCGCCGGCGCAACCCGGTTCTGGGGGGAGGTTCGGAGGGGGGCCGTCGAGGCCCCCTCCGACTAACTAATTTCAGGACTCCTGACATGGGCGTACGCCTCCGTCGGGAGGTCAAGAAAATTCGCCGCCTTACTTCCCCATGTCAGGAGTCCTGAATTTAGTGCGCGCCCCGGCGCACCGGCTCGGGGGCGGCGACCTCCTCCTTCTGGATGCGCATGCTGTAGAAGGACCGCCAGACGAAGACCACCGAGACCGCGAAGAACAGGAGCGCGAGGGCCCAGCTCAGGCCGAGGCCGCGGTCGGCGGTGAGCGACACGGCGAGCTCCACGGCCAGGAGGCCGAAGAGCGTCGTGAACTTGATCACCGGATTCATGGCCACCGACGAGGTGTCCTTGAAGGGATCGCCGACGGTATCGCCGACGACGGTGGCCGCGTGGAGCGGCGTCCCTTTCTCGTTCAGGTCCACCTCGACGATCTTCTTCGCGTTGTCCCAGGCGCCGCCGGCATTGGCCATGAAGATCGCCTGATAGAGGCCGAAGAGCGCGATCGAGATCAGGTAGCCGATGAAGAAGTACGGGTCGAAGAACGCGAAGGCGAGCGTGCCGAAGAACACGGTGAGGAAGATGTTGAACATGCCCTTCTGCGCGTACTGCGTGCAGATCTCGACGACCTTCTTGCTGTCGCTGACGGAGGCCTTGGTCGCGCCCTCCAGGCGGATGTTGGCCTTGATGAACTCGACCGCGCGGTACGCGCCTGTCGTCACCGCCTGAATCGACGCGCCCGTGAACCAGTAGATCATGGCGCCGCCGGTGATCAGCCCGAGCAGGAACGGCGCATGGAGCAGCGAGAGCTTGTCCAGGTTCTGGGTGAGGCCGGCCGTCAGCACCATGATGATCGAGAAGATCATGGTGGTGGCCCCGACCACCGCCGTGCCGATCAGCACGGGCTTGGCCGTGGCCTTGAACGTGTTGCCCGCGCCGTCGTTCTGCTCCAGCATGTGCTTGGCGGCCTCGAAGTTCACGTCGAAGCCGTATTCCTTGCGGAGCTGCTGCTTGATACCCGGGATCTGCTCGATGACGGAGAGCTCGAACACGGACTGCGCGTTGTCGGTCACGGGTCCGTACGAGTCCACGGCGATCGTGACCGGCCCCATGCCGAGGAAGCCGAAGGCGACCAGCCCGAACGCGAAGACCGCCGGCGCCACCATGAGCGCGGCCAGCCCCATCGTGCTCACCCCGTACGCGATGCCCATCAGCGCCACCACGACCAGGCCGAGCCAGTAGGCGCCGAAGTTCCCCGCGACCAGCCCGGAGAGGATGTCCAGGGAGGCGCCGCCCTCGCGCGCGGAGGTGACCACCTCGCGCACGTGCGCGGATTCGGTCGAGGTGAACACCTTGACCAGCTCCGGGATGATGGCGCCGGCCAGCGTCCCGCAGGTGATGACCGTCGAGAGCTTCCACCAGAGCGTGCCGTCGCCGAGGCCGGGGATCAGCAGCCAGGACACGACGTAGGTGAGGACGACGGACACGATGGACGTCAGCCACACGAGCATGGTGAGCGGCGCTTCGAAGTTCATGCTGGTGGCGTTGGCGTATCGGCTGCGCGTGAGGGCGTCGTTCAGCAGGTAGGAGGCGCCGCTGGCGATGATCATCATCACGCGCATGACGAAGATCCAGACGAGCAGCTGGACCTGCACGAGCTCCTGCGGCACCGCGAGCAGGATGAACGAGATGAGCGCGACGCCGGTGACGCCGTAGGTCTCGAACCCGTCCGCGGTCGGGCCGACCGAGTCGCCGGCGTTGTCGCCGGTGCAGTCGGCGATGACGCCGGGGTTGCGCGCGTCATCCTCCTTGATATTGAACACGATCTTCATCAGGTCCGAGCCGATGTCCGCGATCTTGGTGAAGATGCCGCCCGCGATGCGAAGCGCGGCCGCGCCGAGCGATTCACCGATGGCAAAGCCGATGAAGCACGGGCCCGCGTAGTTGCCGGGCACGAACAGCAGGATGCACAGCATGATGAACAGCTCGACGCTGATCAGCAGCATCCCGATGCTCATGCCGGCCTTGAGCGGGATCGCGAACACGGGGAAGGCCTGGCCGGTGAGGCTCGCGAAGGCCGTGCGCGAGTTGGCGAACGTGTTGATCCGGATGCCGAACCAGGCCACCCCGTAGCTGCCGCCGATCCCGATCAGGCTGAAGGCGAGGATGATCCCCACCTGCAGCGCCGTGAAGTGCTGCAGCAGGCCGAAGTAGACGACCATGATGATGCCGATGAAGAGCTCGAGGAGGACGAGGAATTTCCCTTGGGTGATGAGGTAGGTCTTGCACGTCTCGTAGATCAGCTCCGAAATCTCGCGCATCGACTGATGGACCGGGGCCGCCTTGAGCTGGCCGAAGATGACGAGCCCGAACGCCAGCCCGGCCAGGCACACGAGGAGGCCCGCCATCAGCAGCGTGCGCCCGCTGTAGCCGAGGAAGGTCGCCTGCCCGAGGTCGGGCAGCTTCAGGCTCGCCTCGCCGCCCGTGTGGGGCACCGGCTGAGCCGCGACGCTCGGCGTGCCGGCCGGCGCCTGGGCCAGCGCCGCCGGCGCGCTCAGCGCGAGCAGCAGGCCCGTCAGCAGCAACGCCGCCACCAAGACGTGGATCGCGCGGCAGTCGGTGCCACGAAGTGCATTCATTGCCGAAATCTCCTCATCCTGGAGGTCATATCGGGGCGCGCGCCCGCGTGGGCGCGGCGGTTCAGCGGCTACCCGACGGGAATTTATACCGCACGGGCGGTCCCGAGTCAACGCAACGCGTTGAAGGCGCCGGCGCGCCTCATTCGCGCACGGCCGCCTCGATCTCGTCCCGGTGCGCGCCGAAGCCGACGAAGACGCGCTCCTCGAGGACGATCGTGGGAATGTGGAGCCGGCCGATGCGCGTGAACAGCTCCTGGCTCGCCTCCGGGTCCTTGCCCACGTCGCGCACGTCGACGGCCACGCCGCGCGTCTGGAGAAAGGCCAGGGCGGCCTCACCATCGGCGTTGCCCTCCATCGTGAACAGCCGCGCGCGCTTCAGCGCCGCTCCTCCGCGCGACGGCACCCTTGACGCTCGCCGGGCACCTTTGCTAGCGTACGCACGCCGTGCGACGGCGCGATCTGCCGGAGCGGAGGACCACCTGCGATGACCAGAATCGACCTCGTGACCGCGATGGCGGAGGCGAGCGGGTGGACCAAGGCCGCGAGTGACCGCGCGTTCCGCGCCGTGCTCGCGTCGATCCGCCAGTCGCTCAAACGCGGACAGTCGGTCACGCTCGCGGGATTCGGGACGTTCTCGGTGAGTCGGCGTCGGCCCCGCAAGGGCAAGAATCCTCGCACGGGGCAGCCGATGAACGTCGTCGGCGGCCGGACGCCGCGCTTCAGACCCTCCAAAGAGCTCAAGCGCGCGGTCCGCTGATCATTTTCTGTATCGTCCGGCCCGCTCGGTGGATAGAATAGCGGGCAGTGCGTGCCATCTCGCTCCTGAGCCTAGCATTCTGTCTCCTCGTGACGCCAGCCGCCGGCCAGAACGGTCCCAACGGCCGGCCGCTCAGCCTCAGTGCGGAAGCCGTGCTCCTCCTGGATCACCAGGGCAAGGTGATCTACGAGAAGAACGCCGCGGGCGATCACGCGCCCGCCAGTCTCGTCAAGCTCATGACGCTGTACCTGGCGTGCGACGCCATCGAGGTGGGCCGCGCCTCGGGGGACGGGCCGGTGGTCATCAGTGCGCGCGCGGCGCAGACGCCGCGCTACCGCATGGGATTGCGGGCGGGCGAGCGCGTGCCGCTACGGACGCTGCTCGAGGGCGTGGCGATCGCCTCCGCGAACGACGCGGCCACCGCGGTGGCCGAGCACCTCGGCGGCACCGAGGAGGCCTTCGTCGCCCAGATGAACGCGAAGGCGGACGCGCTCCAGCTCCGCTCCACGCGCTTCGCCAACGCGCACGGCCTGCCTGACCCGACGCAGCGGAGCACCGCCGAGGATCTCGCGAAGCTGACCGGCCACTTGTTGCAGGATCATCCGGTGTCACGCGCGCTGCTGGGCGGGGCCAACTTCATCTACCGCGGCAAGGTCTACAACCGGAACATCCCGCTGTTCCACGACCCGACGGGCGTGCAGGCGCTCAAGACCGGGTTCACCCGCGAGGCCGGCTACAACCTGGCCGTCGGCGCCTGGCGCGCTGGCGAGCGCTTCGTGCTGATCGTGCTCGGATCGCACACCCGGACGCTCTCGTTCAAGGATGCGCGGGCCGTGCTGGCCTACGGGTTCCACGAGGCGGGCATCGAGCTCCCTGCTCCGGAGACGCCCAAGCGGCCCACGCTGCCCCGGCGGCCCGCCCAGCGACAGCGGGCCACGTTCCGCAGCGCCCCCGCCACCTGAGCGGGCGCGAGGCGGACCGACACCACCGCATGGTCCGCGCGAGCGCGTTCCTCTTCGACGCCTACGGCACGCTGTTCGACGTCCATTCGGTCATCGAGGCCGGCCGGGCCGTGACCGATGACCCGCAGGCGCTGTCCACCCTGTGGCGGCAGAAGCAGCTCGAGTACACCTGGCTCCGCTCGCTGATGGAGCGCTACGAGGACTTCTGGGCCGTGACGGAGCAGGCGCTGCGCTTCGCGCTTCGCCGGCTCGGGATCACGGCCAGCGAGGCGCAGCTCGCCACATTGATGCAGGCCTACCTGTCCCTCCGCTGCTTCCCTGAGGTGACGTCCGCTCTGGCCGGGCTCCACGGCACCCCGCTCGGGATTCTCTCGAACGGCTCACCGCGGATGCTCGAGGCGGCCGTGCGCTCGAGCGGCCTCGCGGGCACCTTCCAGCACGTCCTGTCGGTCGACGCGGCGCGCATCTACAAGCCGTCGCCCCGCGTCTACGAGCTCGGCCCCCGCGCCTTCGGGGTGCCCGCGGCGGACATGCTGTTCGTTTCCTCGAACGCCTGGGACGTGGCGGGAGCCAAGGCTTTCGGCTATCGCACCTGCTGGTGCAACCGGGGCAACGCGCCCGCCGAGGCGCTCGGGGTCATGGCGGACATCGAGGTACAGCGATTGGATCAGATCCTGGCGAAGCTGGAGGCGTAGGTCCCGCCCCTCACCCTCCCGCCCCTCACCCTCCCGCCCCTCACCCTCCCGCCCCTCACCCTCCCGCCCCTCACCCTGCCCTCTCCCCAGAGGGGAGAGGGATCTCGACGACTACAAGAACTCGTTCGGCTTGTCGAAGATTCCGAGGACGACGCAGCCGTCGGGAGACCACGCCTCGTGCACCGAGCCGGGCCGTCGCCACACGTAGTTTCCGGCGGTGCAGACGCCGTCGTCATCCACCAGCGTGCCCTCGAGGACATAGCTCTGCTCGAGACCGACGTGGCGATGCGTCGGCAGCCTGGCTCCCGGCTCCATCCGGGTGAGCGTCGTCATCTTGCCCGACGCGTCTTCGTACAGGCGCTTGATCGAGACGCCGGGAACCCTGGTCGGCTCCCATGCGATCCCGGACACGTCGAGGTACGTGGAGCGCTCGGTGGCCTTGACGATCATCGCCTCTCTCCTTTGCCGGCCTCGAGGACCTCGAAAGCTTCCTGGTAGAGCTCCTCGGTATAGCCCCGGACCAGCACGTCGTCGCAGATCAGGACGGGGATTCGCATGAGGCCGTCGTCGTGGACGAGGTAGCGGAGGGCCTCCGCCTCGTCCAGCGGCCTCGTACGACGATCGAAGCGGAGTGTTTCCTGCCCGACCTTGATGAGGAAGCGCCCGGCGGCGCGGGCCAGCGCCAGCGCGCCGTCACGATCTACCGGATGCGTCTCGATCGGGCGCCGCTCGAACGCGACGCCCCGGCGCGAGAGAGACTCCCTCGCCTTGGCCGAGGTGGGTCAGCCCCCCTTGTCGTAGAGCACGGCCGCCATGACCGGAGTGTCGACGCGACCGCCGCGGCAGTCAAGCCCGTCGGGCCGGGCGACCGCGTCCTGCCGGAGCACGACCGACGCGTAGATACCAACGGCCCACTCGAGGGATCCGGCGTTCCCGAGCGAGCCGCTAGTGGTGTGGCCGGAATGTCCTGGAGGCGCCGGGCGGGCCCAGAACGATCCCAGCCAGGAGGCGAGCGGGGGCCTACTTCTTCGCGAGGCGCTTCCGCTTCACGTACGCCCAGATCTTCTTCGTCATCTCGGACGGGCCAATGGGCTTCGAGCCCATGACCGACTCGAGAGAATCGCTGCAGCCCTTGAAATTGATCGCGTACCCGCCGAACGCCACTCTCTTCTTCGCCATTCTCGTCTCCTCCCTCGAATAGGTGTGTAGGGGCCCTCGCCCGGCGCCCCCTGAACGGCCGAGGGTATTATCCACACACTCCGAGGGCGAGAAAAGCGAAAAATACCATCCCTGGGGGGTCCGTACGAGCTAAAGACTACCCCGTGGGGGTATGGGGGTGCGGGCCCCCGTCCGACTGATTTGCGGTGCTGGTCACTCGGCCGCTACGGCTTCGAGGTTCCGCTTCGAGCGCCGGCTTCGCCGGCGCAAGCCTTTTCTGGGGGAGGTCTCGGAGGGGGCCTCGACGGCCCCCTCCGATTTCCTACCTCGTCCTGAACGCCGGCATCACGTCCCTGGCGAACCAGGAGAGCTGTTCCTTGAACTCCTTGGGCGGCATGCCTTCGGCCCAGTGGATCATCATCTGGTCGAGGCCGGGGTAGCGCGCCTCGAAGTCGCGGATCTGCTCGATGACGTACGATGGCGGACCGCAGAGCCAGGCGCGCTGGGCGACGCCCTCGTGGATCGTCGGCACGCGGGCCGGAGCGCCGGGCGTGCCCCAGGGCCGTCCCTCGGCGTCGGCGTAGCGCACGAACCCGAACGGCGCGAACCACTTGTAGCGCTCGTCGTGGGAGGGCTCGATGCGACGGATCGCCTCCTCCTGGGTGTCGGCCAGGCACAGGCCCACGCCCCAGCACAGGTCCTCGCCGAGCGCGAGCTGGCGGCCCGCCTTGGCCGCCTCGGCCTGGTAGGCGCGCGCGACCTGGTCGAAGATGCGCTCGCCGTTCAGCGTGACCATGCCCTTGATGCCGCGCCGAGCGATGTACGGCAGCGTCTTGCCGCTCGCGATGGGCTGCCAGATCTCGACCGGGCGGGTGATCGGTCGCGGAACCAGCGTGATGTCGCGGAGCGTGTAGCCGCGGTACTCGATCGGCGGCGGGATCTGGTAGTGCTGGCCGTGGTGCGAGAAGCGTTCCTCGTCGAAGGCCTTCATCAGGACTTCCATCTGCTCCTCGAAGAGCTCCTGGTTGGCCTTGTTGTCGCGTACGGGCGCGCCGAAGGTCTCCACCTCGCGCGTGTGGTATCCGCGCCCGACGCCCATGATCACCCGGCCGCCGGTCATGATGTCGGCCATCGCGTAGTCCTCGGCCAGCCGCAGCGGGTGCCACATCGGCAGGACGTTGAAGGCGCAGCCGAACTTGAGCTGCCGGGTCTGGGTGGCGAGCCAGGTGCCGAGCAGGATCAGGTTCGGAAAGACCTCGTAGCCCTCGTGCTGGAAGTGATGCTCGGCGGTCCAGAGGCAGTAGTAGCCGAGCTCGTCCATGTGCTGGGCGATGTCCCTGGCCGTCTGGAACGCCTCCACGAGGCGCTCGTTCGGGTAGCGGCGCTCGTCCGCCGGCGTGCCGTCGCGACCGACGCTGTCCAGCTCGATCTGCCCCACGTACAGGACCGAGAACTTGGTGATCATTTCGCTCTCCAGCCTCCGTCGACGACCATCATGTGGCCCGTCACGTACGCCGCCTCGTCGGAGGCAAGATAGCAGACGGCAGAGGCGACGTCCTCGACCGTGCCGCGCCGGCCGGCCGGCACCACGGCGCGCACCTGCTCGTCGTTGACCGCGATGCCGCGGCCGCTCATGTCCGGGACGCCGGGTCCCAGGATCTGCTGCGAATGCTGCCGGAGTCCCGTGGGGATCGGCCCCGGGCACACGGCGTTGAACGTGATGCCCCGACCCGAGTAGACGACCGCCATCTGGCGAGTCAGCCCGACGACGCCGTGCTTGGCCGCGATGTACGCGGCGCCGCCGCCGGTGCCGTTGAGCCCGGCCACCGAGGCCATGTTCACGATGCGCCCGCGGCCGCGCGGCAGCATCTCCTTGAGCGCGCGCTTGCAGCCGAGAAACACGCCGGTCAGGTCGATGTCGATCACGCGCCGCCAGACCGCCTCGTCCATCTCGTCGACGTTGAAGTAACCGTCGAGGATGCCGGCGTTGTTGACCATGATGTCCAGCGGCCCGAGTTGCTCCACGGCCGCCGCCACCGCGCGGTCCACGTCGGCGGATCGGCTCGTGTCCGCCTGGACGGCGACGGCGCGGGCGCCCGCCTTGCCGCTGAGCTCGGCGGTCTCCTTTGCGGTGGCGCCGTCGAGGTCGACGGCGGCCACGCGCGCGCCTTCGTTGGCCAGCGCGAGCGCGATGGCGCGGCCGATGCCGGAACCAGCGCCGGTGACGACGGCGACGCGATCCTCGAATCTCATGGGGTCTCTCCCCTCACCCGGCAGAAGTTCCCTCTCCCTCTCTGAGGGAGAGGGCAGGACGGTGCCGTTCTCAAATCGCCAGGGCGTACCCGTCGCGGCGGGGGTCGGCTCCCGCCATGAGCGCGCCGGACTCGGGGTCGCGCGCGATGCCCTGGCCGCCGCCCACGATCCACGACCAGTCGTCGATCACGTTCAGCTGGTGGCCGCGACTGGCCAGCGCGGTGCGGGTGTCGGCCGGGATGCGCGCTTCGGCGTCGACGAGCCGGTCGCGATAGATGCGGATACGTGGTTGCTCGATGGCCTCCTGGATGTTCATGCCGAACTCGAGGAGGTTCAGCAGCATCTGCGGCTGGGTCTGAAGGATGCCGTAGGAGCCCGGCGTGCCGATGCTCACCGCGAAGCCGCCGTCCCGGAAGACGTGCGTGGGCGACATCATCGTGCCGGCCTTCCGGCCCGGGCGCAGCCGGTTGGGCGACGCCGGATCGCGGTCCATCCACTTGAGGATGTTGTTCAGCACGAGCCCGGTGCCGGGGATCGCGAAGCCGGAGCCGAACGGCACGCCGAGCGTCTGCGTCACCGAGACCACCGTGCCCTCCGCGTCCGCGCAGGCGAAGTGCGTCGTCTGCTCGTTCATGAACTTTGCCGGATGACCTTCGCTGATCTGACCGGCGAGTCGCGTCGCATTGTGGCGCTCGCCTTCGCTCACCGCGGCCTCGCCGGACTTGATCCGCGCCCGCTGGGTGGCCGCGTACGCCTTCGACACGAGGCCGCGCACCGGTACGTTCTCGCCGTACGCGTAGGCTAGCCGATCCGCGGAGGCGAGCTTGATCGCCTCGATCAGGTGGTGGAGGTAGTCCGGCGAGTTGTGCCCCCAGCGCGCCACGTCGAAGCCCTCGAGGATGTTGAGCGTCTCCACCATCTGGAAGGCCGAGAACGGCGGCGGCACCGTGAGCACCTCCACGCCGCGGTACGTGGTCGAGATGGGCTCGCGCCACTCGGGCTGAAATGCCGCGAGGTCCACTTCGCTGAGCCATCCGCCGGCCTCGGTGACGGCGCGCGCGATGGCGCGGGCGATCGGGCCGTGGTAGAAGGCCTCGGCGCCGCCCTCGGCGACTTGCCGGAACGTGCCGGCCAGCTCCTTGTACTGGACGATCTTGCCGGGGCGCGGCCCGCCGTTGCCGAGGTAGAGCCGCTGCGCCTCCGCCGAGCGCCTCAGCGTCTCCTTCGCCTGCTCGAAGAAGCGGACGTTCATCCACGTGAGCGGCACGCCGCTCTCGGCGAGCTCGATGGCGGGCGCGAGGACCCGCTGCCGAGGCATCGAGCCGAAGCGCTCGAGGGCGGCCAGCCAGCCGCCGAGATTGCCGGGCGTGGCGCAGGACTTCGGCCCGCCGACCAGTTCGTCGTCGCTCGCCTGCGCCGGGTCGGAGGCGCGAGGCGCACGCCCGATGAAATCGAGCACGTGGCGCTCGCGGGATCTGGCGCGCCAGATCAGCATCAGGCCGATGCCGGCCGCGCCCGACATGAACGGCTCGACGACGTTCAACGTGGAGCCGACGGCGACCGCAGCGTCCACCGCATTGCCGCCCTCGAGCAGGACACGGATGCCGGACATCGAGGCGAGCGGGTGCGCGGAGGTCACCGCCCCGCGCGCGCCCATCACGACGGGACGATAGGCGTTTCTGTGGGGCGGCATGAACGGTCCTCCCGAGCTCCGGCCAGGAATAGAAGGTGGTGATCGCGCCCGCCACCGAATCGTCGGGGAGATGCCCGTACCGGCATCGGGTGGAAGACGCACACGATCACTCGGCAATGGTAGGATGGAGCCGCCATCCGCGCAAGCGCACACAGGAGGCGCGCCCATGGACGTGGTGAATCTCGGCGAGAAGCTCGGCCGCTTCACCGACCACTGGTCTCCCAAGATCGTCGCCGAAGTCAACGACATGCACGTGAAGCTCGTGAAGCTCAGCGGCGAGTTCGTCTGGCACCAACACGAGAACGAGGACGAGCTGTTCCTGGTGATCGCGGGCCGGCTGCGGATGCGCCTGCGGGACGCCGATCGCGAGCTCGGTCCGGGTGAGCTGATCGTGGTTCCGCGCGGCGTCGAGCACTGCCCGGTCGCGCTGACGCCGGAGGTCCACGTGCTGCTGCTCGAGCCGAAGGGCACGCTCAACACGGGCAACGTCGTCAGCGAGCGGACCGTCGCCGCGCCCGAGCGGCTCTAGCCCGGACGCGAGCAGTGCAGACCGGCCTCGCCGACGCGCTCGGTCGCGCGAAGTACATGTACCTGACCACCTACAGCCAGGCCGGACGTCCGGGCACCGTGCCCACCTGGCTCTGGTTCCACGACGGCGCGGTCTACTTCACCACCAAGCGAGCCAGTCTCAAGGCCCGGCGCATCCGCAACAACGGGCGGGTGCGCGTGAACGTCGGCACCAAGAACGGCCCCGCCTTCGACGGCCGCGCGGAGTGGATCGACGACCGCCCGGATCTCGAGACCGCGCTCCTCGCCGCCTACCGGCGGAAATATCCGCTCGCGATCCCGCTGTGGATGGGGCGCTACATCCGGAAAGGGCTCACGCGGAAGTCGAGCGTGTTGATCCGCATCGCGCCGATCGCTGAGCACCGCCCCTCACCCTGACCCTCTCCCCCGAGAGGAGAGGGAACACATAGGGTGGAAAGACTCACCAGGCTCACCCTGACCTTCTCCCCAGAGGGGAGAGGGGATCTCCGAGTCGAAGAGGGGTGGGTCTTGATGTTCCCTCTCCCTTCCAGGGAGAGGGCAGGGTGAGGGTCGAGTCTTCTACGCGCGCGTCGCGAGCGCGTCGCTGACGGCGGCAGCGAGGCGGCCGAGGCCGAAGGGCTTCTTCAGGATGCCGTCGACACCGCCCGTGGTATCGGCGTCCACCACGTCGGCCCAGCCGGTGAGCAGGAGCACGGGGGTGTGCGCGCTCGAGGCCTTGATGGCGCGGGCCACTTCCCAGCCGTTGAGATCGGGCATGCCGAGATCGGTCAGCACGAGGTCGTAGCGGCCGGTCTCGAAGCGGTCCAGGCCTTCCCGCCCGCCGCCGGCCACCGTGACGCTGTGACCCTGGGCCGCGAGGGCATCGGCCACCAGCTCGCGCACGTCCGCGTCGTCGTCGATCACGAGGACCGCGCCGAGCCGCTTCGAGCCCGGCAGGACCTCGACGCTGCCGCTCGCGCGCTCCGGCCCCGCGACCGGCAGCCAGAAGGTCACCGTGGTGCCCCGCTCCTCGGTGGTGTCGAGCGCGATCTGCCCGCCGTGCCGGCGCACGGTGCCATAGGCCACGGCCAGCCCGAGCCCGGTGCGCTTCACGCCCTTCGTGGTGAAGAACGGCTCGAAGGCGCGCCGCTTCACCTCCTCCGGCATGCCCGTTCCCGTGTCGCTGACCGAGACCAGCACTCGTCCGGGCTCCGTCCGCGTCGCCACGACGATCCGCCCGCCACGCGGGAGCGCGTCGACCGCGTTCAGGATGAGATTGGTGACCACCTCGCGGATCTCGGCGGACCACCCGGCGGCGGCCGGCGTCGGCGTGAGCTCGGCCACGAGCTCGATGGCCGTGCCACGGACCTGCGCCTCGTCCTGCCACCTCGACCGCGTGAACTCCACCGCCTCCTGGACGGCCGCGTTCAGGTCGAAGCTCCCGGACCGGCCACCGCGCCCGGATTGACTGAACGCCTGGATACGGCGCACGGTGTCCGCCGCATCGAGCCCGGCGCGCTCGATACTCTTGAGGCTCATCGTCTCCGACGGGCCGAGGTCCTTCATCATGAGCAGCTGGGCGCGGCCGAGGATCACCGCCATCAGGTTGTTCAGGTGATGCGCGGTGCCGGCGGCCAGCTCGCCGACGGCCCGCAGCGTCGCGCCGCGCACCAGCGTCTCCTGGGCGGCCTTGAGATCGTCGAGCGTGCGGCGGAGGTCGCCAACCAGCCGGGCGTTGTCCATCGCGATGGCGGCCTGCCGCGCGAGAGCGGTGAGCAGACGAATTTCGCGCGCGTCGGGCTCGTGCGGCTCGCTCCAGTAGATGCACACAGCGCCGAGCGCGGCGCCACGGCTCACGACCGGGACGGCCAGGATGCCGCGAAAGCCGTACTTCAGTACGTACGTGCCCAGCGGCATGCCGGATTGCTCGTGCAGCTCGTCGAAGCCGGCCAGCGGCCGGGTGAGCACGTCCCCGCTCCACACCGGCGCGGCCTGGAGCGTCGCGGCGCCCGCCGCGCCCTGGCCCAGGCGCACCGTCAATCCGGGCTCGATGCCGATGCCGCGTACGGCGCGCGCCCGGACGACGCCCGCCGCGTCGTCGAGCTCGAACACGGCCGCGCTCTGCGCGCCGATCAACGTGGTGGCGCTCTCCGCGATCGTCTCGAGCACCTT